>ERZ773229.1496-NODE-1496-length-15895-cov-7.701010_pt1 | contig 15895 bp, 15 predicted proteins | sample MGYA00580992_ERZ773229 | MGnify/ENA primary metagenome ERZ773229 (study PRJEB29015, sample SAMEA2737795) | human gut metagenome | biome: human gut; feature: human-associated habitat; material: faeces | place: China | collected 2012 ... | reverse complement strand
TTGGATGCATTGGAAGATGCATACGATGTGGTTAATGATGTACTGTTAGATGACTAATAAAATAATAAAAAATAGTCTGGAAGCTATAGTCTGAAATCAGAAAAGAATCCCTGAGATCACAGTAAAACGACAACTTTATCAACTCTACATACGGCTTCCTGAACTGGAGAAAGATTGCGAAGGAAAATGCACAGTAAATGTATCGTAAAGAATAAGAAAAATCTACATGTAAAAGAGATTCTATGTTAAAATAAACAATAGGATCGTCATAGCAGCCATGGATTTCAAGAAAATATGAGGTTCATGGTTGTTTTTATGCCAATGCATGCAAGAAAAGTTGCCAGTGGCAAGTTTTATGTATACCAAAGCATATAAGAGAAACTGCTGGCAGCAGGTTCTATGCATAATCGTGGAACACAGGTGGAATTCAATATGACCAAATACGAAGTAATAAAAAAAGAAATAAAAGAACAGATTGAGGATAATATACTAAAACCAAATCAGGTGATCGCCTCAGAAAATGAGATGTGCAGACATTACGATGTCAGTCGTGTGACGGTACGGAAAGCAATCGATGAACTGTGTGCAGAGGGAATTCTCTACCGGATCAAAGGAAAAGGCTGCTTCGTCAGGGAACTGAAGGATCAGAAACGTTCACATATTTACAGTTTCACGGAAGCTGTAAAGAACGAAGGAAAAACGCCTTCGAAAAAGCAGTTATCATTGAAAACGATGAATGCGGATGCATATCTGGCAGAGAAACTTCAGATCACCGAAGGGGATGAAGTATACGAGATCCGGAGCCTGTATTATGCGGATGGGGTTCCATACAGCCTGAATACGGCAGTACTGCCGGCGGAGAGATTTCCGAAGCTGGATTTCTTTGACTTTAATAATCGTTCATTATATGAAGTCCTTGGTTCCTTCTTTCATACGGAAATGTACAGGGTACGTCAGACGTTGGAAGCAGTTACGGCAGATAAAGAGATCGCACAGATGCTGGAACGGAAAGAAAGCCAGCCGCTGTTGAAGATTAAGGCGGTATCATACAGTCTGGAAGAGAACCGGGAGATTCCGGTGGAGTATTATGAGGCGTATATCCTTACAGAGATACAGAATTATTATGTGGAGAAATTTACGGTATAAGGAGTGGGACATTGACGTTCCACTCTTTTTGATATAAACTATAGCCTATATGTGTATAGTAAAATATAGACGTTATATTATAGTTGAAAAGTAAGGAGAGTACATACAAATGAAGAGTTTTTATGAGTGGTACAGAAAGCACATCACCGGTGCGATTTTCGTCGGACTGATCCTCGGAATCCTGACCGGACTGTTTTTGGCGGGACGGTTTAACGTGGTTCTGACTGCAACAAGTGTACTGGGAAGTATCTATATGAGTGCATTGAATATGATGATCTTCCCACTGGTATTTTGTTCGATCGTAATGGGTATTGCGAGCATCGGAAGTGCCAAGACGACAGGTAAGATCACAGGAGCGGCAATGCTGTTCTTCCTGTGCACAACAGCAATCGCAAGTTTTGTTGGACTGATCATTCCGAGACTGATCTGTCTTGGAAAAGGCGTTAGCTTTAAGATGGCTACATCTGATATTCAGGCAACCAAGATGGACAGCATTCTTGATACGATCAAGGGACTGATCCCGTCTAACCCGGTATCCGCATTTGCAGAAGGTAATATGCTGCAGGTGCTGGTATTTGCGCTGATCATGGGATTCACACTGATCGCGATTGGAGAAAAAGGTGAGCCATTATTAAAGGTCATCGATTCCTGCAATGAAGCATGTCTGAAGATCATCAGTACGGTGATGTATTTCACACCGATCGGAGTCTTCTGTACGATCGTTCCGGTTGTAGAGGCGAATGGTACAAAGACGATCGTATCACTGGCTACGCAGCTGATTATCTTATATGTCGCATTCTTTGGATTTGCATTTATCGTATATGGCGGCACAGTGAGCATTCTCGGCAAGACAAGTCCGGTGAAGTTCTTCAAGGCGATCATGCCGGCGGCACTGAATGCATTTGGTACATGCTCAAGTTCAGCTACCATTCCGCTGAGTAAAAGCTGTGTCGAAGATAAACTTGGAGTTCCGAACCAGATCTCAAGTATCACGATCCCGCTTGGAGCAACGGTTAACATGGATGCTGTATCGATCCTGATGTCCTTTATGATCATGTTCTTTGCAAATGCATGCGGCGTGCATGTCAGCATTTCCATGATGATCATCATCCTTCTGGCGAACGTCCTTCTGTCAGTCGGAACACCGGGAATCCCGGGAGGTGCAATCGCATCATTCGCGGCACTTGCTACAATGGCCGGACTTCCTGCAGGAGTTATGGGTGTCTATATTAGTATCAATACTCTGTGCGATATGGGAGCAACCTGTGTTAATGTTATCGGTGATATGGCAGGATGTGTCGTGCTGAAAGAGAAGATTGAGATTGAAAAATAGAACCAGAATTCCAGAGAGTAAAGAAATGTCACAAATGCAAATTTCAGAAAAACAAAATATATTAACCAGAACATGGGTAGTCGCAGCTCTGGCGTGTGTCTGCTGCATCTTATGGGGCAGTGCAATTCCCGTGATCAAGACAGGCTACCGGATTCTAGCCGTTGATTCAGCGGACACCGCAAGCCAGATTGTTTTTGCCGGTATCCGGTTCGCACTGGCGGGAATTCTTGTATTACTGTTCGCATCCATCCGGGAAAAAAGAGTTGTCCTTCCGGACGGAAAGATATTCAAGTATGTTATCCCAGTTTGCTTTGCTCAGACCTTCGTCCAGTACTTTTTCTTTTACATCGGAGTGGCACATACATCCGGTGTAAAAGGCGGGATCATCACAGGCCTAGGAAATTTTATTGCAATTTTAATGGCATGTCTGTTAGTAAGAAATGAAAAGATGACAGGCAGAAAACTTGCTGGCTGCATCCTCGGATTTGCGGGAGTCGTGATCATCAACATGGCAGGCGGCTCTATGGACATGGGATTCAGGCTGACAGGAGAAGGCTTCGTGCTGATCGCGCAGCTTTCTTATGGAGCGTCAACCGTACTGATCAATATTTTCTCCAAAAAAGTATCACCGGTTATTTTAAGCGGTTGTCAGTTCTTCATGGGAGGTGTGTTGCTGTTCATAGTCGGAATCCTGATGGGCGGACACTTGGATCATATGTCGATTGCAGGAGTAGTATTGATTCTCTACCTGGCAATGGTATCGGCTGTGGCGTATACACTCTGGTCGGTTCTGCTGGCGCATAACGAAGTATCGAAAGTGGCGATTTTCGGATTTGTCAATCCACTTTGCAGCGTGGTGTTATCGGCGTTGGTTCTTGGAGAAGTCAGCCAGGCATTTAATGCAAGAAGTCTGATTGCATTGATTTTGGTTTGTGTGGGAATTTATATTGTGAATTGTAAAAGGAAAAAATAAAAGAAGCGGAAAAAGTTGTGAATGTAAACTTTTTCCGCTTCTTATTTTATAATTTCCCTTCCGGAATCTTACTAATAATTGTCTTATAAATTTTGATCAAAAATGCCGTAGACACAATAAATGATATCACTTCCGCAATCGGGAAAGCCCACCACACTATATGTAAGCCACCAATCTTAGACAAGATATAAGCTGACGGGATCAGCACAACCAGCTGACGCATGATGGATACGATCATACTGAATACTGCTTTGCCAAGTGCCTGGAATACGGTACCGGCAATGATGCAGAACCATGCGATCAGATAATGGATACCGATGATACGAAGTGCCGGAACACCGATTTTCAGCATGGCGTCAGACGCATTGAACATTCCAAGTAATACCTGTGGGATGCCTTCAAAGCAGAGGAATCCAATGAAAGTAAGGCAGAATGCAGTCGTCAGACTGATCCGGATCGTCTTGATCATACGATTTCTCTGCTGTGCACCATAGTTGTAAGCAATGATCGGCGTGATACCATTGTTCAGACCGAATACCGGCATGAAGAAGAAGCTCTGAAGCTTGAAGTATACACCGAATACAGCAGTTGCAGTTGAAGAAAATTCAATCAGAATGCGGTTCATCGAATAAGTCATGATCGATCCGATAGACTGCATAATAATAGATGGAATACCTACTGCATAAATGTGTCCGATCAGACGGATATCCGGTCGGAAGCCTTTGAAACTTAATGATACGTCATGGTTATATTTGTGATTACAGGTTCCGGCAACGATTCCGGCAACACATTGTCCGATAACGGTCGCAACGGCGGCTCCGGTAACACCCATCTTCGGGAATCCCAGAAGACCGAAGATCATGATCGGGTCCAGGATAATGTTTGTAATCGCACCACATAACTGAGAAGTCATACTGAAGATAGTTCTTCCGGTAGAAGTCAGTAACCGTTCAAAGAAGATCTGTGTGAACAGACCAAAGGAAAAGATCATAACCGTACTCAGGTAATCAATTCCAAGTTCCATGATCTCGACATCTGCGTTTCCAATCTGACTTGCATAGAAAGGTCTTACGATCGTAAAGCCGAGGATTAAAAATACAATGTAACTGATGGCATAGATAAATGCCGTATTATCAGCAATTTTATTCGCCTTTTTAAAGTTATGTTCTCCCAGTGATTTTGACAGGAGGGCATTCATACCGACGCCGGTACCGGTAGCTACCGCGATCAGAAGTGTCTGAAGCGGGAAGGCTAACGATACAGCAGTCAGTGCATTTTCTGATAATTTTGCTACGAAGATACTGTCAACGATGTTATAAAGCGCCTGTACCAGCATAGAAACCATCATTGGCAGTGACATATTGAATACTAATTTTCCGACGGGCATTGTTCCCATCTTATTTTCTGCTGCAGGAGCAGATCCACGTTCACTCATAGTTCTCATTCCTCCACAGAGACGCCTGGGAATCAGGACGTCTATTCATATATTTTTTCACTCTTTTTCATTAGGTACAATGATATATGATAGCATGAATGTAGGAATGATTCAATAAATAATGTAAAATTGTTTCATATCAAACTTTAATGAGTAGTTAGTGTTCTACATATGGAAATATTCTTTCACCTGATCCAGGATGATCTGCATCAGTCTGGTACGTGCTTCTACGCTTGCCCAAGCAATATGCGGCGTAATGAAAAGCCGGCGGCTGTCCTGGATCTTGATAAGCGGATTTTTCTCACTCATTGGTTCGGCAGATAAGACATCCAGACCTGCGGCAGCAATTTCGCCATTTACAAGTGCGTCGTACAGATCCTGTTCAACAACGATCGGACCACGGCCGAGATTCAGGAAGATACAGGTTTCTTTCATCTTTGCAAATGCGCATTTATCCAGAAGATTTTCGGTGTGTTCATTCAGTGGTGCATGGACAGAGATAATATCCGAAGTGGTAAGCAAGGTATTGAAATCAACCTGCGTATATCCATCCTGTGCAGGGCGTCCGGATGCTGAATAATAGATGACATTTGCACCAAATGCCCGGGCAATTTGGGCAACGCGGCGTCCGATCGCGCCAAGTCCGATGATTCCCCACGTCTTGCCATTGATTTCTGAAAAATGTTCTGCAAAGTGAGTAAAAGAAGTATCGTTAATATAATTTCCATCTTTTACATAATCATCGTAATAGCGCAGCTTTTCAAGCAGATAGAAAAGCATGGCAAATGTATGCTGAGTAACTGTTTCTGTGGAATAACCGGCAACGTTTCTCCAGGCAATTTTGTGGGAATCCAGATAGTCTTTATCCAGATTGTTGGTTCCGGTTGCAGTAACACAGACCAGTTTCAGATTCTTTGCTGTTCCGACCGTATTTTCATTGATCGGAACTTTGTTAATGATAAGAACATCTGCGTCTTTCACGCGTTCCGGAGCTTCTTCCGGAGTGGTAAAGTTATATTTGGTAACTTCACCAAGTGAATCAAATCCGGACAGGTCAATATCGTCCCCGATTGTTTTGGCATCTAAAAATACAATTTTCATAAAATGTCCGTCCTTTCATAATTACAAATATTAACGCATGCAGATATATACCATATAAGCGGCATATAATACCAGCATGATAATTCCTTCTTTACGGTTGATTTCCTTCGAAGTCCATGCAAAGACGAGAGTGATTGCACTGATTATGATAAGGAAAGCAATGTCGATTATATTTTCCAGAGCGAATCCCACCGGACTGATTGCTGCCGCGACACCGAGTACAAAAAGGATATTGAAGATATTAGAGCCGATGACATTACCAAGTGCCATATCGACTTCGTCCTTTCTGGAGGCAACGATGGAGGTGACAAGCTCCGGAAGACTGGTTCCCATGGCAATGATCGTAAGTCCAATCAGTGTCTGGCTAAGTCCCAGACTGGATGCAATTGAGGATGCCCCGTCAACGACGAAATCACCGCCATATTTGATCGCAATCATACCGCCCAATATGAAAATGAGACATTTCCATAACGGAAGGAGGTTGATATGGGAGGCAACCTCCTCGATTTCTTTTTCGGAAAGTGAGCTTCTCACTTTTTGTGCAGAAGAAGAATCCGCAGAAGTTATATTGTGACGTGCTCTTTTGGCAGAGCGGATCATCCAGAGCAGATATCCGGCAAATATAATAAGGAAGATAATTCCGTCTATCCGTCCGAGTGTCATGCCAAGATATCCAAGCAAAAGCAAAAGTCCCGCACAGAAGATAGATAACGGGAATTCTTTCTGTAAAGTACTTTTCTGTACAGCAAGCGGGACGAATAAAGAACAGACACCGCAGACTACTAACAGGTTAAAAATGTTGGATCCGACAGCATTACTGATAGCGAGGGAATTATTGCCGGTGAGGGAGGCAGTCACGCTGACGGCGCATTCTGGAAGACTGGTTCCCATGGCTACGATGGTCATCCCGATGATCATAGAAGGAATCCGGAGACGTTTTGCTACAGCAGAACTTCCCTCTACAAAAAAATCTGCACCCTTGATCAGCAGGACAAATCCGATAATTAATATAGTGAATGATTTGAATAATAACATATGAATCTCCTTTTCTTATATAGACAATAATATAGAGGAAATAAGTGCCAGTGTCAATGTATGCAATTTATTCTTCCCAAACTTGCAGAATTACTGTATATTTATAGAGAAAAATAAAAGTATGTTAAGTATGATCATTGATAACATCAGCTCATTTATGTACAGTAAACTGTTAGTTATCATATTGATCGGAGCTGGTGTGTATTTTACAATCCGGACGAGCTTCCCGCAGGTGCGTCTGTTTCACAGTGCCTGTAAAGCAGTAATGGAGAAACGTCCATGCTCTGGAATATCTCGGACGTGCTGATGGGAGTAATGGCGATCATCAATATTCCGGTGATCCTCATTCTGTCTAATACGACAATGAAGGCATTGAAAGATTATGAAAGACAGCTTAAAATGGGAATGAATCCGGTGTTCAAGAGTAAGGATATCGGAATGAAAGAGAAGCTTGACTGCTGGAAGTAGCGAAAGTAGTAAGAAATATAAGGTGGTGAGTGATATGTATTATGTACCGGACGGGACAAAGGAATGCGGATATTATGAATGCAGGAAATGTGGAAACCGTTTCCTGTCATTACAAACGATGAAGCATATTCCATGCCCGGATTGCGAACAGGAGATAGATTACGAGATCGGACCGGACGAGTCATTAGAAGATGTGCTGGATACAGCGGAGCTCCTTCAGAAGATTGAAGGCGAGGAAGAGGTTGAAAAGATGGATGCGCTTTTGAGTCTTGCAATTACTGGTGGGGATTGTAATTGGATTTGATTTGCGATTTAATTCTTAAAAATTAATCTATGCAGATTCTTTCTGTGCTTTAAAGTAAGCTTTGACAAGTCCGATGGTTCTTTCTACCAATGCGGACAGTAACTGGTTGGCAGATCCGAACAGTGGCCAGATATTGGCATATCCGATACGTGTCAGGATATATGCCAGGATCAGTGTGATGATTGTTGAGAAATATGTATTGCAGAGGAGCTTTCTCCATCCTCAAATTTTTTCGCTGGTGTCTCTGCCTTTGGATCAATTCCCCATTTATTAGCAAGCCAGCGTCCGTAAAGTACATATGCAGCACTGAGAAGTACAGCTGCAATTAAGACGATTACAAGTGTATTCATAACATACGCCTTCATGATAAATATTAAAAATGTATAAGCATTCTAAAATATGAATAACTTTAGATAGTGCTTTACTGCGAAATCACAAGAAGAAATGAGCTTATATTCTACGGGTAGCGGTATCCTGGAAACAGAAATAGTCCGGATAGCAGACGGTTCATGTATTAAATAATGCTTTTCTTTAAAATATCCACGGTATGTGATCCGGCGCCCACAAGCTCCGGCCGTTCACACACCGAAAGATGATACCGGATAAAAGTCTCGAATGTCTCCTCATCCATCGCATTCAGCACCGGACGCATATAATCCGAAGGTCCGTCGGCAGAGATGACCTTGATTCGTTCCAGACCGGCAGCTTTATTATAAGCATCCATATCTTCCAGGCGGACATAATCATAAAGGTCTTCAGGTTTGGGTTGTACACGGAAGCTGTCGTCAATCTTTCCGTTCTCGATACATTCTAAGATATGATTCTGTTTGAATCCATAGGTCAGCACGCTGTACTCATTCATGCAATAAGCAACAAGAATTACACCATCATCTTTCAATACACGTCTGGCTTCGGTCAGTGCTTTGACTTTATCTTCCATAGAATATAGATGATACATTGGACCAAAGACCAGAACTAAATCAAATTCCTTATCCGGAAAGCGGGAAAGTTTCATTGCATTTCCCTGATAGGCTTTTACAGAACTGTTTTTCTTTTTTAAGATCCCAAGATTATATTTAACCAGTTCAACAGCGGTAACATCGTAACCTTCTTCGGCAAGGGCTACACTGTAACGGCCGGTACCGGCACCTACATCCAGAATTTTTGCTGATTTATCTTCCGGAAGATATTCATGTATATATTTCATAGAAGTGGTAAATTCTACTTGTCCATGTCGGCTTCCAAGACGTTTTTCTTCGTTAAATTTATTATAATATTTCTCAAGTTCAGTCATCATAGTGAAAGATTCTCCTTATATAAAATAAATATCTGCTCATACTTTATCCACTTTAACATAAAGTCCGGGCTTATGTGCATAAAATATTTATGGAATTGAGAAAATTTATTTCATTCTGTATAATGAGATAACAATAAGATCCAGATGATAATAAAAAAGAGGAAATGATCATGAACAATACAGAAAGCATAAATGAAAAAATAATACAGAATATGATAGAAATTACGGATTTTGACGCTCCGGAACTAGATGTATATGCAAGACTTACAGAAGCACAGCTCTTGAACAAGGATCATCCGGAGGATGGACTGTTTATTGCAGAAAGTCCGAAAGTTATTAGCCGGGCATTGGATGGAGGATATGAGCCTGTGTCTGTTCTGGTGGAAAAAAAGCAGGTTTTGGAAGATGCGGAAACGATAGCTGTACTTGGAAAATGTGGCAATGTACCGGTATATACGGCAGAATTTGAAGTACTTACGAAACTTACGGGATTTAAACTGACCAGGGGAATGCTATGTGCGATGAAAAGAAGGAGGTTGCCTGGCCTGCAGGAAATCTGTAACGGATGTGACAGAATAGCAGTATTGGAGAATGTAATGAATCCTACAAATGTAGGAGCGATTTTCCGCTCTGCGGCAGCACTTCACATGGACGCGGTGATTCTGACAGGGGGATGCAGTAATCCACTTTACAGGCGGGCAAGCCGTGTAAGTATGGGGACAGTATTCCAGATTCCGTGGACATTTGTGGATAACTCTGTAATCTGGCCGGAAGAAGGAATGAAGATATTGCGTGAATTGGGATTTAAGACGGCGGCGATGGCTTTGAAAGAAGATTCTGTAAGCATTGATGATCCGGAACTTATGAAAGAAGATAAGCTGGCAGTGATACTGGGAACAGAAGGAGACGGACTGGCGCCGGAGACAATTGCAGACTGCGATTATACGGTAATGATTCCAATGTCGCATGGTGTAGATTCCCTGAATGTCGCGGCCGCCAGTGCAGTAGCATTCTGGCAGTTGGGAAAGAGATAAATAGGACAGATAAAACATTAGATATGCTGCAGTTGAAGAATTGCTTATAAAAAGAATGTAAAATAAACAGACTTGTGTTATGATAAAAAGCAAAAAGACAGAAAGTATAGGAGGAATCATAGAATGTATATTACATGCCTGGATGTTGAAGGAGTATTAGTACCGGAAATATGGATCGCATTTGCCGAGGAAAGTGGAATCCCGGAATTAAAAAGAACGACAAGAGATGAACCGGATTACAATAAACTGATGAGATGGAGACTGGACATTTTAAAGGAACACGGACTTGGAATCAAAGAGATTCAGGAGACGATCGCCAAGATTGACCCGCTTCCGGGAGCAAAAGAATTCTTAGACGAACTGCGCTCATTTAGTCAGGTAATCCTGATCAGTGATACATTTACAGAGTTCGCACAGCCTTTGATGGAAAAGCTTGGAAGACCGACACTGTTCTGCAACAGCCTTGAGATTGCAGATAACGGTGAGATCACAGACTTTAAGATGCGTGTGGAAAATTCCAAACTCAGCACCGTAAAAGCACTGCAGTCCATTGGATTTGACACGATCGCAAGCGGTGATTCATACAATGATCTGGGCATGATCCAGGCAGGAAAAGCAGGATTCTTATTCCGAACGACTGAGAAAATTAAGGAAGATTATCCGGAGATTCCGGCTTATGAGACGTATGAGGAACTGCTGGGAGCAATCAAATCGGTAATTTCTATTTAATGCATTAAGCGGTTGATACCCGGCCGTAAGAAAAGGAAGAGAGTCCCGCTGCGTGCATATGAGATCATGGTTAGTATTTCTTAAGCATCAAAATTGGCCGTTAGCAGTCAAAAAATCATTGTCTGAGCTTGCGAGTTATGTTTTTTTGACTGCTGCTTTTAGGACAATTTTTATGCTTTAGAAATACTCCATGATTGAATCAGCACGCAGCGGGACTCTCTTCCTTTTCTTCCGGCCGGGTATCAACCGCTTAATGCATTAAATAGAAAATCGCCCCTATGGTTTCCACGAAAAAGATGGTATAATTGACATACGAATATACGCACACGGAGGAAGTATGCATGAGTGAATTTGTGACTTTGAAAGATGTTAAGAAGATATATCAGATGGGCGAAGTTGAGATCATGGCGGCCGCAGGAATTGATTTTGAGATTAAAAAGGGAGAATTTGCAGTTGTTGTTGGTCCGAGTGGAGCCGGGAAAACCACAGTTCTCAATATTCTTGGCGGCATGGATACGGCATCTGAGGGGCAGGTGCTGGTAGATGGGCAGGATATTGCTACGTATTCAACGAAGCAGCTGACTGCATATAGAAGAGATGATATCGGATTCGTGTTCCAGTTTTATAATCTGATACCGAATCTGACGGCACTGGAGAATGTGGAGCTTGCACTCCAGATATGTAAGAATCCGATGGATGCAAAAGAGGTATTGGAAGAAGTAGGACTTGGGGACCGTCTGGATAATTTTCCTGCTCAGTTATCAGGAGGAGAACAGCAGAGAGTGTCGATTGCAAGGGCACTTGCGAAGAATCCGAAATTATTACTCTGTGATGAACCAACGGGAGCGCTTGATTACAATACAGGCAAATCCATTTTGAAATTACTTCAGGATACATGCCGGAACAATGGTATGACAGTTATACTGATCACACATAACTCGGCAATAGCACCGATGGCAGACCGGGTGATCAAGATCAAGAACGGACGGGTTGATAAGATCATCGAAAATCCGCAGCCGGTTCCGGTTGAGACCATAGAATGGTAAGACAAAGAGGTGAGGATAACAGATGGCAAGAAAGATAACACGAAAGAATTTTTACATGGAGATCCGACGGAATTTTGGCCGTTTTATTTCAATTCTTTTTATTGTTGCTTTGGGTGTTGCGTTCTTTTCTGGAATCCGGGCATCGGAACCATCTATGAGAATTACGGGAGATGCGTATTTTGATGAATCGGATCTGATGGACATTAAGGCTGTCAGTACGCTTGGAATTACGAAAGAGGATGTAAGTGCGGTCGGAAACGTAAAGGGAGTGGGAAAGGCTGAAGGTGCCTACAGTGCAGATTTCCTGAATATAAAGAATAAGAAGCAATATGTACTTCATGTGATGTCAGCGATGGAGGATATGAATAAGATCACGGTAAGGGAAGGACGTATGCCGGAAAAAGCAGGGGAATGTCTGGTTGATGACCAGATGAATTATAAAATCGGCGAGACGATAAAATTAAAGTCCGGAACAGATGACAAGGTGACAGATACATTGAAGACGGACGAATTAAAAGTAGTCGGAAAAGGAAATTCCCCATACTACATTTCACTGAGCCGAGGAAGCACAACCATTGGAACCGGTACGATAAGCGGATTCGTAGTGGTTCCGGAGAAAACCTTTGATCTGGATGTGTATACGGAAATGTACGTACAGGTGGCAGGTGCAAAAGATCTGACTGCTTATACGAAGGCATATAAAGAGAAAGTAAAGACCGTCCAAAAGAGAATCGAAGCAATCACAGAAGAAAGAGGAAAGATCCGGAAGTCGGAACTTGAAGATAAGGCAAATGAAAAACTTGCGAAAGCGCAGAAAAAGCTGGATGATGGCAAAGCGGAATCGAAGCAGAAGCTTGAGGATGCCAAAAAGCAGATTACCGATGGAGAGACGCAGGTTTCGCAGGCAAAAGAAAAGATTGCGAGTGGAAAGTCGCAGATTGCAGCAGCAAAGCAGACGATAGATACAAAACAAAAAGAGTTGGATCAGGCGAAAAAGACGTATCAAAATGGACTGAAAGAGCTTTCCCAGGGAAAGAAACAGTACGAACAAGGAAAAGCTGCGTATGATTCCCAGTATGCAGAAGCGCAGGCAAAGATTCAGGCAGGAGAGGAAGGCCTGGTTACATACAGAGCCGAACTGGATAAAGGCTGGGCGGGATATCAGACTCTTCTGAATACGATTGAGGCACTAAAAGCACAGGCAGCAGGCGGTTCGGGACAGGATCCGGATCAGGAGAATCCCAACCAGGATCAGGAATTATTACAGAAGATCCAGGTAATGGAGCAGCAGGCGCAGGAGACCAAGAAGACACTGGATGCAAAAGAACAGGATTATCAGACCCAGAAGGCCGGACTTGATGCAGCAAAGCAAAAGCTCGCAAGTGGGAAAGCCGAGCTTGACCAGGCAAAAGCGAAGCTGGACGCCAGTGAAGCAAAGCTTACCAGTGCAGCCGCAAGTATAGAATCCGGACAGAAACAATTAGATGCCAGTAAAGCAGAGTTGAAAGCACAGGAACAGACATTGCAAAATGGCGAGACAGAAATTGCTCAAAATGAAGCCAAACTTGCCGATGCGAGAAAAGAATATGAGGACGGAAAAGAGACGTCTGAGGAAGAAATCGCAAAAGGTGAGAAAAAGCTTGCTGATGCAAAAGAACAGATTAAGAAGATAAAAAATCCAAAATGGTATGTATACAATAGAAGTACACTGGTAGAATATGATGGATTTGGGGAAAATGCAAACCGTATGCGTGCAATCGGAAAAGTATTTCCTGTGATGTTCTTCTTAGTTGCTGCTCTGATCAGTCTGACCGGTATGACCCGTATGGTGGAAGAGCAGAGAATTGAGATCGGTACAATGAAAGCACTGGGATACGGTAATTTTTCTATTGCTTCCAAGTATCTGGGATACGCGTTTCTTGCAACAGCGGGAGGAAGTATTCTGGGAGTGCTGACAGGAGAAAAGATCTTGCCGTATATTATCATTTATGCATATGAGATTATGTATCCGCATATTCCGAAGATTTATGTACCATATCATATGAGTTATGCGGTGATGGCATCGGTCGCTTCGATCGTGTGTACCATGGGAGCGACACTTGCATCCTGCTATAAAGAACTGGCTGCAGAACCGGCTGTGCTGATGCGTCCGCCGGCACCAAAAAAGGGAAGAAGAGTGTTCCTAGAAAGAATTGGATTTATTTGGAAACGAATGAATTTCACATGGAAATCAACAATCCGAAACCTGATGCGTTATAAAAAACGTTTCTTTATGACGATATTCGGAATTGGCGGCTGTATGGCACTGATGCTGGTTGGATATGGGGTAAAGGATTCGGTATATGAGATCGCAGATATTCAGTACGATGAGATCCAACTGTATGACGGGCATATTTTCTACAAGGATGATGTAACAAAGACAGAGAAAGAAGAGTTGAAGGAATATCTGAAAGAAGATACGGATATTCAGACTTATATGGATGCGAGGATGCAGAGCGTGACGGCATCAAAGGGAAATAAAAAACGCAGCGTTTATCAGTGCGTACTTGGCAATCCGGATATTGTCGGAAAATATGAAGATTTCCATGACAGAAAGACGAAAGAATCATACAAACTTACAGACAATGGTGCAATTGTCAGTGAGAAGACGGCAAAACTTCTGAATGTAAAAGAAGGAGATGCGATAAATCTTAAGGATGGTATGGCAAAAGGTGTCACAGTAAAAATTGCGCATATCTGTGAGAACTATATGGGACATTACATATATTTTACGCCGCAGTATTATAAGAAAGTATATGGAAAGACAGCAGAATATAACTGTATCATGTTCCGGGCAAAGGATGGATATTCAGAAGAGCAGGTGAAAAAAGCCGGAGAAAAAATCCTTGCGAAAGATCAGGTACTGACAATCTCTTATCTGCATGATATTAAGGATCAGCTGGATGATATGCTTGCCAGCCTGAATCTGGTGATCATAGTCCTGATCGTTTCGGCGGGAATGCTTGCGTTCGTAGTACTTTATAATCTGAACAGTATTAACATTACAGAGCGTCAGAGAGAGCTTGCAACTTTGAAAGTGCTTGGCTTCTATGATGTGGAAGTAGCGGAATATGTATTCCGGGAAAATATCCTGCTGACGCTTATTGGAGCTTTCGTAGGTGTGATATTCGGTAAAGTCCTGCATCTGTTCGTAATTCAGACGGTGGAAGTGGATGCGGCGATGTTTGGACGAAGCATTTATCTTCCGAGTTATATCTACAGCTTTTTATTTACGATAGGATTTTCATTATTCGTAAACTGGGTAATGTATTTCAAGTTAAAGAAAATTGACATGGTAGAATCATTGAAAAGCATAGAGTAGCCGGAAAAATGGTACGGCACATATAATATTAATATAAGGATATTCGGCGAAAATATCATAAAAATATCAAAGTTTATAAATGGTTTATAAATTTCATAGAATTGTTAGCACTCTTTTTAAAAGAGTGCTAATTTTCTATTGACTTTTAAAATATGCAGTATTATCATATCTGTTAGATGAAAAATGTAACAAAAAGATGTGGGCCAGTCGGCAATACGGCATCTTTTGTCACTAATATGATAGAAATATAAAAGTAGAAATAGGAGTGATTTACAATGGCAGCAAAGAAAGGTAGTTTGTCAATCAGCAGTGAAAACATTTTCCCGATCATTAAAAAATGGGTATATTCCGATCACGATATTTTCGCACGTGAGTTGGTTTCCAATGGATGTGATGCGATCACAAAACTGAAGAAGCTGGATATGATGGGTGAATACCAGTTACCGGATGATTACAAACCGGCGATCAAAGTTGAGGTTAATCCAGAAGAAAAAACTCTGAAATTTACAGATAACGGTCTTGGAATGACAGCCGATGAAGTAGAAGAATATATTACACAGATTGCATTTTCAGGAGCTACACAGTTCCTTGAAAAATATAAAGATAAGACAACAGAAGATGATATGATCGGAC
>ERZ773229.1495-NODE-1495-length-15913-cov-19.653866_pt1 | contig 15913 bp, 18 predicted proteins | sample MGYA00580992_ERZ773229 | MGnify/ENA primary metagenome ERZ773229 (study PRJEB29015, sample SAMEA2737795) | human gut metagenome | biome: human gut; feature: human-associated habitat; material: faeces | place: China | collected 2012 ... | reverse complement strand
CACGCTATGCACGATAGATCAGTACCCCAGCGACAGTTTTATATTTCCGGCCTATGGCTGTGAGCTTCAGATCAGCGACGGGCTGGTGGCCGCTGCCTTTGCCAGCTTGCCCCAGCCGGGACAAAGCATCTTGATATCATGATCGCTGCATAAAATTTATAAAACGCGATCATCTCAGCAACTCCTACTTCGAAATTCCCGATATAGAATACGCTGCCTGCCTCCGGATGTGTTAGGGCATAACCGATAAATGCTATAGCTATAAGTAACATCACCGTTGCAATAACTCTGCAATTTCGCTGCCAGATTACATTTTCCTTACTTTTTTTCACAATAGTCCTCCTTCATGGTATAAAACAACTCATTGCTCTGCATACTTTTTCTTTTTTGGGGTTCTCCAAGGAAACACTCTCAATGATATCAGCGCTAACAGGAGTACATTTCACATTGTTGCTCGCAAAATTCGCAGGTGTGTTGATTGAGATTGCCATCAGTAATTCTTTAGTTCTTTACTTTCGAGAAGAGCCGTATACTGAGATAATGCATCTTTGCGGTCAGCTGCGTTCAGTACAAGAAAACGCGAGGAATCTCCGTTCGTTCCTGCGAGTTGTACGGCAAGTACAGAAAAGTTCTTATCGAAAAAGATTTGTGCTATACCAGAACCAATTGGCTCTCCATAATCATTATAAAATATGGGACAATACCTATATTGGGGATTAAAATCAAAGTGCACATTATTGAGATTTTTCCCAATGCCTTCTATATCGCTGATATAGAAAGTCCCTTGGAAACTATCGCGGCCTAATGCGTTATCATAATATATTCCCTCGATAGCAATATCATGTTTTATCGAAATTTCACTATCTACAGTGCTGTATTCAATAATTTGTCCGCTATAGTCTATAGAAGTTGGTATTCGAATTAAAACCGCGACAAGAGCTAATATAACCAACAAAGTAAATACTGTCACTAATGATAGGACGCGCCTTTTCATAAAGCCACCTCCCTTCGCATAGCACTACGTAACGCCGCGAATTGAAAATGCTTACTGGAACCGGTAGCCCTGCATGGTCAGCGCACTAAGATAGGCCAGGTATATTTCGCGCTGATCAAAATAGATAAGCTCACTATTATCCACCTCGTGAAATGAGACGATTTTCTCCGTCTCATCTACCCACACCGAATACTCCTTCATATGTCCCTCCCGATCTTGTTATGGTATTTCGCCTCAAGACACTTTCACAGCGCAACTTCCGTAAAACACTGATGCTTTCTTACGCAGGTGCCATCGTCAGCGTATAGTTTGCGGTGCGGATCACGATCTGCGTTACGATGCTTTTCGCCGTGTCGACGCTGAGCTCGGCGGTGTAGCCGGTGAAGCTGTCCTCCGCATAGGAGACATGCAGCGTCCAGGTCTCCGCACTGCCCACAGCGGCGGTGCGCTTGAAATCCGTGATGTGCTTGCTGCGTACACCTGCGAACTGGCAGTCAAGGAAGCATTTGCCGATGTAGCTATTCTCTGCCCATACAGCCACCTCGGTATAAATCGGATAGCCAACATCACCTAGTTCCGGGCTGTTGCCAGAGATGCCAATCTGTTCATCGCTTGCAAAGCCGCCCTTGGCAGCATAATAATTTGCAAAAAAACTGACACCGTTATCAAAGAACGGGAACGGCTCGGCAGTAAATTTCACGGTGGTGACATCCGGTGTGCTGCTGACGTCGAGCGTGGCGTCGAAACCCGTCTTCTTGCCGCCGCCTTCAAGCATGCCGTGGTATTTGCCGCCCGTGGCGTATTTGCTGTTGAGGATCGTGAGTGCCTTGTCGAGCGCGGCGTCGCCAGTTCCCGGTTCAACTGGAGCAGGGGCCGGGGCTGAGCTGGTATCGATACGCAGTCCGTTCACAGCATCCCACTGATAGCTCCAGTCGAAAGAGTCGACCGCATAAGCCCACGTGAGCGGGAAATAGGTGATTCCGTTGTAATTGAAAATGGGATACTTTTCTTCCTTGTTATTGATCTGTGCGCCGTTGACGCTGATCTTATAGCTGGGAAGCGTAACAGAAACGCTGCCGCTTTGCTTTTTTCCTGTCTCAGCAGCATAAGCCGTGCGCGCGCCGCCAGCCGTGATATCCAGTGTCTTGCTTCCATTGTTCCAGTCGGCGCTCACACCCATGAATCGGCTGAGATGATATGACATGGGAAAGTAAGTGATGTTGCTGTAAATCAGAAGCGGATACTTGGCCGTTTTATTATCAATGACCTGACCGTTGAGCGTTACCTTACCAGTAACAACGCTTGCGCGCATTGCCGCCTCAGCGGTTGGGATGGCACTTAAGGCCACCGTAACGCAGCATACTATTGCAAGTAAAGACTGAATAATTCTCTTCTTCATGATTGAACCTCCTTGTTGTATAGATATATTTTGACAATTCCTCGTCTTATCGCATTTCCTGTAGTACTGTTTGTAACTTGCTTTTTATAACAAGTTTTCGATCGTTGTTGGACCTTGATTTTTACTTTTACAAAACAACCCCTTTCATCGTTCGTCCAATTGATTTTGCTGCTTTATAAATGCATCAGGCGGTCTAATTCTTACATAATTTTTGCTTTTTGACATTTCAGCCAATTAGAGCATTGTCCCTTTGTGCAAAGTTTCAACTTGTGTTCTGGGACTTGTTTTATCTGCCAAACGATGCTTATAATCATTTCGCGGGGTATTTCACCTCGTGAGGAGGTTGTCCATGCTATCGTACTTACTCGCTGCGCTGGAAAGCGAAGAAGATAAGCGCAGATTTACAGAATTATACGAAGAAAATCATGTGCGTGCTGAGCAGACGGCGCTCCGTATTTTGAGAGATCCTCACGATGCCGAAGATGCCGTGCAGAACGCTTTTTTGCAGGTGATCCATCATTTTGATGAGATTTCAGAAATTCCTTGTAAGAAATTAGGCTTCTGGATCATCTCTATAGTGAAAAACGAAGCACTTATGATTCTGAGGCGCAAACAGAAGGAGCTGCCGCAAGAGGATTGGGATACTTTTTCGGCAGATGTCAGCGATCCAACAAGCTATAACGAGCTTGTCCATCTGTTCTCTCAGCTTCCCCCGACCTACCGGGCGGCACTGGAAATGCGGCTGATCAACGGCTACTCCGGCAAGAAAATTGCACAGCATCTTGGTATCTCAGAGCCCGCGGTCAATACGCGCATTTCCCGCGGCCGCGCGCTGCTTCGTGAAATTGCAGTCAAGGAGGGATTTCACATATGACAGAGCAGGAACTTGACCTTTTCATGCGTAACGTGCTGTTGGATGCCATTGCACTGGACGAAGAAACGAATACAGAGACGATCCCGTACACGCCGTCGCTGCATCATCAAAAGCAGATCAAGGCAATGCTCAAGAACCCTCTGCGCTGGGCGCGTGATCGAAAGCAGCCTGTTTGGAAAAGAGCCTTAAAGCGGGTCGCTGTCATACTGCTGGTGATCTCGCTTGCATTCGGCAGTTTGATGGTCGTTAGTCCAACTGCTCGCGCGACATTTATCCGCTGGGTCACAGAATGGTATGAGACGCATGTGACGTACCGTTATGCGGGTGATGATATGGTCGGAGATATTCCGGAGTATACCATTACTGAATTGCCGGAGGGATATGTTGAAAACCAAGAAGAACGAATAGCTACCCCAATACAGGTGTCGATTTTATACCAGAGTGACACCGGCTATCCGATTACGCTTCATTATATTTATCTTCAACAGGGTGCAGCTTCGCAATTTGTTTTAGATAGCACAGCTGATGTTGTGATAGATACTGTAAATGGATATGAAGCTTATATTTTTGTTGCTGCAGACCAGGAAAATGATAGCAATGCTATTACATGGATCGACACGCAGAGCAACATTCAGTTTACTGTTCAAGCGCAGATGAGCACAGATGACCTTGTGCACATGGCTGAGAGCGTTTCTTTGGTCGAAACAACGAAGTAAAAATGCTTTCTAAAAAAGGAGAACTATGTAAAGATCTGCAGCTTCTATAGTTGCTTTGAAAATCGGTCAGATCAAATTACAGGCGGGAACATCCTTGCAAGATGTTCCCGCCCTCTTGTACCCATTTCCGCTGCACGACATTACACCTCAATTTTACCGTCGTGCCGACTGGCATCCATTCGCTGCAGCCGATGCCGACAGGATACCTTTCAAGATCAGTCGGCTGCATTAAGCCTTGCGGGCACGGGAGGGAAAGGTTATTTAATTATTTGGCAAATAGAAATCGGTTTCCTCCACACCGTCCCACTCGCCGAGAAGCTGCATATCTGCCTGATTCGACGTGGTGAAGGCATCAAAACGCCAGCCTGCATCAGTATAGATCAGAGTGACCGGATAGGTGCGCGTGTACTCATAGCTTGTTTCCAGCCGCTTGTCGCGCTCATCATCGGTTTCGTCCCAGCGTGGATAGGGATAAGAGTAGTGCGCCGTCACCGTGAAGTCGATCCGATCATCCGTCTGTGCAGTCAGAGTAAATTCGTCGGGAATGTTGCTGTTGTAATATTGGTCGCCGTAGGCACAGTCGAGGATAAAAAGCCGACCGTCGTGCTCAATGTAGATTGGTGCGTTGCCGTCGTCATTGCAGGTAGACCAGAACGTATCGGTGAACAGCGCGTGGATGACGCGGTCAAAGTCAGCCCAGGACTGCCAACGGCTGTGGGAGCTGATGTAGGTATAGTCGGAGCCATCCGGCGTGTACTCGTCGTACTCGGTTTGGCCGCCTGCGGCGGGGAAGGCGTCGTCGATGCCGGTCGTTTCGCCGTCAAACATCGCGCTGTAGAGCGCGAACGCCTGCCTGTAAAGTGTTTGCTGTTCCGCCGTCAGGAAATCCGGCGCGGCGCGAAGCCGCGCAGCATCATCCAGCGGAAGGTCGGTATCGGTCAAATAATAATCTGTAGGCTTTGATTGATCGGATGTATCCGGCTTTGCTGTACAGCCTGCAAGCAGCAGGAGCAATACCGCAAGCGCGGCGGGAAATAGACGTTTCATCATGGTGCTCATCCTCTTGATGTCAGATTTTTGCGCAGTCATTCTGCTTTTCATTCGGGGATATATACTTCCGCAGGACGTCCGTGCCAGGGATTCTCCCAGCCGGAGGTCCCGTCCTGATAATACATGGTGACATTTTCGGTGGAATCAAATACATAATTGGCTTGCTGCGGTGCATCGCCCTTGAAGTAGACCGCACGCAAGTTTGGACAGTCGCAAAAAGCACAGTTGCGCAGGAGTGTAACGCTGGAAGGGATCGTCACAGTCTCCAACGAAGAGCAGCCGTAAAAGGCGTTGTCCTGAATTTCTGTCACACCATCCGGAATCACCACAGCGGTTATGCTCGTGCAGCCTTCAAACGCTCCGGTCGTACCCGTGACGTTTCCAATCGCGGAAACAGTTTTTCCGCCGATCTGTGAGGGAATCACAATATCTGTTTCAGTACCGATATACCGGCTAATGGTAACTGTGCCATCCTCGTTTTCCGTTATTTCAAAGTTTGCGGCATCGGTGACAGATCCCTGCGGAGAATCGCCATTGGCTTTGTTCTCCTGCACATCGGTTGTCATTTCTCTATTTTCTATTGGAGTGGACGGCTGGTCATCGGCTTCCAGCGTGCTCTGTGTGCTGCTGCATGAACTTAGTGTTATAAGGAGAGCAGTACTTACGGCGATGACCGAAAGTCTCGAAATTTGGCGCATGATAAAAGGCCTCCTGCATATTCTGAAATGAAAAATTAAGGTGATGGAATGTAGAGAGATCCCGGCAGCACTATCGGAGTGAGCTTCGAAATATCGAAGCTGTCAGCCAGTTCTTCAAGCAGATCCCGCGTCAAGCCGTCGGTACTTCCCGCCAAAATAATGATGGTCATAAAGCTGTCCGGCAAATCAGTCAGAATTAGTGCTCTGCCAGGGCCGAGCGCCAATGTGGCCGATATGCCGCGTGATGTTTGATACTGCCATTCCTGATAACTCATTGCATCGATAACATTGAGTGTAAGGATTTGCTCATTGCACGCAATGTAAGCGGACTATGAGATTTTGACCTGTTCTGCGACGGAGACAAGCTCGTCCGGCGAGAGCTTGAAGCTCCGAAAGTTGATGAGCCAACCGTTTTCTTCATCAATCTGAAAGATGTAGGCCTCTGTACCGGTTTCTCCCGCGCATTCCTGGTCCTCACCCCAGTAAAGCGTAGCATCCTTACCGTAAAGCGTGATGGACTTTGACGCTGCATCGTCAGCAATTTCAAAGCCTCCTACTAAGCCGTCTCTAATGGCCACGACGGTGATTGAAATGATCTCACCGTTGTTGCCGAAAAATGTGGCGCCACTGGCAAAATCGGCCCGGTAGCAGCCTCCCGGATCAAGACGATAGGTCTCTTCCAGCGCCGAGTAGTCGATTTTACCGGCGATATAGGATCCGGCTGGCTCCTCTCCCTCGACACGGAACGTGGCGTGGTCGGAGAAGATTTCAACCAGGACATTCAGCGTGTTCTCACGAAGCGATGGCGAGAACGCCAGCGCCGACGTGAACAAAAGCACGGAGATGAGGGCCGCGACGAGGACGATTCGCAGTACGCAGGAAGGCTTGCGCTTTTTGGACCGTTCATAGGTCAGCGCCTCTTCGATGAACTTGTCGTCGATCCCATTCATTGCGCTGGAGAATTTCTGAGCCAATGTCAACAAGCCAAAACACCCCTTTCTGCAAGATGCGTTTGTAATTGCTTACGGATTCGGGAAAGCCGGACAGAGACGTTCTTTTCCGTCAGACCGGTTCGAGCCGCAATTTCTGCATAGCTGTCGGAGAACCAGTAGCGCCGCAGGAAGATCACGCGGTTTTCCTGTGACAAGTCCCTGAGAAAGTCTTCAATGATCGCAATCAACTCTTTTTCCTCGAGAGAGTCTTCAACCGAGACTGAGGAAGAAAGGCAATTTTCCAATTCCTCCATTGTCGAGTCGTAATTGCTGTTTCGCTTGAGAGCTGTATTGGCCCGATAACGCATGATAGAAATATTCCGAACGATCTTGCAGACAAAGACGGACAGCGGATTGGGCCTGTGCGGAGGGATCGCGTTCCAAACGCCGAGATAGGCATCATTCACGCATTCCTCTGCGTCCTGTTGATCCTTCAAAATGCTACGGGAAAGATTGTGGCAGGTCGCCCCATATTTGCCGTCCAGCGCTTCGATTGCAAGCTCGGAACGTGCAAAGAACAAATCAATGATCTTGATATCATCCACAAGGAATCACACCCTTCTATTTATTACCTTGCAAATTGGGGTGAAATACTACATCAAAGCAAGAATTTTTATCGGGAATTTTGGAAGATTCCCTGTTCTCCGCTGTCGTATTGCTGTCCCAACATAAAAAGCAATACGACCAGCAAGATCTCATTTCTTCACCCAGACCGGTTTTCGTTCCATTCTATAACAGATGTGCGGGGATATCAAACCCTTGAAGGATTTCGAAATATCTATAGTGTACGTGTATGGTTTGGCACGGAAAACAACCTATAATTTACATTGATGTACCACTTGAAGAACATTTTGCACATAGCTGAAAATATTTATTTGGCTAACTTGTCGAAAAATGAATGGCGCGTTATTCCTTGTAAGGATGTGTTCTCTTTTTACATCTATATATCAGATGTTAAAAGAATTATTGACTTATCCCATCAGCTCCTTTAGTATGGCTATTGATAAAACAAAATGATTTTGCAGTGGAGGCATGCTCATGGAAAGAAACGGAATAGACAAACTCAAAAAAGCCTGCATAATACTCCCGTTGGTCGTTGCGGTCATATTCAATTCCAGTGTTGCGGCTATTGATCGTGAGAACAATTCTAAACTGAGCTGCGGAATAGATTCCTATTATGTGAAAGATATGATAGCTCAAGACGATCATATATGGCTTCTTTTGCATGATAGCTCGATAGGCAAAGATGCAGTAGCCTGTATAAATGAAAAGACGCTTGAATTGCAGGCATGCTATCGAAGCGGCGAAGATTTAGAAGATGAGATGATCATTCAGAATATGTCTGTCCAACCAAATGGCTCAGTTTGGCTTGACCTATTCTATCCGAAGAATCCAAAGGGTTCGCAATACAGTCTTTTTATTCTTCAAGACAATGTTAATGTAGCTGCGGCCAGTAATGTTGTCCTCTGCGAAAATGTTGCCTTATGGGGAAATGGAGGTTCGCTGTGTTACTGGGATAGTGATGAGATCGTCAAATCTGTGGACATTCCTGCTGGCACAGAGCCTTATGCGATTTCGGCATTGAATGGCAGGCCATGTTTTGTCGATGCCTATACTGGCAAGGTATTCCTTTTGAATGAACACGGAAAATGGATCAATCAGTACAGTATCCCAGTTAGCGATAATAAGGTTTTGCCCCAAGAATTTGTGAACTTTTACGCTTCCATGACAAGCTGCGGTAACGAGGTGTACTTGTCGTATCTTGTCGGCCCGGAAAAGAGCAATAGTCTGAACAGAGGCGGCCTTGTGAGGCTCAGCGACGGAAAAAGGCTGGGAGACACTGCCGGTTTGATCGTTCATGCCAAGAAGCAAAATGATGATTCTGTGCAGCTTTATATGACCAACGGTTTCTCCGACAATTCCAAGCTGAAAGAGTACCAACAGCTGTCTATTAAATCAGACACAATCACCGAAGCAAGGGCTTTCCAACAAGACGGCGACAATACGGCTATATATTTGCCGGCAGAGTGGCAGTATAGGGACAACCTCGGCCGTCTATGGGGATGGTCAGAGACAATTCGGGATAGTATTACCTGCATTGATACGGATAGCCTTACAGATACCGACAGCAAGTTCAGTGCGTCTACCGACTATTATGGCTTCCTGGACGCGGATGAGTCAGCATGGTATGGAAGTCAGCAACAGGGCGTTATAAAGTCAGTTGTCCAGTTGGGCATTATGAACGGATATACTGACGGTACATTTCACCCTATAGGCAATATCACACTGAGCGAAGCAATTAAAATGGCTGCTGTTGTCCATGCCACATGTAATAACCAGACAATCTCTTTTTCAGCATCAGATGGTGGTAAATGGTATGATGCCTATCTGAACTATTGTGTAAAAAATCGAATTGTCTCGAGCGACGAATATTCCAGCCTCGATGCTTACGCAACACGAGCGCAAATAGCACATATTTTCGCGAAAGCAACATCTGATTTTGCCGTTATCAACGACATTGACTATGATTATATTCCTGAAGTAAGCGAACGAAGCGAATACGCTGATGAGATACTTGCTCTTTACAGAGCAGGCATCTTGACCGGAGATGAAAGAACCAGAGCATTCAGACCATCTGACACCATTACACGTGCTGAAGCAGCTGCAATAATCTCGAGAGTAGCTTTGCCTACGATGCGAATCAAAATCGTTTAAAATGGGAAATGAAAAATTCTGTACCCTATGCAGAGGCACTGCAATGGAGCATGATCTGGAAAAGTTAGCGGTTACGGCATTGCCTATCTCTGCAAGTCCTATAATGAGGCACGATTTCTGCATAGAATCTTGGAAACATTGTGAGCAAACGAAATCCGGATTGTTTGCGTTTATGGTTTAAACCATAAATGCCTCGAAGTAAGTTGGGATTCTATCTGTTATTGACACGTATTTTAGAGTCAGTTTGCTATCCTCATCAAATCTTCCATATACCGATACGTCATCGGAGCGCATTCTTGCAGCAACGATATGGCATTGGCATTTTCCGCATACTTCACCCAGTAGGCAAAGCAGTCTGCGAAGTATTCTCTGGCGTTGGTTTTGGCATAGTTCCGCAGCGGCGCGGCGGCAGCTTCTGCACGAAAGAGCTGTTCATGCTCTGCGGGGAATCCCAGCGTCCAATCGAGAAAATGCCCGAATTCGTGGAGCGTCGCGCTGGCTTCCGAGAGATAGATGGTTTTCTGGCTGTAGTTGGTGGCTCCAATGCAGCTCATGTTCAGCTGCTTGCTGAGGTCGCTGATGTAGTCGAAGTCGATACGGTATGTCCAGCCGGCGGCGTTAAAGGCGGCAAGCATCGGCTCCGGCACCTGCCGCAGCGCCACCAGGTAGTCATTGATGTTGACGCCTGCCGCGTTTACCAGAGCCACCGGCGCGGGCAGAGCCTCCACGGTGAAGGCGCGGGTCGGAATGGCGTGAAGGAGCATGGCAACGTCCCTGCGGGTGACGATCTCGTTTGCATCATCCTCCTCGCCGCAGAGCTGAAACTCCTTCCCGATGCGGATGCAGTTTTCATGATCGGGCAGCGACACGCCGCCCGCATAGAGTACGCTGTCGTAAACGGGGATCTTGGCTGCGGCAAAGGCGCTTTTGAGCAGCGCTCCCCGGCATAGCTGGATATTGGGTGCGGAGAGTGCGGTTTCGTTCAGTCAGCCCTTCCGGTAGGATTGCTCCACAGCGCTTTGGCTCAGTTCGCTCCATGAGCTGCCCTCGACCTTCACCTCATAGGCCCGGCAGAGCATCATCGCCCACTGCCGCACCGTCACCGGCGCATCCGGGGAGAAGCATCCTTTCCCTGTGCCTTGCGTGATCTCATGCTCCACAAGATACATCACGCTCTCGTAGCAGTCCGCAGACTCCGGCACGTCATCAAAGCCTGTGCAGGCAGCGGAAGCGGCTGTGGGCAGGATCAATGCCAGGACAAGGGTGCAGACAGCCAACGCTGTTCTTCTAACGATCATCTTCATAAGTTCCTCCATATTCTTGTTCTTTCTCTGTCCTGTATCCTCCGGTAGAGTAGGCTCTTCTGGATGCGCCATGGTGACGCTACCCTATGGACAGAATTTTGAAAGGGAAAACGTCACAGTCCCCCCTTGGCGGGAGGCTGTGACGTTTTGTGCTTTGTCAGCCGATATAAATTGCTCGTGAGGCTGCCGTTGGAGCGGCGGCGGTTCTGCTTCTCAATGAGCTGCCTGCGCTCCAGATCTGCCAGAGCCCGCTGGACCGTCCGCGGCGAAAGCCCTAATTCACGGGCGATGGTTTTGATCCCCGGCCAGCAGACACCGGAGGCGTCCGCCCGGTCCCGAAGGTAGATATAGACCGCCTTCTCCCGGTGACTCAAATGCTCCTCGGCATAAATGAAGTTGAATTGACTCATCTGCCTCCCTCCATGTTATAGGGACTTTTTGTGCAGCTCCGATGGATGCTGCGAACGAGTTCGCCCTGGTCTATGTAGGCGATCTTCCGGGCTGCCTGCTCCGGCATCCGATAGCCGTCCGGGTCAAAGGTGATGCCCCAATCCAGAAAGAGACGCAGTTTGGTGCGCATGGGATGGGTTCCCGTTTTCATCACTACAAACTCACCCTTGGGGATGGATTTCAGTTCATCTGGTGTCATGAGAGCACGCTCCATCATCTGCAAGGACTGGCTGCTCTCTTTCCCCTGACTGACGGAGCCGGACAGTACCGTCCTGCTACCGAGGGCAGCGGAGAGGGCATCTGCCGTTTTGCTCTGGGGCGAAAAGCCGCCAAAGATGGTGTCCTGGCAGTTGTCACATATAATTTCCGCACCTTCTTTACCATAGTTCTTCTCCAGTTGGGCAAGGCTCTGGATAATGGGTACCAGCGTCAGCCTACGGGAGCGTCCCGCGCTGAATAGGGGCAGAATGTCAAAGGGCGGCATGGTTCCCAGTTCATCGCAAAACAGCACCACACGGTTTTTGAGCCTGCCGCCGGTTTCATCCGCCACGGAGAACAATTCGCGGGACAGATTTTGGATCATGAGCGCCGCGATGAAATTCTTTGCCGGATCTTCTTCCGGTAAAATCAGGAAGATGGCGCACTTCTCCGAGGCAAACATTTCCGCATTGATGGGGCTGTCGTAGCAGATGACCTGTTCCAACTCCGTATCCAGAAAGGAGTTGAGGCGGGACATAACAGTGGACATGACCGAAGCCATAGACTGATCCGCACTGGTGAGTGCGGCACCCGCCAGCCACCGAGCCTTATGCTCCGGTGGCAGTTCATCCATGAGCAGCTGAAAGCCGTTCTTGCCTCTTGACTTCGGCACCGCCAGAAGATCTTGCACCAGCTTGAAGGCTGACACGATATGCCGTTTTTCCGGCTCTCCATCCTTTGGCGGTGCGAACTCTGCCAGCAGAAGTACAATGGCAGTCAGGAGCCCCTCGGCGCTGTCATAGAAGAAGGCATTCTCGCCGTATTGGGCAGCGTCGCCATCCGGGTTGATGATGGTCTTGGCAAGGATCTTGGCATATTTTTCTGCGCGCGCACGGGCGGCAAGATTCTCCGGATGCTTGCGTGCAATATCCATGTAGTGATTCATCAGTGTCAGGAAATTAAAACCGTCTGAGCGGGTCGGGTTACGCAGGTCAATGACGGATACCTTGTAGCTGTAATACCGGGAGGCAATGGCTCCATAGTTGCGCGCCAAATCTCCCTTGGTGTCCAGCGCCAGATAGCTCATGCCGCAGGCGCTGGCATATTCCAGATTTGCGTATAAAAAATACGCGGTTTTGCCCACGCCGGAAGCGCCGATCATAAGGCAATGGATATCATCGCTGTCCACCAGCGCACGGACATCCTGCTGATCTTCCACCACATTTTTGATTTTGGAAATCGCCGATTGCTTTTTCTTTGGCTTTCGCTTTTCTTTTTTCCCTGCTGTAGGACGGCGGAGCTTTTCCAGCAGCTTGCGGGAGGTTTGCAGCAGGATTCCTCCCTTGCTTTTACGCTTTCTGCCGCCCATGCTGCCGAGGATGATGCCCTGCACCGTAGGCAGATCCTCTCCCTTGCGCCAGCGGCGAGGGCGAAACGGGACCACATGATAGGTCGTGTGAATCTCCTTGGGCGTTGCCCAACGCGCCGTGCCGTGCTGACCGTCGCCGACAGTCTTGCTCTTGAAGTTGTTGAGAGAATAGTTTTTGGAGAGGAAGGTCACCAGGAGCAAGAATGCCAGCAGTCCGCCGCCAAGCAAAATCAGGGGCCATACATTTTCGTTCATGTGTCTTTCTCCTTCTTCTCGAATTTGGCGCAGAGATCGTCATTCCAGTCCTTGCGCACCGGGCAGAGCCGCTCCACATCCAAGCCCATGTCCTCCAGCGTATCCGTCATACGGTCGCAGGCATCGTTGCCCGCGTCATCGTTGTCGAGGCACAGGTACACCATGTCCAGCTTCGGATTCTGCCGCAGCCGCTCCAGCACCGGCTGGATGGAGAGCCCGCAGCAGGCAACGTAGCTGTGTTCCTGCCAGCCGTAGGGATAGAGGGTAATGTGGGACAGGAGGTCGATGGGCGCTTCGAACACATAGAGGGACTTGTCTGTGCCGTTCTTATGAAAACAGTGCTCGCTGGCGCTGCCCTCAATGTTCATGCGGAACACCCGTCCCTCGCTGTTGGTACTGCGGATGTGTGCGTGCTTGGCCTCACCGCTGTCATCCAGCCCCACGAAAACACAGTTGTGATGCTTGTCCTCGTAGAGCAGCTTTTCATGTACGAAGGCGGAAATAACCTCGCGGTCAATGTGGCGCTGACGCATGAGGTAAGCATACATACGTCGCATGGTTCCATATGGCTCCGGCAGAGCGAAAGCCTTTGAAACTTCATTCACAGGCTTTGCCTGTTCATATGTTTTTCTGTTCTTTCTGCCCAGCAAAAGCAAAACCGCCTCCTGATAAGGGAGACGGTAATAGCGCTGGACGAAGCTGACGGCGTAGCCGCCGACGCGCGCGGAGTGGTCGAACCATTTGTTGCCCCGCACGGTGATGCTGGGATCGTTGGGAGTACGGAACTCCCGGCCAGAGCGCACGGGTCGCTCCCCCTGAGCGCGCAGCAGCGACACGAGATCCGTGTTCTGCGCCCGCGTCTTTTCCTCCGGCGTGAAATAGATAAATTGGCTCATGATGTTTCCTTTCAGGTCATTGCTCTTTCTGTTGACAATATGTGTTTTATCACATATAATGAGTTGCGGAGAAAGCGTGGTGAATGTATGGACTACACTGTGGAATACTACGAGAAGGATGATGGCAGCAGACCTGCTGAAGAATTCATTCTCTCGCAGGATAATAAAATGCAGGCAAAAATATTCGCTGCATTGGAATTGCTCGAAAGCAAAGGCCCCGCCTTACGCGAGCCATATTCAAAGGTGCTGGATGACGGGATTTTTGAAGTGCGTGCAAAGCAAGGTACGGATATCAGCAGGGTGCTTTACTTTTTCGTGGTGGGACGCAGAGTGATCCTCACCAATGGCTTTGTAAAAAAGACGATGAAAACCCCGCCGCGCGAGATAGAACGTGCCAAGCGGTATCGCGCAGACTTTAATCAAAAAAAGGAGGCATGATTTATGGGGAAGAATTTTCGTGAGACTTTGAACGAAAGAATGCAGGACCCTGCGTTCCGTGCGGAGTGGGATGCGCAGGAACCGGAACGTCAGATCATGCGCGCCATTGTTGAAGGCCGTGAGGAAAATGGCATGACGCAAAAGCAGCTTTCCGACATTACCGGCATTACACAGGCTGACATCAGCAGGCTGGAAAGCGGAACGGCCAATCCCTCTCTGCGGACGCTCAAGCGTCTTGCCGCAGGCATGGGAATGGCGCTCAAGCTGGAATTCGTTCCGACGCAAACACAAATCTGACTTCAAAAAAAGCTGCCGCAATTCAAATTGCGGCAGCTTTTTTTATCTGAATGTCTGCTCCTCGTGATCGTCCGGCTTGTGTCCCATCGCCAGCCGCTTGCGCTGCAATTCCTGTCGGCGCTTGCGGTCGATCTGCAAGCCGCGGTGGATCTGGTCGATCTTGCTGTTGTCCTCAAAAATTCTGCTCATGTGATGCAGCATCCGCACGACGGTTTCTCTCACCGTGGGGGCATGGTGATCCGCTCCTGCCGGTGCGCTCCCTTTCTGCTGTTCGGGGTGATCTGACCACTGAGAAAAAGCCGGTGCATCTTCAACCGCAGGCGGTGTGGTACCCTTAGATGCGGCATCATCAGAGGAGGCGGAATCTTCTGGCGTGGCACTCGCTGCACGGGCAGCTTTGGGCTGCGCGGGAACGGCTGGTGCTGTGGATTCTACTTTGGCTTTTGTTGCCGCCGCGGAATTCTCAGGCGAAATGGATTCCGTCAGCATGGCAGAAGATCTCCGCGCGTCCGCGTACCGCTGCCGCTCCGCTATCCATTGCAGTGTTTCCTGAATGACCATGTTGCGGACGCTCCGAAACTCCTTTTGCTGGGAGAGCGGCAGCCGCTTGGGCGGCCGCTGATCGTAGTCCAGGCACACCTGCTCGTAGAGCGTCTGCCACGTTTCATAGGCGGCAGATATCCGCTCGTCCTTCGCCAGCTCCTCCACGATGGTGTCTATGATGGCCTTGACCCTTGGCGGCAGGTAACCGTAGACCTTTCGGCCCTTGACCGTCAGTAGGCGCTCCGCCAACTCCTCGGTGAGCTGCTCCAGCCGCGCATTATCCATTGAGCCATGCTCCAGCTGCGCGATGCATTCCACCATTGCCTTGCGGGCCTGCACCTGTAGTTCCTGCCGCGCGGTATCCTTTTGCTGGTAGATGTGCATCCGATCCGCGTGGTAGATCCGTCTGGCGAAGACGGATTTCATTTCCCGGATACCCTCTTTGGTGAGGTAGCCCTCCTTTGGATCTGCGGAGAAGATGATCATGTGGATATGCACCTGATTTGGCTTCTGGTGGAACGCAGCATACCAACGCAGGTTTTCCGGTCGGATCTTATACGCCTTTGCGATGTCACAGATGGAGGCGTTCACCAAAGCCTGCCAGTTTTCCGCGTTGTCATAGCCCAGCCGCTGGGCGTCCTCACGGCGCAGCGCCACCACCGGTGTCCATACATTTCCGGTGTGCTCCGCCACCTCCCGTACCGCCTGCGCGAGATTTTGTACCT
>ERZ773229.1489-NODE-1489-length-15976-cov-3.636015_pt1 | contig 15976 bp, 11 predicted proteins | sample MGYA00580992_ERZ773229 | MGnify/ENA primary metagenome ERZ773229 (study PRJEB29015, sample SAMEA2737795) | human gut metagenome | biome: human gut; feature: human-associated habitat; material: faeces | place: China | collected 2012 ... | reverse complement strand
CGGTGATGGGACTGAGCGCCACCCCCGCCGCGCGGCTCAGCTCGTTCTCGGGCAGCAGCCCGCAGGAGAGCAGCAGCGTGTCACAGTCGTAGTGTTCCTCGGTGCCGGGGATGGGCTTGCCGTTTTCGACCTGCGCGATCGTGATGCCGGTCACGCGCTCTTTGCCCTGGATATCCACCACGGTATGACTCAGTTTCAACGGGATGTCGAAATCATCGAGGCACTGTACAATATTGCGCTTCAACCCGCCGGAGTAGGGCATCAGCTCGGCCACGCAGAGGACCTTTGCGCCCTCCAGCGTCATGCGCCGCGCCATGATAAGCCCGATATCGCCGCTGCCCAGGATCACGACCCGCCGCCCGGGCAGGCAGCCCTCCATGTTGACGAGCCGCTGCGCCGTGCCCGCGGTGAAGATGCCCGCGGGCCGGTAGCCCGGAATGTTCAGCGCGCCGCGCGGGCGCTCACGGCAGCCCATGGCCAGAATGACCGCCTTGGGGTGCAGCTGAAACAGTCCGTCGGTCTTGTTCATGGCGGTGACGGTCTTGTCCGCCGCCAGATCCAGCACCATCGTGTTGAGCTTGTATTCAATTCCTAATTCGCATACCTGCGTCACAAACCGTGCCGCGTACTCGGGGCCGGTCAGCTCCTCTTTAAAGGTATGCAGGCCGAAGCCGTTGTGGATGCACTGGTTCAGGATGCCGCCCAGCTCGCTGTCGCGCTCCAGGATCAGGATGTCCTGCACGCCGCTTTTGCGTGCGGCCACCGCCGCGGCCAGCCCCGCCGGGCCGCCGCCGATAATGACCAGATCAACGTTTTTCATGGCAGACGCCCCCTTTCACAGGCTATCCTTGTTCGTGCCGACGATGATTTTGGACGCACCGCCGGACTTGGTGATCTCGCTCTGCGGCACGCCCAGCTCCCGCGCCAGGATCTCCATGACGCGCGGGCTGCAGAAGCCCGCCTGGCAGCGGCCCATGCCCGCGCGGGTGCGCCGCTTGACGCCGTCCAGACTGCGTGCGCCGGGCGTGCGGCGGATGGCGTCGATGATCTCGCCCTCGGTCACGCTCTCGCACCGGCATATAATCTGCCCGTAGGCCGGATTTTGTCGGATAAGCTCCGCCCGCGCTGCAAGATCCAGCACTTTGGGGTCCAGAATACCCCTGCGCGTCGGGTCAAAATCGGGCCTATTGTGTAAGTGCAGACTGCCGCGCACGATGTCCGCGACCATCGCACCGATGGCCGGAGCGCTGGACAGGCCCGGCGACTCGATGGCCGCGCAGTCCACAAAGCCGGGCGCGATCTCGCCGATGAAGAAGTCGTGCCGCGCCTCGTGGGCGCGCAGACCCGCGAAGCTCGTGATTGTCTGGCGCAGCGGAATATCCTTGACCGCGAGGCCGGATTTTTCCCGCACCTCGTCCAGGCCCGCCGCCGTCGTGGCCGTGGCCTCCTTGTCGTCCACGTCGATGGCCGTCGGCCCGACCAGCAGATTGCCGTGCACCGTGGGCGTTACCAGCACGCCCTTGCCGTATTTGCCCGGCAGCTGGAATACCGTGTGCCGCACATGCTGCCCCGCCGTGTGGTCAAGCAGGAAGTAATCTCCCCGCCGGGCCGTGATGGTCATGGGGTGCGCCGCGTCGGCCATATTGTGCAGCGTGTCGGCGTATACGCCCGCCGCATTGACGATGCAGCGTGTTTCCAGCGTGCCGTGGTCGGTCTCGACGGCCCACCCGGTTCCGCCGCCGTCCAGCGGGTGCAGGCCCGTAACTTTGGTGTCAAACCGAAACTGCACACCGTTTTTGGCGGCGTTCTCCGCCAACGCAAACGTCAGGCCGAACGGGCAGACGATGCCGCCCGTGGGCGCCCACAGTGCGGCGACGGCGGCGTCCGAGATGTTCGGCTCCATTTCCACCAGCTCGTCCCGTTCTATGATGCGCAGCCCCTCCACGCCGTTGGCGATGCCGTTTTCATAGAGCTTTTGCAGCGCGGGGCGGTCCTCGTCGCTCAGGCAGACGACAAGGCTGCCGCACCGGTCGTAGGCAAAATCCAGCTCCTTCGCAAGGGCCGGCATCCGGCGGCTGCCCTCGACGTTGAGCTTGGCCATCAGGCTGCCGTGGGCTGCGTCGTACCCGGCGTGGACAATGGCGCTGTTGGCCTTGGACGTGCCGCAGCAGACGTCCTCCTCCTTCTCTACTACAAGAATTTTCGCGTCATACCGCGAAAGCTCCCGCGCACAGGCGCACCCGGACACGCCCGCGCCGATGATGATGATGTCGTACATATTGATACCTCGTGTTGTTGGTTCGCAGAGCATGTAGGGGCGACCATTGGTCGCCCGCAGAGAGTGTGCGGTTCTGGAAGCCCTCCGGGTCGATGCGAGCATCGACCCCTACAGCGTAGGGGCGGATTCCATATCCGCCCGGGGCCTTGCCGCTGCCGCAGGTCAGGCCTTTCCGCAAGCGTAATTTTGCCTTTTGGCAGAGGGCCGGACATGTCCGGCCCCTACCGGGAGGCACGCTTTTAAAAGACCTCTTCCGTAAGTTCTCCCCTCATCCGGCCCTGCGGGGCCACCTTCCCCCCAAGGGGAAGGCTTTAGGGGCCTTACTCCTCCTTCGCCCAGCCGTAGCTGCACCGCACCGCCTTATTCCAGCCCTTCAGCCGTCTGGTGCGCTCGTCGTCGGGGATGCCCGGCATAAACTCACGGTCCACCGACCAGTTTTGCAGAACGTCCTCGGTGCTGCTCCAATAGCCGACGGCCAGCCCGGCCAGATACGCCGCGCCCAGCGCCGTCGTTTCCACGCAGCAGGGACGCTTGACCGGCAGGTTGCTGATGTCCGCCATCGTCTGCAGTAAGTAATTGTTCGCGCACGCGCCGCCGTCCACCTTGAGCGCCGTCAGGTCAATGCCGGAATCCGCCTGCATAGCGGCCAGCACATCGTTGATCTGGTAGCACAGGCTGTCCAGCGTCGCGCGGATGATGTGGTTCTTGTTCACGCCGCGGGTCAGGCCCACGATGGTGCCGCGGGCGTACTGGTCCCAGTGCGGCGCGCCCAGACCGGTGAACGCAGGCACGACGTAGCAGCCGTTCGTGTCCCTGACCTTCTGCGCCATGTACTCGCTGTCGCGGGCGTCCTCCAGCAGATGCAGCTCGTCCCGCAGCCACTGGATAGCTGCGCCCGCCACAAAAATCGAACCTTCCAGCGCGTAATTTACCCTTCCGTCCAGCCCCCACGCCACGGTGGTGACCAGCCCGTTTTGGGAGAATACCGGCTTCTCGCCGGTGTTCATCAGCAGAAAGCCGCCCGTGCCGAATGTGCTCTTGGCCTCGCCCCTGGTAAAGCAGGTCTGGCCGAACAGCGCGGCCTGCTGGTCGCCCGCAGCCCCCGCGATCTTGATCTCGCCGCCGAAGTGCATCGGGTCGGCGTACTCGTAGAACTCGCTGTTGGGCACGGGGCGCGGCAGCATACAGCGCGGTATATCGAGAATTTGCAGAATCTCGTCGTCCCAGTCCAGCGTGTGGATGTTGAACAGCATCGTCCGGCTGGCGTTGGAGTAGTCGGTCACGTGGATCTTGCCGCAGGTCAGCTTCCAGATGAGCCACGTCTCCACCGTGCCGAACAGCAGGTCGCCGCGCTCGGCACGCGCGCGCACGCCGGGCACGTTGTCCAAGATCCACTTGAGCTTTGTGGCCGAGAAGTAGGCGTCGATGACCAGCCCGGTCTTTTGCCGGATCAGGTCGGTCAGGCCGCGGGCCTTCAGCTCGTCGCAGTACTCGCTTGTGCGGCGGCACTGCCAGACAATGGCGTGGTAGACCGGCTCGCCGGTGTCACGGTCCCAGACGATGGTCGTCTCGCGCTGGTTCGTGATGCCGATGGCGGCGATGTCCTCCGCCGACGCGCCGACCTCGTTCATGGCCGACAGCGCCACGCCGAGCTGGGTCGTCCAGATCTCGTTGGCGTCATGCTCGACCCAGCCGGGCTTGGGGAAATACTGGGTGAACTCCTTTTGCGCGACACTGCACATCTCGCCCCTGGCGTTAAAAAGGATGCAGCGGTTGGACGTGGTGCCCGCGTCCAGCGCCATGATATATTTTTGCTTTGTCATCGCGGTTTCTCCTTTTTACAGCAGAAAATCGATCCGTGTCTTTATTATACAGGATGTTCAGATTTTATGCGCGTGGCAAAACCGCCAAATTTTTCACCCTATTTTTGGCAGGGCTGGCGTTGGGCGGGGCAGGCACGGCATACCGGATGGTGCGGAGATGCCCCCGTATAAGCTCGTATAAGCTATGAAAAAGACCGAAGCAGTACGCCCATGATTTCCGGGCACGCCGCTTCGGTCTTTTTATGGTTTTGTCTCAGGGGGCTTTTTCCGGCTCTTGGGCAGCTCCTCCGCCGCGGCAATCGCCACAGCGGTCACCTCCACCGCACCGGCCTCCAAAAGTGCCAGCGCACACGCCGACGCCGTCGCACCGGTTGTGATAATGTCATCGATCAGCAGCACCCGCCTGCCGGTCAGGTCTGTGCCGGGGCGGCAGCCAAACGCGCCCCTGGCGTTTTGCAGGCGCTGCTCGCGGGTAAGCTCCTTCTGCGGGCGGCCCCGGCGCTTGATGTACAGCGGTGTCTCCACCGGGACCCCCAGCACCGCGCCCAACCGGCGCGCCAGCAGCAGCGGCAGTCCCGGCATACCGGGCAGCGGCTGGCGGGGCGGCACCGGCACAATGCAGCTGTACAGCGGCAGCGCGGTCACACCCGCATACTGCGGCATTTTTCCGGGCTGTTTGGCCGGCAGTGCGCCGAACACCAGCACGGCCACACGGTCCGCCAGCTCCCGGGCATACCAAAAGCAGCCGCCCCGCTTGCAGCGCAAAACGGCTGTACGTACAATATCCTCATAATAATACGCCGCGGCAGCCTCCCGCACGGCGTAAAAATCGTGTTCGCCCTCCGGCAGACGCGCCGGAATGTGCTGTAAGCGCATTTCCTCGGGCACGCAGGCCGGGCAAACCGTGCCCTGCAGTGCGTCCGGCCCCAGCAATGACCCGCAAAACGGACAGCGCCGCGGAAAAAGCAGGTCCGGCAGACGGCGCAGCTGCGCAAAATCCGTGCGCACTTAATAGAAGCCGCAGCCGTGCTTGCCGTTCTGCTTGACACGGTACAGCGCCTTGTCAGCATCCTTGAAGATGCTCTCGCCGGGGTTTGCGCGATCCGTAAAGGCCACGCCCACGCTCAGCGAGATAGCCGGCAGGTCGTCCGTCGGGCAGTACAGCTGATTGTTGATCACCGTGATTTTCTCACTTATGGTGTAACTCAATTCCTGATTCACATCCACCATGATAACGGCGAACTCGTCACCGCCGATGCGGCAGACATAGTCGACGCTGCGGAAGGTCGTTTTCAAGAGGTTTGCGACCTTTTTCAGGATCTCGTCACCCACCGCATGTCCGTAAGTGTCGTTGACATGTTTAAAAATGTCAATGTCACAGATAATCATTGCAAACGGCTTCTCGCCGTTCTTATAGATATTCAGGATCTTTTCAAACGAACCGCGGTTCAGTGCGCCGGTCAGCGCGTCGTGCTCGGCCTCGTGGCGGATGATCTTCTGCGTCTCCTGGTTTTCGCGGTAGACTTCGTTGTAGGTCAGTGCCAGATCCTGCAATTCTGCCGCGCCCACCACCGGGAAAATCTCCCCGCGCCGGATGCTCTGACCGTAGTCCATCAGCGGTTTTACCACCAAATGGCGCGTTATCATGCAGATTTCCAGCATGAGCAGTACCAGCAGCGCCGCGCACAGCTCAATTTTACGGTACACGCCGGTGAAAACGGTCTCCGCTCCGTTCTGGCGGCTGCGTGTCAGCGCAATCAGGCTGTCCATGCTCTCGGTGATTTTTTCGTTCACATCATCGCGCATATTTTGATATTGGTCGTTGCAAACCAACTGCTGTGCCTTGCGCATCTTCTCGCTGTCTGTCATCGTTATGTCACTGTCATGCAGCGAAACAGACCGGATTTCCGTCGGCCAGCTCGACTCGTCCGCCAGCGTGGCCTGCGCCACAAGCCGCATGGCATACCGATCCGTATAGCTCAGATTTTGCGACGTTGTCATGGCGGATTTCAGCAGCGTGAAAGCATCGGTGTCGCCGTAATGCTCTGCAAAATACTCTAAAGCGTTCTCGCGGCGGCGGGTCGTATTCAGCTCCTCAAAGTAGTTGTCCATGTACTCCCGCTGACCGGTGGCGGTGTACATCCGCACCTGCTCGATCAGGTAGTCCGACCCGCTTTGCAGCTGCCGGGCCAGTGTCTCGCACTGGATGTAATCGTCCGTGGCGGTCTGCATTTGAGCCAACTCCCCCGTGCCCTGCACCGCGAACGCGACGAGCACCACCGCCAACACCAGCGTGGCGACAATATCAAAGATGCTCACCCGCTGTATCCTAATCTTTTTCAACACCCGGCCCGCTTTCCAACCAGAATTTTTATAATATTTCCGATTATTTTGTATAGTATATATAGATATAGTATACAAAAAGTCAAATCTGATTGCAACTTTATTCGTTTGGCACAATCGACAAATTTGGGGCCGGATTTTTGGCAGTACCTCTTGCCGCCGCCGTCGTCTGCGTTTTTCAAATCGAATTATAATATCACATTATTCACAAATAATGTATAAAGAATTTGGCATCCCCCACAATTGACGCAGCATCGTTATCTGCCTATACTTTATTTGTACGGTTTTATACTGATGCGGGAGGCGTGCGCATGGCCCGGTTCTGTGATTCCAACCAAAAAAGAGGGGTTACCCTCGTTGAGCTGATCGTTGTCCTGGTCATCCTAGCCGTATTGGCAGCGCTTTTGGTCCCGTCCCTGACCGGCTATATCGACAAAGCCGTTGAAAAGCGCATCATGCTCCAGGCTCGCTCCCTCATGACCGCCGCTCAGGCGACAATTGATGAGGCGTATGCGAAAGGCGAATTGCCCATCGACAACAATGGCAGGTTTAAACAGCCCAATGAGGATACGGCCCATAAACTTGCCAAACAAATCATAGAGTTATCTGAACTGGAAGGCGAACAGTATACCTGGAAGTTTCAACTGGTCGACCCCAACAACACTGAATTTCCCACTGCCAAAATCGCCATTCTGGAGTTTACCAATGGCAAGCACCGAATTATGTATCGCATCCGGACGAGATCAAGAAAAATTTCTCCAGGCTGGGGAAATATTAAAAAAATCACGGATAAACCAGACTGGTCTAAGAAAGACGATCCCGCATTCCTTAAATCCTCTGACTATAAGCCTGATACATATCATCCATAGTTGGGCAAAGCCTGACTGGTTGGTATTGTACCAACAAACCGCCATTGAGGAATTGGAGAGCTTATTTTGACAGCTCTCTCCCCTTCTGATATAATTTGCTCTTGATTGTCGCCTCCAAATTATGAGGGAGGTGAACGCTTGAGTTTTCAGGAAATAGTTTTGCTGCTTACTTTTATTGGCAGCTGCATAACCTGCAAACAAATTAAGTTGCTGTGGTGTGTCCTCTGGGACTAAATCAATTGCTCGCACCGTAATCGATCGTAAAGGCGTAGTAAACCGATGTTTTTTGAAGAAGAGCAATTTGGCCGCCTGTGCCAAAAACAGCGTACTCTGCGTCATATACTCTAACTTCATCTGATACTGGCAGCCAAAAAGATTTTTATCTCTGACATTTATCTGAATTCCTCTTGCAGCCAAATGATTTTTCTTCAGTTTATAGCCAATTTCCTGCGTGAGGTCTAAGATTGTACGCCACACTTCCTCATCCGATTCCATATCCTTTGCCGTAGTTGCTCCATGACCGATACTCTTTATTGGTGCAATGTACCCATATCTGGCGACTCTTGATGTATCGCGGCCATTTGCGTACAGCCATAGTTGAGTTCCCGCAACGCCAAATCGTTCCTGCAAAAATTGGAGATTGGTTTTGGCTAAAGCACCTATCGTATTGATACAATAAGAATCCAACTTCTTCTTTGCCTGCCAGATGGCTTCCCCTGTTTGAACTCCAAACGCCTTTGCTTCATAACTTTTTGCAAGAACTATTCCGTGCCGTTCTTCTGCAGCACCACAAACCGCAATTGGCTTACCTGCAAGTGAGGGATTTAGTTGCCGTTCGATTGATGCATAGCAATTGTTTATATCGCTATGAATAATAACCCGCTTCACTTTTTTTCATCCTTTCCGAAAAAGGGTATTGCATTTTCTATGCCGCCGTGTTATAGTTAGCTTGTAAGTTATCATTTCTATTTATAAGTTATCTTTTCTTGTACTTATGATAACAGCGAGCAATCTTAAAGTCAACAAGTTTTCATAAAATGCTAACTTTAATTTCGGAAAGGTGGTTTTACGATGACCAACACATTGGGAACCAATATTGCAAAACTTAGGGAAAGCAAAAAACTCACACAAGAAGAACTCGGAAAGCTATCCGGTGTTTCTCGTGTGAGCATCTATAAAATTGAGACCGGACAAAGCACTCCAAGGGATACTACCTTACAGCATATTGCTGAGGCACTGCATACGACTCCTTCCGCTTTGAGAAGCAATCAAAACGAGTCCCCCATTCCTCAGCTCGACCAAGTCAAAGAACTCTATGGCGATCAGGGTGCAGAAGAAGTTAATGAGTTATTCGCCAAAAATGTCGGTCTCTTTGCTGGTGGCAAGCTTTCACAGGCCGCCAAGGATGCCTACTACCGTGCGCTCACACAGGCATATCTCGATTGTCGTGCCGCAGCCGAGTCCGAAAAGAAGGACTCCGAGGATTGAAGTACAGACTATTGGACTCTCCATCTGGTAAAATAGAGATAGGCTCTCCAACTATACCTTTTTGCCGTATCCAAATAGTAATCCGAAGGGAGGGTGTGACTTATGGCAATTGAGTATATTATTGATGCCGTTGCTTTTCTCAAGCAAGAATATGGCGATATTTCTCCTATGGCCCTCGCCCACGCAAAGGGTATCCTTGTTGATGCACAGCATTATGGAAATATACAAGAATCCTTCCGAGGGTTTGCCATCCAACTACACGGAAAACTTCATATAACCCTGAATCTCGACCAAGATGAAGTAATGCAACAGGTGTGTCTTGCACATGAATTAGGGCATTGTATTCTCCACCCCTATTCTGCAGATGCGAGATCTTTCACAAGTCTTTCGTTGGACAACACCTCCACCACTGAATATGAGGCCAACCTTTTTGCTGCTGAATACTTAATAAATGATAATGATATCCTCGCGCTTTGCCACGATGGATACAGCGTCCAGCAAATAGCTTGCTCACTTGGATATCCTGTAGAGTTGATTGTGCTTAAGGTCAAATTACTCTTATGCAAGGGATACTCCGAGCTACGACTTCCGTTTGAGGCACATGGAGATTTTCTAGGAAATTGACTTTTAAAGAGGTACCCACCATGACACAATGGCAGCGCGTTTATATAGATGTGGATTGCATTATTCAATCGGATGGCGTAATGCGTCCGCGGATCATTAAATGGCCGGATGGTCGACACTTTATAATCGACAAAGTTATCTGCCGCCGTCAGGCCGCCGCTGCCAAAGCTGGCGGTCAGGGTGACCGCTATACCATCGCCGTCTGCGGCCAGGAACGTTACCTGTTTTTTGAGCGTTCTTCCAATATTTCTGGTAATACAATTGGGAAAAACTATATCACAGAAAAGCGGATGGCAAAAGCCAAGGAACTGCTGGTGCTGAAGGGATACTGTCCCCGGGAAATTGCCACAGAAATAGGGTACGACAACGAGTATTCCTTCAAGCGTGCTTTCCAGCGCACCTACGGCATCACGCCCCGCGACTTTTTGGAAAAGGAAGGGAAAAATGCAAGGTGAATATTGCACATCCGGACAGAATACAGGCGGAATCCGGAATCTGGTATTGATTTATAATGGGTATTACGACCGGCAGCAGGGAGATTGGAGCGCACAAGAGCTGCTGCCCTATCTGCTGTATCAAAAACGAAATGCCGGTTTCGGCGAGCCCTTTTTCGATGGATTTCTCTTTTTGGGGCTTTTGTCCTGCACAGGCAACCAGCTGTTTGAGGCGGTGGACCCCGCCAAGGCGGCCACCTGGGAGGATTTTGAGTGGTATCTGAACAAAACGCTGCGGCCGCAGGGGGACCTGTGTGCGCTGCACGAGGCGGTGCTGCAGGCCAGAAAACTCAGCCGGCGGCCCCAGCTGCAGGCGCGACTGGTGCTGACCATTCCCTTTCCCTCCCGGCAGACCTTTGGCGGACCGGAAAGCCAGAAAGCGGCCATTGACCGGTATATGGACCGCATGGCGGAGCTGTACCGCCCCTTTGAGCAGCTGGACACGCTGCGGTTGTGCGGCCTGTACTGGCTGCATGAGGATGCTTCCCAGACAGAACTGATTGACTATACAGGCCGAAAAGCCAGAGAGCGCGGACTTGCCTTTTTGTGGATTCCCTACTACCGGGCTTTGGGGTTTGACCGCTGGCAGGCAATGGGATTTGATGCGGCCATCCTGCAGCCAAACCACTACTTTAATGGAACGCAGCCGGTGCAGATTCAAAATGCAGCGGAACTCGCCGCCCAAAACCACATGGGGCAGGAATTGGAGTTTGACGAGCGCGCTTTTGACGACGAAAATTTTTACCGGCGTTATCTGGATTATCTGAAAGGCGCACAGCGGTTTGGGTTCAGTGGATCCCAGGTGTTCAAGGGATATTACCAGGATGTGAAGGCCATATACAACGCGGCGAACAGGGGCGGCGCCCGCGGCCGTGAGCTCTATGAAAAAACTTTCGAGGTTGCAACAGGGCATAAAGGAGAGTAAAGCATGGCGGACGCAGCTGATTTTGACCGGCAGATGGCGGCGCAGAATGCCCGGGGGGAAGAAATCCTATGGCACGAAGTTCCCAACGAAAACATTCTGGTGGAAGGTTTGGGCTTTTTTGCAGAGGAAAGGCGATGGAACCGCCTCCCCCAATCTCTTTCCGGTATGCTGCAGGCCCAGCGGCCGGCGCTGATCGAATTGTCTTCTCACATGGCGGGTGCCTGCCTGCGCTTTCGGACTGACAGCCGGGCAGTGTGGGTAAAGGCGGCGGTAAACGCGGCTCCCTATATGGCGCATATGACTCCGGCGGCCCAGTGCGGGTGCGACTGCTATTTGAGGGCTTTGCCCGACATGGCCTGGCAGTTTGCAGGGCTGACAAAGTTTTCGCCGCAGGAGGACTCCTTTTGCTGCGAACTGGCGCGGGACCTTCCGCCGCACACCGAGGTGCTGGTGTATCTGCCGCTGTATATTGGCATTCGGTCGATTGCAATCGGCCTGGAAAAAGGGGCGCAGATGCAGCCGGCATTGCCCCGCAAACATCGCAGGACCATCGCCTTTTATGGCACTTCCATCACCCAGGGAGGTTGTGCCTCCCGGCCGGGTATGGCGTATCCGGCCATTTTGTCCCGGGAACTGGACCGGGAAGTGTACAATTTGGGGTTTTCGGGCAATGGCGTGGGAATGTCAGGTCTGGCTTCCTGCTTTTGCAGCCTGCCCCGGCTGGGGGCGCTGGTGGTGGACATCCAGCCCAACGCCGGCCCCCAGGGGCTGCTGGAAACCAACCTGCCAGCCTTTCTGGATGCGGTGCGCGGCTGTGCGCCGCAGCTGCCGGTTTTGGTGCTTTCGGCAAGCTGGCAGACAAAATGCGGCTGGAACAGAACCGAAGCGGAACAGTTTGCGCGGGAAGAGCGTTTTCAGCAGCAGGAGGTGGAACGCCGGAAATCCCGGGGAGATAGCTTTATCTGGTTTGCATCGGCACGGGATATGTTGGAAACGGTTGCAAAGGAAACCACCGTGGACGGCGTCCATTTGACCGATCTGGGCTTTTGGCTGCTGGCTCAAAAACTGCGGCCGCTGCTGTGCCGGATGCTGGAACAAGGACAGACAAACGAATAAAAACCATATAAGAAACACCCCGCAGGGGAAAAGCTGCCCAATGGCTTTTCTGCTGCGGGGTGCTTTTTGTAAAAAGCGGCCAAGCAAAATTTTTGCTGGCTCTGCCGGTGAAAAAAGTGTGGAAAACAGGGCGGGCAAAGGCCCTGTTTTTCTCGTTTTACCGGCAAAAATATTGCTGCGCATTTGAAAATTTTGTTTATTGCAACGTTGAAATCCGGTTCCTATAATGGGAATCAAATGATGTGTCCTGTCTGCGCTGCTCCCGAAAAGGAATGCGGCTGGACGATCGGAAAATTTCAAAAAGAAAAAGGAGATGCAACCATGAAAAGCAACAAGCGAATGCAGGCGCTGCTGAGTACGGCGATGTGCGCGGCGATTCTGTTTTCCAATGCCGCCGCCGTATTTGCGGCCGATGTTCCTCCCTTGCCGCGGAAGGAAGGCGAAAACCCTCTGGCGGAACAGTCGCCGGTCAACTTGCTCCGGCAGCCAGGCGCGGCGTCCTCCTACCAATACGGCGAGGATGCTCTGTATAATATGTCCAATCTTGACCTTTTGGGCAGTGATGCCAGTTCTCTGGACCTCGATTGCCAAAAGCTCACCGACGGCGTCAAGAGCAGCGCCGGTTCCATTGATTTTGACAGCGTAGTCAATTTTTATTCCAATTCCGCTTTCAACAATGCGGAAAATGGGGCAAAGTTCTCCAATCAGAACACGGTGGATTTTGACCTTGGCCAGCCGAAAACCATTGTGGAAGTAAATGCATACAGCTCGGCCGGGCTCACCGGCCGCTACGCCGGTTCGCTGGGCCATATCGGCAAATACAGCGTCTATGTGTCGGCAGACAAAAACCAGTGGACCTGCGTTTTGGATGGGAAAAACTGCGGAGAAGACATTTCGGAGCAGACTGGCGCCTATGTGGCCCGGTATGCGGTTTCCGCGGACAAGGTGCCGGGGCACCCCGATGCCACCGGAATCTACGCGCAGTATGTGCGGATTTTGTTTGAAACAAATGCGCTGTGGAGCAATTATTCCTTCCTCACAGCGGAAGTGGAGATTCTGGGGCAGGATGGCAAGGCCCAGGGCGCCTTTGAGCCCGCCGGCGAACAAGAATCTCCCGCCGCTGAGAATCTGGCGCGGACCGCCTCCTACACCTACTCGCCTTCCACCGAAAAATATATGTTGACGGCGGAGAATTACCCGGCATATTCGTCGGATGCCGACTGCAAAAAGATGAACGACGGCGTTCGGGGAGATGCCACCGGGGCGGATATGACCAATTGGACGGTCTTTGAACCCATTCCCTGGATGAATCCCGACAACGCTTCCAACTACAACAACGATCCCCTGTGCGCCATTTTTGACCTGGGCGCGCAGAAATCCATCACCGGGGTATCCACCGCTTCGCTGGTTACCCAGCAAATCAAGCAGAGTGCCAACCTTCAGATCTATGTTTCCAACGACAAGCTGGACTGGTTTGAGGTTTCCAAAAAGAACGGCTACGACCAGCAGGAGCCTGTGAACGGGGTGGTGGAACTGTCCTGGGATGCGGCTACGGACAAGGTGAAGGATCATGCCGATGCCACCGCGGTATATGCCCGGTATGTGAAGGTCGTCTTTTCTTCGGTTTTTCCCGATGCGCCCAGCCAGCAGGTGGCGTTGGACGAAATTGAAATCCTGGGCAGCAGCGACCGGATGGAGGGCGCCTATGAGCCCAAAGCCGAGGAGATAACCGGCGACACCGATCCTCATTATCCCGACAACCTGGCCTATCGGAAGTCTTATGAGGTGCTCAATGCCAGCGCGGCGGGGGACAGCTCCTACCCTGACCCCAAAAAGACCAAGCTGACCGACGGCGTGGAGGCCACTGCGGATTATCTGGATGCCCCCTGGACCGCCTATTCGGCAGGCGCCTACCGCGAGTTTGTCATTGATTTGGGCGAAATCTGCTCCGTTTCCGAAGTGGAGTTCAACAATCTCAGCAACGACGGCATTGCGGCCAAGATGCCCGGGTCGGTGGATGTTTCTTTTTCCAAGGATAATGCCAGCTGGTCCACTTTGAAAAATGCGTTTCTGATTCCCGAGCGTCCCACCGAGGTTGCCAAGGTGCTTTACAACTGGAAGGCGGCGGACGACCCCTATGTGCCCAAAGCGGACGGACAGGCCACCGCAAAGGTGGAGGCCCGGTATGTGAAACTGCACGTTCCCATGCAGAACTGGTGCTTTATCGACGAGATCCGTGTGCTGGGCGAAAAGGGCGTGACCGACGATGCTGTCAGCCTGCCCATCGACGGCGAAATCGTGAAAACCTATATGCAGAAAGGCCCTCATACCGCCGGCATCGGCAATCTGGTGCTGCTCTATAACGGCTATTATGAAGATGGCTCCGGCAACTGGACGGCGGAAAACTGCATGCCCTATCTGGTCCATGAAGATCTCAAAACCGGAGAACTCGACACAATGTTTGACGGCGTTTTGCTGCTTGCCCTTCGCACGGAAGGCGGCGAACACACCTTCCAGGGCCCCTCTTCTGCAGCCGAAGCTGCGACTGTGGACGATTTTATCTGGTATCTGGAAAAAACTCTGGGCAAAAACGGAGATGTTGCCCAGCTGAACCAGGCTGCCAAGATGGCCGGAGAAAAATTGGGCGATCCCGACTACAAGCTGAAGGTCGTTTTGAACATTCCCGGAACCAGCGAAAAGCAGGTGGATTTTGGCGCACTGCCCGGAACCACCAAGTCGCTGAGCTTCTCGCCCGACATCAACCCCGACGGCTATATGGACGACCAGGTCGCCGCTATCAACTGGTACAACCAGGAATTGCTGCGGATGTGGGATGAAGGCAGCTTTGAATATCTGGAGCTGGCCGGCATCTATCTGGTGGAAGAAGGCATCAGCAAAATGACGCCGGTTTTGCAGTCGGTTGCGGATTTTGCCCATGGCAATGATCTCAAATACTTCTGGATTCCCTATATGAATGCTCCCGGATACAGCCAGTGGAAGCGGTGGGGATTTGACGCAGTGGCCTATCAGCCCAACTATATGTTCTCGTCGGACTCCACCACCGAGCGCCTGCAGAATGCCGCGCAGGCTGCCATTGAATACGGTATGGGCATCGAGCTGGAACTGGCGGGGCTCAACGAAGCCGGTGTCATTTCTCCCGATCGTTTCAACCGGTATATGGACTATCTGGAAGCCGGTGTGGACTATGGCTTTGATGGCGACAAGGCATATAAAGCCTATTATCAGGATACTTGCGCTTTGCTTTATGCCGCAAACAGCAATACCCCCAAAGTGCGCTATATCTACGACGCCACCTATCAGTTCATCAAGGGAACCTATGAAAAGGGGTATCTCCAGTACCTCAGCGAGGAAACCATCACACTGAATGATGTTTCGGATATTGGCACTGCCCTGGAAGCGATTGCAAAGAAGCTGGAAGCAGCATCGGAACAGGAAGAAATCCAGTATTTGGAAGGCCAAAAGGCCAAGCTGGAAAAGCTGCGGGACTATATCATGGCGATTCGGGAGGATATTGCCCAGTTGGTGGCCAGCTTTGAAGGGGTGACAGCCGACAATATCACAGAAGAACAGAAGATAGAGCTGAAAGAGGTGGTTGCCCGGATTCAGAACTATCTCAGCGGCCAGAACCTCACTTCGGCCCAGCGCTCCACCCTCACTAAAAAGCTGCAGCAGCTGTATGCGCTGGATGAGTCTGCGTTCAAGCAGTATACCATCACCATTGCCAAGATGACCAATGGCAGGATTGAAGCAGATCAGCAAAAAGCAATCGAAGGAACTACGGTCACTCTCACCGTCACTCCCGATTCCAATTATAAGCTCAAGGAGGGCAGCCTGCTGGTCAACGGCAAGGCGATTTCCGGTACCAGCTTTGTGATGCCGGCGGAAGATGTGACGATTACAGCGGAATTTGTGTCCACGGTTGTTTCGCCTGTGCCCACGCCCACTCCCACCCCCACCCCGGCTCCCTCTGCGCCAAACACAGCGCAGGTTCCCAA
>ERZ773229.1482-NODE-1482-length-16028-cov-2.868027_pt1 | contig 16028 bp, 11 predicted proteins | sample MGYA00580992_ERZ773229 | MGnify/ENA primary metagenome ERZ773229 (study PRJEB29015, sample SAMEA2737795) | human gut metagenome | biome: human gut; feature: human-associated habitat; material: faeces | place: China | collected 2012 ... | reverse complement strand
CCGCTATCCCGATGTGATCGGAGTATATCACTGCTATGCCGGTCACATTGAAATGGCGCGTGAGCTGCTTGAGCGCGGCTATTATCTGTCCTTCACCGGCGTTATCACCTTTAAAAATGCGAAAAAAGCAATCGAAGTCATCCGCGAGGTACCGATCGAACGGCTGATGGTCGAAACCGACTCGCCCTACATGGCGCCCGAGCCGTTCCGAGGTCGCCGAAATTCGTCACTCTATGTTTACCGAATGGCCGAGAAGATTGCAGAGATCAAAGGAATGCCGGTCGAGGATGTCGAACGTATCACGACCGAAAACGGCAGACGCCTGTTCGGCATCGTATAAAAAACTTTACCTTTTTGTGTTGACAGACCGTAAAAAATGGTATATAATCATCCTGTTGATAGTCGTTATCAGCAGATGATTTGGGGGCGTAGCTCAGCTGGGAGAGCGCCACACTGGCAGTGTGGAGGTCAAGAGTTCGATCCTCTCCGTCTCCACCAGATTAAACCGCTTGTTTCGGTGAAATGAGCGATTTTTCTTTTGACCGCAGCCGCATTTACATGACGATGCCTTTGCGCGAAATACGGTCCTTGCAAGTCGCAAAAGCCCTCGCAGAGCTTTCTTCTCTCTGCGAGGGCTTTTCTATATAATTGATTAAACGTGGATTCCTGTCTGCGGCATCTGCCATGCAAAATGATCGCAGTGCAGCAGTTCTTCTGCCCGTTCAGAGCACGGAGCGGACAGATATTCGTTATAAAGCGCCTTTACGGCCGGGTTTTCGTGCGAAAAACGAAGTTCCGCTTTTTCGTCGAGCGAGAACAGCACATCGCCGCGCGAAGCCGCTTTTTCGCGGTCACTGCCATCTACCGGCTGACCGCCGCCTCCTGCACAGCCGCCGGGGCAGGCCATGATCTCGACAAATTCGTAGTGAACCTCGCGCCGTTTGATCGCACGGATCAGATGGCGCGCGTTCGCAAGACCGCTCGCCACCGCACAGTGAATGGTCGTTCCTGCGAGGTCGAACGCAGCCTCGCGCCACGGGCGGCTCTCATTTTCTACCGCACGCACCTCGCAGAAAGCATCTGCGGACGGATTTTCACCGGTGGTGAGGAAGTATGCAGAGCGGAGCGCGGCCTCCATAACGCCGCCGGTCGCACCGAAGATAACGCCGGCACCTGAGCCGTTGCCAAGCGGATCGTCGAACGGAGAATCCGCCAGCTGCTCCACATCAATGTGCTCGGCGCGCACGATACGGGCAAGTTCGCGCGTCGTCAGCACCAGATCCACATCACTGCCCGCGCCGGCAGACTGCATGCCGGGGAGCTCGCGCTCGGCTTTCTTTGCAATGCAGGGCATGATAGAAATACTGTAAACGTTTTCCGGTTCGATGCCCAGGCGATGAGCCAGCCAGCTCTTTGCCACCGCGCCGAACATCTGCTGCGGAGACTTCGCCGTAGACAGGCGTCCGGTCATTTCCGGGTACTGGCTTTTGAGAAAACGAACCCAGCCGGGACAGCACGAGGTAAACATCGGCTGGTTGTCCAGATCGCCTGCCTGCAGGCGCTGGAGCAGCTCGGAGAACAGATAGGTCACGACGCACGCGATGACGATGGATTGGATCGTCGGCGCGCCGGGATAGAAACCGCTTTCCGGCTCGCAGGTGTGCATGATGACGTTCGTCAGCGCGATGCCCGGCCAGATGCCCAGCGCCACGCCGAGGAAGGAGATGATGGCGTTTTCACGCATGATGAGGCGGCGAATCTCCTTCTGGTGGTAGCCCAGCACCTTGAGCGTCGCGTATTCGCGCGTGCGCTCGACGAAGTTCATCAGCCCCATGTTGTAGCAGATGACGAAGGCCAGCGCCAGCGCGATGCAGGTCAGCATCGTGAACACGGCGGAGAGCGAATCGAGCATCTGCATCATGTCGTCGATCAGCTTGGCCGGATAATCCAGGCTGTCCACCTCGTCCATGTCCTCAAGCTGGGCGAGATAGGCGTCGCTCGGGTTTTTGAGCATCAGGCCGGTGGGAATGAATTCGCCCTTGCGCAGGGATTCCCACGTTGTGCGGTTGAGGTAGACGCCCTGCGTGACGTTGTTGTAGACGATCTGGCCGATGGCGATGTCAAACGGGTCGGAGTCGCCGGGCAGATAGACCCGAACGACGTCGCCGACGTGCAGGTTCAGCGTCTTCGTCAGCTTGTAGGTAACGGCCGCCGTGCCGGTTTGAAGCCGGACGAAGGCCTCGTTCTCGCCGAGGTGGATCATCGTCTGGTCGTCTTCCAGCACGGTCATCAGCTCGGTCCGCGTGCCCGCGTCGGTGCGCAGCGAGATGGATTTTTCCATCAGACATTCGGCGGCCTCCGCGTCGGCGCGGCGCTCGTAGCTTTCGGCCTTGTCGGCCTCGCCCGTGAGGTTGGCGATCACGTCGTAATCCAGCGACTTGGTGTAATACTTGACGCTCAGCGACGTGACGGAATCCTGAAGCCCCAGCGAGGTGATAATCAGCATCGTGCAGCACAGCAGGCCGACGAGCATCATAACGGTGCGCAGCTTGTTGCGCATCAGGTTGCGGGTGACCATCTTGGCGTTGAAGCCCATCCGGCTCCACAGCCGGGGGAAGCGCTCCAGCAGCAGCTTCCGGCCCGCCTTGGGGGGCTTGGGGCGCAACAGCTGAGCGGTGGTTTCCCGGCCGGACTGCCGGTAGGTGCGGTAGCAGATGGCCACGGCCAGCAGCACGCCCAGCCCGGTCACCAGCCATTCCGACCATGACACCGGAGGATTCAGCCGGTAGGGAAACTGGAAATGAGCCATTTCCAGCTCCCACAGGATGCTGGGCAGGGTGTGCCGCCCCACGAAAAGCCCCAGCAACGAGCCGATCAGCGAGGGGTAGAGGGCGTAGCACATGTAGTGGCTGCGAATCTGGCGGCCATGGAAGCCAAGCGCCTTCAAAGTGCCCATCTGCAGACGCTGGTTTTCCATCATGCGGGTGATGGTAGTCAGCACGATCATGGCCGCCACGGCAAAGGCCATCAGCGGGAACAGATAGCACAGGTTGTGGAACATGGTCACGTCCGACTGCACGGCGGAGGAGCTGCGCTGGGTGTCCCGGTTGACGATCAGCGCAGCCGGGTATCGGTCGCTGATGGCCGCTTCCACCGCGTCGCTGCGGCTGCGGTCTTTCAGGATGATCGTGGCCTGATTCAGCGGCATCGTGGGCAGCGCCTTGGCGGACAGCAGCACAAAGCCGTAGTTCAGAGGATCGTAGGTGGTATCCTTGTTGTCGCTCAGGTATTCGGCGCTCTGGCAGGTGCCGCGGATCCAGAAATCATAGTCGCCCGCAGCGGTTTTCAGGGTCAGCTTATCGCCCAGCCCGAGCCCGTTGGCCCGGGCAAAGCCGTCGTCCAGAAGACAGCCCCGCAGATCGCTGGGTTCCAGCGCTTCGCCGCTGACCATCCGGGGAACGTTGATGCGCATGACGCCGTCGTAGGCCTCCAGCTGCAGCACGGGCTCGTGGGGCAGGTCGGCCTTCACCTGTGTGGAAAAGCGGGCCTGCACATCCTCCACGTCGGGAAAATTGCGCAGGGTCTCCAGCGCTTCCCGATCCATGTTCATGTTGACCCACAGGTCTGCCACGTTGCCCTCGTCAAAATAGGTGTTGGCCGTCAGGTCAATGGTACGCCACAGCGCGTCCAGACCGCTGAAGCACCAGGAGCCCAGTGCACAGAGCAGAATGACCGCCACAAACTGCATCCGGCTTTTCCACATGTCCCGGCCCAGCTTGCGGCCAAGAATGTTTTTCTTTACCATGAGATGTCCTCCACGGCGGCGGGGTGATCGTTGGTTTCCACGCTCTCGATCCGGCCGTTGCGCATACGGATCAGCCGCTGGGCCAAAGGCGCGATCTGGGCGTTATGGGTGATGATCGCCACGGTGGTGTGGTAGGTCTGGCTCACGTCCCGGAGCAGGGCCAGCACCTGAGCGCCGGTCTTGGAGTCCAGCGCGCCGGTGGGCTCGTCGCACAAAAGCAGCGCCGGGTTCTTGCACAGGGCCCGGGCGATGGAGACCCGCTGCTGCTCGCCGCCGGAAAGCTGGGCGGGGAAGTTGTTCATCCGCTCTCCCAGACCGACACGCCGCATCATTTCCACAGGATCCAGCGCTCTGGGGCACACCTGACGGGCCAGCTCCACGTTTTCCAGCGCGGTCAGGTTGGGCATCAGGTTGTAGAACTGAAACACGAAGCCCACGTCCAGCCGCCGGTATTCCGTCAGCTCCCGGCCGGACAGGCCGGTGATCTCCTTGCCGCCCACGACGATCTTGCCGGAGGTGACCTTGTCCATGCCGCCCAGCAGGTTCAAAATCGTGGTCTTGCCCGCACCGCTGGGGCCCAGCACCACGGCCAGTTCGCCCTGCTCCATCTCGAAACTGACGCCGTTGGCTGCCAGCACCTTTTCGCCGCCCATCTGGTATTCTTTCGTAACGTCTTCAAAGGAAATGTAGCTCACACAGGTTTTTCCTTTCCGAATGACCGATTCGCCAGAGAGGATCATTCTTACAAGGTAAAGAGTAGCAGGATGCGCCAGCGCCGTCAATAGACAGCGGGACACTTTTAACCATATATTCACAAACGGTTTCCGCCCTTGCGCGGCGGCGGCGGCGCGGCTATAATAGAGGACGGAAAAAAACGAAGATCGGGAGGCGGACGGATGGGTCACAGAAGAGACGGTTTGATAAGATGGCTGGCGGTGGTGCTGACGGCGCTGCTGCTGCTGGCCGGAGCGAAGGCGCTGGCGGACGCGGGCGGCTTTGCCGGGGACGGTGATTATGGTTCCTGGGACAGCGGAAGCTCGTGGGATAGTGATTCCTCCTGGGACAGCGACAGCTCCTGGTATGACAGCAGCTCCGATTCCTCCTCCGGCGACGGCGAGCTGGACGGCTGGGTGACCATCGTTACGGGAGGCGCTATCGTGGTGATCGCCATATGGATCGACCTCAGCGAAAGGAAGAAAAAACGGAGCGCCGGCAAGAAGCCCAAGAACCTGCGCCCGGTGGAGGATCTGCTGGACACGGATCCCGACTTCGACGAGGCGGCCCTGTGCGAGCAGATCTCCAACTTGTATGTACGGATGCAGAACGCCTGGACGGCCAAGGATTTCAGCGTGATGAGGCCCTTCTTTACCGACAGCCTGTACCAGCAGTTTGACCGGCAGCTGCAGCAGATCGTAGCCGCAGGCAAGACCAACCACATCGACGATATCGGTGTGCTGGACGTTTCCCTGCTGGGCTGGAAGGAGAAGGACGAGAAGCAGTGGCTGACGGCCCGGGTGAAGACCCGCATCACCATCTATTCCACCGACGACAAGACCGGCGAGATCGTTTCCGGCAGCCGGAAGGAGGTCAAGCTGATGGAATACGAGTGGACGCTGGTTCGGGCCTCGGATCAGAAGACCTTCACCGAGGAAGAAACCCGCACCGTTCATTGCCCCAACTGCGGCGCAGCGCTGAGCATCAATCACAGCGCCGAGTGCCCCTACTGCGGCAGCGTGGTCACCTGCAACGAATACGGCTGGACGATTTCCCAGATTCGCGGCATTGCCCAGAAAACGGTGAAAAAGTAAGCCACGATAAGCAAGCCCCCGGGCGGCGGAAAAGCCGCGCCGGGGGTTTTTCTTTGCTTAAAAAGGGGCAGGGAAAAGAAAACAGCGGGGCGGGCCGCAATAAGGGTGCGAAGCACCGAGGACGAGCACGCCACGAAGAGGCAGCGCAGTCCGAAGCCCGCGACGCACGAACGTTTCTTACTATCGCAGACGATAAATGTTTTCCGATCATGTTCCTTCAGAAAGAAGCTTTCTCCAAACAAAAAATCCCCCAAGCCGTAAGGCTCGGGGGAAAAACTGTCCGTTAGTTGGCGGAGTTCATACCGTAGGTAAGCAGGGCTTCCGGGGGGAAGTCGGCGATGAAGGTCTTGCCGCGGGTCAGCTGGATCTCGTTGCCCTTGTCGTCAAAGTAGACGGTGGGGGAGGAGACGGACTCGCGCACCCAGTAGCCGGGAATGTAGCGGCCGCCGATGAAGATGTCCGCATTGCCCTTGGCCACGGTGCCGTCGGTGAAGGCGGACTGCATCTGAGGCATATCGTAGGAGCCGTTGGCGAATTCATAGGGAACCCGCTGAACGATCACGTTGGAGAAGCTCATCTGCTCCATCTCGCGGTCTTCGATGCTCTTGATGGTGCTGTTGGCAGCGGAAGCCTCGCCGTCGGCATAGGTGGAATAGGGCACGATGCCGCTGTAGCGCAGGTAGAGGTTCTCGTTTTCATCGTAGTAGAAATGCGAGATCCAGTTGGGGCTGCCCCAGTCCAGATTGATGGAGTAGGCGGTCTCATAGCCGTCGGTGTAGGGGCATTCGTCCGTGAACAGGAAGGGATGAGGGGTGGCCACGGTCGTTTCGGGAATGGTGCTGCGCAGACCCACGATGTCCGCGTTCAGGTTGTTGGGCCGCTGCAGACCGTCCACACGGGAAGCATAATCGTTATAATCGTTGGTGTGAACCAGGTCCATGGCGGCCTTCTTTTCCAGCGCGCCCAGTTCCTTCAGGAAAGAGGTAATGTTGTTGTTCTGGGCACGGGGGCCGCCGCCGAACACCAGACCGCCGCCCCACTCTTCCCGCAGGAGGGCGTGGCCGTAACGGGCGGAACGGATGGGGCCTACGCTGACGGGCTGGCCCTCGGCAAAGCTGTCGTTGAACAGGAAGGTCATACGGGTCTCGCCAGTGCGGTACAGAACGCCTTCGTACACGATGTCCGCATACTGGCCGCCCCAGGGCGCGCGGGAATAAACGCCGGCGCTGATGGTGTTCACGCCGTTATACTTGAACTTGCTCTTGGGCAGCTCGTTGGCGACCTGCACCAGCATAGGCATGTAGCGGTCGCTTTCCGCCACCGGCAGGCCGGTGGTGGGGCTTTCGCCGGGGATGACGGGGTTGACGGCCAGGTCGTCTTTATTGTAATTGATCTCACGATCCGGCACATCCTGCAGGACCGTGACGTTTTCAGTGCTCATGCTGTATTTGGCGCTCTTAGACGCGGCCAGAGCCGACACGCAGCTCAGCGTCAGCACAAGAGCCAGCAAAAGGGAGACCAGCTTCTTCACAGGGGAACCCTCCTTAGCGTATGGTAATGAATCGAGATGCGGAACCGCCACGCAGATAGCCGCATGGTACAGCCATTATAGCATTGCCTGAAAACAAATGTCAACGCGGCCTGTGGAAAAGACCGGTTTTTCCGGGGAATCGTTACATTTGTGACCGCCTGTGGACAAGGGTCTCCGCACCCGTCCGCCGCTTGTGCCGAAAGGGCTTTTTTGGTATAATCCAATGGTTGCTGAAACCGATTCGGAAAGGATGAAACAGCTTGAAGAAAAAGGCGGCATGGATTCCGTGGCTGATGGGGCTGTGCATGAGCACGGCGCTGATGGCCGCGATCTTTCTTTTTGGTGATTTGAAATATGCCATGAATGACGATACCGCCATTCTGCGGCAGTATATGGGCTTCGGCACCGGCGCGATCCCGGAGGCTCACGCGTTTCTGCATCCGCTGCTGTCCACGCCCCTTCGCTGGCTGGGGCTGGCCGCGCCGGAGGTGCCATGGTTCAGCTGGATGCAGCTTACCCTGCTCTGGCTTGCCTGCATGGTCAGCGTCAAGGCGCTGATGCAGTGCTTTGCCAAACGTGGCTTTTCAATGGCGCTGGGCGCTGCGGCGGGTGCGGTTTATCTGACGCTTTTCGTCATGACCTACGTCTGTCATGTGACCTTCACTATTACGGCGGCGGTGCTGGGGGCGGCGGCTGTTCTGCAGCTTTGCTCCATCGATGGGGAGCGCTATACCGACGGGCAGGTCTTCCGGGCCCTGATGCTGGCGCTGGCGCTGACGGCCCTGTGCGGCGGCCTGCGGCTGATCTGCGTGCTGCCGGTGGCCCTGTACTGCGGTCTGGCGCTGGTTCCGCTGGCGGCCCGGGATTTCGGCTTTGGCCGGAAGAAGAAGCGCTCGTGGAAGCCGCTGCTCTGCGGCTTGTGCGTGATCGTGCTGGCGCTGGGAGCCCTGCCTTTGTGGCGCGCGGCCAAAATGAAGGCTGCCGGGATGGAGGACTACCTGAACTGGCAGAACGCCAACGGCCGGGTGGTGGACTATTATGGAATCAAGGGCCTGACGGACGAAGAACTGGCGCTGGCGGGCTGGACGCGGAAGGAGGCCAACCTGCTGGCCCAGTGGTGCTTTCTGGGCAGCGAGCTGACCGAAGAAAGCTTCCACCGGCTGGCGGACGAGCTGGACAGCCGGTGGAAGGCTGACCCTGCCGCGCGGCTGCAAAGCGCGTGGCGGAAGGTGACGGCGCTGCCGGAGTTGGATCCCGTGGCGTGGAGGTCGGTGCTGGCGCTGGGCGGCGCGCTGCTTTTGTGCCTGTTAGGACTGCTTTGGAAAAAGCGGGATGGGCTGTGGCAGGGTCTGACCCTGCTGGCGGGACTGCTGGCAGCAGGCGCGTTCCTGCTGTATCTGGGCTGGAACGGACGGCTTCCCGTCCGGGCGGCGCTGCAGGCGATTTTGCCCCTTGCCGCGCTGGCGTTCGGCCTGCTGCCGGCCTGCCTGCCGGAAAAGCCGGGAACGGCGGCCAAAGCCGTGCTGTCCGCCGGGGCGGCGCTGGCGCTGGCGCTGACGGTGAACTACGCCGTTCCCGCCGCGCAGGCGCTGGCCCGGCAGCCGAAGAATCCGGAAATACTGGATCCCTTCGCCACGCTGGACTGGATGGCGGCGGAGGATCCGGATTGCCTGTACTTCTACGACGGAAGCCTGTGCGCGGACAGCCGTATGTTCCCCCGCACAGATCTCGGCGTTCCCAAGAATCTGCTGTTCTGGGGCGGCTGGACGTTCCGTTCGCCCGAATACATGAAGTGCCTGAGCCGCTTCGGCGTCACGGAGCAGGAGCTGGATACCGAGCTGTTCCTGCGGGACGACGTATATCTGGCCCGGGGCATGGTGGTTCCGGAGCCCACAGAGCTGATCGACGTTCTGTCGGAAAAGGCGGAGGAAGAGATCGCCTCCATGCAGGGCGGCGAAGAGGGCGGCGTTTATCTGTTCCAGTTCTATTGAGGCGAAGCGGGCCGCACCCCTTCGGAAGAAAGCCGGGCCGCTCTTTCTTGACTTCCTGACCGAAACAGGGCATAATGACAACGGCCTTTCCGGCCTGTGCTGGCCGGGATCGCCGAAGGAGGAACTTTATGCGCCATGAGATCACCGCGGTGGATCGCGGTTCTGCGGCCCACCGGGCCGGTATTCTCCCCGGCGACGCGCTTTTGCGCATCAACGGGGAAGACATTATCGACGAGATCGACTATCAGGCGTTGATCGCTAACCGCCAGCTGGAAATGGAGCTGGAGCGGGACGGAAAGCCCCTGCATCTGTCCGTCCGAAAGTACGAGGTGGAGCCCATGGGGCTTCATTTCGGGGAAAGCATGACCCTGAGTCCGCGCACCTGCTACAATAATTGCGCCTTCTGCTTTATCGCCCAGATGCCGCCGGGACTGCGCCAGACTCTGTACGTGAAGGACGACGACTGGCGCTTTTCCCTGATGATGGGCAATTTCGTCACCCTGACCAACGTGAACGACCAGGAATTCGAGCGGATTATCCGCCGCCACGCTTCGCCGCTGTATATCAGCGTTCACACCACCGACCCGGAGCTGCGCTGCCGGCTGATGAACAACCGCTTCGCCGGGAATATTATGGAGCGGCTGACCCGGCTGAAGGAAGCGGGCATCCACTTCCACTGTCAGATCGTGGTCTGCCCGGAGCAGAATGACGGCGAAGCCCTGATGCGCACCCTGAACGACCTGCGCTCGCTGGCCCCCGCCGCCGAAACGGCCGCGCTGGTGCCGGTGGGGCTGACCAAATTCCGGGAGGGGCTGTTCCCGCTGCGGACGTTTACCCGGGAGGAAGCCCGGGCGCTTCTGAAAATGATCGCGCCCTTTCAGGAGGAATGCCGCCGTACCCTCGGCACCACCTTCGCCTTCCCCAGCGACGAGTTTTTCTGCATCGCCGGGCTGGAAGTGCCGGAGGAGGACTGGTATGAGGACTTCCCTCAGATCGAAAACGGAGTGGGCCTGCTCCGACGGCAGGTCAGCGAAATGGAGGAAGCCCAGAAGTTTGACGACGATCCGCCGCCGGAGGGGGAGCGTCGCTACGTGATCCCCACGGGGGTGAGCTTCGCGCCCCAGCTGGAACGGCTGGTGAAGCGCTTCGCTCCGCCGAATACCACGGTGCGGGTGGTGCCGGTGCAGAACCATTTCTTCGGCGAGACCATCACCGTGACCGGCCTTCTGACCGGCGGCGATATTCTGGCAGCGCTGACCCCGGAGGTCTGCGAAGGCATGAAGGAGATCATGCTGTGCAGCGTGACCCTTCGCCACGAGCAGGATCGTTTTCTGGATGATATGACCATCGACGAGTTCCGCAGGCGGGCCCCCCTGCCTGTGCGGCTGGTGGACTGCGACGGCCAGTCGCTCTACGACGGCCTGCATGGACGAGGTCTGGACTGAACCATCGGGAATAAGGAGGAAACCATGGCCAAACCCTTAGTTGCCATTGTTGGCAGGCCCAATGTGGGCAAATCGACTTTCTTCAATAAGATCGCCGGACGGCGCATCTCCATCGTGGAGGACGTGCCCGGCGTGACCCGCGACCGCATCTACTGCGACGTGGAGTGGATGGGCCGTCATTTCAGCATGGTGGATACCGGCGGTCTGGATATGCGCAGCGAGGACGTGCTGCTTTCCCAGATGCGGCGGCAGGCGGAGATCGCCATGGAAACGGCGGACGTGATCTGCTTTTTCTGCGATGGCCGTACCGGCCTGACCCCGGATGACGAGGACATCTGTCATTACCTGCGCAAGACTCACAAGCCCATTCTGCTGGTGGTCAATAAGATGGACTACGCGGGCCTGAACGACCAGCTGTACGAATACTACAACCTTGGTCTGGGCGATCCCATTGCCATCAGCGCCACCAACATGCTGGGGCTGGGCGACCTGCTGGAGGCCATCGTCCGCCATTTGCCCCCGGCTCAGCCCGACGAGGAAGAAGAGGAAGAACACGTGATCCAGCTGGCGCTGGTGGGCCGCCCCAACGTGGGCAAGAGCTCCCTGTCCAACAAGCTGCTGGGGCAGGAGCGCACCATGGTCAGCGATATTCCCGGCACCACCCGGGACGCTATCGACACTCTGTTCACCGATACGGACGGCACCCGCTTCAACATCATCGATACCGCCGGAATGCGCAAGAAAAAGGCGGTGGAGGATGAAACACTGGAACGCTACAGCGTGCTGCGCTCCATCGCCGCCATCGACCGCTGCGACGTGGCCCTGCTGCTGATCGACGCCCAGACGGGCGTGACCGAGCAGGACACCAAGGTGGCCGGGCTGATCCTCAACTCTGGCAAGGCGGTCATCGTGGTGGTCAACAAGTGGGACGCTATCGAGAAGGACACCAACACCATGGAGGCCATGCGCAAGAAGATCCTCTCCGATCTGAAGTTCATGAGCTACGCGCCGGTGCTGTTCCTCTCCGCCCTGACCGGCCAGCGGGTGAATACTGTGCTGGACGCGGTGAAAGCCGCCTATGCTCAGTACTCCAAACGGGTGCCCACCGGCGTTCTGAATGAAGCGCTGGCTGATGCGCAGATCAGTCTGCAGCCTCCCGTTTCCGGCGGCCGCCGCTTGAAGATCTACTACGCTACCCAGCAGAGCGTCTGCCCGCCCACCTTCGTTCTGTTCATCAACAACGAGGAACTGATGCACTTCGCTTATCAGCGCTATCTGGAAAACCACTTCCGCAAGTGCTTCGGCTTTGAGGGCACCCCCATCCGCTTCATCCTGCGGGAAAAGAAGCAGGACGGCAAGAACTGACGAAACGTCTGAAAAACGCATACATGCTTTTTCGCCAAACCGCGCACACTGTCCCCAAAGAAAGGATGGGATGGTATGCGCGGTTTTCGCACGGATCTGGCCATGGAAAGCGTGGGGGAGGAGAGCGGACGGCTGGAGGGCGTCAGCATGAGCGCCCACCAGATCGGCGGCGTGAAGCGGACGCGGATCGTGATCCAGTCCCGCAGGGCGGCGGAGGTGCTGCAGCGGCCCGTGGGCGAATACATCACGCTGGAATGCCCGGAACTGTCCCGATGCGGTCAGCCGGAGCGGCCAATGCTCATCCGCCTGATCGCACAGGCCGTGCGGGCGCTGCTGCCCAAGGAGGGCGAGGTGCTGGTGGTGGGGCTGGGCAACCGCAACGTGACCGCCGACGCGCTGGGCACCCGGGTGGTGGAGCGGACGCTGGTGACCCGCCATCTGGGGGAAAGCCTTGCCCGGGAAATGCGGGGCCGTCTGCGGGGTGTCAGCGCCATTGCGCCCGGCGTGCTGGGGCTGACCGGCATCGAAACGGCGGAGCTGTGCCGGGGGCTGATCCAGCGGGTACGCCCGGCGGCGGTCGTCGCCATTGACGCGCTGGCCGCTTTCGACAGCGGGCGCATCTGCAGCACCATCCAGATCACCAACACCGGCATTGAACCCGGCAGCGGCGTGGGCAATCACCGGCTGGGCCTGACGGAGGAAACGCTGGGCGTGCGGGTCATTGCCGTGGGCGTGCCCATGGTGGTGTACGCCTCCACCATTGCTAGGGACGCCATGGCCCGGCTGATGGAGGAATATCACGTGGATTCCGGCGACCATTCCGAAGCCGCCGGGCGGCTGCTGCAGCAGGTGGCGGACGGCTTTCTGGGCAATATGGTGGTCACGCCCCGGGAGATCGACGAAATGGTGCTCAGCGTGGCCGATCTGCTCAGTGAGGGGCTGAACCGGGCGCTTCAGCCTTCTCTGGACGAAGAAACCCTGCATACCTACCTTCACGCCTAGCATATCCTTCTGGGAAAAACCCCGTCAAAGGCGGTGATTCCCACGGAATCTTTCTGGAAAAAACGAATGCTTTATCTGGCGGCGCTGGGCTTTTGTCTCGGCGTGCTTCTCGGACAGCTGCTGCCGTTGGCACTACCGGCAGAGGAGCCGGCGGTTCAGGCGGCCTTTTCTTCCACAGCGGAGACGGCGCAGCCTGAACAGGAGCCGGAAGGAGAAAACCTGTTTGCCGCGCCTCGGCAGACCGACGCGGAAACGCCAGGCCCTTCTTCCGCGTCCGCAGGAAAGGCGGACGGATTTGTGCTGGAAGTCCTGAGTGGGGCGGCGGAGACGCAGACGAAGGGCCGCATTCTGATCTACCACACCCACACCTACGAGGCCTACGAGCAGCAAACGGACGCGCCCTATGAGGAAACCACGAAATGGCGCACGGCGGACGAGCGCTTCAATATGGTGCGGGTGGGGGACGAGCTGGCGGCGCTATTGACCGGGCTGGGCTATGAGGTGGAGCACGACCGCACCGCTTTTGAACCGCCGGTGCTGGACAGTGCCTACACCCGCTCCCTGACCATGCTGCAGCAGCGTCTTGCGGCGGGGGAGCGTTATGATCTGATGATCGACCTGCATCGGGACGCTTATCCCGGAGGCAGTCAGGGTGGGGCCAACGCCGTGACGGTGGGTTCAGCCAAGCTGGCTCGGCTCATGCTGCTGGTGGGCAAGGGCGAGGGGCAGACGGGCCGGGGCTTTGATGAAAAGCCGGACTGGGAGGCCAACCTGCGCATCGCCCAGGCCGTGACGGACGCGGTGAACGCCCAGACCGAGGGCCTTTGCCGAAAGGTCATGCTCAAAGCGGGCCGTTTTAATCAGCATGTGCAGGTGGGCTGTCTGCTGGTGGAAGTGGGCAACAACCGAAACACGCTGGGGGAAGCGCTGGCTTCCATGCCCTATCTGGCCGACGCACTGGACGAAGCATGGAGCAGCCTGAAGGGCAACTAAACGTTCCGACTTGAAAAACCCGGCGCAAGCAGGTATAATCTTCAAAGAATGAACGGCGCTCCGCCGGGAATTTCGGAGGGGTTTACCTTGGATCAACGTCCTGTCGGCCTGCTGGACAGCGGGCTGGGCGGAATCAGCGTATTGGGCGAGGCCCTGCGCCAGCTGCCAAATGAGGATTATGTTTATTACGGCGATACCGCCAACGCGCCCTATGGGGACAAAACCCCGGAGGAGGTGCTGGGGCTGGTGCATCAGGCGGTGGAACGGCTGATTGAGCTGCGCTGCAAAGCCATCGTCATCGCGTGCAACACGGCTACCAGCGTTTCCGCCGGGAAGCTACGGCAGGAGCTGGCACTGCCCATTATCGGCATGGAACCGGCCTTGAAACCCGCCTCCCTGCTGCCGGGCGAGGGCAAAATTCTGGTCATGGCCACCCGGGTAACGCTGGCGCTGCCCAAGTTTCAGGCCTTGATGGCTCAATACGGCCGGGATGCGGTGCCCGTGCCCTGCCCCGGCCTGATGGAATGCGTGGAGCGGGGCGAGTTGGAAGGCCCGCAGGTGACGGCGCTGCTGCGGCAACTGCTGGGCCCGTGGCTTTCCCAGCCGGTGAAGGCGGTGGTGCTGGGCTGCACCCATTATCCATTCCTTCGCAAGGCCATCGCCGCTCTGTTTCCGGAGGGAACGCCCCTGATCGACGGCAACGCCGGTTCCGTCCGTCAGCTTCGGCGACGGCTGGAAGAAGAAGGGCTGCTCTCAAACCGGCAGGAGCCCGGACGGGTCACGTTCCTGTCCTCCAGCGAGGAGCCCTCGGTCTTACAGCGTATGCAGACGATGTTGGAACTCTGCGCGAACGAAAGCAAATCCGCCCCCGAAGGCGAAAAAGAGGTACGTTCATGAAGAAAGTCATGCTGATCTTCGGCACCCGGCCCGAAGCCATCAAAATGTGTCCGCTGGTGCTGGAGATGCGCAAGCATCCCGAACTGGAAACGGTTGTCTGCGTTACGGGTCAACACCGGCAGATGCTGGATCAAATTCTGGAATGCTTCCACGTGGAGCCCAAGTACGATCTGAGCATCATGCAGAAAAATCAGACCCTGTTCGATGTGACCGTCAACATTCTCATCAGGGTCAAGGAAGTATTGGAAAACGAAAAGCCCGATGTGGTGCTGGTGCATGGCGACACCTCCACCGCCTTTGTGACGGCGCTGGCCTGTTTTTATTTGCAGATCCCCGTGGGCCATGTGGAGGCGGGGCTGCGCACCTACAATCTGTATTCGCCCTTCCCGGAGGAATTCAACCGGCAGGCGGTTGACCTGATCTCCCAATATTATTTCGCCCCCACGGAGACCAGCCGTCAGAATCTTCTGAAGGAAGGCAAGCCGGACGAGAAAATTTTCGTGACCGGCAACACGGTCATCGACGCGCTGGCCACCACGGTGCGGCACGACTATCAGCATCCCGAGATCGAGTGGGCCAAGGGCAGCCGTCTGCTGCTGCTGACCGCCCACCGCCGGGAAAACCTGGGCGAACCCATGCGGGAGATGTTCACCGCCATTCGCCGCATTGTGGACGAGTTCCCGGACGTAAAGGTGATCTATCCCATGCATCTGAACCCCGTCGTGCGGGAGATGGCCCGCGCCTGCTTTGCGGGCGAGGAGCGGGTGCATCTGATCGAGCCGTTGGACGTGCTGGATTTCCACAACCTGATGGCACATTCCTACCTGATCCTGACCGACAGCGGCGGCATTCAGGAGGAAGCCCCTGCGCTGGGAAAGCCGGTGCTGGTCATGCGGGATACCACCGAGCGCCCGGAGGGCGTAGCGGCGGGCACGCTGCGGCTGGTCGGTACGGACGAGCAGCAGATCTATGCCGCCGTTCGGGAGCTCCTGACCGACCCCGCCGCCTACCACCAGATGGAGCACGCCGTCAACCCCTACGGCGACGGCAAAGCCAGCCAATACATCTGCGACATCCTCAGCAGGGGGTGACCCCCTGCACCCCCGAACTGCGCGCCATGGGCGCGCAGGGGCGTAGGGAGACATGCGGCTTGGCCGTGAAGCTACCGCCGCTCGGCGACAGGCCTCGCGG
>ERZ773229.1469-NODE-1469-length-16132-cov-3.712695_pt1 | contig 16132 bp, 7 predicted proteins | sample MGYA00580992_ERZ773229 | MGnify/ENA primary metagenome ERZ773229 (study PRJEB29015, sample SAMEA2737795) | human gut metagenome | biome: human gut; feature: human-associated habitat; material: faeces | place: China | collected 2012 ... | reverse complement strand
GGGCGAATTATAAACCGATTGTTCCACGACTTCCCACAGATAGAGGAAATACCGTGTTTGAAATTCCCTATGTATATGGTTCCGTCTTTGTCCCGGTAAATGGTATTCAGATTGTTGCTGGCAATGGTGTGCGGTTTCAATGGATTGTGCACCAAGTTGGTAAGCGATTTGGTCAGGGTGTTGTAAACGAACAGCCCCATATGGCTGGTAAGTATCCATACGTTGCCGTCTCCCAGGTCGAGGATGCGTTGCACGCGATTGTACTGTATGTGAGTGTTATTATTCAGGCTGATGTCCTCCCATTGCTGTGTAAAACTGTTCTTGTGCAAAAGTAGGCTGTTTTGGAAGGTGTATACCCATAGGCTTTCGTTTTGGTCTATGTAAATGTGTGGCTCATGATTCTCCAGCAAAGGTCTATAGATGGTGGGAATGGCTATTTCCTTGACTTCGGAAGTCTGCTTGCTGATACTGTATAGGGTACCGTTGGAGTACATTATATAAATGAACTGGACACCTATATAGAGGTTTGAAATCTTTTCAACTGCCAATGGATAGGCTTTGATGGAGTTGTTGTCCATGCTTCGTATGTAAAGTTTGGAATAGTCGTAGGCCCAAAACTCATTCTTGGATGTTTTTCCCATCCTCAGAATGTTTTTACTGGGGATTTGCAGCCCATCGAGTATGGGTTTATAGTCATTGTCGAATTCACCGGTCTTATAATTATAGATACTGTAGCCGCTGGAAGTCCTTATCCATACATTGTCGTCCGGTCCTTCGAAAATTTCGCTGATGGCATCGTCCGGCAGGTCGGAGTTGTTCTGGTAATACTGCTGGAAGGAGTAGCCGTCGTATTTGTTGAGTCCTGATTCTGTCCCCACCCAGAGGAATCCCCTATTGTCTCTGTAGATGCTTCGGACACTGTTGTTGGAGAGTCCTTCTGTTGTAGAGAGCTGCTTGAACATGACAGCCGGCGGGATTTCCGCTGAGTTACCTTGAACAGTAAGGAGGAAGGCCAGGTTGCATATAAGGAATAGGAGCAGTTGTTTCATGTATTTTCTTTATTAGAAGGATTAACAATATTGTAACTGCAAACTTAAATATAATCCTTCGAACGAGCAAGGAAAGATTTGCGTATTCGTGTGGGATGATATCCTCCGTTTGGTGAAAAATAGTATGCATTTTGTTTCCAATGGCCCTGTATGGGTTCTATGAAACAAAACCGGATATTAAAAGACATTTTTAAGGCATCTGTGTTTCCTTTAAGAAAAATACATTTGCAGGCGAGATCATTTAAATCCTAATAGTATGAAGAAAGAACTTTTAGCAGTGGCGATGCTGTTGTTTGCCGGTGGCAATCTGTTGGCACAGCCACATGTCAATGACGGTACTTCGTATTTGATGAACCAACCTCTGGACATGAGTACCGATTTCCGTGACTTGAGTAATACCTTGTTTTTTGCAGATCACCTGGAGTCATTCGATGCCAAGTCGGGTGAAGGGCTGGTGAATTGGAAACGCGGGCATCTGATGCCCCGCCAAGCCTTCAATACCAACGGTGCACAGCCCCGTAAAATGAGAATGCTCGATTTCCCCTTCACTGCCTATGAAAATGACCCTAACCTCAAATTCAAGATTGACTTTGTAACTCCGCGTACGGTACGTATCCGTATGCTAACGACCCCGGTGGAACCCAAACCTGCCGCTTCCATCATGTTGGCAAAGGAACCGGGCAGGGATGGAAGCTGGAAAGTTATCGAGACGAATGACAAGATTATCTATTCCAGCGACTATGGAACCATTCAGATTAACAAGAATCCTTGGAGAATCGTCTTGAAGGATAAAGCCGGACGTATCTTGAGCCAGACTGCCGCTTTGAGCGACGCGGACTCTACGCAGGTAAAATATACGCCGTTCTGTTTTGTGAAGCGGGGAAGCGACAATGCTCGCCGCATCAATCCGGTATTTACCTTGACTGCAGATGAAATGATTTTTGGTTGCGGAGAGTCTGCCACTGGGCTGAACAAGGCCGGACAGAAGGTGAACTTGTTCGTTACAGACCCACAAGGGCCTGAGACGGACCAAATGTACAAACCGATTCCTTTCTTTATGAGTAACCGGGGATATGGTATGTTTATGCATACATCCGCTCCCGTGACTTGTGATTTTGGTGCTACCTATATTGGGCTGAACAAAATGTTCATGGGTGACGAGAACCTGGATTTGTTCGTTTTCTTCGGCGAGCCGAAAGATATTCTGGACGAGTACACCGATTTGGTAGGAAAGCCGGGCATGCCCCCCTTGTGGTCTTTCGGTACGTGGATGAGCCGTATTACCTATTTCAGTGAAAAGGAAGGTTATGATGTAGCGGCCAATATCCGTAAGAACAAGTATCCGTGCGATGTTATCCATTTCGATACCGGCTGGTTTGATGTGGACTGGCAGTGTGACTATAAATTCTCCGAGAACCGTTTCCAGAATCCACAGCAGATGTTGAAGGATTTGAGGTCACAAGGTTTCCATGTATGTTTGTGGCAGTTGCCTTATTTCACTCCTAAAAACCGTTATTTCTCTGAACTGATAGAGAAAGACATGTATGTGAAAAATGGAAATGGTGAACTTCCCTACGAAGATGTGGTGCTTGATTTTTCCAATCCGGAAACAGTAAAGTGGTATCAGGACAAACTGGCGGGATTGCTGAATATCGGTGTCAGTGCCATTAAAGTAGACTTTGGCGAGGCTGCTCCACTGAATGGTATTTACGCTTCCGGCAAGAGCGGATGGTATGAGCATAACCTCTATCCGGTGCGTTATGATATGGCAGTGTCCGAGATAACCAAGAAGTTGCACAACGAGAATATAATGTGGGCACGTGCCGCATGGGCTGGTTCCCAGCGTTATCCATTGCATTGGGGCGGTGATGCTGCAACTACGAACACGGGTCTGCTGGGTACGCTTCGTGCAGGCTTGTCCTTCGGCTTGTCCGGTTTCTCCTTCTGGAGCCATGATATGGGCGGCTTTGTAAAATCCACTCCGGAGGACTTGTATTGCCGCTGGATACCGTTCGGTTTTCTTACTTCCCATACCCGCGCGCATGGGGCACCTCCGACAGAGCCGTGGTTGTACGACAGCAAGCGTGTGCAGGATGTCTTCCGCAAGAGTGCGGAGATGAAGTACCGTCTGATGCCTTATGTGTATGCTCAGGCTAAGGAATGTACAGAAAAGGGCTTACCGATGCTAAGAGCCTTGTTTGTAGAATTCCCCGATGATCCGGGAGCATGGAAAGTGGATGACGAGTATCTCTTCGGTTCGCAGATTCTGGTTGCCCCCTTGCTTGAATCCGGTATGACGGGCCGCACAGTTTACCTTCCCGAAGGAAAATGGATAGACTACCAGACAGAGAAAGTCTACGAAGGCGGATGGCACCGGATTGAAGCAGGCAGTCTGCCGATAATCATGCTGGTACGTGACGGTTCGGTACTTCCTCATCTGAAGTTGGCGCAGTCCACTGCTGAGATGGATTGGAGTAAAATGAGCCTGAAGGTATACAGTGCTGACAAGAAGCAGGCAGAAGGATTGGTTTGTCTACCTGCCGACAACCGTATTCAGGTTGTGAAAGTGGATTGTGGAAAGGCCAAACCGCAACTGTTGAACCAGGTTGAAGGCACTTCCCTGAGTTTCTGAACTTAATCTTTGAAAATCTATATTGAATTCACCCCTGTCGGTATGGAAGAGAAAGGGATATAGTTACCGAAATCTGTGCCACTATGGTGGCACAGATGTGCCTTCCCAATGGCACGGCAGTGCCTCTATAGTGGCACAAAATTGTGTCGCATATCTTTTTCCCGATGTGCTTATGACCGGGGTATTTGTTAAACCTAAGTATTTAGTATTTATGAGAAATGTGATGAAGTATTTGGGTATCATGTCAGTATCGCTGGCATGTGCCGGACCTCTCTTTGCAACAAGCGTACAGCCGTTTGCAGGTGTCACTGTCGTACAGCAGAGTGTAGTTACTGTGAAGGGCCAAGTGGTGGATGAGAAAGGCGAGCCCATCATCGGTGCCAATGTCATTGTGGAAGGTACGACAAACGGTATGATTACCGATTTGGACGGTAACTTCTCCTTGCAGTGTCCCGTAGGTTCTACGCTGAAGACCAGTTACATCGGTTATCTGGCGCGAACGGTCAAAGTAACCGGGAATATGAATGCTCTGAAAATTACTTTAAAGGAGGATACCGAAACCTTGGATGAGGTAGTTGTTGTGGGCTACGGTACGATGAAGAAATCCGACCTCACCGGTTCTGTGGCTTCCGTGAATGCGGAGGAAATGATGAAGCGGAATCCGGTGAACTTGGGACAAGGTTTGCAGGGAGCTGCGGCAGGTGTATCTGTCATCCGTTCTTCCGGTGACCCGGAAGGAGGTTTCTCCATCCGTATCCGCGGTGTGGCAACCGTGAATGGTTCTGCCGACCCACTCTATGTAGTGGACGGTGTGCAGGTAGGAACTTCCATCGATTTCTTGAATCCTAATGATGTAGAGTCCATCGAAATTCTGAAGGATGCTTCGGCTACGGCAATCTATGGTACTCGCGGTGCCAATGGCGTCATTATGATTACTACCAAGAACGGTGGTAAGGGGAAGGCAAAGGTGAACTTTTCGGCCAACTATGCCCTCCAGTTCAATTCGAATAAGATTGATGTGGCTGATGCGGGCTTGTTTGCAAGTGCTGTACGTTCCGCCGTCAAGAATGACGGTATTGCCATGACCAATCTGGCATATGGCGAGGATTACATAGGCAGACTGAACAGCATTGACTGGCAGGATGAAATGTCACGCACGGCATTACAGCAGAACTATAACCTTTCTGCTTCGGGAGGCAGCGAAAATACCCAAGCCAACTTATCTCTGGGTTATTTGAACAACCAGGGTATCGTGATTGAGTCGAATTTTAAACGCTTGACGGCACGCGCTAATATCACTCACAAAGTGAAAGACTTTCTGCATGTAGGCTTGAACTTGAACTATGCACATTCGGAAAAGATGGGAGGAGGCAACCTGAGAAACTATGCACAAGCCATTCCAACCATGGATTATGTAGAGGACGGTGTTTTCTATTCCATGCCTATTGTGTTGCCCGACGGTACTTGGGGACATTACAAGAAAGAAGGTAATGGGGATGTGAACAAGGGAGCTGACAATCTGGTTGCTGCTGCCAAGACTGCCGACAGCATCAATAAATGGGACCGTCTGCTCGCCAGTGCTTTCCTACAACTCGATTTGTACAAAGGGTTGACCTTCAAAACTATTGCCAGTTATAATTATTATACAAAAGGTTATAATGGCTATACAGCCTATAATGATAGAACCTTTGGAACTCAAGACCGTAAGGACTCGTTCTCGCTGAACCAGAGCCAGTCCACTTCACTCGGTCTGGAAGCGTTCTTGAACTATGACTGGTCCAATGAGCATCACCGCGTAAGTGCAATGGCCGGTTTCTCTACCAGCGATACGAACGGTGCCTGGCTGAATTCCAGTGCCAACGATTTCCCGGCAGACAACATCCGCAAAATTTCATTGACCAATGACCCATCGTCTAAGCAAACGGATGGTGGGCTGGATTTGAAGACAAGATTCCTTTCTTACTTCGGCCGTCTGACTTATACTTTGAACGACCGCTATATTGTGACTGCAACGGTACGCCGCGACGGTTCTTCGAACTTTGGTGCCGGCAATCGTTATGGTACATTCCCTTCCGCTTCTGTAGCTTGGCGTCTTTCCGAGGAAAAGTTCATTAAGGATTTAGAACTGTTCAGTAACTTGAAGTTGCGTGCCGGATGGGGACAGACCGGTAATGCGGGCAATGGTACCAACTTGTCCATAGCACAGTTGTCTTCGGCAAATGCAATGTACTGGTTCTTTAATGGTTCGAGTGTGATTAACGGTGCCGGTATTGCCCAGCAGAAAGAAATTGATACCAACCTGAAATGGGAAACCAATGAGCAGACAAATATCGGTATTGATTTTGCCTTTATGAACAATGAGCTTTCTTTCTCTGCCGATTACTTTATCCGTGACGCAAAGGATCTGCTTCTGTATCGCCAGATTCGTCCTTCTACCGGTTTCTCCAATGTCTATACTAACGCGGGACATATCCGTAACTCAGGTTTCGAGTTTACTGCTGCGTGGAACAAGAGCTTCAGCGATTGGAATATCGGCATAAGGCTGAATGGGTCTACCCTGAAGAACGAGGCTATTGAAGTCGGCGATCCGATATTCAGCAAGTCAGGGTCAGCACAAGATGGCGACAACTGGGACAACCACTCCATTACACAGAACGGCTATCCTGTAGGTTCCTACTATGGCTGGAAGGTAGAAGGCATTTTCAGAACCCAGGCCGAAATTGATGAAATGAATAGGCTGGCGGTTGAAAAGGGAGTTGAAAGTGGTGTATATCAGGACAAGACTACCCAGCCCGGCGACTATAAGTTTGTTGATTTGAATGGTGACGGGCAGATTACCGATGCCGACCGTACTGTTATAGGCAATGGATATCCCAAGTTCACTTACGGAATGAACCTTACCGCTTCCTGGAAAAACTTTGATTTCTCGATGAACTTGTACGGTGTAGCCGGTATGGATATCCTTTCTTATTCTTCGGCCCGCTTGACCTCAGTCTATGCACCCGACGGCGGTTATCAGAATGTACTGAAGGAATATATCAATAATGCATGGTCATCTTCGAATACCGGCGCCAAATATCCGCGTATCACCAAGACAGACTATAATAAGAACATGCGTGTGTCCGACGCCTACATCCAGAAGGGGGATTATCTGAAGATTTCAAATATTCAGATAGGATATACATTCCCGAAGAATGTGCTGAAACCGGTGAAAATGGAAAATGCACGCGTATTTGCCAGTGTCGACAATGTATGTACCATCTCTTCGTACAATAAGTTCGGCGATCCGGAAGTTGGTGACTCCAATGTATTGTATTCGGGATTTGACGGAGGACGTTATCCGTTCCCGATGTCGGTTACTTTCGGTCTGAGTGTACAGTTCTAATACTAACGGATAAAAAATATGATTATGAAAAACTTATATAAACTGTTGATCGGTGTGCTGGCCTTAAGCACCGTAACGTCTTGTGACGATTATTTGGAAGTGGATCATTACGATATTCTTCCGGCGGATTTCATGTTTAAAACGGAGGAGAATGTCCTTTCCGGATTGAACGGACTTTATGATACCTTTTATACGGACCAGCACGGTTCCGGTGATGACGAAACATGGGGATTCAAGCCTCAGGTATTTGCTGCCAACCATTCTACGATGGACTGTCAGGCTTCCGGTTGGGATGCGGAATGGCAGCGTCATGCCTGGAAACCCGATAAGGGTTCCCTGGAGACTGCATGGCGGATGAGTTATCGTGCAGTGGACCGTGCAAACCGTTTCCTGGCTGGCCTGGAGACGGCGGATGCCTCTATATTTGCGGACAGCAATTCCAAGACCGTTTATGAAGCGCAAGCACGTGCCATCCGCGGTTATAACTACCTTTACCTGACGAAACTTTTCGGAAGGGTACCGATGTTGCTTACCGGTGAAACCTATACTACTTCGGTAGGAAAGGCACGTCCGGAATCCGTGGATGAGACTTATGCGGCTATCGAGGAAGATTTGTCTTTTGGACGCGACCATCTGGACTGGTTACCCATGAATGGTGAATACGGACGTATAACCAAGGGGTTCTGCAAAGCTTATTTGGCCGAGCTGTATATGTTGAAGAAAGACTTTACGAAAGCCAAGACGGAACTAAAGGATATAGTGGACAGTGGAACCTATTCATTGGAGCCCTGCTTCGGTAACCTGCATGCCTGGGATACACATTGGACCAAAGAATCTGTATTTGAGGTGATGTATCATGAACAAGGATATATGGGCTGGGGAGCCGATTCGTCTTCAGATGCCATGATGTGGTACGGATATATGTGTGCGGCACCCGAATGGGGAGGCTGGGGGTCTCTCTGTCTTTCTTGGGAGTTTGTACGTTCCTTTGAACCGGGTGACAAACGCCGCCAATACTCTGCTGTTGCCAAAGGGGATACGCATCCCATTACCGGGCAGACTGTAGGGGTGACAAGTGGTTTTGACGGTCTTTTCCAAGGTTCCGAAAATATGCCTACTGTTTATTCCTTGAAATACTGGAGATGCAAGCCAGGTGAGAACAACAAAGTATTCAATCCTATTTCGTTGACTTTGAAGCGTTATGCAGGCATCATGCTCGACTATGCAGAATGTTGTTTCGAGACAGGTGACAACGCTACCGGATGGAACATGATACGTCAGATACGTAACCGTGCTTGGGGTAATTTGGAGATGGGAGCGACGATGATTGACCTACCCGCCGACATGTTGAATACCCAGACGGTGGAAGTGCCGGATGCAGAGACCTATTATACAAGCTATAAAGCAGCCAAAGGCTATACTTCTCCGGTATGGAAGGTGGCGCTGATTATAGAGCGTCGCCATGAATTCAATGCCGAGTTCTCGCTTTACCATGATTTGTGCCGTATGGGTATGTGCAAAGAATGGTTTGCCGCCGAATATCCGAAAACAGTAGCCAACTCTTCACAAGAGGCTTGTCTGCAGACTGGTGACTCATTCCGTTTCTTTGAGCACGAGGATTATCAGGAAATCTTCCCGATTCCGACGAATGAGATTCTGACCAACCCGCTCATCAATCAGGCTGACCAGAATCCGGGATATTGATAAATTATAAATAAACACTTAATAATAAAATATTTGTGAGTGAAATGTCAGGCACCAGTAGTTGTTGTGATAGACGTCAGGGTCTGTCGTGATGAAAGCCGGTGTCTGACATGACAAACACCAGTACTTGAGACGACGAACACCAGTTTCTGATAAACGGGGAATTATACAAGGAAAAGTTTGATGGTTTTAGAGAATAATTATGGAAAGGAAGATGTTTTATTGGATAGCACTGCTGGTTGCGTCTTGTCTGGCAGGCTGCCGGTCGCATTCAGGGGAGACAGATATGCAGACACGCATGCGTACAGAGATTGTCACGAATGTCAGAGACAGCGTGTTGCCGTTTTGGATGGATTATGCAGTGGCTCCCGACGGCGGTTTTTATGGAACTGTATTGCGGAATGGTACTCCGGTAGTGGATGCTCCGAGAGGAGGGGTTCTGAATGCCCGGATTCTGTGGAGTTTTTCTGCCGCATACCGTACGTTTAAGGATGAGGCTTATCTGAAGCTTGCGGATAAATCGCAACGCTACTTCATTGATACATTTATAGACAAGGAACATGGTGGGGTATATTGGCTGGTCAATCCTGACGGTGAGGTGCTGAATGCTTCCAAATATACGTATGCCATGACCTACGCCATCTATGGGCTGGCTGAACACTATCTGGCAACAGGTAACAGCGAGAGTCTGGATATGGCTGTCGGTTTATATCATACCTTGGAGGAGAAAGGCCGCGAACCGCAATATGACGGTTATGTGGAATCTTTTACTGAAGATTGGAAACAACTGGATAATTATGATAACAATGCACCCAAGACTATGAATGCGCATTTGCACGTGCTGGAGGCTTATACCCTTTTATATCAGTGCTGGAAAGACGACGGACTGAGGAAAAGACTCGAATTCTGCACCGAGTTGTTTATGGACCGCATTTATGACTCTTCAAAGAGACATTTTAATTTGTTCTTTGATAATGCATGGAACAGTCTGGTTGAGATGGACTCTTATGGACATGATGTAGAGGCGGGATGGCTGCTTTGTGAGGCTGCCCGTGTGTTAGAAGACCGGCAACTGATGGATAGGGCGAATCGGCTTGCGCTGGATGTGACGGATGCTTGCTTGGCGGAAGGACTGAGTGACAAAGGGTATATGATGTATGAAAAGAAGGGCGGAAGAACAACCGGGCATGCCTCATGGTGGGGCCAGATTGAAACGATGATAGCTTGTGTCAATGCCTGGCAAATCAGCGGGAATGACGTTTATCTGCAATCGGCCGATACGGTTTGGACTTTCGTAAAGGACTGTATGATAGACCGGGAATACGGTGAATGGTACAGTGATTGTTTTGATGGAGAACCCAAGAAGGATACTCCCAAAGTGAGTATGTGGCGTTGCCCATATCATACGGTACGCTTGGGAGTAGAAATACATAATCGTTTAAAATAGTATTTATGAAGAAATTTATAGCAGGTGCAGCATCACTGATGCTTTGTATGGGGCTGCACGCCCAGGATTTCAGAATCAATCCATCGGGATATTTTGAGAATGGCGGGGCCAATGTGATGGTGTTCAGTGACGTCTACCCTGAAGGACACCAGGGAGGACTGACCCTTGTTTTGAATGGAGACCGCAGGGCTGCCAATGGAGATGTGCGCTTTGAAATCTCGCAAGGGCAGTGGCAGGGATTGCCCAAGATGAGAAGCCGGGTGGTGGATGAGGCTGACAATGAAATCCGTGTCACATTGAGTTATCCGGATTCGGCCAAACACATGGCAGGCTTTAATCCGATGCTTTATCCGGATTTTGTTTTTGGCTATACCATTAAGGTCAAAGGCGAGAAGGATTATCTGGTATTGACCGTTGATTTGGACCAACCAGTGCCCGAGCGGTTTGCCGGCAAGTTGGGCTTTAATCTGGAATTGGTACCTTCCACTTTGCTGGGCAAGCCGTGGATTATGGACAACCGGACGGGAGTCTTTCCCCACCAGGCGATGGGGCCCACCATGAAACAGTCTTCCAATATGGAGCATATCGGAGATTTCAATCCTGACGGGAAAGCTGATTTGGACCAGTTGCTGTTGGATAGAAAGACTTATAACCCGATGATTGCCGATGATATCGTCTCTGCTCCTTTGGCCGCAGGGAAAAAGTTTGTACTCAATCCTCAGGATGATTTGGCAAAGATTACGATTGAAAGTGAGAAAGGAGACTTGTTGCTGTATGATGGAAGGATAAATCATAACAACGGTTGGTTTGTGCTCCGTTCGGAGTTCCCGGCAGGGACAAAGGAAGGTGCGGTGAAATGGATAATCCGTCCGACAGTCACTAAAGACTGGCGTTATGCACCGGTGGTGCAAGCCTCTCAAGTAGGTTACCATCCTGGACAGAAGAAAGTGGCTGTCATAGAGTTGGATAAACGGGATACAGACTTCAAGCAACCTGCCCTTTATCGCATTGCTGCCGATGGCAGGAAACTGGTAAAGCAGCAGGCTGCCAAGGATTGGGGAGATTTCCAACGCTACCACTATCTGCAGTTCGATTTCACGGAAGTGACGGAAGAAGGGCTCTATCAGGTAATGTACGGCGATGCTGCTTCTCCGGTGTTCCGCATTGCCAAAGATGTGTGGGACAAGGGTATCTGGCAGGCAGAGGTGGAATACTTCTTGCCGGTACAGATGTGCCACATGCGTGTGAACGAAAAATACCGTGTATGGCATGACTTCTGTCATCATGACGATGCACGTATGGCCAAAACCGATATCAACCATATAGACGGATATACTCAGGGAACCTCTACTCTTTGTAAGTACCAGCCGGGTGATTTGGTTCCAGGGCTGAATGTGGGTGGATGGCACGATGCGGGGGACTATGACCTGCGTGTGGAATCCCAGGCAGGCGAGGCCTATATACTTGCCATGGCTTGTGAGAACTTTGGTACCTATTGGGACGAGACTTCCATAGATTTTGAAAAGAAGATAGTCGAGATTCACCAGCCGGATGGAAAGAATGACTTGTTGCAGCAGGTGGAAAACGGTGCTTTGACGATAGTGGCGGGTTGGAAGGCTCTGGGGCGTCTCTACAGAGGGATTCTGTGTCCTACCGTACGCCAGTATGCACACTTGGGTGATGCGTCGGCCCATACAGACCATGTCAGTGGGACTGCCGACGATCGCTGGGTGTTTACGGAAGACAACCCTGGTAGGGAACTTCAGGTAGCCGCTTGGCTGGCAGGTATTTCACGTGTCTTGAAGGGACATAACGATGCATTGGGAGCGGATTGTCTGGAGATAGCCCGTGAATTGTTCAGGATTACCCGCTGCGACAACAACCGGGTGCTGACAGCCAAGGTACATGCTGCCGTAGAACTTTATCTGGCGACAAAGGAAGTGGAGTACCGTGATTTCGTTTTGCAGCAGCAGGATTTCATCTGCAAGAATATCCGTCAGACGGGTTGGTTCATCGGACGTTTCGACAAAGCTGTGAGAAATGCACGTTTCAGCAAGGCTGTTCGCAAAGCACTGCCGGAGTTGCAGGCTATGTATCAGGAGTATAGCAGTAAAACTCCGTATGGAGTGCCGCATGACAGAGGTAACCGTTCTTCCGGTTCATGGGAACCCCAGCATCTGGGCTACAATTACTGTTACCTGCATGCTGCCTATCCTGACTTGTTTGCACCGGACTATATTTTCAATGCTGTCCAATACCTGCTCGGTATGCATCCGGGACGTAATCAGGCAGCGTTTGTAACGGGAGTCGGTGCCGAAACGATGAAAGCCGCCTATGGTGTCAACCGTGCCGACTGGTCTTATATTCCGGGTGGAGTGTCTCCGGGTACAAATCTGATTCGTCCCGACTTGCCCGAATTACTTCATTTCCCGTTCTTATGGCAGGAAGGTGAGTACTGTTTGGGCGGACATGCTACGTGGTTTATGTATATGGTATTGGCATCTCAGAAAATATTGAATGGTAATGAACAGTAAAATAAAGGTAGATAAGTTTGTAATTGTAGCTTTTCTGCTCTGCATGGTCTGCACTATGGCCATGCAGGCAAAAGCTTATGACAATTTTAAGGTATCGGTCTATGTACGTGCCTACGAGGTAGACAAGATGAAGGACATCCATTGGCTGGATTCGACTTGGAATGTGATTTCACAACAGTTGGAAGTGGACAAGATTTATTTGGAAACACATCGTGATTTACTGATTGTGGATGACGCCACCCTGGAGCAAGCTAAGAAATTTTTCCATGACCGGGGAATAGAGACTGCCGGAGGAATTACCTACACCATCAACGAGGCGAACAGTTTCGAGACGTTCTGCTATTCCAATCCCGAGCATCGTGAGATGGTGCGAAAGATTGCAGAACATACGGCAAAGCACTTTGACGAGTTTATTCTGGATGACTTTTTCTTCACCAGTTGCAAGTCGGACATAGAGATAAAAGCCAAAGGTACGCAGAGCTGGACGGAATACCGTTTGAAGCTGATGACTGAAGCCGGGCGCGACCTTGTGCTGAAACCTGCCAAGAAGGTGAATCCTCGTGTAAAGGTAATCATCAAGTATCCCAACTGGTACGACCATTTCCAAGGTTTGGGCTTTAATCTGGAGGAAGGTCCCCAACTCTTTGACGGTGTCTGGACGGGTACCGAAACAAGGGACCCTGCCGGCAACCAGCATCTGCAGAATTATCTAAGCTATAATATTATCCGTTATTTTGATAATCTGCGTCCGGGCTACAATGGTGGAGGATGGGTGGACTCCGGTGGACTGAATCTGGGTATGGACCGCTATGCTGAGCAGCTGCATCTGACCATGCTTGCCAAGGCTCCCGAAATCATTCTCTTTGCCTATAACCAGCTTCTGGGCGTGAAGTTGTCTCCCAGGTTCCGTACCCCTTGGCAGGGCATGGGCACCAGCTTTAATTATGATGAGATGACTGCCCCTATCCGGCAGAAGAACGGAACTTCCATAGAGCCTACCACCATGGCACGCATTGCGGATGTTGTATTGAAACAGACTGATAAACTGGTAGGTAAGTTGGGTAACCCCATTGGCATCAAGTCCTACAAGCCTTTTCATGTGGCGGGTGATGATTTCTTGCAGAATTATCTGGGCATGATAGGTTTGCCGATGGATATACGTCCCGTTTTTCCGAAAGACCAACAAGTGGTGCTGCTGACTGCCCAGGCGGCTCAAGCTCCGGAGCTCATGACCGACATTAGGAAGCAATTGCAAAGCGGACGGGATGTGGTGATTACAAGCGGCTTGCTGAAAGCCATTCCTGAAAAAATTGCCGAAATAGTAGAGTTGCGTTGTACCGATTTGAAAGCTCTTGTCAATGATTTTGGCCGATATGGACAAGCCGGACGCGATTTATTGATACCGCAGGTTCAGTATTATACGAATGATGCTTGGGAAGTAGTCAGTGCGGGCCGTCCGTTGACGGGAGGAGTATCGGGGTATCCTATTTTGTTGAGAGCTCCCTATGCCGCCGGCAATCTATATGTATTGACCATTCCCGATGATATGGGAAATTTATATGATTTTCCGGCAAAAGCCTTGAATGAGATTCGCCGCATTATGAGTAGGGATATGGATATCTATCTGGAGGCTCCCTCCAAAGTCGGATTGTTTGTGTATGACAATAAAACACTGGTGGTGGAGAACTTCAATGATGAACCGGTGGAAGTGCGTATTGTTACCGATGATGAGGTGACGAGGTTGGAAAATCTGGAGAATGGGGATATTCTGGCTCCCCTTCCTGCCGAACCCGTACAGAGCAGGCGTCCGGTGACACCAAAGAACTCTTTCCGTTTGTCATTACTACCCCATTCGTATAAGGCTTTCCAATATAAATGACGGGTAAGAAGATTGTCGGATAGTTATTCGGAAGGGTAACGGGAGGTCGGTTCTACAATGGGCCGGCCTCCTTTGCTTCCAGTCATCCGTGAGAATGCTTGTGTTCTTTCAATATCCTGTGCGGCAGTGTCCCGTGCCCCAGCAACTCTATCGGGCAGTTGAAGTTACGTTCCAGCCATTCTTCCGTAACGCCGGTATCGGGATGGTAGTCCAGGGTTTCGTTGACGCAGGCAATGGACTTGACTTGCTGCAACACCGTGCCGATGTCGTGGCTGACGAGAATAATGGCGCAATCCTTGTTTATCTCTGCCAGCAGTTCGTAGAGGCGGGCTTCGAAACGCTTGTCGATGTATGTGCTGGGTTCGTCGAGAATCACCACCTGCGGGTCGGAGATGATGGCACGGCCCAGGAGGGCACGTTGCAACTGTCCGCCGCTCAAAGCGCCGATGGCACGCTGCTCCATGCCTTCCAGCCCCATGCGGGCTATCACGGCAGAGGCTTTCTCGCGGTGTCGGGCGGTGAAGCGTGAAGCCAGCGGCTTCTTGCTGCTGAGTCCTGAAAGGATGACCTCCTCTACGGTGATGGGAAATTTCCGGTCGATGCTGCTGTACTGGGGCAAGTAACCCATGGATAATTGACAATTGACAGTTGATAATTGACAATTGGCAATTTCGGAGGGGGATGGAGGGCAGGAGTGATATAGAATCTCCCCGGTAGTGGGTTTCAGCAGTCCCAGTATACATTTGATAAGGGTAGTCTTTCCACCACCGTTGGGACCGATGATACCGATCTTCTGACCTCGGCGGATCCGAAGAGACAGTTCCAGCAGTGTCTTGTCATAACCAATCTGTAAATGTTCTGCCTCCAATACCCACTTGGCACTGCGCACGGATGGTTCCAGTGCACCGGTGAACATGTGATAATCTTCCACTGGAGGTTTTTCTATCTTTGGCATTCGCTCCAGGATCTTTTTTCTGGATCTGGCAAATGCCGCTTTTTTAGGCTTGTTCTTGAATCGTTCGATCAGTTCCTCCAGCCGTTCGATCTCTTCCTGCTGGTGACGGTAAGACCGTTCCTGAATTGCCAGGTCTCTGGATTTTTGTTCTTTATAAGAAGTATAGTTGCCGGCATAGCGAATCAGTTTCTGCTGCCGGAATTCACAGACCGTATCAGCCGTCCGGTCCAGAAAGAACCGGTCATGAGAGACCATGACCACGGCACCGGCATATTGACGCAGATACTCTTCTAACCATTCTGTTGTTTCCACGTCCAGATGGTTGGTAGCAGCAGAATATCAGGATGGGCAAGAAGAAGACGGATCAGGGCAATCTTCGTCTGCTCGCCGCCAGAGAACTGCGACAGCCTTTTCCTTTTATCTTCTTTGGAAAATCCGAAACAAGTGAAGAGCCGGTCATATTCCTGTTCCCAGGTGAAACGTTCCCGATTCCATTTGTCAGGACATGGACAGGATTTAAGAAGTTCTTCCTCCACGGTAATGGTGG
>ERZ773229.1465-NODE-1465-length-16167-cov-3.779854_pt1 | contig 16167 bp, 14 predicted proteins | sample MGYA00580992_ERZ773229 | MGnify/ENA primary metagenome ERZ773229 (study PRJEB29015, sample SAMEA2737795) | human gut metagenome | biome: human gut; feature: human-associated habitat; material: faeces | place: China | collected 2012 ... | reverse complement strand
GGCTCGCGTATCTGCGCGGTCTCGACGAGCGCAAGGCCGCCGTCGTGAGCGCCATTGAAGCGCAGGGCAAGCTCACGGACGAGCTCTCCGCCGCCATCGAAAACGCGCAGACGCTCGCCGAGGTCGAGGATATTTACCGCCCCTACAAGCAGAAGCGCCGCACGCGCGCCACGATCGCGCGTGAAAAGGGACTTGCCCCGCTCGCGGAGCTGCTGCTCTCGCAGACGGTCACATCCGGCACACCGGAAGCGCTGGCCGCGCCGTATGTGAACGAAGAAAAAGGAGTTATGTCAACTGATGACGCGCTCGCCGGTGCGGGCGATATCATCGCCGAAACGATCTCGGACGATGCCGCCATCCGCGCCGCGCTCCGGCGGCTGTACCGCACGCGCGGCGTGCTCTGGGCAAAGGCCGCAACGGACGAGGACAGCGTGTACCGCCTGTACTATGACTACCGCGAGCCGGTGTCCAAGGTGCAGGGCCACCGCGTTCTCGCGGTGAACCGCGGCGAGCGGGAGGGAATGCTCAAGGCCGGCGTGGAGATCGAGGACGCGCTCGCCCTGCAGGAGATCCGCCGGGCGGTGTTCCGCGGTATCAGCATTTCGAATACTTTCGTAAATGCCTGCTGTGAAGACGCTTGGCGGCGGCTCATTGAGCCGTCCGCGGAGCGGGAGATCCGCGGCGAGCTGACGGACGCGGCGGACGAGGCGGCCATCCGCGCCTTCGGACAGAATCTCCAGCCGCTGCTGATGCAGCCGCCGCTCCGGAACCGCGTCACGATGGGCTTTGACCCGGCATACCGCACCGGCTGTAAGATCGCCGTCGTGGACGAGACGGGCAAGGTGCTGGAAACCGGCGTTGTGTACCCCACGCCGCCGCACAACCGGAAGGACGAGGCTCGCAAAACTCTCACCGCCATGATCCGCCGCCACGGCGTTACCGCCATCGCCATCGGCAACGGGACGGCGTCCAAGGAGTCGGAGATATTTATCGCCGATATGATCCGCGACCTTCCCGGCGTGGCCTACATGGTCGTAAACGAGGCGGGGGCGAGCGTCTATTCGGCGTCCAAGCTCGGCGCGGAGGAGTTCCCGGACTATGACGTTTCGCTCCGCTCCGCGGTATCCATCGCGCGGCGCTTGCAGGACCCGCTCGCCGAGCTCGTGAAGATCGAGCCGAAGAGCATCGGCGTCGGGCAGTACCAGCACGATATGCCCCCCGCGCGGCTGGACGAAACGCTCCGCGGCGTGGTGGAGGACTGCGTAAACTCCGTTGGCGCCGATCTGAACACGGCGTCGGCGCCGCTCCTTTCCTATGTCGCCGGGCTCAACGACACGGCGGCGAAAAATATTGTCGCCTACCGCGAGGCAAACGGGGCGTACCCGTCGCGCGCCGCGCTCAAAAAGGTGCCGCGCATCGGGCCGAAGGCGTTTGAGCAGTGCGCGGGCTTCCTGCGCGTGACGCAGGGGAAAAACGTTCTCGACGCGACCGGCGTCCATCCGGAGTCTTACGCCGCGGCGGAAAAGCTGCTCGCCCTGTGCGGCTATACGGAGGCGGATGTGCGCGCGCACCGCGTCGGAGAGCTGCGTGAGCGCGTAAAGGCGCTCGGTGAGGAAAAGGCGGCGGCGCACTGCGGCGTCGGCGTGCCGACGCTCTCGGACATCGTGTCCGATCTGATGAAGCCCGGACGCGACCCGCGCGACGAGCTGCCCGCGCCGCTGCTGCGCACCGATATTCTGGAGCTCAAGGATCTGAAGCCCGGCATGAAGCTGCGCGGCACGGTGCGCAATGTTGTGGACTTCGGCGCGTTCGTCGATATCGGCGTGCATCAGGACGGCCTTGTGCATATATCCCGCCTTTCGGACAACTTTGTGCGAAAGCCCTCGGACGTCGTCCGCGTGGGCGACGTGGTGGATGTTGCCGTCGTCGAGGTGGACGCGGCGAAAAAGCGCATTGCGCTTTCAATGCTCGCTGCCGACGTTGGCAGAAACTGACAGAAAAAAGTCAAAACTGTAACTTGCCCGAGCGCCCTGCGGCCCGTATACTTGATTTACATAAAAAACACTTTTTTCACTTATGTAAATCATGAAGGAGGCGCACCATGCGCATTACATACATCCGGCACAGCGCGTTTCTTGCGGAATGGGAGGATATTGTCTGTCTTTTTGACTATGCCGAGGGCGAGCTGCCGGAGATAGACCGCGATAAGCGCCTGTGCGTTTTCGCGAGCCACCATCATTCCGACCACTTCAATCCGGAGATATTTACCCGCTTTGCCGACCACCCGCGCCACACGTTCATTCTCTCGGACGATATACGCACCGTTCCTGCCGGGGAAAAGGCCCCGGTTGTCCGTACTGAGCCAGACTGCCGCCGCATCTTTCCGGGCGGAAAGAGGGGGGCGATGAGTGTTTCCACCATAGGCTCGACCGACTGCGGCGTTGCGTTCGTTGTAAACTACGCCGGAAAGACCGTATACCACGCGGGCGATCTCCACTGGTGGGCGTGGCCGGACGATACGCCGGAGGAGGAGCGCGATATGAAAAACCGTTACTTTGCCGAGATCGCTAAGCTCAACGGCGTCCGGCTGGATGCGGCGTTTCTTCCGCTCGACCCGCGTCTCGGCGCAAACTACTGGATGGGCTTTGACGCCATGATGCGCTCGGCGGACATCCGCAAAGCGTTCCCGATGCACATGTGGGAAAAGTATGAGTATATCCCCAAGTTCAAGGCGATGAGCGTAACGGAAGCCTACCGCGATAGGATCGCCGATATAACCGCGCCCAACCAGACATTCACGATCTGAAAGGAAGAAAAGCCATGCAGTTCAAAATGATCCATGAAAACTATAACGTCTGCGACCTTGCCGCCTCGCTTGCGTTTTACGAGAAAGCGCTCGGCCTGCACGAAAAGCGGCGCAAGGAAGCCGCCGACGGCTCGTATATCATCGTGTATGTCGGCAACGACGCTTCCGACTTTGAACTCGAGCTTACGTGGCTGCGCGACCATCCGCAGGCCTACGATATCGGCGAGGAAGAATTCCATCTCGCGTTCCGTGTGGACGATTTCGCCGCGGCGCACGCGCTCCACAGCGAAATGGGCTGCATCTGCTTTGAAAACGCCGCCATGGGCATCTATTTCATCCAGGACCCGGACGGCTACTGGCTAGAGATCGTCCCGACGAGATAAAATCTCCCGGCGAACACGGAGAAAACGTATGATTTATTTAGAAACGGAGAGGCTGTCTCTTCGGAATCTGGAGCTATCCGATGCGGAAAGTATCAGCGGATACCGAAACGACGAGACATGCCGACGGTATCAGCGGTGGGAAGCCTTCACGCTTCCGGATGTCGAGGCGTATATTGAGAAGTTCCAAAGCGATGTTTTCCTGTCAGACAGGCAGGAACAGCACTTTGGGATCGCCCAAAGAAACAGCTTGGAGCTTGTAGGCGAACTGGCGTACTTTTATAAGCCGGGGGACTGTATCACGCTGGGTATTACCGTTGCCCCTCGTTTCCAGAGAAATGGATATGCCTGCGAAATGCTGCGGGAAGTGATCCGTTCTGTCCGGAAGGAGTATCCGACACTGGATATTGTGGCGCTGATCGACAAAGACAATCGGAAAAGCCTGTGCCTTTTTGAAAAGCTCGGTTTTCGGCAGGAGTGCTACGCGGATTCGATTGCCTCTTTTGTTTATGTTCTCTCTGCATAGGAAAAGTCCGCGGCGAAAATACCGCGGGCTTTTCCTATTTCGGAAACTGTGCTATACTGAAAAAAACACAGCAGGAGAATATTATGTCAACTAATACACTGTATCTCGGCTACCATGTATCCTCTGCCGGAGGGTATATGGCGATGGGGAAGCGCGCCGCGGCGCTCGGCGCGAACACGTTCGCCTTCTTTACGCGCAATCCGCGCGGCGGCGCGGCGGCCAAGGTGGAGGAAGCGGACATCGCAGCGTTCCGCGCGTGGGCGGCCGAACAGGGCTTCGGCCCGCTCGTAGCCCACTCGCCCTATACGCTCAACCCATGCAGCGACAAGCCCTCGGTGCGCGACTTTGCCAAACGCGCCTTTACGGAAGATCTGGAACGCATGGAGCTCACGCCCGGCTGCTTTTATAATTTCCATCCCGGCAGCCACGTCGGGCAGGGGACGGAGGCCGGGATCGAAATGATCGCGGAGCTTTTAAACGCGGTTCTCTCGCCGGACATGCACACAACGGTGCTTCTGGAGACGATGGCCGGAAAGGGCAGCGAGATCGGCGGAAAGTTTGAGGAGCTGCGCGAGATCATCGACCGCGTGGAGCTGAAAGACAAGCTCGGCGTCTGTCTCGACACGTGCCACATCTGGGACGGCGGCTACGATATCGTCTCCGACCCGGACGCGGTGTTTGCCGAGTTTGACCGCGTGATCGGTCTCGACCGGCTCAAGGCGGTACATCTCAACAACTCCCTCAACGGTCTCGGCAGCCATAAGGACCGCCATGCCAAAATTCTTGAGGGCGTTCTGCCGCCGGAGGCGCTGGTGCGCATCGTCTGCCACAAAGCCCTTGCCGGACGGCCGTTCATTCTCGAAACGCCGAATGACGATGCCGGGTACGCCGCGGAGATCGCGTGGCTGCGGGAACAGTGGGAGGCGCGCCATGAGTAATATCAAAGCGGTCCTCTGGGACGTGGACGGAACGCTTCTGGACTTTCTCGCCGCCGAGCGCGAGGCAATAAAGACTTGCTTTTCTCTTTTTGGCCTCGGCGAGTGTACCGATGAGATGATCGCGCAGTATTCCGCCATCAACGTCCGCTGGTGGCAGGCGCTCGAGCGCGGCGAGTATACGAAGCCGGAGATCCTGGTCGGGCGCTTTGCGGAGTTTTTCACCGCGCGCGGCATCGATACCGCCGTTGCCCCGGCGTTCAACGCGGAATACCAGCTCCGTCTCGGCGATACGATCAAGTTCTGCCCGCACGCGCTCGAAACCGTGCAGGCCCTCCGCGGCATAGTTGCGCAGTGCGCCGTGACGAACGGGACGAAGATCGCGCAGGACAAAAAGCTCGAGCGCTCGGGGCTTGATAAGCTGCTCGACCCGATCTTCATCTCCGAGGTCGTGGGGGCGGAAAAGCCGTCGCCGGCGTTCTTTGCCCCGGTGTTCGCGGCGTTCCCCGGTATAAAACCGGAGGAGATGCTCATCGTCGGCGATTCGCTCACGAGTGATATCCGCGGCGGCGTCAACGCCGGAATACAGACCTGCTGGTATAACCCCAAAGGCCACGCCGCGCCGCCGGAGCTCCGCATCGACTACACGGTCTCGGATATCGCCGAGGTGCTGCAAATCGTGGAAAAAAGCGCGCGGTGAATGGTGAAATTTGACCTATTGACTTTTCCGCGTCAAGTGGATAGAATCATCTGACTTTCAGATGATTTATCAGGAGGAAGCAAGGTTTCATGGAAACTGCAACGCTCAGAAAGGGCAAAATTTTCGGCCCGGCGAGCTTTTATAAAAAGGCGCTGCTCATCGCGCTGCCGGTCATGCTGCAGATGCTCATCCAGAACATGGTGTCGCTCATCGACAACTTCATGGTCTCGGGTCTCGGCGACGTGAAAATGTCCGGCGTCAATATCTCCGGCCAGATCCTTTTCGTATTCATGGTGCTGCTCAACACGATCTGCACCGCGGGCGGCATCTTCATGTCGCAGTATTACGGCGCGGGCGATAAGCGCGGTATGCGTCAGGCGCTGAGCTTTAAGGCGGTGCTCGCGGCGGCGGCGATCGTTCTGTATCTTCTCGTGTGCATGGTGTTTCCGCGGCAGATACTCTCGCTCATGGTTGTCGGCAACTCCCAGGCGGACGCCATATTGGACGAGGCCGTGAAGTACATGTTCCTCATGGGCTTCAACGGTATTCCCATGGCCATTTCCACGATCTGCTCGTCGTCCCTGCGCGAGATCGGCCGGGTGCGTACGCCGCTTTACATCTCCGTTATTGCCACGCTCGTCAACACGTTTTTCAACTGGGTGCTGATCTACGGCAATCTCGGCGCGCCGCGGCTCGAGGTACAGGGCGCGGCCATCGCCACGATCATCGCGCGTCTCACGGAAATGACGATGTTTCTCATTTTCATTGCCGTCAAGCGCCCGCCGTTTTCCGCTACGCCGAAAGAGCTTGTGAGCGTAGATTTCCCGCTCTTCTTCCGCATGCTCAAAAAGGGCTCGATGGTGCTTGGCTCGGAAATGCTCTGGGTCATTTCCGAAACCGTCACGACCGCGCTTTACAACGGGCGCGGCGGCGCAGACGTCGTCTCCGGTATGGCGGCGAGCTTCGCCATTGCCAATCTCTTTTTCGTGGCGTTCAGCGGCATCACAACGGCGACCGGCGTTATCCTCGGCTCTACGCTCGGCAGCGGTGAGCTGGACAAGGCCCGGCAGGAAAAGCGCTGGCTTATGACGGCGGGGGTCGTGTTCGGGTTCTTTATGATCTTTGTCGGATTGCTCACCGTTCCGCTCATCCCGGTCGTGTTCGGCCATTTGAGCGAAAGCGCCCAGAGCATCACGCGGCGGATGATCGTGCTCATGTCGCTCTTTATGCCGCCGTGGGTGTATATCAATGTCCAGCTTGCCGTGTCCCGCGCCGGAGGCGATACCGCCATGGGCCTATGGGTGGACGCCACAACGACGCTTCTTATGATCATCCCCGGCATCTTCCTTGTAGCGCGCTATACGACGATCGGCCCGGTGGCCATGTACGGCATGGTCAAGGCCGTGGACTTCGTGAAAATCACCATCGCGCACTTCATGCTCAAGCGCGAGCGCTGGGTGCGCAATCTCACGGACATTGTCCAGCCGGTAAAAACAACGGAATGATCCGAAAAACAATAAAGACTCCCTTCACGTTTTTTTAAACGTGAAGGGAGCCTTTTTCCGTATTTACAGCGATTCCACGAACGCGGCGATGCGCGTGTCGATCTGTCCGGCGTCGAGCTGGGAGTAATCGGTCTCCAGCGCCATATACGGCACGCCCAAACTGCGGCAGAGCTCGCGGAGAGAACGGCCTTCGATGAGATAGGTGTGGCAGCTCGAAAGGGCGATATCGAGCACGGCGTCGGCGTGAAATTCCTCGATGAGCGCGGGGATCATATCGAACCGGCGGCGATTCGGCGTCATCACGGCGCAGCCGATGGTGAGATAGGCGTCGGCAATGGCGGTGAGAATGTCTTCCGCCTCGGCGTCTACGCAGCAGCGCGCCGGTTTGATGCCCGCGCAGTTTTCAAAGCAGACGACCTGCGCGCCCGCGCGCTCCGCCGCGCCGATCACCTTCTGGTATACGCCGCCGATCGGGCAGCCGGTGACGAGAAGCCGCGGCCCCCCTGCCGGGGCGGAGGGCTTTGTTTCCCGCAGACGCGCGGCAAGCTCCTCCACATGCGAAACAGCGTGAGGGAGGTCAAAATCAAACCCCAGCCCGTCGAGAACCTTATAAAGCTCCGTGCCGGAAACGGGCGCGGGGTCGACGCGCAGCACTTCCATGAGATGGGAACGGGCCTCGCGTAGCGCGTTTCTCTGCCGCGCCGCGGCGCGCAGCGCATCGTTCGTGATCTCCGCGCCGAAGCGCTCTTCAAGATATTCCTTCAGCCGCCGCACCTCGGCGCGCCACATATCGCGCGCATAGGGAAGATCGACGCCCTGCGGCAGATGCAGCAGAAAGAGCTCCTTGCCGCGCGCCATCAGCTCATACATCTTTTTCTTCCCGTCGCACGTCGTCTCGCCGACAATGAGATCGGAAAAGTAGGTATAAGGGCACTTGTCGCTCACATAGAAGCCGTAGCTCGATTTGATGAGCGGGCAGAGATTGCGCGGCAGATCGACCTCCGCGGCGGGGATCGTCTCGGCGCTCATGCCGCAGAGACTCACGGCGAGCATCCCGGCGGCGTCCAGAATCTCCAGCGGCGTAAACGTGCAGAACGTACCGGCCACGCGCCGCCCGCCTTCTTTGGCGGTCTTTACCTTGAGAAAGCCTGCTTTGCGCGCGTCGGAATAGGCTTCAAATGTTTCGGGAAGAGAGAGCTCCATGCATATATGACCTCGTTTCTTTGTTATCGGGAAAGCCTGCGCGCGGCGAGCGCCGCGCCGATGGCCCCGGCAAAGCGCCCCTGCGGATGCGTGAGGACCGGCGCGCCGAGCTTTTCGGCAATGGCGTCGGGCAGATATTCCGTCTGGCAGAGCCCGCCGGTGAGACATACCGCGCCATAGCTCCCGCCGAGCTTTTTTTCCTGTGTGACAACCTTTCCGGCAATGGAATCCACGACCGCATAAGCGATATCCTCGCGCGGCGCGCCCTGACCGATGAGACTTACGACCTCGCTTTCGGCGAATACTGTGCAGATCGAGCTGATGGACGCGCCGCCGCCGTGCGCGGCGAGCGCGCACAGCTCCTCGGGACGCATACCGAGCCGGTTTGCCATGATCTCGAGAAAACGCCCCGTTCCGGCGGAGCACTTGTCGTTCATAAGAAAGTCCTGCACCGCGCCGCCGGATACGCCGATGACCTTCGTATCCTGCCCGCCGATGTCGATCACGAGAAGATCGTCCCGCCCGTGCAGAAAGCACGCGCCGCGCGCGTGGCAGGTGATCTCCGTGACGCTCTTTCCGGCGTACGGCACGGCGACGCGCCCGTACCCCGTCGCAACACAGGGGTACGTTTCCGGCGAAAAGTGCGCCGCTTCGAGCTCGGCGCGGATGCTCTCCGCCGTGTCCACACTGCTCCAGCCCGTCGGCCGCGCCGAGAGCAGGGCGAAAGACCCGTCGGCGGCGAGCACCGCCGTCTTTGCGCAGGTGGAGCCGATATCGATGCCGATGGCGTAGTCCATGCCGTGATCCCTCGTTCGTTTTTTCTTCGCGTTTACTATAGCACGCCTCGCGCCGTTTTGCTACGATAATTGGAAAAACCGCAGAAACCGATGAAAACAGCGAAAAAAACGATATAAATCCAATAATTCGATTGTATAATCGGCATAAACGATAAAAAGCGAAATACGATTCAGAACTCCAATTTGACGAAACAGGCGGCAAGACTATAATAAAAAAGTCTGAAATTCAGGAAAGAGAACGTGGTTTCATGCTTGAAGAAGCAAAAAAGAAAAAAGAGCAGAGCGCCGATCTCGCGCTGCTTTCGGGTCTGACCCGCCGCCAGCTCAGGGAGCTGGAGGAAAAGGAAAAGACGCCCGCCCAGAAAACGGCGGAGGCGGTCATCATGGTATTGCCGCTGCTCTGCGGCGGTATCGCGCTGCTCGAATATCTCCTCGTGCCGAACAACAGCCGCAACCGGAACCCATGGAGCTATGTCTGGGTGCTCGGCGCGGCGCTGGCGGTGTATATCGTCTGCCTGCTCGCAGCGGTGATCGGAAAACAGCACGGGAAGAAAGACTTTTATGAGTCGCTGCACTATAGAGCGCCGCGCTATTCGGTGCTGCTGCTGTTCCTGACGCTGTACGATTATCTCACGCTGAAGACCGGCGTGCTGACGCAGCCGTTTGTGCCGTGCATGAACTATATCATCAATGCGTTTCTTGCCGATTACAAAATGCTGGCCGACTGTACGCTCAACACGCTCAAGCTGCTGTTTCTCGGCTACTTTATCGGTGTATCCCTCGGCCTTGTGACGGGTATTGCATGCGGCTATTCCAAGCGCATCCGCTACTGGATCGACCCAATCATCAAGTTTTTGGGGCCGATCCCCACATCCACGTGGATTCCGATCATCATGGTCATTGCTACCTCACTTTTCGGCGGTGCGGTGTTCATCATTGCACTCAGTTCCTGGTTCGCTGTGACGGTAGCCTCGCTCACCGGCATCGCCAACGTAGGCAAGGAGTATTTTGAAGCGGCGCGCACTCTCGGCGCGAACGACCGTCAGCTCGTGTTCCGCGTGGCGATCCCGCACGCCATGCCGTCCATTCTGCAGGGCTGCACGCAGGCGATGAGTTCTTCGTGTATCGTGATCATGATTGCGGAAATGCTCGGCGTAAAGTCCGGCCTCGGCTGGTATATGACATGGCAGACCGGCTGGGCGAGCTACGATAAATCCTTCGCGGCGCTCTTTGTGATCTGCTTCATCTTCACGCTGGTCACCAAGGGGCTCGAACGGATCAAACGCTATCTGCTCAGATGGCAGAACGGAGCGGAAAAGTAATGCGAAACGAAAAGAAAGATGTCTGCCTGACGCTGGAAAATGTCAGCAAGGTTTTTGCCAAGGTCGAAAGCGACGAGGTGACGCACGCGCTGCAGGATGTGAGCGTTACGATGAAAAGCGGAGAGTTTGTCTCCCTTGTCGGCCCTTCCGGCTGCGGAAAGTCCACGATCCTCCGCCTTGTGGCGGGCCTCATCCTGCCGACACTCGGCCGTGTCACGGTAGACGGCGCGGAGGTGGAGACACCTTCGCCGGAACGCGGCGTCGTGTTTCAGAATCCTACGCTTTTCCCGTGGCTCACGGTGGAAAAGAACATTGCGTTCAGTTTGGATGTGCGCGGCATGAAAGACGGGAAAGCCGAGCGAGTGAATCAAATGATCCGCATGATCGGTCTGGAACGGTTTCGGAACGACTATCCCGCACAGCTCTCCGGCGGTATGGCACAGCGCGTGGCGCTCGTGCGCACGCTCATCAACGAGCCGGAGATATTGTTGCTCGATGAGCCCCTCGGCGCGCTGGACGAATTCACGCGCATGAACATGCAGGACGAGATATTGAACATCTGGTCGCAGAAAAAGCAGCTCGCGCTCATGGTGACGCACAGCATTGACGAGGCCGTATACATGGGCACGCGTGTGCTCGTGATGGAGTCCAACCCCGGCCGCATCGTCGCCGATATCCGAATCGACGAGGACTTCCCGCGCGACCGTTCGTCCGCGAACTTCGTGGAGTACCGCAACGAAATTCTCAACCGCCTGCACTTCGGCGGAAGGAAAGACTGAATAAGAATTTATATGGCAATGCCCTGTAAATAAAAAATTGAAGGAGAAAAGTACATGAAAAAGATCCTTGCCCTTGTGCTCGCGCTCGTCATGGTGTTCGCGCTCTGCGCGTGCGGCGCACAGGCCCCCGAAACCGGCGACAACGCCGGAACCGGAAACACCGGTTCCTCTACCCTGATCCCCGACGAGAACAACGACGGCCAGATCGAGATCGGCACCGTGGAAGATGTGGAAGTCAACGAAGCCAGCGAACACATGGACGCTGCCGAGGCCGCAGCTTCCGGCAACTGGGAAGCGCTGTTCGTCCCTGTGCAGATCGAGGGCCGCGCGATCGAAATGACCAATTTCGATCTCACCCCGACCGCAGAAGAGCTCGAAGCCATGAAGAATGAGCCGGCTTATGGCCGTCCCATCGTGTACCTCATGTCCGACGGCTGCACCTCCGGCCCGACCATGGCTGATCATCTCGGTTATTATGCCGAGGCCGGTCTGACGGCCGAGGGCGTTAAGGGCACCACGGACGTGGAAGGCCTCGGCACCGGCAAGGTGGATGTTGCCTCCGGCATGATGGCGAAGATGCTCGTTCCCATCACCAACGGCGTGGACATCACGTTCGTCGGCGGCTCTCATATCGGCTGCAAGTCTCTGTACGTTCTCGCGGACAGCGAATACAACACCACCGCCGACCTGAAGGGTCAGAAGATCTCCACGCCGAACGGCATCGGCATGTCCGACTATAACATCACCGCTCTGCTGCTTGACGCTGACGGCATCAACTATGCCACCGACGTGGAACTCGTGAAGGTCACCGCTGACGCCTGCGTCGCCGCTATGGAAAACGGCGAGATCGCCGCGGCGCTGCTGAGTGATACCTTTGCCTATGCCATGGTGAAGGATGGCAAGCTCAAGTGCATCCGCTCCCAGCAGGATACCGACTTTGCGGACCGCACCTGCTGCGTTCTGGCTATGAACGGCCAGTTTGTGCGTGAGAATCCCACCATTGCCAAGAAGGTGGCGCAGGCCGTGCAGAAGGCCCACAGCTGGATGCGCGATAACTCCGCGGAAGCCACGCAGGTGCTCATGGACATGGGCTGGAACGGCGGCAACTACGAGATGAACATCATGATCAACAATGCGCTGCAGTTCGGCCTTTCGGACGAGTTCACCGGCGCAACGCTCAAGGACTTTATCGAGCGCTACGTCCGTCTCGGCCTCATCACCTCCATGGACGATACGGACGAGATCCTGAACCTCGCCTGGACGCCTATCCTCTAAACCTTAAACGATACCCTATAGAACAACCTCCCCGATTGCAGCTGCATTCGGGGAGGTTGTTCGTCTCGGACAGGAATGTCAAAAGAGAAGTTTCATTCGCCTTTTTTCGTCCGGGGTTTTCGTTGGTTTTTCGGTCTGCTGCTTTTTTTGCAGACAACTGGCCGCCCATTCAAAAAACCATGGGGAGGATTCATACAGATACGTGGAATTCATCACGGCGTCGGTCAATTCCTCCATGGTCGATGGCCGGTATCCGTAGGGGGAAGCTCATCGACAAGATCGTCCAGACCACCGCGGGCAGCCGTTTGGAAAAATCTTTTGGTGTCCTTGTTTACGGTCGCCAGACAGCAGAGATATTCTTCGGCTTTTCCAGCCCGCGGCAAGCGATGGCCGCGCCGACGGCGCAGACCGCCGCCGCGATCCATGCTGTTGCCGGAGCGGAAAGAACATCGAGCAGACGCCCGGAGATGAGACTTGCGAGCACGCCGCCTATGGTCGTCATGCTGAAGGCAAGGCTCTGTCCCTTGGCGGCGTCGTCGTAGGGGACGATGAGCGTGACGTAGGCCACGATCGCGGGCGCGTACAGCGCATAGGACAGCACCTGAAGAGACTCCGCTGCAAAGAGCAGCGGGATGTTCGGCGCCGCGGCGATCGCGGCGGTCTTGAGCGCGAAGAAGATAAACGAAAACCGCAGCACGGCGGCGCAGCTCCTCCGACGGAAAATGCGCGAGAAGAACAGCATCGTCGGCACCTCGAGCGCGGTGAGGAACGCGGTGAGATAGCCGAGCGTCTCAATACCGCCGCCGGCGTGCTCCACAAAGTTGATGAGAAACGTGGACGTGGTGTTGTGCGAGAAAAAGAGGAGCGCCATTCCGGCGAGCAGCAGACAGAAGCGGGGACTCTCCCGCAGAAACACGCCGAGCGAACGGCCCTGCGGTACCGGTGCGGCATGGCCGGAGAGCAGCTTCCTGCGCAGCCGGAGGACGGAGCGCGAGAGCAGCGCGTTGGAAACGCCCTGCAGAGCGGTGACGGCAAGCCCGGCAATGGGGATGACGCGCACGCCAAAGCGCGTGACCCAAACGCCGAGCAGCATGGAAAGCACCATATACGCCGCCGACCCCATGCTGCGGGCAATGCCGTAATTGACGGGGGATTCGTAATGCTCAAAATCGGCGCAGAGCTTCAGATTGAGCGTGTTCACCGCGAGAGTGAACGCCAGCAGCAGCGGATAGCACAGCGTCGTAACGACGCCGCGCGCCGGGAAGAACAGCAGAAGGAGGAAGAAAGCCGCCTGAAGCGCCAGCACCGGCCAGAGCACATCCGCCGCGTTGAAGCGCGGGGAGGTGTCCACAAAGGAGGAGAGCCCTGTGCCGAGCAGAAAGCCGAGGACGCTGCCCAGCGCGAGCATGCTGCCGAGCTTTGTGTTGCTGTAGCCGAGAGCGCCGAGATAAACGGCGGCAAAGCTGCTGGAAAGGCAGAAGACCATCCAGAATCCCACTTGATTGAGCGAGTAATACACCGTGATCCGCTTCGTGCTCACGCCGCGCCTCCTTTCGCTGTTGACGGTGATTCTATTATTCACAAAGGACACGCCGGTGTCAAGTATGCGTACCTGCACCGGCGTGCCGTAATGATTCGGATTTTTATTTCGCGGCGACGTAGATCTTTTCGATATCCGCGGCGTACAGCCGGACAAGACCGCCGATCTTGAGCGTGTCGTTCTGCGTGCATTTCACGGCCATTTCGTGCATCTGTGCCTCAGTAATGTCGCCAAGGCCGAGCTCGCGCAGATTCGACGGCATGCCGACCGAGCGGCAGAAGCTCTCGAACGCGGCGACGCCCGCGAGAGCGGTCTCCTCGGGGTTCGCGTAATTCATCTCGCAGCCCATGACCTCCACGGCAAAGCGCGTGAAGCGGGGGAGATTGGCGTGCATCACATACCGCGCCCAGCTGCCCCATACGGCGGCGAGACCGGCGCCGTGCGCCACATCGAACATACCGCCGAGCTCGTGCTCGATCTTGTGCGTCGCCCAGTCCTGCACCTTGCCGACGCCCATAAGATTGTTGTGGGAAAGGCTGCCCGCCCACATGAGCTCGGCGCGCGCGTCGTAGTCGTTCGGCTCGGCGAGCGCCTTTTTGGTGTTCGCCATTACGGTTTTGAGCAGTCCCTCGCTCATGCGGTCGAGAAGCTCGGTGTGCTCGGTGTTGGAGAAATAGCGCTCCATCGTGTGCATCATAATGTCCACGCCGCCGCTGGCGGTTTGATACGGGGGCAGCGTGCAGGTGAGCGCGGGGTTCATAATGGCAAAGCGCGGGCGGGAGCATTCGTAGTTGACACCTTTTTTGAGCCAGCCGTCCTCGTTGGTGATGACGCAGGAGTTGCTCGTCTCGCTGCCCGCGGCGGAGATCGTCAGCACCGCGCCGACGGGGGCGCACGCCTTCGCCGTGGCCTTGCCCATGAAGAGATCCCAGATATCAAATTCGGGATTGGCGAGCGCGTAGCCGATGGCCTTCGCCGTGTCGATCACGCTGCCGCCGCCGACGGCGAGCAGAAAGTCCGCGCCGGTCTCCTTCGCAAGAGCGATGCCCTCGCGCACGCGGCTGAGCCGGGGATTCGGCTGCACGCCGCCGAGCAGCTCGTAAGGGATACCCGCGGCCTTGAGCGAATCGGTGCAGCGGCCGAGCAGCCCCGAGCGCACGGCGCTGCCGCCGCCGTAAACGACGAGCGCGTGCGTGCCGCCGCATTCGCGGACAAGCTCACCGCAGCGGCTTTCGGTGTCGCGCCCGAAAACGACCTTCGTGGGAACGCAGTATTCAAAGTTCTGCATGATGAGTCCTTCCTTCCAGCGTATCTATGTAGGATTTTACGTCAAATGGGTCGAGCGGCGTATCGCGCCGCAGATAGAGCGGATGATGGGGATGGCCCTTTACGGAGCGCTTGCCCGCCGTGAACCACTTCGCGCCAAGCTCCTCGCCGACGGCAATCATGTCCGAAACGCAGCGCGGGAGATACGGTCGCATTTCAATGATGTTGCCCCAGGCTGCCCACACCGCCGGGCGGCGGGGGAGAGAGGCTTCGAGAACGTACCGGAACGCCGCCATATTCTCCGCGTGCAGATGCTCATTGAGCGCGGCGTCCATGTCGTTCGGGCGCGTGGCGCGCTGGGCGTAGACATTGAACATGATAAAGCTGTCGTACCCGTTTGAAAGCGCGATGCGCTGCACGCTCTGGAGCGTCGGGTCGAGGGCGTCCGGCGCGGCAGTCGAGGGATTCACGCCGATGCAGATGAGCGGCTTTTCTCCGCGCGTGCCGAGAATGTATCGGTACTCGGTATAAAAATCCGGAACGTACAGCCAGCGCGCGGCGTCATAATCGCCGCGCTGTCCGCTCTTTTCCAGCGCCTCGCGGAACGGCAGCAGCTCGAGCGTATCGGTGTCGGCGGTCGGAATGTGCATGGAGAGGTCTCCTTATCTTTCGTTACTGCCGCAGCAGCGCGCGGCGCGCCTCGTGGTCAGGCATGACGGAGGCGATGAAGCGGTAAAAGGACGCCGAGTGGTCGTGGTGGCGGATGTGCGCGAGCTCGTGCACGACGACATAGTCGATCGCCTCCTCGGGGTACTGCATCAGCCGCCACGAAAAGCTGATCGCGTTCCTGCCGCTGCAGCTGCCGAAGCGGGTGCGCGCGCCGGTGATCGTCACGCGCGTCGGGGCCACGCCCATGAGCGCGGCATAGTGCTCGATCTTCGGCGGAAGGACCGTTTTGGCCTTTTCGATGAGCGCGCGGCGCTGGGCTTCGTCCGGCTCGGGGTGCGCGGCCTGCCGCGCCGCGAACCGCTCATGCTCGCGCGCGAGCCACGCGCTCTCCTTTTCCACGATCCGGCGGATCTCTGTCTCCGACGTGCAATACGGCGCGCGAACGACGAGCCGCCCGTCTTTAT
>ERZ773229.1464-NODE-1464-length-16180-cov-2.552806_pt1 | contig 16180 bp, 14 predicted proteins | sample MGYA00580992_ERZ773229 | MGnify/ENA primary metagenome ERZ773229 (study PRJEB29015, sample SAMEA2737795) | human gut metagenome | biome: human gut; feature: human-associated habitat; material: faeces | place: China | collected 2012 ... | reverse complement strand
AACAAGTTTATAAGAAAGATAAATTATAGTTGTTGTATATACGGATATTTTGATTTGTGTATATGGGTATGATGTAAAATGTGAAATAGTATTGTGTAAATGGAGGTAATGTAATGGAAAAGGATAATGTTTATAGTTGTATACCTGTACTGACGTTGTTTAAAGTTCCAGAGGATTGTCTAATACCCAAAGAGATAATAAAAGAAAGTCAAAACAACAAAACAAAAAAAGAACAAAGTGTAAATAAGTTAGATCAATATGAGGAGAAGACAGGAAATATTGATATTAGACAGACTAGAGAGTATAGAGTTGTGGTATATGCAGCGGCTCAAATGCAACAGATACAAGGATATGTTGAGGATTGTTATATATATGAACTATTGAAACGGTATAAGATTGATTATAGAAAAATTTCTATTCGTGAAGTTAGATCAGATATAAGCATATACATTTTAAGGGAGTCAGACAAATATAAGGAAATAGTGCAGAAATGGATTGAGGACGAGATAAAAGGTAACAGATTTGGCCTATCATATGAAGAAATAACTGAGGAAATAAATAGTTTTATGAGTTATTATAATCTTGATAAAATAGGGATAACTGAACAGATGTTCCTGAATGATATGATAAAGGAGCTAGACAAAAAAATAGAAGAGTTGGAAGAGTTAGAAAAAAAGTAATATTATATAATTATAATAATATGTATGAAGTTTATTATTGATGTTAAGAAGGAGGTGACATTGAATGCGATTTGCGTCTCAGGAATTTTTTAATCATTTGAAGTCAGAGTTGCAGGACGAAAATGGCGATGTACAAATATATGCTGATATCAGTAAAATGATAGAGCGTGAAACGAAATGGAAACTCCTGAATTCAGTGGATAAAGAAGAGGATAGGGAGGACATCCTTCAAGAGATAAAGATGGCTGTTATAAAAGGATTACCCAATTATATTCTTAATTCGGAAACTTTGCATGAGGCACAGAGACAGACGTGGTTGAATGCTATCGTTGAGCATAAAATAAGTAATTGGAGAAAAAAAACAGACAACGGAAAGCATGATTCGATTGACAGGACAGTCAAGGATGAAAGTGGCAACGAATATTTTCCGAAAGAACTTGAAAAAGCGACAGCTAGTATGCAAAATGAGCCAGAGTCAATACATATGGATGAAACTATATCAGAGGCTTTGGAGAGTGTGTTACATGATATATTCTCAATCAATGTTTCTCCGGAGAGATTGATTGGATTTGTTTATTCTAAGATGATTATTCCGCGGATGATACAGAGTAAATATAGTGGTAAGCCAACAGAAGCAGAAAAAATACTCAGAAATGTGACTCTATATGAAATATATGATAATATAGTAGCAGATTTTAAAGGGGTGTTTTGTTCCAATATAGATGAGGCGGTGTTTGCACCATTGAAGGAGAAACTTAATATAAGGCAGAAAGATGGCAGTTTGGTGGGTAACAGACGTTTTAATCTTACAGTAAGGCAGATTGTTGATGGGGCAAATCGTATAAATCAGAAAGTTCAAGACATGTATAAGGTTTATCTTGAACGTTTGGAAGGAGAGATGAGTTTTGAAGACAAAACACATAAATTTTGAAGATATAGAAAAATGTGTGTATATGAGAGATATCACTCCAGACAATATGAAATTACTTCATAAGGTTCAGTCCCATATATTGAAATGTCGTGAATGTCGTGATGTGTATGATAAATTATTGAGAGTAAAGCAGGTGCAGGATGATATTGTTGTGGATAATACACTTGAAGAATATGCGTCTGAAAAATATGAAGTAAATAAAACAGGAGGGATGAGGGTAGCAACGAGAATAGTAGTTTCTATAGAAAAAGGAATAAGATTAACACTTGATGGTATTGATAATTTTTTGAATTCATTTGAATATAATTTTGAGCATCCGATTGCACTTGCTACTAGATCAAGTGAAATTCAAAAAAATGAAATGGCACTTGTTGATGAAGAAAATGATTACAATAAAATTATACTTGATACAGAAGGCCTCAAAATTACATTAGACGCTGATGAGTGGAATGGAAGAAAACCTGTATTAGAGGCGAAAACTTTGGACGGCAAGAGTTGCAGCGTAAATATGCTAAGACGAAATGATCGATATGAAGTTTTAATACCAATTGATGTATCAGGTAGATATGAGATTAGTATTGGAAATATGGAAGAATAGATAATAATTTGTGTTGCGAAGGATATGGAAGACAGGCTATTAAAAATTGTAGAAGATATAAAGAATAATGTGTTCAGTGAATTAGTGGCAGAGACACCTGAATTAATGTGTGAAGAATTTGATAAGGATGTCTCTGCTCTTTTTGCGTGTTTTGATGATGAAATAATTCCTGTATCAGCATATGAATGTGAACAAGTAAATGTATACTTTGTTATGGAGATGTTTGAGGCTGTATTAGGTGCGTGTTGTGATGAGTTTGGAATTGATGAGGCGGATAGACTTTTAGGCATGGTATACCAGAGGTTTTGTAAATCATTTTCGAAGAATAGCAAAGTTTTTCAGGTAGTGTGTATAGAATTGGCGGTATGTTTTGCGTATGTTGGTGATATTGATTGGTTTAATTTAGCATATGAAGATATTAATACTCAAATTATACGAGAATGTTTGAATGAATTTCCATTTTTTTATGCTGATAAAATGATGCAGCTAATGAATGTTATGAGGGATGAGAAGTGTATAGAAATGGGGAAAATGTCCCTTGATATTTATTCAAAAATTGAAGAAATAACAGAGGTTGATTATGTATGTTGTCTGGAAAATATGTGCGATACATATATGGTTCTAAATAGGTATAAGGAGTATAAGAAGTATGCTGATCAATTGAAGAACTGGGTGGAAAAACTGAACGATGATAATGATAAAAAAAATACTGTAATGCTTAAACTGTGGTTGTATGAATCCAGCATATTGGTGGAACAAGGGAAATATGCCAATGCAGAGCAGTGTGCTTTACAGGGATATGGTATGTGTGAAGATTCAGAGCAGTTCAGCGAGCTGAGACTTGCATTGATAAACAATCTTATAGTCTGTTTCTGTTGCCAGGAAATGTTGGAAAAGAGTATACAGTATCTTAATGAGGGACTTGAAATTATAAACAAGTATGGAATTCAGGAATCTATGGGGGCTGCAGTATTATATAATACGTGGAATCTTTTATCAGAGAATGAATTCAGTGGTGAGGCAGCACAGCGTGTAATGTCATGGCTATGGCAGTCAGATGTGGAAAAGTTGCCTGTAACAATGTTTGGAATGATTCTGAATAGTATACGATTAAATATAAATAACAAAAAAATAAAGGATAAAGATGTAGCATATGTGGAACGGGTATTGAATTTGATAGGAAGTCAATTGAATCCGGAGGATATAGATGGGGGAATTTTATTTTACTGGCAGGTAAAGGTTATTTTTTATGAATACATAGGAGATATACAGAGGAGTAAGTCTGCATTTGACAATTTATATTGTGTGAGCAATAGATATTCTCCTGATATGGATGCAGTTATAGAGATTGTGTTTAAGGAATATGATAGAATAAAGGGAATAATGGACAGGGATAGTTTAGGGTCGCTTTTGTTTTCACTTGCAAGGAGAACTCCTTTCAGATTGGAACAGGCCTGTGATGTAGGAGATGAGAGAGGACTGATAAACAAGGTATCAAGGGTAGGTATATTGTTTAAGGTTATAGTTGCAGCCGTGTATAGAAACGATATATCATGTAGCGACGATGAATTCTTTGAATTGGTATGCAATATGAAAAATGTGTATCCAGATGTATTAAGAAAACGTAAAATAAAATATGCAAATACTCCTGAAATGAAAAGGTTAAATGACTTACATAGAAGGTTGCTTGATTTGGATGGAGTAAGATATTATGGTCATCAGGTTGATGATGCAGTTGGTGAACTGAAATACGAAATACATGAATTAGAGAAGAAAATATATACTTCTCAAGAATGGACGGATGATAGCGAGTTTGCATGGAAGAGTGTGGAAGACCTTTTTTTGCTGATTCCGGATAAGACAATATATATAGATTATGTGCAGTTTACGAACGAACAGAAGGATGTTACAGAAAGAAATTTAAGATATGGAGTAGTTGTTGCGATCAGACAAGGAGCAGAAGTTTATGTTCGGCGACTAGATATGATAAACGCATATAATATTCGTACAGTATTTAGTTCGTTGGATCTTGAGATAAGAAGGAGTAGGGGGTGTGGAAATTCTTCTGGAGGGATGATTAAATGGTTGAATAAAAATATTCAAAATATGTTGTATAATCAACTTATTTTACCAGTATTCAAAGTGATAGAATTAGAGTGTAATATTGAAAAAATAATCATATCAGGCGATATAGAGTTATCAGCGTTTGCATTTGATATATTACTTGATTCGTCTGGAAGATATCTTGCTGAGAGCTATAATGTAAATTATGTAAATTCACTTAGAAACATAAAAAATGATTTGTGGATGAACGATTGGATAGAAAATAATGTTCCAATTGGAAATGTTGAGAAATGTATGGTCGTTGGTAATCCCAGATTTACGATAGACAAGAATCGGGTATTGGAAAGTGATAGAACATTTGGGGCATTACCATTAACTAAGGTTGAAGTTCAGGCTGTAGCAGATGTGTTGGAAACTGAAGTAATACAGAAACAGAATGCGAATAAAAATATATTTAGGGAAGTTCATGCTCCGATATTACATATAGCAACGCATGGTGAACATTTGATGGACAATACTTTTTTGGAAAAAAATAGGTATCTTTTATATGATATGCCACTTAGAAAAACGTGTTTTTTTATGTCTGGTGCAAATGATTGGATTGCAACAGGAAAGATTGATTCCCAATATGGAACAGGACTTGTGAGTGCAGAGGAAATATGCACATATGATTGGACGGGGGTGAAGTTAGTAGTTCTGTCAGCTTGTTTTTCGGGATCAGGAGATATAAGCTATGAAGAAGGGCTTTTTGGGATGAATACCGCATTTATAACTCAAGGAGTGCAAGTAGCGATTATTAGTTTGTGGGAGGTTGATGATCTGGCGTCTGCCGTTCTTATGACCAGATTTTATAAGAATTTAAAGGATATGTCGGTTTCTGAAGCTTTGTGGAGAGCTAAGAAATACCTGATGTCTGTGACAGTTGAAGAACTTACAAGAGATGGTTGGTTTGGGGAACAGAGAGTGCGACGGATGGGACTTGTTGCGGATAGTATGAGGGAGTTGGCACATTATCCTAAAGATACTAGGCTTTTTTCAAACCCTGTTTATTGGGCAGGCTTTGTTCTTTGGTTATAATATAATGAATACTTTGATAGGCACATTTAAAAAAATGTGTCTATTTTTATGCGACCTTTTTTTGATTATAGAGATATAACATATATGAAACAGCAAAATTAGAGAGGAAGATGTCTTATAAAGAATAATATTATACAGATCGATGAGGTTAGATTAAGGAGGAACATGGGGATGACATTTGAAGATGCATTATATGATGTAAACACTAAGATGGAGGATCGTGCATTTGGTGCAGTTAAGCAGGATATTACGAATCAAGGGTGCAAAACTTTAGGTGAGACCGTCAGATTGTTGGAGATAGGTGCGAATACAGAGGGGCTGGCTATTTTAAAAGTAGAAGTAGGCGGAAAGGAAAAGTGTGTTTTAACCAATCGTAAAGCAGAATATTTTGATGGTCTCGAAAACAGAATTGTATATATTTCGGGCTTGAAATCTTTATGTAAGAAGGAAGTGGGGGAAACGTGGTATATTCGTTCCTGTAAGGATGTGACGGACAGAGAGAAAAATATTGCGAATAGTAATAAGCTTTCAGAAGAAGAGAAGGAGATGTTTCAGCGCAACATTGAAAAATTCAGTCCAGAGATACAAAGAGATCTGGGTTTAAAAAAGCTTGAGCTCGTGGACAAGCAGGAGCAGGTTAAAGAATCGGAAAAAATCTTATATAAAGATCCAGAAGAGTATGATGCACTTTATATGGCATTAAAGAAGGTTATGCCACAGGAATTCCGGGATATATATGAATCTGTGAGATGCAGACTGGATAAGAACTGTTCAGCTTCTGAAAAGAAAAATTATCTAAAGCAAATGGCAGACATAATGGAGTTTAACTGGATCAGGGATGCTGACTATAAATATATAGATATCTCTTATCTCAGGGAGAAAATCAATGTAACACATATTGGGCATCGCAAACAGTTAGAAGAAATATATACTGAGTTTGAAGCTGCTAATATATCAGAAATAATGCCTAAAACGATATGCTTGATCGGTCATCCGGATACTGGTATTAACCAGCTGGCAGAGACAATTGCATCTTCCATTGGGCGGGGGTATTCAGTGCTTAACCTTGCAGGTATCCATATGAAAGAGACAGATTCACTCACAGGTACGTCAAAGATATATGAGAATGCGAGATCAGGTTTAATATTTGAACGTATCAAACAGGCAGGGGTACGAGGAGGGCTTGTTATTCAGGACTTTGAATCTTACGATCCTGAAATTAGGAACACACTGACCCCTGTACTCCAGAAGACTTCATTTTTGGACAAGTTTGTAGAAGTAGAGATTAATTTATCTAATATGTTTGTGATTGTGACATGTAGTGACATAAAGGATATCCCGATGTCACTAAGAGCAAATATGACGACTATTTACTTCCAGGATGCAGAAGAGAATGAGATTATAGAAACAATTAATAAGATTATTGCACCAAAGTATTGTCGGGAATATGGGATTGAATTTTCCAAAATGATTCCAGATGAATGTTGTAGGACGCTTATTTATAAATTTGCCAACAGGGATATGAATAAGTTGGATAATTTGATACGTTCTATTGTTGTTAATACAGTGACAAATGGTGAAAAAATATTCCCAGACTACAGTGTAAGAGATATTAATGAGTTTTATTATGCAGAGGAGGATTATGAAAAGACACGCAACACATATGTGCGGGAAATTACTGGAACAGAGCATAAATTCTTTACGTGTTATGATGAATATCCTGCATGTATACAGAAGAAAGTAATTAAACTTTTTGAAATCCTGAACTGGGAAAGTGATGAAAGTCAGAAAGAATATGCAAGAGATGCAATCCATTATCTTAGTAATATCTTTACTGGACGGATAGAACCTTTTGCTATTGGGGTAGTAATTAAGGAGTTAAGTAAGACGCATTATCTCCAGAATGATTTTGGAGAAAGAATAGAGGCAGCTATTCTCTCAAAGCAGTTAGAACATAATACAAATAAAATGACGATTATAGGATTAGATGGTAATGCGGGAACAGGTAAAAGTAGTACTGCTATTAGTGTTTCCAGAGCTTTAAAACGAAATTGTGTGAAAATAAATGTAGGTGGTGCCGGTGGCGCTGAAATAATAAAAGGAACAAACAAGGTTTTACGTAATGCAGGACCTTCGATGATTGTTAGGGAGTTAGCAAAAAGTGGCCATGGATGTTATTCAGATGTGATTATTTTAGATGAGGTGGACAAGGCGACTCCGGAATTTTTTAATGCATTGTATGAGTTCCTTGATCCTAACGAGGAATATATATATGATCAGTATTTGGAGTGCAGTATTCCTAAGAATAATTTTCTTGTAATGCTTACTTTTAATGATATTAGCTGCATTCCTTTACCGATCAGAGATCGTATGGAAATAATTGAATATAGTAATTATTCTATGCAGGATAAGAAAGTAATTATCTCGAATTATATATTGCCTAAGCTAAAAGAAAAGTTTTCGATTGGAGAGTTGACAATTGAAAATGATGCATTGGATCTATACATTCATGATTACGATGTTGTACCAGGTATGAGAAATGTCGAACGAGATTTTGAATATATTCTTATGAATATAGCCAGAAATAATAAAGGGAAATTTGCGAAAACGGTAAGTGTTAATAAGAGTTTTATTATAGAATTTTTGGGAGAACGAAGATCTTTTGGATTTAATGATATTCCGCCCCGGTCTGTAGGAAAATGTGGTATGGCGCAAGCTCTTGCAGTTACTGCAGGAGGGATTGGAGTGAGTACAGCTGTGGAGACGGTCGTGAACCCATATCAGGAGAAGAAGGTTGAGATAACTGGGTTGCTGGAAGGCTCCTGCTTGGAATCTGTTTCAATTGCATGTTGTTATGTAAGTAAATATATGAAGAAGAAATTACCAAAAATCCATATTCATATGACAGATGCGGCAAAAAAGGACGGCCCTTCCGCGGGAGTAACGATTACCATGTCAATACTTTCATGCTTATTAGAGAAAACACTTCCGAATGTTGCATTCACTGGTAGTGTTGATCTTTTTGGGAATATAGGCCCTGTAGGTGGCGTGTATGAGAAGTGTATAGCTGCAGAACGCGCTTCGATTGGGAACGTGATTGTTCCATCAGAGTGTTATAAGAGACTGGTGGAAAGGAAGGAAATTGACAGATTGAATATAGAAATAGTTCCCGTTGATACAGTAGAAGAAGTAATAAAGTATGTGTGGGAGTAGGGGGTGAATGTATGCATCCGTTTATGACGTTTGATTATTTGGGCAATATTGTTGAGGCAACATATAAGACAATTTACACAGGTGGAACAGAGTTTGACAGTTGTGTGACTCGTCTTAGGTATGTATTTGGCAGATTAGCTGCTGCGGGTATGATTGCAAACACGACCAGAAAGAAAATAGAAAATTTTCTGACCAGAGATATGAATCTATCAAAAATGCAGGTGATTTCAAGACATACCAATGATGTGGTATTGGTCAATACCGAGATTCATGAGCAGGATTCATTTGATCTTAGAGAATTTATAATGTGGATTACCAAAGAATTATGCAGCGATCCAAATATGAAGAATTCTCTTTGTGGCAGGGAATCTTATGAAGGGGTTAAGCGAGTTCTCAATAGTTATGCAGGTAGGGCATTTCAACCTCCATTGAATGAAGACTGGATTGATTTTTATGTTTGCCAGGATAAGGTGTTTTTTACGAAAAAAGATGGACAGTATATTCATTTGTATGTTCATCAGAACGAGAATATTAGTTCGCTTTTCAGTCAGGAGTATGATGATAGAGAGGATTCGCAGCTCGGAAATGAAACATTGCTAGATGGCAGAATTTATTATTTTGATAACGGAACAGTGTTTGTTCAATCAACAGAGGAATTAATTATAAGGGCAAGAAATATAAGAGGTGGAAGATATAGTTACTCAAGGATAAATGGGAAAATTGTTGATCAACTCGAGAATGGAACTCTTTTATTTGTTGAAGAAGGCATGCTTATCTGCCTGAAGAGCAATGGAACAAGGAAAGAACTGGGAAACATCAAAAATATGTCACGAGATCAGATATTGAATTGTTTAAATTCTGACAGAGTTAGTAAAGAGATGCTTTGGAAAGGCTTGTTATTTACACTTTACGATTTTGATCGTATGAATTTTGACAATAAGTTAGGAAATCGACTTAGATTTGAACACTTCTTTGATGACATTCCGATTCCATTTATGATGAATGAAGTTGTAGACAGGCTTTCGGAAATAGAAGCGTATTGTCATGATGGAGATATTATCAAAGCCGATGGTTATATAGAGGCGATGGGATATATTATGTCCATCGAAAATGAGCAATTGGATGAGAAAGGAACCATTGATGCTTTGATATATCTGCTAGACAATATAAAAACAAATCCATATGAACGGATTGTAAATAATTCTGGAACAGGAGTTATTAAGTGTATTGAATTTTTCTTTGGAGAAGTGGAAGAGGAGTCTGAAGTGCATTTTGAAGGAGAAGAGGAACTGAAAAAGATACTAGATGAGGCTGCAGATAATATGACAGTGGAGCAATATAACAGAAAGATTGATAGTATAATTGCAGAACTTGAAAGGCAGATTGAGGAAGAGGAACGTAAGGAAAAAGAAGCCAAGAAGCAAGAAAATGCAGAGAATGAGCAAAGATAAATTGAAGGAGAAACAAAAAGATATGGGATATATGCTGGGATTGGAGATGCAGTTACATATTCGGAAAGTTCAGAACTTCGAGATATCGTAAAACGAGTGCCATTGGAGGCAATTGTTTTGGAAAATGATTCACCATATGTAATACCGGAAGGGATTCCGGGCAAGCGAAATACGCCGTTGAATATTCCGTATATTGCCAAGGTAGTTGCGGATCTTAAAGGGATTGATATAAAAAAGGTGGAAAGAGAAACTACAATGAATGCCAAAAGATTATATGGTATTTAAACAAGGAAAGGGATGTGAGAGGTGTGCCAAAGATAAATATTGATGGAAGATACCCTTGCAAAGCGAATTGGGTAATCTTAAAATCTACGAAGAATGGTATAGCGGCTAGAAACTGTCTGAATCAGGAAACGGTAAAGCTTACAGACAGACAAGCAAAATATCTCATGAGATTAGACGGAAATAGGAATCCCTGTAAAATAAAGGGTTTTACGAAACAAGAATGTGAGGAGTATTATGACTATTTAGATAGTGAAGTGCTGATTCGGGATGAAGGAAGGACACTTCACGCTGATGGGATCATGTTGCATACAGTTTATATACCAGAGAGAAAATATGCAGGAACTATTATTCCTAAGATATTGAATTCCTTATTATGGCTGACATTTCTTCCAGTATTCCTGTATGGTTTATTTCGAATATCCAGATATGATATCGAGTTTGGCATGAATTGTAATTATTTTTTTGCGAATGTTATTACAGGTATTGTTGGTGGACTGTTATTGGGGATGATTTTGCATGAAGTGGGGCATGCAATTGCTTGTTTGGCGAATATAAAAGGTGCATTTTTAGAGGCTGGATTTATGATTCGTGGAATTTTGCCTGGGGCGTATGTGATGATTGATGCAACAGATGTTACGAATCGACGAAAGAAAGCACAGATATATCTTGCAGGGATAGAGGTGAATCTTTTATTGTCTGGTCTGTTAATGATTTTGATGACATCTGTACGAGAGAACTCATTTCTTGGAGAGTGGAAAATTGCAATGTTATATGCAGTTGTGCAAAATGTAATTTTGGCACTTATAAATATTAGCCTTGTGGAAAATTTTGATGGGGAACATACAATGCGTGCGTTGTTTGGAGGATCAATTGTAGATGCAGCTAAGGCTAATCTAAAACAAATGTTTTCCGCTAAAAAACGCAGAAATTATTTTAGAAAGAATGGTATAAATGGAATCGCAAATATATGTACGAGTATGGTTGTCTTGGTATTTCAGATATTTATACCATTGTTAATTCTTGCAGAAATAAGTATCTTCGTGGGAGGGGTGTTTTCATGAACAGAAGATATGACATATTCAAAACAATGATTGGGATTATAACTATTGGATTGCTGATTCTTCAGTCATATGGTATGGCACACAACAGGTTTAGCTGGTGGAATATTCCTGTTTCTATGATTCTATTAATTTTGGTCGTAAAAAGTGTGTCTTTTATGAGAGGCTGGGAAAGAATATGGATGTTCGTGATTACTTTGTTCTCAACAATCCCGTTCAATGTGAAGATGGGAGTGAATATTGTAGATTGGTATTTTGTGGATATCTTTTTAGTTACTAAAATTATATTTAGGGTGATTGTGTATATGAGTTTATTATCCGCAGAAGAGATAATGATGTGTTTCGTTTCTAATATTATCTGGCCAGAGCAAAAAGATACTTTTTTAAATGAAGTCAGAGAAGAGGAAGATGGTAGCATATGAGAGAAAATTGGTTTTTACTTGGGGACATCCATGGGGAGTCAGGCCCAATTGAATATTTCTATAATCAAAATAGAGATAGATTAGAACTAGATGCCTGTAAGAATTCTATAATCCTTCTTGGCGATGTGGGATGTAATTTTGCGATTACCGGTAACCGGGATGCAAATTTCAAGAAGAATTTGTCAAGATTTCCATTTACCTATATCCTCCTCCGGGGGAACCACGAAGCACGGGTGACAGATGTAGTAGATAAGTATCCGGATAAATGGATAACCAAACAGAAATATAACGGTACAGTATATACAGAAACGGAGTTTCCAAGTATCGAGTACCTTGACGACAAACCTGCCAGCTATTTGTTCGATGGATACCGAACACTGTCAATCCCTGGGGCATACAGCATAGATAAATGGGTACGATTGTATAATCACTGGACATGGTACGAGAATGAACAACTTACAAAAGAGGAAATGGATTATGGGAGAATGCTTATTGAGAAAGAAAAAACTTTTGATTTGGTCATTTCCCACACTTGTCCTATCGCTTATGAGCCGAGAGATTTATTTCATACAATAGTTGCCCAATCGCAGATAGATAAAACGATGGAGATGTATCTGGGAGAGATTGAAGCAACACTGAATTATCGACGCTGGGCGTGGGGGCACTTTCATGCAGATAGATTATACCCATGGGATGGCGAGAAAGAGAAACTCATGCTTTTTAATGAAAATGTAGTTGATTTAAACAAATTTATGACCATGAAGAAGAGTGATTCTTTTGAAGATATTTTGGCTTAGTCATTCCAAATGCTTTATTATATTAACGAAAGGAGATAAGACAATGATTCATTATATGAAATTGAAAAAAGATCCATTTGAAGCTATAAGATCAGGAGAGAAAATTTATGAATTAAGATTACTTGATGTAAAAAGAAAACAGATAAAGGTTGATGACCATATTGTTTTCAAAAAACTTGAAGATCAGAATGAAAGAATGGAAGTTATTGTTAAAGGGTTGTATCATTATAAATCATTCAGAGATATGTTTGAGGAAATCCCTTTTGAGAAGTGTGGCTTTGCAAATATTTCAAAAGATCTGGCTGTAGAGCAGATGTATACATATTATTCTGTAGAAGATGAGCAAAAAAATGGAGTACTTGCAATAGAGATGGAACGAACTGACTAATTTATATAGTGTACTGTTAAGATGAAGTGAGGGAGGATGATAGTCTATGACTTATCTGATATCAGATATACATTCGGATTATAAAGGTTTTTTAAACATATTACATAAAATCAGTTACAATAATCAGGATATGCTGATTTTAGTTGGAGATATCGTTGATCGTGGAGCGGAGCCGTTAAGGCTTTTAAAATATGTGAAGAGAATGGTGCAAAGCGAAGATTATAATGTGATGCTCTTGAAAGGAAATCATGAGCTTTTCTTTCAAATGTATTTACAGGGAACGCTTAGTGCAGGAACCTGGGACCGATTCGGGGGACAGAAGACAAGGCAGGAAGTAGATGAGTTATCCCAGATTGAAAAACATGAGTTACAACAGTTTATAAAGAACTTACCGATATACACAAAACTGAATAGTCCAATATATGGAGAGACGATAGTGGTTCATTCCGGTATCGACATAGATTATTTAGTATATAACGAAGATGGATTTGTGGATGTGGAAGAGTCTATACAGAGAGGTGTAAAGGAGAACGAATATCAGTTTTTGATATCGGGAGATATTCATGATTGTGCAGCTGCAATACGAAGAAAGCTGGATAAATATATCATATGTGGACATGTTCCAACTACGAATCTTAATCTGGATGGATCATATCGGGTATATAAGAACGATTCTTATATGGATATCGATACAGGAAATGGACATAAAGCGAATGGAGGATGCCTGAGCTGTTATTGTGTTGAGACGGATCAGGTAGTAACAGTTTAGACAACTTAGAATATGAGCAATGGGAAGAAGGAGAGAAGTATGATAAGAAAAATTTACTTAAGCGATGATTTATGTTTTGAAGAATCACTTGACCACTTTCTGTACAAGGAGAAAACAACCTGGGATTTTATAGGATACCGACAGAAGGCGTTGCGGGTGATTGTAAAAGCAAGCGTGGATGGACGGAGAGCTTCAAAAGAGGAGCTATTTGCGCGAGTGTATGATAAAGAATATGATACCTTTTATAATGAAGAACGGGATGGAAGACGTATTAAGCAATTAATAAGAAGTGTGCGTCAGCTGTTAACAAAGTATGATATTGAATTGCCGAGAGCAAACAAAGAGGGATATCAGATTCCAATCCGTAAAGTTGAAACCCAGTCATTTGACAGCAAAAAACAGAAAGAACACGTATATGCGCCGGTCTGTTTTGAACCCAGTATGTATCTGGAGGCAGCAGAGGTGGCTGTTTTTGAAAAAGAAAAATACTTTGAAAAACAAAAACATACGCTGGCATTCATGCGAGATGAATGTAGCGATGAAAGTTTAACAAGCCCAAGTGACTGGGGAGTATGGTTTTGGACCTACAGAGATGTGAAGGCAGCTTATTATTATGACCTAAGATTATTTGCGGATGATGAAAATATTCAGAAAGCGGAAGAGATGTTGAAAGGTAATAAAGCTGATTCAGATATAGAACAGGCTATTTCAGAAGAACTTCTGGCCGCATTTATGGAAATGACAACAAAAGATTCTGATAGTAAAAGGACGGATGAGATAATAAGACTTACCGAAGATGCAATCAGTAAGTATGAAAAAATAATGGAGGATTATGGTAACCTTATATATGCTAAAAGAATAGGAATGTTGTTTCAACCACATTCCCAAGAGGAAATTCTGTCGACAATTGCCTGGCTAAAAGATAATCTCGGAAGTTTCTTATCAAGAACAAATCAGCAACTCGATTTGGCAGAACAACTGTTGAAGGATGCGTTATTTTTTAGAAAAAAGGACTATAATGGGATATGGCCTATAGAAAACGATCCCGCTATAGCTTGGACGTGTATCAATATAGCGGAACTGCTTTGTAAAATACCAGGACGAGAGAAAGAGGCTCTGCATTATTGCAGAATGGCCATGTGGATCGGAGATGAATTTAAAAGGCGCATTGTCAAATATGAGTTTATAGGGGATAGGGCAAGTAATTTGTATGAGAAGATAAATGAGATGAAAGCATGAGCTATTTCATATTAAATTCTGGTTATTTTCCTGCATTTACGTTATAATAAAGATAATTTTTAAATGAATAACATAACCGAGGTTAAATTATGAATATCAGAAAATGTGAAAATGATCATTTTTATAACGGAGACAGATACAAAGTTTGCCCATACTGTGAGGAAGCAAAACTCTTGCAGAATCCAGACACAGAGAAGCAGGAGAATGCAAAAAAGGAAAAAACAGACAAGAAGAAAGAACCGAAGGTTCGTCCAGTCAAGAAAAAATATGTGGAAAAAGATATCCGCCAAGACTATCGTAAATTGACAGAACTTCTGATCGAATGGAACATGTCGATCACGACGATGGAGAGTGCGACTGCCGGACAGATTGCGTCTCTGATTACGGATACAGAAGGGGCATCTGCCATCTTCAAAGGTGCGAGCATTACATATAGCAATGAGACGAAGATCATGCAGGGTGTGTCCGCTGAGGTGATTCATAAGTATACGGTGTATTCGAAGGAGACAGCGGAAGCCATGGCGACCGCCTGCGCGAATATGTATGGTGCGGACATCGGAATCGGTGTCACCGGAACGATGGGAAATACGGATCCGGACAATGCGGATGCATCGGTTCCCGGACAGGTTTATTTTGCGATAAGCCTGAAAGGTACTGTTAGGTCCTATGTTGTCGAGATTCCACAGCAACCAAGCAGGTTAATGTACAAACTGGCGGTGGCGAAGGAAGTCTATGATGTATTGATGAGATTGTTTGAGTAAAAAGAAAGACATGATATACACATCAAAATGTATGTCATGTCTTTTTGGTTGCGCAAAACACAAACAATTCACAAAACAACGCTTGAAAAATATGGATATCCATTATAACATATTATTAGAAGTCTGTACCGCGGGGAAACTTCGGAATCAGGCAGATGATTGGAGACAGAATATGAAATATTACATACCAACAAAAGTATACCAGGAGATAGATGCAGTAAAGGTACATGCAGAGGAATTGGCAGGCTATGGAAGCTACGCACTGATTGTGACAGGAAAATATTCCGCACGCGCGAATGGAGCGCTTGCAGATGTGGAGGCAGCACTTGATGCATATGGAAAGAAACATGTGCAGTATGATGGGATCGAAGAAAATCCCTCTGTGGAAACGGTTATGAAAGCGACCGAGTTTGGAAAAAGAAATGGCGTGGATTTCGTAATTGCGAT
>ERZ773229.1460-NODE-1460-length-16194-cov-8.375612_pt1 | contig 16194 bp, 14 predicted proteins | sample MGYA00580992_ERZ773229 | MGnify/ENA primary metagenome ERZ773229 (study PRJEB29015, sample SAMEA2737795) | human gut metagenome | biome: human gut; feature: human-associated habitat; material: faeces | place: China | collected 2012 ... | reverse complement strand
CATCTTCATATTTTCTAGCCTTTTCTAACATCTCACTCATGCAAATTCTCCTGTTGTTCGTATCGTTATTTTTCTTCACTTAATGACTTCTGATACTCATCAAAGTACTTCTGTTTAATTGAAAGATAATCTGAAAGCCCATACTGTTCCATTTTCTTTAAATAGGAATCCCACTCTTTTTCAATTCCTCCATTCAGGATCCAGTCTGCTTTCTTCTGTTCTGCATATTTTTTTATATCTGTATCGTACTGAGATACTTTATTCGTATCATCAATACTCATAAAGACATTTGGATAAACATATTTACTGTTCATATCCTGTAAATAAGTTTCATGCATATTATCCAAACGCCATTTTGCATCTTCCGGCTGTGTTACATATACATCATAATATTCATTTAAAACTGCAAGAGGTCCATTTACCGATTGTGCCTCACGCACTTCTACCGGAGACTGTGTTCCAAGATCCATATGCTTTAACATTTTTCCACCATCTTTGTTTGTGGACAGTTCAAAAATGTTAAAGGAGTCCTTTTCTCCATAAGTTCCCCAGTTATTCTGTGGTGATTGAAGTGGTGCATACATCTGGTCAATCCATGCAGCAGCAAGTGCTGTATTCCGACAACTTGACGTAAGAACACATCTTCCACGGTCAAATCCACTTGTTTCACTGTTGTTCTGTCTCGTGATATTTCTCATACCATTCGGTCCTGTCAGCGCCGGTAGCATCACATAATCTTCATTGTTATCAATATTTGCAATGTCCCATGTAAAACAGAGACCGTATCGATGGTTCTTACCTTTTGCTACATAGGTGGACCACTCTTGTGTAAATGCTTCTGGGTCAACTAAATCCTCTGTCACAAGTTTATGTAACCATTCAATTCCTTCTTTATAACCTTCCTGAACAGTTGTATAAATAACTTTTCCTTCATCCGTTACAGCGAAATGATCTCCCGTATCTCCATAACCTTCTCCAAATCCATTGATTAAAATTGCCGGATCTTGGTCTCCGTTATTGATAATAAATGACATTGGAATCACATCACCTTCGATTGAAAATTCTTTTTCAAGTTCATCTGCATGATCACGGAATTGAATCAATACCTGTTCCAATTCATCTGTTGTTGTCGGAATCTCAAGTCCTAGATAATCCAGCCATTTTTTGTTAATATATGGAACATCTCCGATTGCCTGAATGGCTTCTTTCCCGGCTCCAAGCTGTTCAATCCAAGGGAATGAATAAATATGTCCATCTGGTGCTGTACACATTGTCCTATATTCTGGATATTTTTCAAATACTGCCTGTAAATTCGGCATATATTTATCTATCAGATTCTCTAATGGAATAATGATACCCTGCTTTGCATAACGCAATAGATCATAATCACTCATTCCTGCATTGAATAATCCGTCCGGTAGATTTCCAAATTGAGCAAGTGCCAGATTTTTCTTATCAGAAAACTGATCCGATACAAAACAAGTCCAATCAATATGAACATTCGTCTGCTCTTCCATTCTCTGAAAGATTACTCGTTCATTTGGCTCCTGTGTTGATGTAGCCGGTGCACTTGTAATAAAGGAAAGTTCTGCAGTTTCCTTCAATGGAAACTGCACTTCCGTTGCAGGTGTATCCGGGTTGATTTCAGCTTCAAGCTGCTGCTCTTTTCCACAACCTGTAACTCCCACCAGCATCGTCAGAGATAGTACAATTGCAAGTAATGCATTTACTTTTCTTTTCTTCATATCTGTATCATTCCTTTCTTATTAGCCTTTTACCGATCCAACCATAATTCCTTTGTCAAAGTACTTCTGGAAGAATGGGTACATTACTAACAGTGGTAAACTTGATACTACAATGGTTGCATATTTGAGCTGTTCTGCTATTTTTGCCATTTCCGCTGTGCTCTGAATATCGGCAATCATGCCCGGCTGTGGTGTATTCTGTACTAAGATAGAACGGAGTACTAACTGTAATGGCTGCAAATTCGCATCATTCAAATAAATCATTGCGTCGAAATAACTGTTCCACATTCCAACGAAAGACCAAAGCGCCAGTACTGCAATGATTGGCTTACATACCGGAATCATAATTTTAAAGAAATGTTGGATTTCATTTGCTCCATCAATCGCAGATGCTTCTCTTAATTCTGTTGGAATTGACTGATAATAAGTTCTTGCAAGAATCATATTCCATACATTAAATGCTCCTGGAATCAGGATTGCCCACACTGTATTAACCATATGCAATTGATTGATCAAAATGAATGTAGGAATCATTCCGCCGCCAAAAAACATAGTAATTAAGAAGATAATATTAAAAACCTTTCTTCCTACAAATTCTTTTTTGGACAGCGGATACGCTGCCAACAATGTCACAAAAACAGAAATAACTGTAAATGCAAGTGAATACAGGAAGGAATTTAAAAAGCCACGCCAGATCATTTCATTCTCTAATACTCTTCGATATGCATCTAATGTCCAGTCCTTAATATTAAAACTCAATCCCTGGTTATTCAAAACAGTCGGATCCATAAAGGATGCAAGTACTACATAGATAATCGGTATTGCTATAGAAAGGACGAATAAACCAAGAATGGTAAATCCGATTCCAAGGATTACTTTGTCTGTCCTTGAATATTTTTTCTTCTTTTTTTTCTCCATCTCTTCTCCCTCTTTTCTATAATCCTTCTCCGTCATTCAGTTTCTTAACAACACAGTTTACAAAGATCAACAAGATAACATTTACAACCGAGTTGAAGAGACCTACCGCTGTCGAATATCCATAATCTCCGTTCAGAAGTCCAATACGATATACATATGTAGACAGGATTTCTGATGCCGGCAAGTTCATGTCTGTCTGTAAAGCATATGCTTTTTCAAAACCTATACTCATAATATTTCCGGCCTGCAAAATAAACTGAATTACAATAATATTTTTAATTGCCGGCAACTCTACATACCAGATCTGCTGCAGAAGATTTGCTCCATCCATGGTCGCTGCTTCTTCCAGCTCCTTGCTTGCATTTGCCAATGCTGCTGTATACATGATAGATGACCATCCTGCTGCTTGCCAGATTCCGCTTGCAATATAAATTGTTCGGAATGCAGAAGGCATTGTCATCCAGTTTGTGCTAATTCCGAGCACTTTGTTCAGCGGTCCTACAGGTGATAAAAGCATACGAACCATACCACAAAGTACGATGACTGAAATAAAATTCGGCATATAGATCAAAAGCTGAACTTTCTTTTTAATCCCTGTCTTACGGATGCGATTTAGAAGCAATGCAAGAATAATCGGAACCGGGAATCCCCACAACAGTCCATAGATACTCAATTTTAATGTATTCATCAGATAATTCATAAAATCCGGTGAAGATAAAAATCGCCTAAAATACTCAAGTCCTACCCAGGGACTACCAAGAACTCCTTTTATTACATTGTAGTCTTCAAAAGCTATCAGGAGACCACCCATTGGGAGATACTTAAAAATAATTGTCAGTAAAAGCCCTGGCATTAGGAAGAAAAGATATAACTGCCAGTTTTTCTTCATATAAGTCATCTTTTCTCTCCACGTTCGTTTGCTCACGGACTTTGCTTGATTTTGCATTCTTTTCATGCACTTCTTCCTCCATTCCTTTAACTCTATGGAAAACCGGTTACGTAACCGGTTACTTTATAGTTTGATATTACTATATTCTTCTATTTCTGTCAACACTTTTGTGCGATAAAATAACCGGTTACGTAACCGGTTATTTAAGTGTTGCGTTTTTCCATGAAAATTGCTATACTAAAAGATATTATGAACCATCAGCCATCATATTGAAGGAGATTCAACTTTTATGAGTAAAAAACAGGTAACTTTTGCAGATATTGCGGAATATACCAATTTTTCAAAAACTACAATATCAAGATATTTCAATCACCCGGATTCACTGACGGTTGAAAACCAGGAAAAGATTTCACAGGCTCTTGATACACTTGGATATAAAAAGAATAAGCTGGCAAAGGTTCTGGCAAATGGAAAAAGTGAATTTATCGGAATCATTGTTCCAAACCTTTATCTGCACTATTATTCTGAGATGCTGACACAATTCCTTTCCAGTTACAGTGATTATCACTATAAATTTCTTGTTTTCGCCAGTGAACATGGTGCTGAAGAAGAACAACAGTACATTGAAGAACTTCTGTCTTATCAGATTGAAGGACTGATTGTTTTAAGTCACACTCTTCCATCTGAGAAACTTGCTTCCTATCAGATTCCTGTCATCGCAGTTGAACGCGAAGCAGAATATATCAGCAGTGTCAATACTGATAACTATATGGGTGCACTTCAAGCTACTTCCCTGTTGATTCGGGATAAATGTGACATATTAATTCATATAAATGTCAATGTGAATAAATCCATCCCGGCTTATGACCGAATCCGAGCCTTTCAGGCTACTTGCGAAGAATATCATGTTCCATATGATATAGATCTTAGTGTAGAAGGTGATTCTTATCATGAGATTTTAAACGTAATCCGAGAGATTTTCAATAAAATAGAAGCAAAATACCCCAATCAAAAAAAAGGTATCTTTCTCGCGAATGATACCTATGCAAATATGTTTCTTAATTTAATTTTCCAAAAATATGGAACATTTCCTTCTACTTATGAGATTGTTGGATTTGACAACTCTCCGATTGCCAGCGAGGCAATCCTTCCGATCACAACCATCGGCCAGCAGATTGATGTGATTGCAAAGACTGCTATGGATCTTCTTGTCCAACAGATGGAAGAGCAGAAAAAGCGTGTTCCCAAACCATTAGGTGAACCTGTTCATAAACAAATTGCCCCTGTATTAATTCGTCGTAATACAACAAAATAATTTATTTTTCATGATTGAGAACGTTGCCTCCAGCGCCAGGACCTGATTACCGGTTCCGGCGCTGTCTTCTGATATCTGCAGATACTGAGTAGTAATCCGAGCAGGATATAAGATGTCATCATACCTGATCTTCCTGTTCCAAAGAATGGACAGTAGATTCCCATATTACCGACTACTCCTCCCAGATTTTCTAATATAAAAACTACTGTCTGAATCAGGAACAATGCTGTGCATCCTGTTCCCATCACCATACCAAGCTGGTTCTTCTGATTTAATGAAATCTTAGCAAACCGAAGGATCAGAACCACCAGACAAAGAACCAGTAGAATACCTGCCAGTATTCCATAAGCAGCTACCACACTGGCAAGCAGATGGACACTTCCGTCTACGGATGTCAGAAGTTCTTTAAACTGCGGATTGCCATGAAATGCTGAGCTTCCGGAAATCATTTCCCGAATCACATTGACTCCTGGGAAATCTGCTGCATAATCACCGATTGATAATATAGCCGCTATACGCTCTTTCTGGTAAGCCTTGCCAAAACACCAGAGGCCTCCCGCAAGCAGAACCGGTATCAGAACGACTACTGCTCCGATTCCCGTAAGTACTGCTTTTTTACAAACCTGAAACCAGCCTTTGTAAACAGCCGCCGCCAGAACCACACAATAAACCAATTCCAGTATCATTGCCGCGATCAGGCTCTGGCTTCTTATGAACAGAAAATAAGATGGAATGATCATCCAGAGGATTGCTTTTAAAATTCCTCGGTATCCCTGACCTCTGTAACTATATAATACCGCTGCAAACAACGGAATTGTCAGCCAGAGTAAGTCAATCAGATTCAATCCAATATTTCCGATTCTGATATATCTTGTTGATCCATTCAGTTTCAAACCGGCAACCTGCAGTCCAATGAAAAGTAACACCTGATATGCGATCAAGATTGGTTTTGCATAAACCGCAATCCTCGTATAATCCATATAGCAAATACCAATCATCAGCACAAGTCCAAGCAAAAGTGCCGGCAGTTCCAGCGATGTATGCCAGCTCAATGACGTTCCTACCCAGAACAAGTCTTCTGTTTTTCCCGCACTCTGCTCAATACCTAAAACGGTCTGATACATAACACTTCGTAAAAAATAGCCTGCAAGACTTAATCCAACAATTAATGCGATCATTCCCCACGCCATTGTCGGCCGGTGAATTCTATCCATCTCAAGCCCGACTTCTACCGGATCACCCATTTCTCGAACCGCAGCTTCTTCTGCTTCTGTCTGACTCATTCCTTCACTTAGGAATTCCTCTTTCTGATCCTCAATATGATCATTGATCTCCTGTTCTATCGTCCCTCTTGCCATCTTACAGCGAATCTGTTCTGTTAATGTATGCAAATACTCCTCTCGTCTCATCAAACATCACCCTTTCTAACAAACTGCTGCATTCAACACATTCACTACAGCCGATGAATAAATTTTCCACTCTTCTTTCTTCTCTTCTAAAACTTTCCTCCCGGTTTTCGTAATACTGTAATACTTACGAACCTTACCTCCGACCTCTTTCTCATAAACTGTCAGATATTTCTTATCTTCCATTCCATGAAGCAATGGATATAACGTTCCCGCCTTTAATTCAAACACATTCTGGGACTTTTCTCTTAAGGTCTCAATCATCTCGTAACCGTACATATCCTTTTCAGATAAAAGCTTTAATAACAACATCGTTGTGCTTCCTGATACCAGACTTCTGTCAACTGCCATAACAATTCCTCCTAATCTTCTGATTTTACGTTAACCGTACACTTCTTAACATTCTCATTGCAAAATGACGCGCACCTCTGCAGTCCTGCCGGAGGCTATATCAGCTGTGGGATTGACTCCCAGCTGATATATCGGTTATCTATATATCTTTGCTTGATTATATATCGATTATCTATATATGTCAATAAAAGCTTCCAAAATTCTTTGCATTTTTAATACAGTAAGAGCGAACAAGTAGTAATTATGAGCGAACAATAGCAAAAAAGTCTTATTTTGTATTGTTTTTTGGATACAAAAACTATACTCTATGGGAAAAATATGTTATAATTTGTGTACACATTATGCAGTATAAATACATACTAGCCATACGATTCAAGTTTTCGAACTAATTTAGGAGGAGAATTATGACTGATTCTGTTACAAATAAGATCATTTTAAGTGCCGACAGTACCTGTGACCTGGATCAGGAACTAAAAGAACGTTATCATGTACATTATTTTCCACTCCACATCATTCTGGATGGAAAAGATTATAAGGACGGCATTGACATTACACCGGAAGAAATTTATCAGAAATATTACGATGAAAAAATCCTTCCAAAAACAGCTGCCGTCAATGTTGCGGAATATATTGAACATTTTAAACCATGGGTCGATGAAGGCTATGAAGTGATCCATATCAATCTTGGCAGCTCACTTTCCAGTGCTCATCAAAACTGCTGTATTGCTGCTGAAGAGCTCGGGCATGTTCATGTGATTGACAGTTGTTCTCTCTCCACCGGAACCGGACTTCTCGTAACCGATGCTGGTCGGATGATCGAGCAGGGATTGAAAGCGGAAGACATTGCCGAAGCTCTTCGCGAACGCACAAAGCATTGTCATGCCAGCTTTATTTTGGATACGCTGACATTTCTACATGCCGGTGGGCGCTGTTCGACGGTCGCTGCTCTCGGAGCAAATGTTTTGAAATTAAAGCCGTGTATCGAAGTCAGCACAGCAGATGGCAGTATGAATGTAGGAAAGAAATATCGTGGAACGCTTGATAAAGTTCTTGTGAAATATGTAAAAGACAAACTTGCTGCTTATCCGGATATCGATCCATCGCTGATTTTTATCACACATTCCGGCATTGATCCGGAATATATTGAACTTGTTAAAAATACAATCGAAGAAGCTATGCATTTTGATGAGATCCATATAACAAAAGCAAGCTGTACGATTTCCAGCCATTGTGGACCAAATACGCTTGGAATTTTATTTGAAACCTGCTAAGGAGGAGACGCCTATGACGAATACAAAACCTGTTTTTCATGGAAGTGATATTGAAAAAATCAGTGAATATTATCATATCGACCAAAACAGTATTACAAACTTTGCCGGAAATGTAAATCCACTCGGACTTTCCCCTTCTGTTAAGGAAGCTGTTGCGGCTCATGTGGACCTCTTTTCTTCTTATCCTGACCGGGATTATAAATCGCTTCGCAACACAATCGCTGAGTACTGCGATGTTCCTGCTGATTTCATCCTGCCGGGCAACGGTTCAAGCGAACTGATTTCACTTTTGATTGAAACAAGAGCACCGAAACGCACTCTGATTCTTGGTCCAACCTATTCTGAATACTCCAGAGAACTTTCTTTCTCCGGAAGTACACAGGACTATTATCATCTTCAGGAAGCGGAAGATTTTGAATTAGATGTAGAAGATCTTTGCCGGACTTTGTTAAACGGATATGATTTTCTGATTCTCTGCAATCCGAACAATCCAACTTCTTCTGCCATCTTAAAAGATGAAATGCGTGCATTGCTTTCCTTCTGTGCAAATCGCGATATCTTTGTCATGATTGATGAAACTTATGTAGAATTTGCACCTTCCGTTCAGGAAGTAACCGCTGTTCCATACACGAAAGAATTCTCTAATCTCATGGTACTGCGTGGTGTATCAAAATTCTATGCAGCTCCGGGAATGCGTTTTGGATACGGCATTACCGGAAATAAAGAGTTCTTATCTCAGATGAAAGAAAAGCAGATTCCATGGTCCTTAAACAGCCTTGGAGCATATGCCGGTGAGCAGATGTTCAAAGACACTTCCTACATCCGCCAGACACGTGCATTAATCCTGATGGAACGTGACCGGATGTTTCTTGAATTAAAAAAGATGTCTTCTTTCAAGGTTTATTTTCCATATGGAAACTTTATCCTTGTGAAGATTTTAAAACCAGAAGTAACTTCTTTCGATGTATTCGAAGCTTGTATAAAAGAAGGACTTATGATCCGTGACTGCTCTTCTTTCCAATGTCTGGATGGCGAATTCATCCGCTTCTGCATTATGAAACCAGAAGACAATAACCGGCTCTTAAAAGTATTGAAAACTATTTAATGATACCAGGGTCAAAAGGTCTGAAACCACCGGTGCTTGCACAAAGGTCTTTCTTAAAAAGCGGGAGAATCTGATCCAACGATTCTCCCGCTTTTCTTCTTATTCTTTCTTTTGATTTTATACTTCCTTGCTTTTCTATGATTCTACAGCTGTTTTCTAACAACAAGATAATCATCTCCATTCCGATAATATGGACATTGATAATGCTGATTTGTCATCAGACGGATGTAATCATCCTCATCCATATTCTTATCACAGAGATAACACTCATACTCCTCATCATAAATATAATAAGTGCATGTTTCACAGCTGGTTCTTGACTCTTTACTCAATTTTCTCTCTCCATTTCCCGCCCGTTGCAGAGCCTGTAGCATTACATTCTGTTGCTGTTCGTTCTATGTGCAGCTGGCAACTCTTTTCTTAGTATCATACCATGTTTCCATAGATTGCGTCCACTTTTCTGTCTAATACAATTACCTTAAACGCAATTAATAGCCTGTATTTTTTGTGTTTTATTTCTTATTTTCTGTATATTTAAATTATTTTTAACTTTTTTCTGATTTTCTATTGACAAATACCTATCTGTGAGTTAATATAGAATCAACAAAAGGAAACGAAATAAAAAACAAAAAGGAGGACAAACCACCAGACACTTAATCCTTTCATTAAAATTAATTTTAAAGAAACAGAGGTATAGTCCAATGGGAAGGTAAATTAAATCCTTAAAAATCTAAAGAAAGAGGTACAGACCACCAGAAAGAGTAATTTAAAAAACGGAAACGATATTTAAAGAGAGAGAGGTAGAATCCAATGGGATAGTTCATTAAATCATCAAACAAATAAATTGAAAGAGGTAAATTCCAATGGGACGATAAGTTAAAATCCAAAATAGATAAAAGAAGAATCGAAAGAAGGATATTCCAATGGGATAATTAAATGAAATAAAATATAAAATCACTATTTGAGATAATAGTTTCAGATAGATATCAAGTAAATAAGGAGGAATATTCCAATGGATGGAATAACAAAGTGAAGATCCACTGTATAGCGTAGGTGCATACGGTGGATTTTCTTTTGTCTCTTTTTCGTGGATATCCCGGATAATCAAATGGAATAACAAAAAGGGGCAAAGCTTTTTATGCTTCCACCCCATCACTTAAAAATGTTTAAAGTCTTAATATATAGTCTTTTTATTATCTCTTCACAAAGTACTCTTCATACCATACGAGGAACGTATAGATTGTCCATACTTTTCTCCAGTTATCAGAATTTCCTCCAACATATTCATCAAAAATCGCATTGATTGCATCCACATCAAAGAATTTCTCTGCAATATCACTGTGGAAGAGACGCTGTACGTCCTGATTGTATCTCTCATCAGCCATCCAGATACGAATTGGTACGATGAATCCTAACTTCTTACGGAATGCAATTTCTTCTGGAAGAACTTTCGCAGCTGCCGTACGGAATGCCACCTTATTCTGCTCTTCATTTACTTTAAAGCGAGACGGCATACGAGATGCGATATCAAAAATTCTTCTATCTGTCAACGGCATACGGATCTCAAGTCCGGCTGCTGTACTCATCTTATCAACATTCAGGTAAATATCACCTTCCAGCCAGATCTGAATATCTACATCAGACATCTTTGTCAACGGATCAAGACCTTCTGTCTCCTCGTAGATTCCTCGTGCAAGTTCGATTGGCAGTACATCTGGATCGTATTTCTTAAGAATCTTCTGCTTTTCGTCTTCTTTCATGATATTGGTATTTCCAACATAGAAATTCTTCAGATTCTCACCATAACGTTCTGCGTTTCTGTACATATTATAACCACCGAAGAATTCGTCAGAACCCTCTCCGGAATAACAGATCTTCGTATGTTCTGCTGTTGCATTACATCCAAGTGTAAATACAATCGCAGATGCATCTCCAAGTGGTTGCTCCATATTGTACATAACATAAGGTACAATATCAAAGAACTGCTCCGGTGTAATGATACTTCTGGAAAATTTTCTTCCAAGAAGCTGTGCTGTCTTCTCTGCAAGAACAGATTCATCAAATCTCTCTTCCTCATATCCACAACAGTCTGCCTGTTCTGCATCAGACATTGCAAGCACATAGGAAGAATCCACACCACCTGACAGGAATGATTCTACTTTTTCATCCGCTGTTTTTACCTCTGGCATGATTTCTTTCAGAGTATTATGAATCTCATCAGCCCAATCTTCCAGAGTCTTGCTCTCATCCGGATGAAATTCCGGTTTCCAGTATCTGTGAATCTCAAGCTTTCCATCCTGCCAGATCAGATAGCGTCCCGGCAACAGTTTTTTCAGTCCACGGAAAAATGTATTTTCTCCGGCAACATAGGTCAGACTTAAATACAGCTGAAGCATCTCTTCATTCAGTTCTTTCTTAAATCCCGGCTGATCGATAATATCACGGATCATCGTTCCATAAAGAAGCTCTCCATCTTCTGTCTCATAGTAATAGAATGGTTTTGTTCCAAACTGATCTCTCAGACAGAAAAGCTTCTGCTCTTCCTCATCCCATAAGGCAAATGCAAACATTCCGTGCATATGATCTGCCATCTCGCATCCCCATGTCTGATATGCCTTAATCAAAATCTCATGTTCTCTTTCTTCTCTGGAAAGTGTAAGATCAATTCCAAGTCTCTCACAAAGTTCTTCCCAGTTACGAATATGTCCTCTGTATGTTTTTACAATTATCATCTGTTTAACCTCTCTTTTGTCACCATCTTTGGTTTTTGAAAATTGTTTCTTCTCCCGCTTATATCCTACAGATATCGACAACTTTCACGGTTCAATCCTATTCTACCACACTGACTTTTTCTTGTAAATTCTCAACTGTCACTCTGATACCAATCTCGGTCTGAAGCATATATAACATATGTATTTTAGTCAGAATGCATCTCACCTTCATTCGCTTCTTCCATTTGCACTTCTTCTGCTGCGCTACTTCCTGCTATCTCTGCATCAACATACCCAAAACGAATCACTGCCTGTGGCCAGTTAAGGCTGATTCTTGGTTTCTTCCCTTTCTCCGCACCTGCTTTTTCAATCAGATCAAGCAATTCTTCCAGAACTGTTTTTGTCAGATAACCTCCGCGCCAGTGAAACGTCAGAATTCTTCCTTTCTTTGCCATCTGAAGTGCTCTTTTATAAACTTCTTCCAGTTTTGTAAAAGACAGTTTCATTTCTTTATAATAGAAATGATCTCCGTCCATACACTTCATAGCCGGAGCGATCAAAGGCTCATGATCCCGGAAAATCGATTTATCTTCCAGATTGAAATAATCATAACGGATTTCTTCTCCGATCGTACAGTTTCTTGTAAGTGTATTATCAAATGTCGCATCTAAATGATAATATTTCCCATTAATCCGCACGATATTCCATGTATGACGGTATTTGATTCCCTTATCCGGATTATTTCCACAAATAGCGATCATACACCAGACTCCAAGCTCATCGCACAGCACTTTCACCGCTTTTGCAATCCCCTCACAAACTCCGACACCCTGTCCTAACGGACCAATAATCTCATGTGAATAAGGTTTCTTCAATTTATCATATTTTACATTCTCGCAAATGAAATCATGAATGTATTTTTCTTTCTCTGATTCTGATAATTTCTGCGCCGGTCGTGCAAGTTTCTCTACTCTGGATTTCATTGCCTTCTGATGTTCTTTCACCTTCGCCCGGTCAAACAAATATTCCGGCAGAAACTGAATGTTCGGCGATTCCTGATAATAACGATACTTAAATCCCGTTGCCCAGAAAATCTCCGGATGATCCAGGCGCATCCGGAAGAATACATTATACAATTCTTCTCCGCTCATACGCGGTACCTGAATCTCCTTTTCCATCTGCAAGACCCCCTGGCAGATTGCATGATACGCCGCCTGCTGCATCTTGTTCATCTTACTATAATAAAATGGTTCCATACCTATCCTCTCCGGTCAGCAGAAAATTCTTCTATCTGAACTTTTCGTTTTTTTCCTTTCTTTTCCCAGATCATCAGACTGATTTTGTATTGGAGTGAATCTCTTGATGCAATAAATGGTTCCTCACGAAATAGATTTATCCGAAATCCCTGTTCTTCTAACTCTCGTTTCCGCTCTGATGCTCTCTTCTCAGTCTTACGATTCTGATTTTCTTCCTCATCTGTGAATTTTCTTCTCGGATAATTTGCTGCTGCCATCTTCAGTTCTTCCATCAAAAGATCTGTGACTTCTGCATGACGCTTTTCCTGCAACATCCCGGCAATCTTTTTTGCACTCCGCTTCCATGGATGTTTCTGATAAAACTTTAGACATCTTAGTAACTTTTTATCTTCTACTGTTGCCGCAAGCTCCTGCATCACTTGATGTGCTTCTGCTGACGGTACCCACGGATTTTCCCTTGGAACTACATATTGCTCTGAAACTGCCGGATAACAGCAATAATTCAGCGGCGGAAAGTCTGCCAGTACAGCTAATTTCCGCTCCGTCTGATTACAGTATTTTGCTCCCAGATAATCCAGTTTATCCCGTACGATTGCAATCTTATATTCTATCTGACGCAGATATTCCGCACCTTTCACCCAGAAATGTCCGATTTCTCCATAGTCATATAAGTGTACTTCTTCACTTAAATCCTCAAAAAAAATCGTAACCACGGTCTCACCCTGATGAACTACAAGGACATAGGACTCCTCCGGTTCTTCTGTTACACTTAACTCCGCTTCTAGTTCACCTTCATAATCCTCTCTATACTGACCTGTCATCCTTGCATTTTCAAAGACAAGAAAGCTCTCTACCGCATCGTTCATCAAATAAACCAACCGCAGTTTTTCTTCTGTAAAAAGCAGTTCAAACTGTCCTTGTTCCAGCACTTCTCCTAGTTTCAGAAATGCTTCCGGCAATTGAATTTCACTCATTTTCCGCTCCCTCAGTGCATTTGTCTTCCAGACACTCACGAATCTTGTCTTCTTTCAAATCCTCACCGATCACGATCAGAATCTCCTGTCCTTCTTTGATTGGATTTACTGTCATCTTCTGTGTTGTCGCATTCAGCTCCATCCAGTCACCGGATTGATTCTTCATAAATCCTTTTATACGGAACACTCTTCCGATATCATTAAGATTTTTATTGTTTTCTTTTTCAGAATCATCTGTGCATCCACGTTTACCAAACAGCTTTTTCACAGCCGGAACCAGTTCTTCTTCTGTCCGATTCAGATTCATAAAATATAAGGTCTGGAATCCATCCTTTTCTGTACCTTCCGGTCTGCGAAACGACTCAATCTGATAGCCGCTGTTCTGAATCTGTGCAAAATCTTCCTCTGTCAGCATATCCCAGTCTTTTGCGATCACTTCTTTTTCAATTCTTCTGGTACATCCAATGCGTTCAAGAGAACGATTGACATGTGAAATAATTCTGTTTTCCTGTTCTTCACAAGCATTGTCCTTATCCAGCCTGCTCAGCACGATCACACCAGCATCCGCCGCCTCAGATCCCAGCAAATATTCCGCCTGATCTGACAGATTTTCTTCCAGTCCCGCATCTACGATTGTGATCACACTTCCGATTTCGTACCACCGATCCAGAGGTTCTTCTCTTAATCCATCAAAAAATTCATCCACGTCATAGATTCCCGACGGCTCCACGATTACTCTGTCATATCCGCACATTGCCATAGAGATCAGCTTTGTCTTGAATCGTCTGCGGTGTGTCTCTTTATCACACCCTCCGGAAATCATTTCCAGTTCACATTTTTCTCCCTGCAGCTCCTGAAGAAGCATCATATCCACATTCACCGCACCGAAATCATTTTCCAGAATTCCGATATTCAGACCCTGACGAAGCAGGTAGGATGCATACTCTTTTATAAATGTTGTCTTTCCTGCCCCCAGAAAACCTGTGATCAAATCTATCTTTACCATGATTGTTCCTCTCATATCTGATATACTCGCACAATTTACTCTAACTATAATACCACAATCTCCTTGCATTTCAAGAATTCCTCGGCATTCTTCTGCGCATCTCTGTGGTCTTGCCAAAGACTATATCAGCTGGGGGATTGACTCCCTCATTTGTTCAAGAATGCCTTGGCATTCTTGCTGCGAGGTGCGCGTCATGCAATTGCATGACATACTTCTACTGCGCACCTCTGCAATCCTGCCGGAGGCTATATCAGCTGGGAGATGATTCCCACCACTGATACTAGCTTGTTTCTCACCACCTATAGAGATGGGAGTCATCTCCCAGCTGATATAAATATAGAGTATTGAATCCACCACCTGTTTTCTCTATAATAAACTTATCAACAATAAACGTTATTTTTTACGAGATTTTCAACATTTTCATCTCATCAAAACACACTTTGTGAAGATAACGCTTACGGAACGGAGAATTTATTATGGAATTTCAGAAGATCAGTTCCCCTTCCCTGAGGGATCTGTTTATTGAACAATTAGAACATCTGATTCTTTCCGGCAAGCTACAGGTCGGAGAGAAACTTCCGCCGGAACGCCAGCTTGCTGAAATGATGCAGGTCAGCCGTGCGGTTGTCAACAGCGGGATCAGTGAGCTGGAGAAGAAAGGATTCCTCACCGTAAAACCCCGCAGTGGAACTTATGTAGCAGATTTCCGCAGAAAAGGGACTCTGGATACATTGATTGCGATCATGAATTACAACGGCGGACGCATGCGTGATCAGGAAATCCGTTCCATCTTCGAAGTCCGCATTGCGCTTGATACACTTGCTGCACAGCTCGCCATCGACACGATCAGCGACAAAAACATCCAGCGTCTCCTCGAATTCGTTAATCAGATCCGTGATGCACAGGATGTCACCCCTGCCATTGAAGCTGCTTACGAATTCCAACACGAGTTTGCCCTGATTTCCGGAAATACATTGATTCCACTTATTTTCCAGTCTTTCCGAGCACCGATTTTTAATATGTGGGAACGTTATTGTGAACTCTATGGGATAGAAGAATTATATCGAAGCAATTATAAGACCTGGACCTATATCCGAGACCGGGATACCCAAGGAGCAATTGAATGGATTCAGGAATCCATGCAGGACTGCATTGATGGGAAGCATCAGATTTACTATTCCAATGAGTTTGTATAAATTTGTATTTGTCTGTCTGATTCTCCATATTGAAGCAAAGGATTTGGTGGT
>ERZ773229.1453-NODE-1453-length-16254-cov-2.358294_pt1 | contig 16254 bp, 10 predicted proteins | sample MGYA00580992_ERZ773229 | MGnify/ENA primary metagenome ERZ773229 (study PRJEB29015, sample SAMEA2737795) | human gut metagenome | biome: human gut; feature: human-associated habitat; material: faeces | place: China | collected 2012 ... | reverse complement strand
TTAGAACGATTTCATCGTCTTTCATTTGAGTGCCGCCTGATGTATCCACTTCACCACCGATATCGGGATTTGATGACGGTTCCGATGTACTTTGAATGGACGGGGTCGGCGCAGTGGAGCTATTAGCATTTGTGTCGCTGTTTCCGCTGTTTCCTTTACAAGCAGTCAGACAGCAAAGGCAAGCACCCAAAATAGCGGCACTTTTCATAAAGTTGTCCATAATAAAAATGACCCCACTTCTATCTCAAGTGGGGCCTTACTCCTTTCTTCAATTAGTTTAGTTACTCATTTCAATTTCGGGGTCCTTTTGAGTTTCGCCGTAATAAAGTTCAAGGTGCAAATGTTCACCTGTACCACCATGACTACTAAGACAATAGCCACTGTAGCCGGTGGAAGCGATTGTTGCGCCAGCAGAAATTGTATCATCAACATTGTACGAAAGGCCCGGGCTCAAATGCTGATACAGAATGAAAACGCCATTCTTTTCGCCCGGAACTACGCCACCGCGTTCCCCGTAATAAATCATCAGCATGTTACCGCGTTGACCATTCCCTTTTGTAACAAGCACACCGTTTGAATAACCATCCTGTTTACCAACAATGATACCCTTAAACGGCGCACTCATTGGATATATCGAATGAGGGGGAACAATATCAGTGCCATTGTGCTTCGTATTGCCACGAGGCGATTGCCAGCTGGAAGTCACCTTAGCTTTCCAACCACTCCACGGCCCGGGAAGAAGACCTGTTGCCGGACACTCAAACAACTCATCAGCATGGTTTGCATAGAACTGCTCAATCATCTGTTTAATAGAGCCGCTGATGACTGTGCCAGTACCAGCGCCACCAGTGCTATCACCAGCCCCGATATCCAACGAAGAATCCCCTTCGAAATCTGCTTCAGCGGCATTATACAGCTGCCGCATTGTCGCAGCTTCTTCATCAAAAAGGTCGGCTTCGGAAGTATCACTCTCAACTGTGTCCTCATCTTGCGGAACATTGTAGTATTCCATAATTTTCTTCTTAGCTGCTTCCGAGGGGGAAACTTTGTAGGTACATGTGATGGTTGCGGTCTTTACTACTTCACTTACGCGCTCCATCACGATTGTTCCATCTTCATCAAAAACCGGATTTCCGTCTTCATCCATTTTAGGCTCCATTTTGGTGACGGTCTTTTTGCCATAAGTTGTAGTTGTTGTGGCTTCCGTTTTCCAGACTTTGTCTCCGACAAGCTCTTGGGCTGCTTTCACCATCTTAGGGACTCGGAAATGGAGCCCATCCTCCGTACGTGCCGCATAACTATCTCCGGCCATAATGTAGAATGTCCAGTTAAGATAATTTTTACCGTCGTACAAGTCTTTTGTGATGGTGTAAGTAATATTGTCCGTTGTAACGCCATTTGCAATAGCAGCGTCTTTGGCTTTATCAACCTCTTCCTGGGCTTTTGACCTCATGTCTTCCGAATATTTGTCGTACGCATCTCTGAAGTAGTTATTCAGAACCGCAACAATAACATTTGATGTTCCCATGTAGGATTGGAAAATTTCATCCGAAGCAATCGCAATATCATCCTGATACGCTTGCGATGCATCGCCTTTTTCCCCTGTTGTAATCCAGGTCAAAAAGTCATCAATGCCATTGGATAGCTGAGCCTTGAAATCCTCCCAGTCAAGTACAACTTCATCAACCGATTCTCCTAAAGCACTCATTGTCGTTTCTGCAATTGTGCCTGGAATTTGAGTAATAAACATAAATCCAAAAAGCAGCAAAAGAACCGGTATAAGCGCAATAACAATAACTACTGCGATAGCTTTAATCAGTGTCTCTGGATGCGAAACCATGGTGGCAGCAGCACCGGCAAAATTACCTGTTGCTGCTTGTCCCGCCGCTTTACCAATGACCTTAGCATCCTTAACGCCTTGTTTTACAGCATGTACTGTTGAGGAAACTGCTTTAGCTCCCTGTTTTGCGTCATGGACCGCTTCATCGGTTAAATTGCTCAATTTACACCACTCCTTCCTTAATCAAGCCAGTCTCAGCTGTGTAGAAGATTCTACACATTCCCATCTCACACCCCGTGGAGGTGCTGGCTTTATTCGTGAGACACCCGACTCTCTTTCGAAAGCCGGGAAAAGGTTATCGTCTAAGAATCATTTGGACGGCTTGTCCTTTTTGCTTTTAGAACCGTTGTGACTCTTATTCCCTTGCATCATCTGCTGGAACCTGTTGTTCCGCTCATTGCGCTCATTGCGGGTGTTGCGTTCACGGAACGATTTTCCTTCATAAGCGTTTTTCTGCTGGGGCTTGGAACCAGAAGCTCTATCCTGGCTGTTGTTCTGCCTACGGCGCTTATAGGACTCATCCGTATCGGGCCCAACGCTCTCGTAGTCATCCACCTTGCCAAGCTGGCGGGCAATGCTTTCAAACGTTTCGGGCTCATACCGGCGGGTCTGCTTGTTGTACTTAGCACTCCGTTCGATGCTCATCACATCCGGGGTCTCAGGAACGTTGCCATCAGCATCGAGCTTTTGCATGATACGCCACTGTGTAATGCCCGTATCGGGGTCTACACTAACGCGGGTGACCTGAATACGGCCAATGCCATCACTCTCAACAAAGCCATTCGTATCATTGAATGCTTTGATAGACAAATGACTCAAGGGCCTGATTTCAGGTCCATTAGAAGCTCCAGATGTATTGGGTTCGGCACTGGATACACCGGCATTGTCGCTGAATGTACCGGCTTCGGTAAAGGAATTACTGCGAGATGTATCAGCATAGAACTGAGTTCCATCCACAGGAGGTTTTTCGGCAGGCTGTTTACGAGCTGCGGAGCCATCGGCATCACCAGAGTCACCAGTATCTTCGTCAACACCGCCATGATTGAAGTTTTGTGCGGCAGGGGCGGGATTATCTTCCGCTCTGGATGCTTCTGCCGTCGCCTTGGAAGTTGCCTTTGCAGGAGCAGTATTTTCAGTAACAGAGGCGGCTGGCGCGGTCTGACCAGCAGAGCCATCATTGTCGGAGCCAGCACTTTCGGAGCTCACTGCACCACCACCTTGAATTTCAGGCGCGGGTGTGGAAGGTGCGCTTACGGTAGTACCGCCGTTATCGTCGGACAAACTGCCATCGTCGTGAGAATTATTGCCAACATTCTGATGCTGAACTGTGGGAGCAGTAGCATCGTCATTGGAAGTTTCCTCTCCGCTGCCCGAAGAAGCATCGGAGCCGGGATTCTCGTCGTGAGAGCTACCGTTGCTGCCGCCAAACGAGGCAGAGCCGACATCATTATCGTCGAAATCATCGCCATCACCGTCAGCAGAAGGTGCCGCATGACCAGCAATAGCACCAACGTTGGAAGAGCTTTCGCCCTTTGCAGGAGGTTCACCGATGTAGGAATCATCTTCAGCGACGGAAGCCTTTGCAATTTGAGTAGATGGTGCAGTCTCTTCATCGGAGCTGTAATTGTCGCCACCGCCATTACCTCCAGCGAAGCCTGTATTGCCTTCACCGGAAACATCGTCGCTGTCAGTGCGTTGTGCAGAGGGTGCAGCAACATCATTGGAAGCGCCGCCAGCGTCAGCAGGAGGTTCAGCATAGTCAGGGCCAGCATTGCCTGCCGCTTCGTCATCAGTATCGACCGTTCTATCAGCGTAACTTGCAGGTGCCTGAGTTTCCACTGTAGCAGAGTCACCATCCATGGGCGAAGCATCCACATCAGCAGAGCCAACATCCTCAGTGCCGCCGACATAGCCAGAAGATGTATCCGAATCATCGGATTCTCCGACAGCCGGTTCATTGTCCGTATGTTGTACAACAGGAGCAGCACTGCCGCCAGAAGCGTTATCTGCGTTAGCAGGAGGTTCAGCGTAATCGACAGAAGCGTCATCAGACACATTGTCATTTGTAGCAGCATTGTCAGCCTGACTAGCGGGTGTATGAGTCTGAACCGCAGCAGAGCTGTCATTCGCGAACTGAGTCTCGGAATCAGTAGACCCAGAGTTCTCAGTAACAGCACCATTGCCAGCGTCAGCCGGGGGCTCAGCGTAATCAGCAGAAGCATCATCAGTTACACTGTCATTGACAGCGGCACCGGTTGCACTCTCGAATTGTGCAGGTGCATGGGTCTGGACTGCATCAGAACCGTCATCCATGAGCTGAGTTTCGGAGCCAGTAGAGCCAGCGTTTTCATTGACGACGCCGATGTCGGAAGGCGTATTCGAGCCGCCGAATTCCGCATCAGCAGAACCGTAACTCGTAGTCTGCTCTGCAGGACCAGCAAATTCTTCGCCGGGAGCACTACCAGCGGGAGACTCGACGGAAACGGTAGAATCATTTGCTGCGAAATCGCTGCTGTCGGGGCTTGCCAGTGTAGTTGTAGGTGCAGGGCCTTCTTCGGTGACGGTCTTGTCGGTAGCAGACTGCATCGCAGACCCAACGGAGCTTTCACTGAAAGTACCAGTGCCATCCACAACAGTCTCGGTTTGAGCCGCGCTGCTATTGGTAACGCTGTCTTCACCAGCAGACTGAGTAACGGTAGAAGTTACGCTGCTGTCAGCAGAGGTTTCCATTTTGACATGTCCAGAAGGAGCTGCATCCTTAGTCTGAGGTACATTACCACCCTGAGCGGGAGAAGCAATAACGACTGTATTACCTTCTCCAGCCGCGCCGTTGCCACCAGCAGAGATTTCGCTCTCGCTCTGAGGCTCAGAACCCGGAGCTAGTTTAGCGGATACATTCTGTGCCTGAGTGCCAGAAGTGGTAGGTTCAGTGGGCAATGTACCAGCATTGCTGAGTACAGGTGCGGTTGCCTTCGTTGCTGTAGTACCGGCAGTGCCAGCAGGAGCAGTATTGTCTTCACCAACAGTATTGACATTTGCAGACGGGACATTGCCCTGACTCTTTGCTGTAGGTGCAGTTTCAGGCGTGGGTGTAGTCGCGGGAGCAGCTCCATTGCCGCCAGCAGGAACGGTGCTAATTCCCTGTTCAGGAGCAGCGCCATTCTTGCCCGCAGGTGCAGCTTCAGGTGTGGAAGCGATTACAGGACCAGTACTCTTTTCTGCAGCAGTACCACCACCGCTGATAGGTGCATTGCCCTCGTGTACCAGAGGCGTTGCGGACCCCTCAACGGTTGCGTTTGTAGGCGTGCCATTGCCAGACTTTGCTTGCGGCACGTTCGTACTTGTACCAGATGCGTTGCCAGATGCAGATGCTCCCGTAACGGTTACATTTGCAGCGTTAATCGGTTTGCTTGTAGCTGTACCATTTGCGACAGGTGCGCCCGCAGGTGTAGATGCAGGTTTAACAAAACCAGAGCCATTGGTAACAGCGTCAGGATTAACCACATTCACGTTGTTTGCGCCAGGAGTGCGAGATTCCGCATTGCCAGTTGCTCCTGTAGCAGTAGTAGTTGCCGTAGCCGTCTGCGGTGTCGGTACGCCACTGCCAGTAGGCACAGCGTCTGTAGTTGCACCCTGTGCTACGGTATCGGGATTCGCAACGCCAGGTTCAGAACTTTCGCTGTTGCCATGGCGGCCAGAGAACACCGATGCAACACGTCCCCAGAAAGAAGTGGCTTCAGGTTCTGGTTCATCCATTGCGGCCACGGGCGTATGTGTGGCCTCGAAAGCCTCCGGTGTCATGCCAACCGTATCGCCAACCTCGGCACCAGTAACTTCCTGTCCGGAATCATCGTCAGCCAAAGAGTTGTATGCAATCTGGCCATTTTCGTCGGGTGCGGTTGCATCAGTTTCCTTAGCGGTTGTATCACCATCAACCATGGTCGCGTTACCGGCATCGCCAGTAACGTTTTCAGAGGCACCAGTGCCTTCAACAGTACCCTTCGGCAACTGTCCAGATGCAATAACCTGGGCAGCTTCTTCGTCTGTCAGGTTGCCCTTCGGGTTCGATACCATGTAAGTATCGGTAGTGTTGCTATCGCTGACCGTAACAGTCAAAGCACCATCAGGCATATCGTCACGGCCCATGGCCATGTCAATACCGGTGACTTTCGCACCTTTAGCAAACTGCTCTGCCAGCTCAGGGTCAGCATTTGCAAGCGTGTCCTGCATAGCAGCCAAAGATTCCTGAGAATTGTAATCAACAGCAGAATCCGGGTTGCGCATTTCTGCGGCACGCTGCTCGTTGGACATCTGGAACCGCCCGGCGTAATTTTCTTTAGCAGTATCAAACTGCTTTTGTGCCTCGGCCTGTTTGGCATCTCGGGTAACAGCAGCCGCCTGTTCCTGGTCGTGTTTGCTAAGCGCAGAATCGGTAATACGAGTAAGGTAATCCAGATTCTTGCTTTCCATTGCAGACCTTGCGGCAATTGCAGCCGCACCATCTGCGCCATACTTGTTCAGCTGACCAGCGGGAACGCTGAAAGATGTAGAATTCTTTGTATTTGGGATAACGTCGCCAAGGCTTCTCCCCTTCCCGTCCGTCATGCGGGTAGCGGTCCATTCCTGAGAGCCATTTGCCGCAGTGCGTCCAGTGTTTTCAAGACGGAACTTACCTTTATCCGTAGTAAGGATTGCGCTCTGTCCATCCGGGCTGATGGCCAGGTCGGAAGTTTTGGTTGCAGTCGCGCCAGATTCGTCACTGGAATAGCGGAATCCGGAAACGCCGGTAATCATGCCATTCTCATCGCGGTAAGTAACCTTGCCGTTTACAGCGCCCTTTATAGCGTTATCAGGAGCCAGGTCTTCAACCGTACCCTGAGATACCTTACCGCCGTCAAATCCAAGCTCATCCAGAGCGTTTGCCATAGCCTGACGATTCGAATTGGAGTTGAAGGTCTCGCCAGGGTTTTTGTACATGTCGCTGCGTTCGGCGTTCGTACCACGTACAAAGCGGTCGGCCTTTTCCTTGTCACCATAGCTGACCTTACCGTATTTATCCAGATTGTTTGCAGCCCCAGCCGCTGCGCCATTGGCACCTGCAGCTGCTGCCACGTCTGCAGCAATTGGCTTGCTATTACTGCCCGCGCCGCCTACAACATTTCCAATGGCATCAGCAGCTGCACGGCCGTGGCCAGCAACGCTGCCTGCCAAATCAAGAACATCATGCGCAGCACCCGTGATAATTCGAAAAGCACCAGCCGCTTCACTCATCGGGTCAAGACCCGTTGTGCTTGTGATACGGAATCCGGCTTTTGCAAGCATATCGTCCAGCTTTTGTGCGATTTTGAGGTATGCGTATGTGACAAGGCCCCATTTCACGACGCTTTCAACAGATGCGCCGACCAATCCGATGTTCAATGCCGTTCGTGCAATACCAACGACCCAAATGTTCAGAATCAGCAAAACACATTGTGACCAGAACATCTGCATCCAGTTGACTGCCGTATTTTTTGTTCTTTCGTTAGTTGCCGTGGCAAATGCCAGAGGCGAAAGCAAAATAGTGAAGACGCAAATGATGTATCGTTCCGCACATTCCAGTACCAACTTAATCAGGTTCCACCAAATCAAAAACAGAAACACAACGCTGACAACCAGAGAAGCACCTTCGACAATCGAGAAACCTCCCATCCATGCAACTATTGTTCCAGCCGCATCGCCAGATTCAGTCAGGCCAATAATGTTCATGCCAGAGTCTTCAAACGAAAACTCCCCCAATCCGCCACCCGTAACGCCTTCACTTAACGCCGTTGTCAGAGGCGAAATGATTTCATCGAACATCAACTGAAGGAAGTGACTGCCTGTAAGAGTAAGAACCATGCCAAAGACAGCGTTCCAAATCAGTTTTGGTACGCTTTCGGTCCTTGCGCCGTCTGCAGTTTCCATCAAATAAGAGATGATACGAACGGCAATCAGTGCTCCGGCGATTGTTGTCGAAATTACCATTATGGCTTGTGAAAAATAGCCCCCAATGCCGTCCCCACTCATTGCAAAGCCAGGAATATAATGGGCGACTTCTTCTGTCGTCATCTGCGTAATTTCGAGCAGCGGATTCATAATAAGGTCACAAAACTGCAAGATAATACGTGCGATGACCATGACAACCAGACTGAGGAAGTTACTGACAAGGTCAGAAACCGCAGAAAACGCAATGCATCCGGTCACTGCAAATGCAAGAATAACAGCGGCCATGGAACGCTTAACGGCTTTCTTTCCTTTTACGGGTTTACATTTTATAAGAGAGTTAATGTTGCTCACCTTCTTTCGATAAAAAAAGGACTCGCCCGATTGCTCGGACGAGTCTTTTTGGCCGTAAAGCGATTATTAGCCGCCAATGTTATTGCCGCCGAGCTCGCTGTTAATCTGGCCACCGAGCTCATTAGCAACCTTCATCAGGCCGGGCACCGCAACAGCAGCCACGACGATGATGGCAACCACAATAAGGCGTTTTTTATAGGTCTGAACGTCCTTCGGGTCGCTGGCCAACAGCATACGCACCAGCATATACAGGAATACTGCGATGCCGATAGGAACAACGACGTTGGTCAAGCCTTTAGCAATAGAGTTGCTAACCTGGTTGCCTACGTTGAACACTTTGTCAATAGCGGTGCTAACATCTGCATAAGCCATAACCGTGCTCATCATGGCCGCAGTGCCCATCGCACAGGCAGTACCTACAGCCATCTGGAGGTTCTGCACCGGGGTGCGTTTCTGCAAGCTGTTTTTCATATTCATTTCGAACTACCTCCTTCCTTCGATAATCATCGTAGTAGAGCCTTCACGAACTGATTGTTCAACCCTTTAACTCTACAATATCTATTATCTGCACCTCGCAAAGGCGTGCAACAATCATGCATTCGTTTATTTGAAGTATTATTCGCACAAACAAAAAATAGCGGAAATTCCTGTTAAAAAGGAACTCCCGCTATGCTTTATGATTCTGCTTTTTTCAGTTTTGTGATGATGCGTGGGCCAAGCAAGGACTTGCGGGTCTGCTTACGAGAATTTTGAAGTGCATATTTTAGCGCTTCCTCGTCACCAATCATCACAAGCTTCTTTTTAGCACGCGTAATACCGGTATAATACAAAGGCTTTGTCAGCATTACTCCGTATGTCATACTCACAGGGATAATGCAGCAAGGAAATTCGCATCCCTGAGAGCTATGTACGGTAATGGCATACGCAAGCTCTATATTTTTCATATCTTCATTATTATAAACTAAGGTTTCTCCTTTCGAATCAAAGTAGATTTCAACAGCAATATCGCTTTCCAGCTGGGCAATCGATTGAATCGTTCCCAAGTCACCGTTAATGACCTGCTCGGTGTTCTTTCGCTGAATGATTCGGTCACCCACCATAAACAGCTGCTTGCCCATTTCAACGCAGAGCTTATCATCCGTTTTAGGATTCACAACTGCCTGAATTGCAGCGTTGACACGGTTCTTGCAAAGATATCCGCTCGGCGTACCTTTATCATAGTGCGTAGGAGTCAGAACAATCGTTCCTTCCATACCGTATTTGGACACGCCATTCAGATACTCCTCAACAATATGATTCATGATTTCATTCGCTTCTTTTTCCTTGTCCTTATCAGTAACCGGAACGAAGCGAAATTCATCATCAAACACAAGATTTCGGGTGTTTCCGGTATAAGCGCGATTCTCACGAATCTTGATGGAAGCGTCCGTAATTGTTGAGGTACTCCCCTGTCGATAGTTGACATCAAGGCGGACGGTTTTAATCACTTTGCATTTAATCAAATCGCGCAGAACATCACCGCGAGCTACCGGAGCCAGCTGGTCCGTATCACCAAGCAGCACAATTCTGGTGGATGGGCTGCTCAAAACAGCATCGATTGCATAAGCGAATAGGTGTTCACCCACCATACTCATCTCATCGATACCGATGAAACCGCAGATGGTGCAGTCTCCTTGCGCTGTGAATCCGCTCGGATTATTTGCCGGAACCAAGCCGCAAGCCTTATGAATCGTGGATGAGTTCATACCGGTGCTTTCTGCCATACGCTTGGCGGCCAAGCCCGTTGGAGCCATCAATAGAATATGTTCCTCCGGCCATACCATATGGTACACATCCATGATAGCCCGCAGACAAGTAGTCTTGCCTGTACCGGGGCCACCAGTGACGATAGAGATACGGTACTTCAGGTTTCGAACAGCTTCAGCCTGTCGTGGAGAGAGAACGATTGCATTCTCTTTCTGCCACTTGATGAACGCTTCCTCAATCTCACGTTCCTTCACCGGCTCAGCACTGGCAAGCTCAACGATTTTAGCTGACATTTTACGCTCCGCCAGGAAATCGTCTTTATCGTAGTAGTATTTGCCCTGCTTGACAATCGCATATACCTTGGCAACATCATCAAGCGATTCTTTTTGACGTTCTGCACTCACCTGTGGAGTGAGCGCGGCCATCCGAGCTAAGATAGCGCTCTCTTCCGCACACATACTTCCCGTCTTTTGACAGGCAATATGTAATGCTTCGATTGTCGCGCAGGTCATGCGGTGCTCTGAATCTACCGGCTCTCCCATTGCAAGAGCAATGTGGTCCATCACCGCAAAGCCCAAAATCGGGACGGGCTTATAGGGATTATTTTCCAGAACGTGAATCGTTTCATTTCCGTACGTCTCAACCAATGTGTTGATAGCGGATGGTGAAACGTCTACGCCTTGCAGAAGTTTAAGAACATCTGCGCGGACCAGAGCGGACAAGCAGGCATCGTTGAGTTTGGCAATGACCTTGTCATCGATTCTTGGAATGTCAAACAGCTGTTTGCAATGATGAGCGCAAACGTCCAATGTGTTCATCCCAAAACGTTCAACAATATGGTTTGCCATCGTCTTTCCCAGGCTGCTGCAATTCCGCATCAGGAACTTGCAAACCTCGCTTTCGGTTTCAGGCAAAATCTCGGTTGCTTTTTCTGCAACGAAGATTTTCTCGTTTTCCTCTTTGGAATCCGTTGTCCAGTGCCCTTCCAGACGGAAAGAAATCTTCTTTAATAGTTCAACGGGAATGTGCTGAGATGTAGCTTTGAATTCTGCCGTCATCCCGCCGTATCTGCGCACCTCAGGGGGAAACATATCCTCCTGCCCTTTTACGCACGTTGTAAAAATACAAAATGCGTAATTCGTGCTTGTTGGCACGGCCTTCAGCACACGCTTTACGTTACACTTATTTAGCGTAACAACACTTGTGTTATCCAATTTTACTTACCCCTTTATTTTTTTCGCAGCACCTCCAAACATTTCGGATATGCCACCTTTTCAACTTTTTCGTTTACCGTGATAAGGTACGCCTTTACGTCATTACTGTACATGTAATAAGACCATGTATCGTAATCCTCGCTTCCGGGCGTCGCAACATCAACCGGCGTAGACAGCCAACACGCCTGACAATTATGCACAAGCCACAAGAAGTATGGATTGGCACTATCCTCAAAGCATTTTTTCATCTTCTCTTCGCATTTGTGAAGTTCTCGGTCAAAACCCTCCTGTTCGAATCCGCGTTTCACTAAGATTTCGGCCAAAACGCTATAATAATTTTCGCAGTCGCTGCAGGTTGGCTTCACGAGCTTTTGTTCGTAGAGAGCGTTGACAAGCTGTCGATTTCGTTCTTCAAGATTTGTCTGATTCTTGGCCTGATTTTTGTTTTGGTTCTTGTTTTTACTCATTGATAAAACTCCTTTCTTTTAGATATGCCGATAAAAATAGGCAGCCACCCGGTTAAGGATGGCTGCCTATATCAGCAGAATGTAAATTGTGCGACGGGTATCAAACGAATGAAGCCGTTCAATGTTATCCATCGTACATTTATTATCTTACGCATACCGCACAATCCGTCAAGCGGATAGCGCCTCAATCATCTCACACATGCATTTTTCAAGGCGTGTGCAGGAGGTGACATTCGGCAGATAGTTAATCTGCACATTATAACGATGGCATGTCATTTTGCACTTATTGTACAGCGCATGGGACATGGAATCCACCTTGCAGAGCACCAGGTCTGCAGCGTGAATCATCTGGTCACAGGCCGCCACCATATCTTTGCTCACATAGATGGCATCGGGATGAAGAACTTGGAATCGCTTCATCAGGTTTTGATTGCCGCCAACGACAGCGACCGAATATTTCTGAAGCAATTCGTCCAACTTTTTCCCGTAATCGACATCGGGTTCATCATCAGGCTGCAAAGTTTCTTCCTCAAGAACCTCCTGTTCGTCAGGCAAATCATCCTCTGACTTTTCCGGAACCAGCTGCATCAGTTCGTCAATCTCCGCATACGCCGTTTCCAGCTTGGATGTCAGAGCGTTTTCGCGCTTCTTACTCTGCTGCAGCAGCTTGTCTGCATCAGCTGCCTTGTTTTCAGCTCGCTCTACACAAGCCTCTGCGTCTACCAGCTTTTTGTTCAGAGCGTCAATCTGCTTAACGAACATTTCATCCGAAGTACCCTCATCCTGTCCAAACAGCTCACGCGAAACAGTTCTACGAATTTCATCGGCGTAAGCATTCGCCAAGTTGTAGACTGACGCGTAAACAGGAAGCATAAAGTTATAAAGATTGATAAGATTAAGCGTCTGCTGCGATACTTTCTGGGAAATCAGCATGTTGTTCTTATCATCAATGGTGATAAGTCCATCCATGACAAGGGCTTCCAGCATGCCAAAGCAAAAGCTGTCATCGTCCTCTTTGCAAACAAACTGAACATCCTCCGCGAGATTCGCCTGCATATTACGGAACTCTTGTTTTGTTAGAGGTCTGTTTGCTACTGGTTTGAAGCCAACGCCTGCCTGACACATAGCATCTTCACAGATAGCATAGCCATCACACATGATGGAGTAATCCGAGTCACTGAACTCAGTTTTGGAGACAGTTTTACTATCGTCCACCTTCACATCGATTGCCGCCTTATTCATATCGGCAACCGCTCTGTTCTGAAGGTCACGAATCGTTTTCTGCACGCCAACACCGAGCTTGGCAAAGAGCTCTTTCTGGATAAGGCTTTCATCGTCGTCAAAGGAATCCTCTGACAAATTTCTGGTCCAGATATCATAGACATCCTTGTTCTGGGAAAGCTGGCTTTCTGGACTGGCGTACGCATACAGAAAAAACAGGTAGCGTTTTGCCACATTCTCAGGCTTGTTGATTTCATCGGTGAAATCATACGCGGCCCTTGTCCCTGCATACATTGCGCTTACCATTCGGGGCATGTAGGAAAAATCCCGTCCCAACAACTGAACAAGTTTCGTCCATTTTGGCTTCTTTTCACTGAACAGTAAATAGCTCATAACGGCGGCTGTCTTCACCGTGTCGGCACGACGCGAAGGGCCAACCTCGGTCAATCCTGCTATTTTTCCTTCCAGCAGCTTTTTTGCTTCTTTACGGTAGCAAATATTGCTTTCATACTCATCGACAAAGCGCTTTTTTGCAGCCTGATTCCGTTCCACTTCGACGGCAGCATACAAGCACCATTCTGGTTTGTAATAAAACGACATAAAAAATCCTCCTTTATATCAAAAAACGCCCGGTGTAGCAACCGAGCGCATGAGTGTTAATAAAAATAAAATGAGATGGTATCCATGCTACATTTCTAATTGTATCTAAACCGCACAGATGTGCAAGCAGCAAAAAGCATATGAATCACTGCTGTTCCTCATTTGAGTCTTTCTGTGCATCGGATTCCTGTTCCGATGTCATTTGTGTGGCTTTGGCGTCCGAAGAATTGCCCTCTGCATATTCGATTGCCTCTTTCAAACTTTGCATAATACTATCGTACGCATTCATTTTTTTGTCTTCCTCACATTTTGCAACAAAAAAACGGCCCACCCGCTTTAAGCAGATGAGCCGTGCCGTACAAGGCTCGCGGTTAGGCGAGCGGTTGGTTGTTGATGGTTAATATTGAAAAAAGAATCCCGCATTTCTGCAGGATTCTAAGTAGCCATCTCTTTTTGTCGAGATGGTCTGTTTGGGTGAAAAGATAAGTGGTTAGGCTTCTCTTTTCTAATAGCTACTTGTTTTTCACTATTCGTCACTCTTCATACAACGGTTGCATGAATAAGGCTTCCTCTACTTCACCGCTGAGGCTCTTCTCGGCTCCATACCAAAGGAATGTGGCCTACGCTTAGTTTCTCTCTAACCAGAGTAACTAATTGTATGCAAGTCAGGTTTTTATCTCTTGCACTAGAATCAATCTATCGCAACGCTTTCGCTGCGAATACGTGCGCATCCAAGTGACCCTACTACAGGTGTTGGGGCAAAGTGCGAATTGACAACACTTTGACTTCCGGAATTTCCGTTATTGCTGGGGTGTAAAGTATGCAAAAATGTTAGCTCGCATACTCTGACAAATTCAACACATCCTGCACTTTCGTGTTTTTTATGTGTGAACTTGCCCGTCACTCTTCCTTATTCCGGGGTGAATAAGGCTTAAGACTACCTAGCTCTTCGCTTTTCGTGGTAACGACCCACATTGAATATCCTCTAACCAGAATATTTCAATGTATGCAAGTCAGGAGTATGGTTCTTGCATTAACCTAAGCTGCCATATGGACTTGATTTACATCAAATCCGACAACTCAAAAATGAAAGCAGAAACATTATTCCGTCCTGCTAACTTACTTTATTTTTATTTGTTTTCTCTTTTGCTTTATTACTAAACTAGATGGCGGTTGACCTATATTTTTAACGACGGCAAAATCCTTGTCATGGCTGTTTGGTGGCACAGACAAAGTTTTTCTAAAGAAATTTATTTATCGAATACCTATAGTGTATTAACTTTGCAGCAAATTGCAAGTTTTTTAATAAAAAGGCGCTTCAACTTTTTCCGGTGGTTTTATTTGAATTGACTCGACAGTAGCTACTCCAGAACGGAGCGTCTGCTGAAAAAATCCACGAAAAATCTTCAAGCCCAAATTTTTAGAACATTGTTTTTTTGTCTGCTTTTCGCGACCTCAAACCACGAAAAATCTTCAAGCTTAAAATTGGTACTTGACATTTCAAATTTCATGGATTCCACGAAATTTCTTCAATAGCCCAATACTGTTACTTTTCCTTGTCCTCCTTGTTCTTGTCCTCGTGCTTTCCACGAGCAGCGTTATACGCCTTTTGGAACGTACGAGTGCGGCTGATGAGGAACAGCGGGATAATCCAGCTGCCAAGCTCAAAAGCTATCTGGATTACACCGCCAAGCAGTGGGAACAGAATCTTGGTGAGGAGGAATGCCGCGAGTTTGAACGCGACAATTGCGAGAACGATAATGCCGACAGCAACGACAATACGTGCAATGATGTCGGTCAGAGCTATGTTCTTGGTGTTAAATTTTTTCATGGTATTTTTCCTTTCTACTGTGATTTGGGTGTGAGTGACGGAATCGGTTAGTGAGTAGTCTTCTCAGGCCACGGAGTACCAGAGACGACCATCCACCGATGACCGATTACCTCAGCCGGAATCTGATGGCGAGCTACCTTGGTACGGACAGCTCCCTCGGAAACCGGGGTGAGATTCTTCTTACTGCGTTCAGCATTCACTGCTTCGCAGTACTCCGACAAGGTAAGATACTTGACATTGTTGATAATCATAAAGATTACCTCCCTTTCTCCATCCATTGGTATGGATTGGACTGTGATTTGGTGTACAGACTAACCATGAAGTTAGCTGTTCGGACATCTATTAAAAACAGTGCAATGCACTGGAAATTCAAAACAAAAAAGCGGGCTCCCTGAAAACAGGAAGTCCGCTTTTAAGCGAATTATGAAAAATGAACCACAGCCGGATTTGGTTCCGGAGGACAACTTTTCAAGCTGCCGCATAAGTGGAGTAAATGATATCTATTAACTAATTACCATTTTACTCCGGCCGCATACGCTGTCAAGCAAAAAGCGAATCAAAAACAAAATAAATTTGCATTCAATTTGCCTTCTACATCTGGATTACATCCCGTGATTGCATCTTTTGCGTAATCGCGAATATAATCGATGTCGTCAACAAGATATGCTCCATCAGCGTCACGCTGCAGGGCCCCGGCATTCAGCCAATCCTCTGCAAAGTCAATGTTGGTATCGCGGTCAAGCAGTTTGAACTCAACCGTACGGCCATTAGCTTCTCTTAACTTCATTGTTTTTTTGCCACCTTTATCGTCAGCGTCCGACTTGTTTCATGACGGGGAATGTCACAGGCTTTGAAGGCATCGGGATACAACGCTTCAAGTTTCTGCCGGTCAATGGCTGCGTTGCTCATCTTGGGGGTGAGTTTGACAATCCATTTGATTCCGTCCGAGCCTGTAACAGTTCCCTGTGTACTAACGCCCATAGCCATTGCAAAAGGTACTGCCAGTTTTTTGTACTCAGC
>ERZ773229.1440-NODE-1440-length-16378-cov-3.220486_pt1 | contig 16378 bp, 30 predicted proteins | sample MGYA00580992_ERZ773229 | MGnify/ENA primary metagenome ERZ773229 (study PRJEB29015, sample SAMEA2737795) | human gut metagenome | biome: human gut; feature: human-associated habitat; material: faeces | place: China | collected 2012 ... | reverse complement strand
CGCACCGGTCGAACTATGCCGCACTACTGAACGCGGCGGAATACTGGGGCTGTGAATGGACAGACATCCGGGATGCGGAGGTCTGGGCCGTGCCGCCCGGCACGGCGGTGGTTATACCAAAAGAATTTTGCGGGAGGAACTGAATATGAAAGTGAAAATCAACACCCATGGAAATGCCTTGCCGGAGGTTCACGGCGAATGGATAGACCTTTGCACCGCAGAGGATGTCACGCTGGACTTTCTGGAGTACAAGATCATTTCCTTGGGTGTTTCCATTGAGATACCGGCGGGCTACTACGCGCACGTTGTTCCCCGCTCCTCGACATTTGGCAAGTGGGGTATCCTGCTGGCGAACAGCATGGGCGTGATCGAGAATGACTATTGCGGCGACGGTGATGTGTGGGGATATCCGGCGCTGTGCCTGCGGAAAGAGGGAACGCGCATTCCGAAAGGAACGCGCATCTGCCAGTTTCGCCTTGTGGAGAAAGCGCCGGACATGGAGTTTGTGCAGGTGGAGAGCTTGGGCAACCGTGATCGCGGCGGCTTTGGCAGCACCGGCGAGCAGGTACATACCGGCGGCACGGCGGAACGGAACAAGCCGGAGCGGAACAGCCGCGTGGAGCGAATGTTCGGCGAGCGGGAGAGCTGGGCCACGGCGGAGGACGACAGGACGCAGGGGCCGTACAAGGGCTTTCTGCTGGTGGTGTGCGAGGGGTGCGGCAAGGTCAAGGCATTCTGCGCGAAGCGGGAAACTTACAGTTTCCGGTGTCAGGAGTGCGGACACGAAACGACGCTGGAGGGTCTGCGGCCCATGTTCATGCACTGTAAGTGCGGTAAGTCGTTCCGCTACAAGACCAATGCGGAGACGGAGACCATCACCCATAGCTGCTTGGACTGCAAGGCCCCTGTGGATATGGAGCTGAACGGGAAAGGCACCGCCTATGTGACCATAGGCGTGAGAGGTGGCAAGCGATGAAAGACATTCTGTATGGCTTGGGCGCAATGCTGCTGCTTGCGCTGATGGTGATTTGGGGGCTGGCGCTGGCCGGGCCTGCCCTGCTGAAATTCTGCATTCTGTATCTGTTCGGGTAAAGGAGGCGGCGAGAATGAAGCTATCGAAATTTGCAAACTTGGTCAAGGCCGGAGGCCGTTGCGCCGTACTCCATGTGGCGGGCAGCGGGATTTGGCTATCTACCGGCACGGCAATCTACCGGGCGACGGAGCTGCCGGACATGGAGGGCAGCGAGCAGGTGCGCACGGTGTTGGACATGACGGCGGACGCATGGAAAAAGGTGTATCTGACCGAGGACTGGCCGGAGAGCGTCAGCAATGTGCTGGGACTGAACCTTGCGCCGTATGCGCAGGGCGAGCAGGACACGGAAAAACTGAAAGTGGCGGCGGCTCCCAACGGGCTATGGTGTTCCGCCTGCCGCTGCAAGGTGGATGGCGAGCTGATCTTCTACAACGAGGCGTATCTTGCGCCGCTGGCGGAGGAGATCAAGAAAAGCGAATACATCTATTACACGGCGCGACAGACCCAGACGGGACAGAGGTATCTTGTGGTGCATGACGGCATGGATGTACTGGCAGCCATCATGCCCATGAACATTCTGAAAGAGGAATACATCAACGACCTTGCGGAATTTCAGGCGCTCTGCATGGAGCAGTTCTACAAGGATAAGGAACGCCGGGAGGCGGTTATCGAGGAGGCCGAGGACGACGCGGAGGACGCGGGGCAGATCGGAATGGAGGGTGTGCAGGAATGATGGTAACTTTTGATATTTGCGCAGGCAACCCGGGTGCGCTGCAATTCCTGATGCAAGCCTACGACATGGATATGTTTAAGGCTGAACAGGGGTTCCAAAGGATGCAACGGGCAGGCATCACGGGGGCGCGCCTGTATATGCTCTGGAATGACTGTTGCAACAGAGATACGGAAGCGGCGCTGTTGGCTATGAACACGCTGAACATTGAAAGCGTCGTCGAGTTTATCAACTATGAGGGTGGGCGCGGTATTCCTATCGACATTGAAGCCCTCCGAGCGGCAGCGGAAAGGATGTAATAAATGGAAATCGCAAGAGCGCGGGAAATTCTCGACCCGGAACACCGGGAGGCGTATGAGAGCCTTGAACCGGTGAACGAGGCTTGCCGGATGGGTGCGGAGGCGCTGCGGCGGCGTGTGCCGGAAAGCCCCTACCCTGACGGGGATGCGGGTGTACTGGCCTGCCCGTCCTGCGGGAGCGGTGAATACCTGCACAACGAGGATGGAAACCGCTGCCGCTTCTGCGGACAATGCGGACAGGCGATTGATTGGGACGGCAGCACCGGGGGGGAGACGGAATGAACGTTGTCTCTTTTGGCGGCGGGACAAACAGCACCGCCATGATTATCGGGATGTATCTGCACAAAATACCTATTGATCTGATTTTGTTTGCGGACACCGGCGGCGAGCAGCCGCACACCTACGAGTTCATGGGGACGTTCAATGAGTGGCTGGTAAAGCATGGCATCCCAAAGATCGTCTCCGTGGAGTACCACGACAAGGACGGGAACCGATTGACGCTGGAGCAGGAATGCATCAACAGCGGGAGGCTGCCCTCGATTGCCTATGGATACAAAAAATGCTCTCTCAAGCACAAGATCGGGACGCAGGAGAAGTTCTGCAACAACTATCAACCGTGCAAAGAGGTGTGGGCCAGCGGCCAGCGCGTCCACAAATACATCGGTTACGATGCCGGGGAGACACGGCGCATCCAACACGCCGCGCCCATCGACGAAGCGGACAAAAAGTACGAAAAGCATTATCCGCTCTACGAATGGGGCTGGACGCGCGAGGAATGTGTGCACGTGATCGAGCGGGCCGGACTGCCGAGACCGGGGAAAAGTTCATGCTTTTTCTGCCCATCCATGAAGAAGAAAGAAATACAAGCGCTGTGGGAGAACTACCCCGATCTCTTTGAGCGGGCTATCGCGCTGGAACACGGGAGCGCCAAGACAAATGTGAATGTAAAAGGTCTTGGGCGCGACTGGTCATGGGAGAGCTACTACAACGAGTTCATGGCAAACAAGGAGTTCGAGGAGGCGCAGTTGACCTTTGACCAGCTGTTCCCGGACAGCCCCGGTGGGTGTATCTGCGGCGCTCCGTGCGGATGCTATGACGGTTAAGGAGGTGGTGGGGAATGGATTGTAACGTACTGCAAGGCGACGCGCTGGAGCTGCTGCGGACGCTGCCGCCAGAAAGCGTACATACCTGCGTGACCTCCCCGCCCTACTATAATTTGAGAGATTACGGAGTGGAGGGGCAGATCGGGAACGAGGGCAGCGTGGAGGAATACCTGCAGGCGCTTGTCGCTGTTTTCCGTGAAGTCCGGCGGGTGCTGCATCCGAATGGAACGCTGTGGGTGAACGTGGGCGATAGCTATGCTACCAAATCAGGGAACCAGCCGCCGACGAACACCCGCAATTCCTGCGGACACACCGCAAAGCGCGTACCGCAGGGATACAAGAAAAAAGACCTGATCGGCATACCTTGGCAGTTGGCCTTTGCCCTCCGTGCAGACGGTTGGTATTTGCGGCAAGACATTATTTGGCAGAAGCCGAACTGTATGCCGGAGAGCGTAAGCGACCGAATTATTTCAACGCGGCGGCAATCAGTGAACCGGTCACGTCGGCCAAAGGAAACGCAGGGACGTTTCGCGGCGGCGGAGCCTATACCGGCGGTCGATCTCACGACAACAGCGCACAGGTGGGGCGTGAGAGCCACGGGAACAGTAAAAACAAGACGGGACGCAGGAACAAGCGGAGCGTCTGGAGCGTAAGCACAAACGGATTTCGCGGCGCACACTTCGCCACATTCCCGGAAAAGCTGATCGAGCCGTGTATTTTAGCGGGTTGCCCAGAGGGCGGCGTTGTACTTGACCCATTTGCGGGCAGCGGCACAGCAGGCGTGGTGGCCAAACGCATGGGGCGCGGTTTTGTGGGATGTGAGATCAATCCCTCGTATGTAGCAATGGCCGCAGGAAGAATAGCGGAGGTGGAGTGATGGAGTGTCATAACTGTAAAGCGAAAAGTGTTTGCGCGGCGGTGGTGCAGCCCGGCTCTGTGATATGCCTGATGAACCGCATGAGATACTGCGGGACACACGCAGAGGAAGAACCACGGCGACAGCAGGGCGACTATTGCCAGTATTGCGGGCAACGCCTGCGGGAGATCGGACGCGAGCGCTTCTGCAACAATGTGAACTGCCAAAACCGATATGTGAACGTATGAGGGTATGCCATGGATATTAAGTCTTTTAAGCCGAGGCAGACCGTGTACATCGTTGGAGACGCACGGCGGCCAAGAGATAAATTCTCCGCAGTAAAAGCGGAGGTCGCAAAGGTGGGCCGAAAGTATGTAACCATCAGCGGAAGATGGGGAGAACGGTTTCGGGAAGCGCACAACAGGGATATGCCGTATCTCATTGAGGAAACAGAGTATGGCTCACCGCGTCTCTTGTTTCCGTCGGAGGATGCTGTACGCGAGTACCAAGAACGTGAGGAACTGAAAGAGTGGGTGCGGGTTGCCGCTGGCTGGGACAAAATAGGCCGCTATACCCTCGAACAGCTCCGCGCCGTAAAGAAAATTCTGGAGGGATAAACCATGAGCGAGAAAAGCGCGGTATATGAGTGCGTAGACCGGGAGCATGACGCTTGGCGGTGCCGGGCGTGTGGGTACATCGAGAATTTCGAGGCGGACGGGCCGACGGAAAACGGCTGGCACTTCTGCCCCGGTTGCGGGCGGGAGATCATCGTGGAAGTGGTTAATCCGTGTCCGTTCGACAATGACAACTGTATGTGCCAGTTCTGCGAAACGCCGTGCAACAACGGCTTAAACTGCTCCGACTGCGCCCATGAGGGAAAAGCGGTGCATGATGTATTTCTCTGCACGGGCTTTGACGGGAGCGTGAAGCAGTACGTTGCGAACTGGAAACGGAAGCAGATGGAGGAGTTGGGAGGCGAGCAGGAATGAAAGTGTATCTGGCCGGAAAGATCACGGGAGACCCGAACTACAGGGAAAAATTCGCGGCGGCGGCGAAGAAGCTGGAGGAGCGGGCCGGTGTGACGGTGATTTCTCCGGCGGTCACGCCGGAGGGGCTGAAAAAGGCGGACTATATGCGCATCTGCTTTGCCATGCTGGAAAGCGCCGACACGGCGGTGTTCCTGCCGGATTGGGAGGACAGCCCCGGCGCACAGCTTGAAAAGCACTGGTGTGAGTATGTCGGGAAAAAGATGGTGTTTCTGATGGAGGGTGCGGAATGATCGACTTAGAGGGCTACTATCTTGTGCCGCCTAATCAGGTTGCGTACATCGAAACGAGGAGAGGCGGCGGGGATGCGCAATATGGGCTGTTCTTGGGCCTGTCCGGCGGGAAAGAGCTGGGCGTGTGGTACAGAACAGAGGAGGCGCGAAAAGCCGCTTATACGAAGCTCGCACGACAGGTCGAGATCGGAAAACGACAGGATGCGGAGAATATCTTGTATCGCCTGCGGTTGATCGAGACCTGTATCAATAAGACGGATAAGCGGACGATGCGCATTTGGAAGCAGCTCCAACAGCTGCTGCATCTGGAAAGCGAGGAGACGGAATGAGCGGGAGAACAACAGAGCGTGTTCTGAACGCGGCGGCAAAGGGGCTGCTGTTTCTGTTCCTGTATGTGATGCTCGACCTGTGCTGGATTGGCGCGGAATGCGTCTTTGAGGGCATCGTGCATGAAAGCAGGGTTGACGGTGTTGTGCTGGCGTGGCTCTGCTTGCTTCTCGTGAGAGAAATCGAGCAGTTTGAGCGGAAAATCAGAGGTGACGGACGATGAAGCCGCTGCTTTGCCGCTTGGGACTGCACAGCCCGTGCAAGACGGAATACATAGAGGTCACACGCCGCCGGAGCGACCGGCACGGCGGGAAGTATCACACAAATTACATCGTCTGCCGCAGGTGCGGGAAGCTGTGCTACCGGATGCGGCGGCGCAGGGAGAAAACGATATGAAATGTGAGCTATACCACGATAATTTCCAGAATTTCAAGCGGTACAATGTGCCGAAAGCCCAGCTTGTAATCGCGGACATCCCATACAACATCGGCGCGGATGCCTATGCCAGCAATCCCATGTGGTATCAGGGCGGCGACAACAAGAACGGGGAAAGCAAGCTGGCAAAGCAGAGCTTTTTCCACACGGACGGTACGTTCAAGATCGCAGAGTATATGCACTTCTGCAACAGGCTGTTGAAGAAAGAGCCAAAGGAAAAGGGACAGGCCCCGGCCATGATCGTGTTCTGTGCCTTTGAGCAGATGCAGACCGTGATCGAGTACGGAAAGCGGTACGGATTTGCAAAAAGCTATCCGCTATTTTTCTGCAAGAACTATTCCGCGCAGGTGTTAAAAGCCAACATGAAGATCGTGGGCGCGACGGAATTTGCGGTCGTCCTCTACCGGGACAAGCTGCCGAAGTTCCGCAACGTCGGCGAGGACGGCGGAAAGCACATGGTTTTTGACTGGTTCCGCTGGGAGCGGGACAGCCGAAAGGAGTACCCGAAGATACATCCCACGCAAAAGCCGGTGGGCGTGTTGAAACGCCTGATCGAAGTGTTCACAGACCCCGGCGACGTGGTGATCGACCCGGTGGCCGGGAGCGGCACCACATTACGCGCCGCCTACGAGCTGGGGCGCAGCGCCTACGGGTTCGAGGTGGACAAGAGTTTCTACGAGGCGGCGAGAGAAAAGATGCTCGCACCGATCTTGACGGAGACAACGACAATCTGACGACCGGATGCGGTCGCGCCGTGAGAGCGGCGCGGCCTTGCCGGTTGAAGCGAGACCTGTTTCCGGCGGTGCCGGAGAGAATTTCTGTTGCGGCCGAGGGGCCGCAATGGGCTGGTATACCAGCAGTAAGTTAAGGGACAAGCCATGAAACAGGGGTGTGCCTGACGGCATACGACTGTTGAAATGGCCCGTATGCAAGCCGGTGACGGCGCATACACGCAAAAACGAGGGAGGCGTGGCCGCATGAGCCTGTATTATCGGGAACAAAAGCATATCTGCGGCAAGGACTACGCCACGGCGGGGTACATGGAGGTTGATCTGTACCCCGTGACACCGAAGCAGCACAAGGCGAGCCGGAGAGCAAAGAAGAAAGAAGCCTGTACCCTCGCCCAGCAGACCTACAACGACAACCGCTCCAAGAGATACCATGTGCAGCTTGTAAACGCCAACTTCGGAAAGGGCGACTTCTCATGGACGGGAACCTATGACGACGATCATCTGCCAGCGCCGGGAGACACCAAGCGGGCGGATATGGACTGGACGAATTACATCAAGCGGGTGTATCGCTGGTGCGATAAGAACGGCGTGGAGCGCCCGAAGTGGGTAGCCGCCACGGAGTACACAACGGTGATGGCAGACGGGACGATCTGTGGCCGCCATCATCACCACGCGATTATCCAGCACACAGAGGGACTGACCCGTGACGTGCTGGAGGAGCTGTGGAGCGATAAGAACGGAAACAGCATTGGCCTAACACGAGGGGAATATCTCACCGTTGACCACGGAAGCGTGGAGGGCCTTGTAAAATATATCAACAAGAACAAACGGTGCGCCCGAAGCTGGCGGCAGAGCCGTGGACTGGAAAAGCCCAAGACACCGCCGCCCAACGATACCAAGTGGAGCCGCAAAAAGCTGGAGGAGGCCAGCACCGTGTACATAGACGACGCTGCGTTTTGGGAACAGAAATACCCCGGCTACACGCTCAACCGCGTGGAAACCAAGGTGAGTAACGCCGGGCAGCGGCATACCGTTGTGATCTTGCGCCGCGCCGAGTGCTGGCACGGGCGAGGAAATATATATCGACCAAGGAGGAAATGAGAATGAACGATGCCGAACGCTTCGAGCAAATTTTTCTGTCACAGGTGACGAGGCCGGGCGCGGACAAGCTGCTGGAGTGGCTGAAAAGCACGGATTTCTTCACGGCTCCGGCCAGCACACGGTTTCACGGGGCCTATCCCGGCGGGCTGGTGAAGCACAGCCTGAATGTGTATTATGCCCTGCTGGGGAATTTCAATCTGCGCGGTCTGTATTCGCCGCAGACGCAGGCCATCGTGGCGCTGCTGCATGACGTGTGCAAGGCGAACTACTATGCCGGGGAATATCCCGACTACACCGTGAAAGATCAGATACCCATGGGACACGGTGAGAAGTCTGTCTATCTCGTGATGAAGCACATGGAGCTGACGGACGACGAGGCCCTTGCCATCCGCTGGCACATGGGCGCGTATGACGATGCTTTCCGTGGAGGGAGCCGTGCGCTGAATGCCGCCATGGAAAGAACGCCGCTTGTGCTGGAGCTGCATTACGCGGACATGATAGCGACGCAGAGAGAAAAGCACGAAGAGGTGCTGTGAATGGCGTACCGGCTGGAGCTATCCGATCTGCCGCCGCGTTACCGGGCGCAGGCAGAGGCACAGCTTGCCGGGCGCGGGAAAAAGCGGGGCGACACCGTGACGGCGGCGGCCCGTGCCGCTGCCATGTCCGGGCTGAAATTTGACAGCCGGGGCGAGTATGAATACTACGTCGGCACCGTCGCGCCAAAGGTCGGACGCGGGGAGATCGTGAAGTGGGAAGCGCACCCGTGCTTTCTGTTGTTCCCGGCGGGGGAATACAACGGCGTGAAGCTGCGGAGCGTTCAGTACACGGCGGATTTCCGGCTGACCTATGCCGACGGCACCGTGGAGATCGTGGAGATCAAGAGCAAGTTTGTCCGGCGGATGCAGCGGGATTATCCTGTACGGCGGCGGGTGTTTCTGGAGCTGATCGCCCGTCCGGCGGGCTGGAAATTCACGGAGATCATCACGGCGGAGGACAAGGAAGAAATCAAACGCTGGCGGGAGCTGGCGGAGGAGGTATCATCATGTGGGAAAAACGGCTGACGCACTACGACAAAGACGGGCGCGTGTATTCCAGCAGGGGCTACGAGGTGGCCCTTGCAAAGCTGGCGTGGTTCGAGGACAGGGAGCAGAAACGGAAGGAAATGCCCGTGTGCGGCCTGTGCCAGCGGCACCAAAAGCTGGAGACCGTGGACGGCACGGCGTTTTGGTTGGAATACGGCGAGGACGGCAGGCCCCGCCTTGTGATGGACAGCACGGCGCGGGGCGGCGGGCTGAATGTGCTGTGCGCGGAGTTCTGCCCCATGTGCGGGCGGTTCTGCGGGAAGCTGGAGGCGGAGCATGAGGAGAAATAAGCATATCCCGGCGCATTTTGGCACCAACGCGGCACGTCAGGCGCAGACGCGCTATCTGCGGGGAAAAACGCCGGAGAGCGAGCGGGTGGAGAAAAACCGGGAGGCGGCGGGCCATGTGATCTCTTTGTGCTTCATGGTTGCACTGCATGACCGCTACGGCATCGGGAAAGACCGGCTTGACCGCGTGACCAACGCCGCAAACGGCGCGTTGGAGCGGTTTGCCGTCAACAAGCGCGGCGTGGGCATGGAGCGGGCGAAAAAGAAGCTGAACGAGGAGCTGGAGGGGCTGCTGACAGAGCATTTTGTGCTGCCCGCGTCAAAAGCACCGAAAAGCAACCGGGATTGGGCCTTGCTGGGCGAACGGCGGGAAGCGGCGGAGATCGTAGTGAAATGCTATGCGCTGGGGGCGCGTCAGGCCCTCGGTTTTGGCTTGGAGCGGCTGAATGAGACTGTCCGCGCCACGGAGGACGTATTCCGGCAGTTTAACGAGTGGGCCGAGGGTGGGGACTGGTTCGGCTACAATATGCTGGCCCGGCGTATGACGGATATTCTCGGCGAGCTGGTGGATGTGGACGAGAGCGACGCGAAAGAGCCGATCTTCGGGAAAACGCTGGATTGACACCACAGGCAAGGAGATTTGGCGCGGAGCCAAGAACAGGAGGCGACGGATGCGGTATGGCAGCGTGAAGCACATAGCCCTGTACTACAAGGCAATTCCGGGGATGCTGCGCCTGCTGCGGCAGGAGCGGGCGGAATTGGAGGGCAATTATTACGGACTGCGGGGGCTGGCGTGTGACGGAATGCCGCGCGGCTCGTCGCCGGGAAAGCCGACGGAGGAAAGCGGGCTGCGGGCGCTGGAAAACGGCGTGAGCGAGCGGCTGGCGGAGATCGCGGAGACGGAGCGGGTTTTGTCCGGGGATGAAGCCTGTATTCGTGCCTGTCTGGACGCGCTGAACGGTAAGTACAAAGAGGTCATTGTGATGCGCTATGTGCGTGGGTACAGTTGGGCGAAGATCAGCGCGAGACTTGGGACGGCGGACAGCACGGCCCGCGATTGGCACACAAGAGCAATGGAGCGGCTGGGCGAGGTGCTGGAGGAGCTGCCGGAAGCGGAGGCGCTGGCCCGTCGCGCGTCGCGCGCGCGTACATAATAAGCGGCAAAAAATTTTGGGCCGTCCGGCGGGGCTGAGCAAGGGCTGCTTTGCTGACTGATCTTGCACCGGAACACCACGGCGGCGGAACAGGAAAACCGGCCTTATAGGAACAAGTTTTTCAAGACTTCGCGCGTGGCGCGAAAGGGTTTCCGTGATCGTCGGGGCGGCGCTGGAAAAACAATTTGCGAATGGGAGGAAAAGACCGTGGATTTTGTGGATAAGCTGGTGGAGGGCATGAGGCGGCTTTTTGTGCGGAGAGCGAGGCGAAAAGCGCTCCGGCGGCGGTGCAGATACCTGTACAGCAGCAAGAGAAGATAAAAATGCCCCGGCGGGCCGTTTTGGTACGGTCTGCCGGGGTTTTGTTCTGCACGATAGCAAGTCGGATTTGTGTTATTCGTCGGCGGGGCTGTCAAGCTCCAGCGGGCGTCCCTCGCGCTTCATGCGTTCTTCACAGGCTTGCAGCACATACGCCTGTACGCTCTGCCCGGCGGCCTTGGCAGCGGCGCGGATGGCGTTGCCGATGGGCTTAATGGGGCGGGCGCTGATGCGGTCGCATTTGGCGTTGTAAATGTCGTTGTTGCGGCGCTTGCTTTCGGGTATGGGCATGGTCAATCCTCCTTTTCTGGCTCGTCCGGGCAGTCTGTCAGGTCGATCACGATGATCTCCGGCGGCTGCGGGGCGAGCTTATAATATTTTCCGTTTTCGTAGTGCTGATCGGTCACGCCGTCATACCAGCATATATCGCCGTGTTGTGCCTGCGCCGCCTCCATGCGGTCTTGTGCTTGCTGCTCGGTGAGGCCGTCAAAGGTGAGGCGCTGGCCGTCGGCAAATTCGGCCACAAGGCGGTACGCGGGGAACACTTCGGGGACTTCGTTCATGGTCTGCCTCCCTGTTCGGTTTTGTTTTGTCGCATTATAACACGCGGGCGTGTAAAAGTCTACGGGGCAATTTTGGCGGAGGCGCGGGCTTTAAGCGCCGCACGGGCGGTTTTGTAGTCGGGGAATACTTCGGCGGCGGGAAACTCTTTCATGCAGCAGTTCCACTTGGGGCGCGAGGTCTTGCGGAGATAGACGATTTCGCCGCAGTCGTGTTCCAAGTACCATTTCTCCAGCGTTCCGTCGTGGTTGAGCGTGTATCTTGTGGGGGCCGTGGTCGTGGCCATGGCGGTGTCCTTTCTGCCCTCGTGACCTCCGGGGCGGGCTGCTTCGGCCTGACTTCGTGTAATTCAGACACAAAGATCGCGGTATTCGTCCTTGGTAATTTCAAACACACAGGAGTTACAATCCAGCAGCTCCAGCACGGAGATTAGCGCGTCCTCCTTGGTAAATCCCTCCTTGTCTTTTCCACGCTTAACAAAATCGTGCCATTTTGCGCTAACAAGCGCCGGAAGATCTGTTTTTAATGTTCGGCAGTTGCAAAGCCGTGTATAAACGGCTTCGGAGAGGCAATCCGTCCATCTGGTCATTTTGTTTCCTTTCTGCCCTCGTGACCTCCGGGGCGGGCGCTTAACTTGCTGGTAACTTGCTGGGCGGTTTTGTTATTCCGTCAGGCCGAGGGCGCGGCGGGCGGCGATCTCGGCGTTTTGGGTCAACTGGCGCTGCCATGCGCCATACCGGGGAGACCAGCGGAAGCCGTTTTGTTTCAGGGCATCGCGCTGCTCGTCGTCGGGCTTTTCGTCAAAGATGATCTGGAGACGGTCGGCCTCGGTGTTGCGGACGATCTCACCGCCGGGGAACTTTGTGTTGTCGGCGGGCTGCTGGGCCTGCTCCGTGCGCTTGTCCAGCTCGTCGAGGCGGGCTTGTGTGCGCTTGATCTTGCCGCGCAGGCTGGTTAATTCATAGTCGGGGATGGGGTGCTTTACCCACGGGCAGCGCTGGCAGGTGTCGGCAAAGTCGGCGGTGAGCTTGGCGGCGGCCTCGGCGGTCAGACCGGGAAAGCCGACAAAGGATTTGTGCTTGCGATAATAGGCATTCATGGCCTTGTTGCGGTCAAGCTGGGCTTGCAGCTTTTGGAGCTGGTCAGTGAGCATTTCGCGGGCGTGGGGGTCGGCGAGGTCTACCACGCCGGTGCCGACGGCCTCGATCTTGTTCAAGATGGCCTTGATCTCGTCGTACTCTTTCCAGAGGGTGCCCTCGCGGGACATCTGCTTTTCGTGCTTTTTCATGTTGTAATTGCCCGCGCCGGAAATGAACTGGCTGGGATAGCTGGCCTGATTGCGGTTGTAGTCGTTCGTCCATTGAGCAAGGCGGCGGGCGTAGCGGTCAAGCAGCGCGTCGAGCTTGTCATGGTAGTAGGGGCTGACCTTGGCTTTCCGTGCCTCCACCAGCGCGGCGGCCTCGTCCACGGCGGCGCGGTAGCCGTTGGTGGCGCTGCCGGGCTGGTAGTCGCTCATGTGGACGCAGTAGTGAGCGTTGCGGGCCGTGTCCTCGTTGATCTCGTAGTAGCGGGCGGCGGGCTTTGCTTCGGCCTGCGGCGTGGAGATCATGCTTGTCTGTTCGTACATGGTGTGTACCTCCTGATTTTGTTTTGGGTCTTGCTTATGGGGTGCCGTCGCTTTGTCCGGTGCGGCGGCTCCAAGGTATCCGGTTTTGTGGTCAGTCGAGACAGGTTTCGTAGCGGATGCGGTATTGCTCTTTGAGCTTGTCATAGGCGCGGGTGGTGACGGTGTAGGTGTTGCGCTCCTCGTCGTAGCTGATGCCGCGCCCGTGGAGCTGGGGCAGATCGTCACGGAGCGGGCGGAGAAAATAATGCTTGCCGTAGTAGGAAAGATCGGCGGCAAAGTCACAGCCCGTGGGGGCCTGCTGCATTTCGTAGCAGTAGACATATTCGCCGGGCTTGTCGGCCTGAACGGCGGGGGCCTTTTCTGCCTCTTATGCGGCGTAGTCCGGGGCGTAGCCGAACAGCTCGCCGGTTTTGGGGTCGTAGCGGGCGGCGGAGAAGTCCGGGACAAAAAGCGTTGTCTGCTCGTTGATCTGCTGGGCGTAGCCGCCGGGGACGGGGGCAAAGGTGCCGTTGATCTTGCGTTCGATGGATGCCATGTTGTTTACCTCCTGTTTTCGTTGTCGAGGGCGGACAGAGCGGCGGCCATGCCCTGCTCAAAAATGCGGGTGTTCTCCGCGCTGGATTTTGTGAGATCGTTCGAGTAGCTGCAGGCGGGCCAGAGCGGGCAGTCACACGCGCCGCGTCCGGGGTTGTAGTGCTGATTGCAGATGGTTTCGATGCGTTCGCCTGTCTCGGCGGGGATGTAAAGCCATGCCATTTTGTGTACCTCCTGATTTGTGATTTGGTTTTGTGCGTGGGGTCGGGTCGCTTTGTTCGGTGCGGCCCGTCCAAGGTGTCCGGCGGCGGGGAGGTCAGACGCTATCGGCCAGCGGGACAACACGCCACTCCTCCGGCCTTTTCTTCGTGGCTTTGATCTGCTCCAGCGGCTCCCGTTCCTCGCATACGGCGTACTGCTTCCAGCGGTAGCCCTGAAAACAGCGGTTTTTGGTCAGCGCCTCGCGGGGGATGTAAAGCTGCTTGTATTCCAGCGCGTACATGGTCAAGCCTCCTCGCTAATCTCGACGGCGGCGGGGCGGTGCTTGTGCATCGCGGTCTCGGCCTCGTCGAGACTGTGAAAATATCCGGCGGTGCTGCTGGAGTGGCGCAGGCAGCAGCTATCCTCCAGCACGGAATACCAGTTTTCAAACAGCGTTTCACCTGCAAGGCAAACGATGTCATGACGCTCGTTCCCGTCGCGGTATTGCTTGATGATCTCCATTTTGTTGCCTCCTCGTTTTTGTGTTCGGCCTGCCATCATCAGCACCGGGCGGCCATTCCCGGCGGACGGCCCCGGCGGGCCGTTTCGGCTTGGGTTTTGTTATGCGACGCGGAAATAATAGGCGTTCTTCTTGCCGCTCCACTTGCCCCCGGCGGCTTCGATCTCTTTTTCGTGGGGCTTTGTGTCTCCGGCCAGCCAGACAACCGGCGCGGCGGTGGTCGCGCCCTTGATGGTGGCGGTCAGGCCGTCCACCTCTGCCCAGCGGGCCGCGATGATCTCGGCGGCGGTCTTGGGTTCGACGGCCTCGGCGGCGGGCTGTTCCGACTTGGTTTCGTGCTGCTCGGTCAGCTTGGCTTTCAGTTCGGTGATCTCGTTCGCTGCCCGGTACAGATCGCCGCGCAGCGCGGCGGCTTCTTCCTGAGACTGGGCCAGCTCGGCGCGGAGCTTGTCGGCCTCGCCGGTTTTGGCGTTGTTCCCGGCGGCCTCGGTGAAAAAGGCGCGAACGGCGCGGACGGTTTCGGGTTCGGCCTTAATGGGCATGACCACGGCAAACGGTTCATTGTCGCAATAGGCGACGGCGGCGGAGATCGCGGACGCGGCGCGGAGCTGGGCGGCGGGGTGCAGCGCGGCGATGAATTTTGTGTCGTAGATCGCGGCGAAATCGGCGGCGGCGTTGTAGTAGCAGACGGCGGCGGCCTTGGGGGTCTGCACGGTCAGCGGGGAGCGCTGGAGGGGCTGCGCGTCGGCGTTGGTTTTCAGCGTGTCGGCGTACAGCCTGACGAGATCGAGCTTGTGCGCGTCGTCCTCGTGCTTGCCGTCCTTGTCAAGCGTCCAGTTGCCCGGCTCGCAGCAGGTGAAGCCCTGCACGGTGGCGGCGTACTCCGGCGGGTTCATGGTGCAGAGAAGAAAGCCGTTGCATACGTAGATCGTGCCGTCCTCGGTGACTTGGCAGACGAGGCGCGGGGAGCCTTTCAGGGCCTTGGCGGTGGCGGCGGTGTAGCGTCCTGTGAATTTCATCTTGTGTTCCTCCTGATTTTGTTTTGGGTTTTGCTTCTGGGGCTGGGTTGCTTTGTGCGGTGCAGCCCTGCTAAAGTATCCGCTTGCGCCGGGTCAATGCTTGGACTTCTCCACCTGCAAGGCGTGGAACAAATGGGCCTTTGCCATGTAGAAATGCGGGTCGGTCTCAGGCGCATCTTTCCCGGCGGCCTCGGCGGCCTCGCGGACGGCCTTGCCGGGCTTGTCGGTGTACTTCCAGAGCTGGCAGGTGATGGCGGACTTTGCGCCCTTTTTCACGCTGTAGCCCATACGCTTCCACTCGGCGAACGTGTGGAACTGATCGGCAGCCAGGATGGCGGTGAAGATGTCCTCGGCGGTGTCGGCGCTGCCCTCGTCAACGGTGATTGTGACGGCGGCGCGGCGGGCGGCGAGCTGCTCGGCGGGGTAGGGGGCGTTCACCAGCTCGGCGAGCTGGGCGGGGGTGAAGCTGGCGCGGACGTTCTCAAAAATGATCTCGTTGTTAGTCATGGCGTTTTTCCTTTCCGGCCTTGGCGGCCCGTACACGGTGTCGTGTTGTTTGCTGTGGCTCGAATGTAACACGGCACCGTGTAAATGTCAAGCGTTTTTTGAAATTTTTTTCGGGGCTGGAGTGTTCCCCCGTAGGGGGAAATTTTTTCGGCCTGCCCTGCTGGGCTTGCGTTCTGCGGGCGGGTGTGCTATGCTTTAGCCGTGGCCGGGCGGCGGCGAACTCGCTGCCCGTGCCGGGTGTGTAGCGTCGGGCCGTGCCTTGCTGGGGTGGCCCGGCGCTTTACTTGTTCAGCCGCTCGCGGAGCTTTTCGCGGAACTCCTCGATGGTCTTGCACTCGTCAGCGAGTATCAAGAGCCGGAGCCGTTCAGCCTCCTGCGCTTGCTGTACAAGCAATTCGCCTGTGTTCGGCGTGGTCATGTTCACCTCCCCTTTCTGGTCGCCGTGGTCGGCGGTTCGCTGGGCGGCGGTCGCTGTGGCCGTCCGCTTGCCCTGCATGATAGCGGCGGATTTTTGCGCCGTCAATAGGGCTGTTTTCGTTCCCCAGTCCCCCTTTAGGGGGGACGTGGGGAAGTTTTTTTGCACAAAATTCCGTGGCGTTTTCTGTGCAAATCGCTGTGGTTGGGTGAGAAAAAGCCCACAAGCTCCCCGCCCTCAAATCGCGGGATATTGGGGC
>ERZ773229.1436-NODE-1436-length-16418-cov-4.351219_pt1 | contig 16418 bp, 15 predicted proteins | sample MGYA00580992_ERZ773229 | MGnify/ENA primary metagenome ERZ773229 (study PRJEB29015, sample SAMEA2737795) | human gut metagenome | biome: human gut; feature: human-associated habitat; material: faeces | place: China | collected 2012 ... | reverse complement strand
GATTATCCTGCTCTTTTTTCAAAATGCCGTCCACGGCTGACAGATAAAAGTTTAGCTGACCAGCATATTCCGGCTTGAAATCACCGGTTTTCAATTCGATAACTACATAACAGCGAAGATTCAGGTTGTAGAACAACAAATCAATGTAAAAATCATCACCGCCCACATTCAGGTGATACTGATTTCCTAAAAATGCAAATCCTGTTCCAAGCTCCAGAAGAAGCTTTGTGACATCCCTAACCAGTGCCTGCTCAATATCCCGTTCGAGCATATCTTCCCGGAAAGGAATGAAATCAAAGACATACGGATCTTTCATGGTCTGCACTGCAAGTTCACTTTGCGGGGACGGTAAACGGTTCTCGAAATTTGTAATCTTATCTGCCAGAACCTGTCGCTGATACAAGTTACTTTCAATTTGATGGACAAGAACATTTCGAGACCAGCCATTCCTTACAGTTGCATTTGCATACCAGATATGCTCTTCCGCAGTTTTAACCTTATCCATCAAAGCAATATTATGATACCATGTAATTTGTGCAAGCACCTCTTGCACAATTTTTCTATCAGAAAAACGGGTGGCAAACTTTGCCATATACTTCAGGTTTCGGACGGAATACCCCTTTCTCTCTGGAAAAGCTATCTGAATATCATAAGAAAGATTGTCAATAAATTTATTTCCCCATGTTTTGTATTCGTTTATCACAGTTCCAATGTCATAATAGAGAAGTAGCAAATCCGAATTCGCATGAATCGTTGCACGATATTGTGCGTCCTTGATTTCTTGCTTAATGTTTTCAATGACAGAAAGGTACTCCTGTGTATTCATTAGCACACTCATCGCCTCACTTTCACATAATTCTTATCATTATTTTTCTCTCTATACGCAATTTTAAGTCGTATTTGTAATTTATCATATGTTATTTGGTTTTTCAAGTAACATGTGATTACATAATCCAAAAAACGCAAGCAACAGGTATGCATTAAAAAAAAGCCCTGGATTTTTCATTATCCAAGACTTCTCTTATACTACATTTCTTTACCGATGACGAGTGTCATATCCAAAACCGCCAATAAAAGACATAAAAAATATAACCAGCATGGCAATTCCTATAACAACCATAATCAATGTTCCAAAAAATGTTTTCAACATCCAGTCGATAAACCTCATTAATAAGGCCCACAGCAGGCTTAATCCAAAACTAATTCCTGAATGAATTAGAAGAGATTTTAAAATTTTTTCCTTTTTTTCTGTTAATACCAGACTTAAATTTCCAATGTAATCCAGGGAAATCTCCAAAAGAAAAATGACTATCCATGAAAACACAAATCCTTTGTTCATTTCAAAAATACCCCCTTTTTAAAGAACGAATGCCATAAATAAGAAGAAAACAATGGCAAATATTACTCCCAGCACTGTCTCAAATAATCCTCCTACAAGAGTAAGAAACAGTCCAAGGATAAACAGGATTATTTTCATGATAAGACCGCTTAATACAAGAAAAACCATCGTGATCGACAAGAAAGTAAGAACTTTGTCTATCTTTTGCTGCTGCGGAGTTAGTTCTTGTTCTTCATCGGAATTATCTGATGCCATTTCAAGTTCTGTACCAGGCTGTGACACTATTGAAGGTTCTGCAACTGACAGGTCTTCTACGACAGTGTCCTCACTTTCTTCCGGTGTCTGTCCTGTATCTGCCTGTTCTTCAGCTATAGGTTCTTCCTTTACTTCCGATTCCTCATTGTCTGAATCTTCGTTTGTCCGCTCCTCTTCTGCCTTTTCATCCTCTAAGTCATCCTCGTCATCAAACTCGTCCGGATAATCTTCATTATGTATCTCAAGCATGAATGCATATCCAAATTTCAACAGTATCATACATAGGATTACTGTAAGGATAAGCCATATCTTATATCCTGACATCAGTTCCTGACAAAAATCAAAAAATCCGATAAACATATCTATGCCTCCAATTATCTTTTGTCGGACTCATTATACTTTTTTCGCACAAAAACGTCAATGTGTGATATTGTAGTACTGTGTTTCAAATGACCGATTACTCCATCCTAATGCATCTCTATCACTTTTTCAGTTATACACTTAGGACCATTTCACTTCAGTTCTTCTGGTAAAAGAATAATTTATACAGCTTTCCTTCTGTCATCTGGTTGAGGACTATGTTCAATCCCCGTACCTTGCAGAAACAAAGGGAATAGTTTGGTTCCATATGTTTCTGCATTGCGCTCTGTATTGCCTGTCGCTTTATATCTGTTTCGGACTGAATCCGGAGATGCTGCTTCTGTTCTTCACTCATTTCGGCATTGATACTCTGAAAACCAGGTATAACCGGATTGAATTTACCATGAATCAGATTCTGTATTAAGTAGTTCTGCCCACATACTTGTTGCATGCTTAATAATACAAGTTGTCAATCAGCCTTTCGTAGTGTACTGACATTGCTTTTATGAAAAATCTAATTTATGATAATAACAGCAGCAAGGAAGGAGGCGAAAGACAATGGCTTATACTGATGAAGGCAAGGAAACCATATTTAAGGAATCTTCTACTATGATTCCTGAAGATTCCTGGTTTCAGAATCTTCCCCATATTGAAAATATCCGTCCGTATGGCCTAGCAGCTACCAGGGCAAAAACGCAACTTCTGAAGGATTACATGGATGGCACGGACAATTTATCCAATGCTCTTTCCCCATCAGGAGAGACAAATCAGAACGGAGGTGGAGCAGATGGAGAAAATGACAAAGTCTGAAATCCAATCAGCAAGACGAATCATCATGGAAATTGCCAGAAGGAGGAAATTGTTATGAGTTATTTAGGAAGCGGATCACATCCACCGCCAATGTGTAGATGTGACTACCCATGATGAAAAAAAATGGACAGAAAAATGTGAAACGCTTGCAAGAAATATGCGTGAAGAATATGGACTTAGCGATAAATAGGTCAAGAAAATTATCGAGGATAATTACCGCGACTGTCTTCGCTAATACATGTAAAAAATAATATCTCAGGAGGATTAGGAAATGGCAAAAAGATTAGAAACAAGTTCAGATGACTGGTTCAAATTTAACGAAAAGGCAGATAAGATTCAGCGAAAACATTCCGCTGCCCGTACAAGTGATGAGCGGGAAAAATGGGAACGCAAGGCAGAAGAATTGATTGATTATATGCGTGATAAATACGGTTATGATGACAACGTAGAGCGCATTATCAACATGTACTATTTAGATAGGCTGTAATTCATTTGAGGCAAATCCAGCTCGACAACACAAGTCTAAGCTACATAAAATATCAAATAGACTAGCTATTTACGGGGATGTCGGTTAATACCACTTTGCGGCATCCCCAGTAACAATTAAAAGAATCACAGCAAGGACGAGGCTTGTTAGCCTTCTATCTTGAGAGGATCCTTTTTTCTATGAGAGATGAGATTTATTTTTGACAGCAAAAATCCTTTGTCTGGATTTTTACAGTTGCACTTTTGATCAAGCTGTTTTTTCATTGTTTTTCCCAAAAACTTCTTTAGTTTTTCATCGAGCCAACGACAGTATTTATATTCTATCCGATTGCATACAACATGAATTCTTTATACACTTTATCTACAAAACGATAATTAAAACGGCGGTAATTTCCATTTTCTTTAATATCACCGAAATATACACTTCCGTCTGGATGGAACGTGTCTGCTATTTCAGGATCCCACACTCACTTTGGATATTTACATGGGATTTTTCAGGCAGTTCTTACCACTGTTCATTGATCTTCATTACCTTTTTTTCTCAATATCCTTTTCAGCACTATATTTATACAGACAGCGTTCTTTATGTTCACATCCACTGCAGTCAGCGCAGCCGTATATCTCAAAGGTACGGGTATTCTGCTCTTTTGTTTCCGTTCTTATGTGATGCAATCTCAAAGTCAGAAAAGGTGACTCAATGTCAATGCGTTACGAAAGAACGGAGAAAATAGGGTGTCAGTACGTTACGAAAGGGCGTATATTCAAAACTCTGAATACGTTGTATAAGAATAAGTACAGGTAACTATTGTTTATTCAGATACGAGGAGGAATCGAAATGCAGAAGAAACGAAACATTATACCACTGGTTGAAACTTATAACGAAGTGGATACCGAAAAATACATCAAATCCTACATGTTTATCAAAGGATTTGCAGTAGCAAAAAACCTAAAGCAGACGCTGATTGCACTGGCAGTGGCAAGACATTTTCATAACGGACAGTACCGAAAGGATGGAATGCCGTACATTGTCCATCCGTTGAAAGTCTGCAGCACATTAATCAATTATGGGATTGATGATGATACCACGCTTGCTGCTGCCCTGCTTCATGACCTGTTGGAAGACTGCAGTGATAAGCTTCCCCTCAAAGGGCGGGAACTGATCACAGAATATCATCTTTCCCAGGAGGTACTGGATATCATTACACTTCTTACCAAAGAATCTGGTCTGGACGAATATGAATTGAGCGTGTATTTCAAAAAAATCGAAAGAAACTGTAAGGCTTCTTTGATCAAACTCAGTGACCGCCTGCATAACAGCACCAGCCTGTATACGTTTACCTTTGAACGAATGCGTAAGTATATCAAGGAGACAGATGACTTTCTGATTCCGATGGCTTCTTACTGTAAGAATTATTATCCGGATTATACCAATTCCTTTTCCATCCTGAAAAGCAACATTTATTCACTAAACAACAGCATGCGGATTATGATGGAAAAGTTCGACCAGGAAAAATGTATTGGCGAAAAATCAGATTTCCGAAGGAAAGATGCAGTCAGCAATTGATGATGACAGAAGGTGATGTTATGCGCGAAAAGAAATGCCCTAATTGTGGCGGGAATGAAATTGTATTGGAATATGGACGGTACCGTTATACATACTGTGATACTGTCTTTTCTTACAAGACTGCAGACAAAGCCGTCTATAAATATGCTGTCCGTATTTCCCATGCAGAAGAACATTTAAAAATGAAAAACTATGATCGTGCTTACACGATTGCCAAAGATCTGTCCGATATTCATCCCACGGATTCTGATCCATATACTATTATGCTGCTTTCCATTACTTCTGATCTAACCGACTACCATTTGACAGCGAAAAGCAGAATGGAAGCAAGTGAGTCACTCGGTTATTGAGTAACCGAGTGACTGTTCCCAGATACGCAATTATCCTGTGAACATCCACACCGCCTACACTTACGCTTAAAGGCGGGGGAAGTTCACTCAGTCTTAGCTCCGTATAATTTTAAAATATCCAGATCTTTTTGAGTCAAATTAGAGTCTGGATTAAGATTCTGTAACGTTGAACTATCAACGTCTAATCCAGGGACAAAATATAGTGTTTTTTCGCACTCGCAGACATCATTGCATCTGACAGTAGTTCCTTCACCTCCAAAAAGAAGAGTGTCTACTAAAAAACTGTATTTTTCCCATAATACATATATAAATTTCTTCAATTTTTTATTATTTTTTTTATTTAACGAAGCGGAAAACGTTCTTTCAGACGAAAATGGATTCCAATATTTTATCGTGCCATCTTTCGAAGCAGTTATTATTTTTTCTGACGCCGTTATATGCTCAAAAAGTATCGAAGTCACAACACGAGAGTGTCCCCGCTTCTCAGAATTTTCCTCAAAGCCAGTAGGAATTCCATGCAAAATAAAAATACAATGCCATGTTTTAGTGTCATAGACTTTTACACTTGATTTATCAAATGGAATAGCCATATATTCTCCGCTGCAATTAAAAGAGATTGTTTTCACCTTTTTATTATGAGCTTCCAATATAGCTATGCATGACAGTGTTTCCATTTCCCTAATTTCGACTCTTCCACTGCTCCATGCTACAGCTAAGTATAATTGATCAGGACTACATGAAATCGCAGTTACCTTGGAATCATATTGATGATAAGTATGCTCTGGACTAGCTATTATTGCAGTTGAAGAATTATATTGACTCATATTCTTTTTACAGTGGTTTAATGTACGATTGGTCAAATTTTCAAGATAAGGTTCGCGATATTCTTTTACATAGTTTATTCGTTCAAATGTTTTTGTCGAAAACTTTTCAATAAAGTTTCCATTGCAACAAAAAATAAATTCGCCGTCTTCAGAAAAAATAGCCTTATCTGATTTATTCTGAAAGGTAGCAAGCGTTGACACAGCATAACTATTCATATCAATAACTTGTGGCGAAGTATCATACATAGATACTAATAAGAGACTGTCATCGGGATTAAATTCCATATAAAGTATGCGTTTGTTGGAAACCTTCACATCTCTGTTCAATTCTCTAAAAGGAGAACGAATACAGACATTGCCATCCTCCCTACCTATAGCATTTATTATTTTCGAATGGGAGAATACGGAATAATTATACGACTCCTTGTTTTTTTGAGGATACACTCTAATTTTATTCAAATTCGCATCATAACACATCTGACCTTCTTGTTTTGATGATATATAAAGTAGATTTGACGTACCGGTAATATTATCTATAACCCTGAGATTGCTATTATAAATAGGTACAATACTGTATGTGGATGCAATTGACTTGGAATCTTTAAAATACCAAATTAAAATATTCGATTCAATATCACACGTTATCATTAAATGAACACCTTTTACATATATAGCATCTATACATGTTATATCCGATAATAAAGAATCTATTTTCTGATTGTTTCCAGTAAAGGATTTATCAAAATTATATAAACATATCGTTTGATTGGAGAAAGCTACCGCTAAAAGAGTGTTCTTATTAACGAATTTTATTGATGATATGAATTCATTCCCAAACAGTGTTTTTTTCCAAACTAAACATTCAAGCATAATATACCCCATTTTTATAATAGTATTTTTATGGACTGGATATTTAGTAAGAGCTGAGCATTTCGTTAATAGTTTAGAAAACTGAACAATTTTAACATCATAATTACTTGCAATAGCCAGATATTTCCCTGTAGAATCAAAGCATAATGAGACATATACGGATTCTTTTACTCTGGCTAGATTACTTGTTGTGCTAAAACATACTCCTTTTTCACAAACAAGATTTCCATTCATGGATTCATAAATATCTATATCATCTAGTATAATTTTTGCGATTACTTTTCCCACAGAAGCACATTCAAAAATAACCAACTGTTTTTTGTAATTTACAAAAACAATGTATTTTTCATCCGGTGAAAAAGAGATTAAATTAGCACAATAATCTTCTCGTACCTGATCTAGTTTTATTTTTTTATTTGATTTGTAATTCAAAATTTGAATGTTCACTTTATTTCTAAATATAGGGTTGGAGCCTAAGATTAGTTTTTCTGTTTTTTTTAATATACCATTATTAGCTAAAACTATCTTATCTGCATTTTTATCTGACATAACAAATTGTGTTTTTGGATAGTTCTTTTTTATTTTGTAATGATTAGTATCATATATATACGCACCTTTTATTGTCGAAACCAACAATTCTGTCCCGTTATGAATATACTGAATATTATTAATCAAATACTTGCAGTCAATAATTGTCTGAATATATTTACGGGTTTTCAAATGCCACAACTTTACTATTCCACACGAATCTCCGGTCAGAAAAAATTCTCCATCCGGTGATATTTTAATACAGGTAATAGACGAATCATGTCCGTTAGGAAAAAAAGTCTGCTTGGTTACTAAAGCACCATTTAAAGAAGCTTCTTTTAAAGGTATTCCATTAAGGCTACATCTGCTTAAATCAAGTTCGGATAAGTTCATACAATTTAAGTTTCCACGTGCTTTTTCAAATATATCAAGCAGATTATGTATTGCAATACCAATGGAAGCCTCACCAGAAAAGTTCTTCCTGTATAAATCCAGTATTTTCGTTAAAAGAGTTCTTTTTTCTTCATGAATACAAAATATATTTTCATCATTAACAGATTGAAACTCGTTTTTATATTCTTCTAAAATTTCACCTACAAATAAAGATACTTTTTCACTAATATATTCTCTACTTATACTGTTAAGGCAAAGAAGCGCAGTTTGTTTATAATTATCATTCGAACAAGTCTCCTGTAATTTGTCCTCTTCTGCAACATATAAAGCCATTTTCATATCTGTAATAATCTTCATTGCAGCAAAAAAGTCCCTGATGTGCTGATGAATAAAGCTGTAACTTTGATTATTTGAATATAAGATACCTACTGAATATACACAGTATTTGGCAATTACGGATGCGTAATTCTCATCCAAAGATCCACCTAAAGCAAGCAGCTGTCTGGCATAGGTCTGTGTATTTGGAATAGGATCTTCTCCTTTCAGATATTCTTTAAAATATTTTCTTCCATAAGTGCCGCAGATATCTGTTTCGTTCTCTCCTCTTAGAACAGTATCAATGACCTGCTGGAAGACTGAAAGATCAACTGCATACAGATCGTTTTTCTCCATATACCATCCAAGTTCCGGCAGCAGGAAATCCAGAATGAACCACTGCATTTTTTCATCAATGGAATTGGAACCATACGCATCTCCTGCCTTTTGATGGTCCTGCTTGATTTCTGCAATCCGGTTGCGGGCAGTATATTGGGTGCTACGCTCGCTGAAAAATGCATAAAGAATCTCCCCAGGGGTAGAAATGTCTGCTATGTTATACAACTGTGCATAAAGCTTCAGGAAAAGTGGAATCTTTAACGTTTCCATAAGTCGGCTGTTTTTGCTAACCTTTTCGGAGGAAATCTTGCAGCTATCCAAATATTCTTTGATAACCTCTTCGCTGACGCCGGTTAAATAAAGACGTTCAAAGGAATCATCCAGATCACTCAAAGTTTCATCCGCCCGGCTTGTGATAATGGCAGTAATATTTTTATGTTTTTCCAGAAGCTCTTTTATTTCTTCTACAAGGAGTTCTGAAGGGGTGCCAAGGAAATCTTTTTCTTTTGTAGATAGCTTTTTTTTAGAAACTTCATTCAATCCGTCCAACAGTAGGAGATACTGCGTATGATCTTCATCCGTGCTCAGGAGTATGTCAATGTTATCCGTAATAGAAGTGTCCTGTTTATCCATAATCTGTGCCATTTCTTTTGGATTTTCCGAAAGAAGGCACTGTTTTTCAACAGAGCCAAGCAGCATATACAGATATCTGTGGATAAAGGTTGAATGAGAGGCATAATAAGAATTACAGTAGTCTGATGGTGCCTTTGACAATTCAATAAACAGAGGAATAACGGTCTTTCCGTTTTTCGATACATAACACTCCTCGTTTTCATATTTAAGCTTCATAATAGAATTTAAAGCAGTTGTCTTTCCAATGCCTCCTTCTCCAATCAGGTACATATTGTGGAGATTTTCCGTATCTTTCAGAATATCAGACAGAGGTTTTTGCTTCGTGGCACCTTCTGTACTTTCTGATACACGGATTGGGAAATCTGCCGCATGGGAAGAATGGGAAGATAATGGCATGATCTTCTCGTCTATTTTCAGTTCTGCAAATCTGCTTCCTGTCTTCCGGCTTTCTTCGTACCATAGTTTTCCGGCTCTCCATGCGGTTTCCGGCTGCAAAAAACTGTTTTTTTGCCGTTGCCTATGAAATGCGGCAGGACCACTTTGAATGATATTACGGGATTGATGGTTAAGTCCAGACGACATCTGTGTTACACCTGTTGGTGAGATTGTTTTTCGTGAAAAATAATTAGTATCCCTGGTTGCTTTGGGTATGTAACTTGTATCTTCCATCAGCCTGCATAAATCTTCCTTCATTTCTACTGCAGTCTGGTAACGGAGGGCGGGTTCATATTCACAGGCGTTTTGCAGAATCCTTTTTAATCCTTCTGGAACAGAGGTCTTCAGGTATGGAAGTTTTTTTTCAGTATGTAGTCTTTGCTCATAATGATCACTCATAGGAATGATATCTGCCAATTCATAAAGAACAAGACCTAGCGAATAAATATCGCAGCGATGGTCAACTACATTGCCGTTTTCCTGTTCCGGAGACCAGTAGTTACGGGTGCCTTCTTGAAAAAACTGGGGACTGTCTTCTTCCCTTGCAATCCCAAAGTCTCCGAGACAATAATTTCCCTGGTACAGGAAAATATTTTGTGGTTTGATATCCTGATGGATCATCTTGTTTTGGTGCATTACGTGCATTACAATAAGGGCATCGCAAAGATCAATACCTATAGTAATGATTTTTGTGATGTCTTCTGGATGCTCCTTGGATATATTCTGTTTTTGAAATCTATATGTATCCAGCTCGTCCGTCAGGCATTTTGCAAGCGGCATCTCAATTGCATAATCTACTCCAATCCTGTTATGGCTGTCACATTTCCATGGCAGATGGGCAGAATTTCCAGTAAACGGGATTATGTTGACATTTATATCTGGGATATCATTAAAAATTCTTAATTTTGACCCGTTGTATATTTCTCGAAAAATATTGCTACCGATGCGAATGTTTTTTGATATCATATCGTCCAGCTTAGTCATTTCGTCTTTCATATTTTCTGTGTTACATTTTTTAGTAACACAGCAGATTAGTTTTACTGCTTTATTGTCTACTTGATAAACGATTGTTCTACCGCTGGATCCGGTTCCAAGCTCTTTGATAACATCGGCTCTGAAAAATTCTTTCACGGATTCCATTTTTGCCTTCCGGACTGCTGTTCTCTCCTCTTCGTTTTGAAATTCGTTCAAAGAATAATTAGGGTTTATATTTCGTTCAAATACTTCCATGTCATTCTTCCTCATGTTCTTTCGAATATATTTTTATCTGTACTGCCGAAATGTCATCCTGAGAACCAGACTCACTGGCAGCATAGAATAATGGAGTAACCGCAAAGGGGGATGTATTCTTTTGTATAACGGATTGTATATCAGCATTGCTACATGCAGAAGAAATCCCATCCGTCATCAAAAAGATCATATCATATGGTTTCAATGAAATCCAGGCAGTTCCTAGTGGATGAAACCCATATCCATATGCGTCCATTCCAATGAAAGCCGTTAGTTTGTTAAGATCTGACCTGTACTGTGGATCATCTTTAGAATATAGGCCATTCTTGACTGATAAAACGGCTTTAGACTGATCTTCTGTCATCTGGAAAAGAGTTTTCTCATGGTAGAAATATCCCCTTGAATCACCGGACCAGAAAAATTTAACCTTTTCTTTTCCGCGGTCTACTATGCAAACAGTAGCTGTTGTACCAAGAATCATATAAGGACTCCGAATAATCCTGTTGTTGGCTGTTTGAAAAGCATCAGAAACCATGCATGATACCTGTTCCGGAGAAAGCTTGTCATGTAGTTTCATATGTACGTTATAGAATTCTTCTGCCGCATACAGCGATGCACATTCCCCGTATGGACCGCCACCCATTCCATCGAATACTGCAAACAGGCTGTACCGGCATCGATTGGTGGCTGTAAAACAAAAGGAATCATTGTCTGTACTGCATTCTTTTTTATAATGGGAACCAATCAGAAAATTGTCTTCATTGTTTTCATGTCCAGCTCCCTTATGTGTTTCCCCGGCAGCAGAAAAAGATAGTTTATAATCTGGCATATAAAATAAAGGCTCCTCCTATTATAAATGCGTATGTATCATCATAAATAAAACGGTATGTTTTGGACCAGTTCAGTAAGGCTCCATTTTCAAAAGACTCCAGAACATTATCGTTATTCATGAGAAAGAATTTTTCCTGAGCTTCTTCAGATACTTTCAGACGATAGCCTTTCTCTCCGTCTAAACAATAAAAGGTAAGAAAATCACCTGGAACATCATCCAGAAAGAGATCGTGATCCAGTAAACTTCCGCAGACTTTAATAGTTTCGTATGTCATAGAATAATATTCCCAGTTATTTTCACTGGCAGAAAGAAACATAAAGGCTACAGGGAAAACATTTCCAGGATCGTTTGGATCATTTCGCATAAACGAAAATACATTTGGCATATTTCCTGTCATAATAATAGGAAAAGCTTCCCCCGAAATATTGTGGTTATTAAACTGAGTCGGGAGTTCATTCAAATATTCCGTATAATATAGATTCTGATAGAGACAAGTAATTCTTCCGTGCTTCGCATTGATGTCCTGTAGAGAAGGATCTTGGAAGATAGATATGCCAGTCTCATATTCCAGATCTTTCCTTTCGAGGATATATGATTCTCCTTCTTTGAAATGACCAGATATACTATATGGAGTAGGTTTCTTAGTTCCATCAAAAATGCAAAGATAACTCATTTATCAGTATTCTCCTTTTTGAAAATTGTGGCATTTTTCTGAAACGGCGCCAAATGTTTGCTATATTCGTTATTTTTCACATAAAAAGCTGTTTTTCTCACCAGAAAATCAAACATTACATTTTCCGGATACCAGGAAAGTATTGCTTTAGAATAACGGTATGCTATCGGGCGCACTATTTGAAGCTTTTTTAAATAAATAGTTATTTCGGTTGCTTCCAGTGGTTTCTTTCTTTTCCGTTTTTTGTTTTTTATTACATGTCGGAAGATTACTTTAATAGCAAATAGGTTTTCACTTTTGTTCGATTCCGGGGCAGAGAAAGACTCATCAAAGCTCTTTACAGGATATATTTCGGCAACTACCAAAACAGACTTAATCCAACCATATCTCTGCAAAGATTTCATAGCGGTAATCGTATCTGTAAAATCTATATATTCCTTCTTATATTTAGTCGGATAATTTGAAAAACGTTGAAAAGCAGATATTGCGTGAGCAAATTCCTGCTTTGAAATTCCATAACAATTGCTGTATACACTTGTAAACTTGTTAATAATGTTTTGTTTTGACACTTCTCTGACATATCCGGTAGTATTATCAGAAGCAATCATAATAATGTTTTCAATAAAGTCTCTTGCATATAAAGGAGATTCATGTGCCAGATTAAGGAGGTTGTTGATCTCTGCTTTACTGCTGTTTAATATAAGCCCCATGGTAATGATGTCATTACGACTGAAAACCCGTTCCATATGCTTATGAATTAAATCAAAAGCTGATTCCTGCTTCTTTTGTTTTTGCGCAATTCCAAATGAGGCATATAACAAATTTATTAAACTTGTTTTCCACGTGTCAGTTTCATTGTTTCTGGCAATCCTCTTCTTCGTTGTAGGCTGTTTTTTCCTGTTAGTTTCTGTAGAAAATCGCAGATAACTGTTTGTCAAAGCACGAATAGAGTTTTGAGAGGGATCAAGCTGGTTATTTTTGCAAATGTAGTAATTATCAGTAAACAGTATTGCCAGATTTCCTTTCAATGCATTGTAAGAGGAAAGAAAATACGGAAAATATTTTTTGAAATATTCAACAAAACTGACTTGATCTAAATTCAGGTTTTTAAGCTTATTAAGCAGAATTACAGTTGAGATATCTTCTTTTTCTTCTTTATCCGCACCTTCTTTTACCTGAACGGCCATCTTCAGATGATAGTCTAATTGGTCAATGAGTTCCTGCGCTGTTGCAAATGAATAACATTTATGTTCCAGCATAAATATATAAACCATATCCTGTAAGGAATTCTGTAAGGCGCTGCTGGCTGCAGTACCTTTCAAATACAGCTTATGCATACCGGCACAATCCAGAAGCTTATTCGTTTCTTCAAGGGTGTATTTTGCCCAGAAAGCCAGTTTTATAACCTTGATTCTGTCATACGGAATGGTTCCATCACACCACTGATTAATTATATTGCGGGTAAATTTTCCTCCACCATAGCATTTGGCAGACATATCGCCCAGTGCCTGTCTTGAAAGAGTAAAGTTCTCCAGGGTTTTGTTTTGAAAATACCGTTCATAAATCGTTCGATTTTCGGCATCAGAAATTGGATCTTTGCAAAATTCATGATTCACAAACTCTTCTCTTTCACGCAGATCTGTAATTGAAAAAATATCAGAGATAATTCCTTTTTTTATCGTTTTTCCAGGAGCACTAAGATCATTTTCTATTAAATGCTCTACAGCTTTTGCCCATCTTTGGGATGTGCTCCAGCAACTGTTTAAAATCATTTTCTGATAATCTTCAGGACACATACATTCATCACGGCTGATTTTCCCATTCTGGACAGTATCATTAGGCTCTTCTGGAATATTTGTTTTTTTAACTGATATTGTTTTTTTTATGAAAAAAAACTGGTCGTATTTGCAGGATTCTTTTGTATTCATATATGACAGCTCCTTTGATAATCACTTGGTACATATAAAAATTATAGCAGAAATACACTCTTTTTCAATGTCAATACGTTATAAAAAGGTGCGAGGGACAGGGATTTACAGTAATCTTTTATTGTGCTTTAATAAATTCTATAAATTAGCACTATATGTAGGAAGAGATTCTTATAATCAGGAAAAATTTTTAGCTAATCTTGAAAGAAGAGGAAAAACAGCTATTTTTTTATTTAGAAAGGATACTTAACTTATGGATAAGATTTTAAGAACAATTGATCTTTCTGTTTGGTTTGACCATAATGGATGGTTCCGGCCTTCCCGCTGCCATATAGGATCGCACATACTGGATTTGCATGTCCTGCAGGAAATTGATGAAGGGGAAACCATCCGATATATCTGCAAGTGTGATAATGATGATGAATGGGAATATTCTTATAAGACCTTTATTTTTAATAAAAAAGACATGAGATGGTACATGGAAACATGAAAATTGAAAAGGGGGATTTTAAATGACAAATTTGATTCTGAAGCTACTTTTCTGTCATTTATTTGGGGATTATGTATTACAGACCCCATACCTGGCAGAGACAAAAGGTCAGAACGGATATCACATGTTCGTTCATTGTACACTATACTGTCTTCCCTTATATTTCTGCTTAGGTCTTGAATGGAAGCTGGTAGTTGTGTTCTTCTCTCACCTGTGCATTGACACTTTGAAAGCTAGATACCATAAAATCAGCTATACGGCAGATCAGGTATTGCATTACTGTGTACTTTGTATTTACATCATATTCTAATTTTTTGCAGCAAAAAATTATATAGAAGAAAGGATTGGAACAATATGACCTTAGATAAAAGATTAATTGGAAAAAAAGCAACTATTTACTACGATCGTCATATTATTTCGTGTATTGACAGTAGTTCCAGCGACTTAAATACTATAACAGGAAATATAGAGGACATATATGATAGTATGATTGCTGTGTCTTATCTTACAAATAAACAAGTCCGTTCGACTCAAAAAGGCATATTTTTCGACAAGATATCATATGAAGAAAAAAAGATAAGAAAAACTGTGTTAATCAACATTCGCTACATTGTAAAAATAGAACTTTTAAGTTAATACGGAAAAAGATTTGACTATATGGGGAGAAAAGGTAAAATGATAAAAAAACTATTAGAAGCAATTGATCTTAATAATGGAGAAAAGGTAGAATTATCATTCAAAGAGGAAGTTATCTGTACGGTTATCAGTATCTCGATAATTGGATTATTGCTGTATTTTGCAGGCGCTTCAGGGGAAGTGTTAAGTGCCAATGATCAACAGACATCGGAAGTCTCTGCATATACAGAGAGCACTCTTCCGCACGCTTGGGGGATCATTAGATATGGAGATGCAGGAGCTTATCTGGAAAAGGATGGTGAGCGAATATCTGATTATTATAAAGTAATTGAAGAAGATTATAATTATGATGCACTTCGGGCAATAGGATTCAACGGGTTATACGGGTTTATCTCAAAATATACGGGTACAGAACAGGTAAAACCATGTTTTCAAGAAGCAGAGCCAATGAATTATAAATCTGCCTGTGTAAGTAAGGATGGAAAAAGCTATTATTATATTGATGAAAACGGAAAAAGAATGACTGATGATTATGAAGAAGCTTATCCATGGGAATGTCAGGGACAGTATGCCAGAGTTAAGACAACAGATGGCTGGGCTGTCATCAATAGAAATGGAAAAATTCTTTTGGATAAATGTACTATTATTAATGAGCTGCCGGATGTAACAACAACAATAGGAACGGCATTGCGTGATGACAAAGGTCTGGTATTCTGCATGGATATAAACAAAGAACCGGTAGAAATATCTGATATAACAGAAATTCCAGATATTTTGGAAATTTCGGAATTGCATTATGATGAATTTGCAGTAATAAAAGGAAAAAGAGGGTACGGTGTAGTTTCGGCAAGCGGAGATGTTATTATTAATCCGGTATATAAAAAAATTGATTGGGAAGCTCTTCCGTTTGAAGGCGATAGATATGGATATAAAATGATTTTTAAATGTCAGACAAATGATGGGTATTATAAGACTACAAACTGGGATCCAAGAGAAAATTGATACAAAAAGGCAGGCAGTCCAAAGGGGCTGTCTGTTACATTAGCGGGTAGTGTAAAATAGTTTGTGTTTTGGGTAAAAAATAACTCCTTTTTGGTAAGAATTCAGATATGACAATTCTTATCGAAA
>ERZ773229.1435-NODE-1435-length-16439-cov-3.663147_pt1 | contig 16439 bp, 8 predicted proteins | sample MGYA00580992_ERZ773229 | MGnify/ENA primary metagenome ERZ773229 (study PRJEB29015, sample SAMEA2737795) | human gut metagenome | biome: human gut; feature: human-associated habitat; material: faeces | place: China | collected 2012 ... | reverse complement strand
GCGGCACGGTCACGGTCTGCACTTCGCCGCGGTTTCCGAGACCGTCCTCGGCGGCGTAGCGGACGACGACGGCGGCGCTGTCGGCAAGGCCGGTGAGCGTGAGCGTGTTGTCCTCGCCCTTCGTGAGCGCCATGGTGCTGCCGGAGGTGAATACATCGGCGGCATCGTCGTTGAGAACATAGTAAAGCTTGCCGTCCTCGCTGGAGACGAAGGCGACGGTGGCGGTGTCCTGTGCCGTGCGCTTGACGCCGTCAGCCGGCACCGTGAGGATGGGGGCAGCGGTGTCGCGCACCGTTTCGGCGCTGCGCTCAGACCACGCGCCGACGGTGTTCGCGCCGACGGAACGCACGGCGAACGTGTAAACGCCGTCGTCCTTCATCACGTCGGAGAGATCATCCGTAGCGGACGCACCATTCACGGGGATGGGATCGCCGTAGGCGTCGGAGCCCAGATAGAGCTGCACGGTGTAATCATTCACACCCTCCACGCCGGTCCACGCGGCCTTCTTGCCGTCCCAGACGGGGGCGGTCGGCGCGGCGAGCACCGCGGGGATCGCTGCGGTCAGAAGCTCGGTCGTATGGCCGAAGGCGTCCTTCGCGGCAATGTAGACGGTGTGGGCGTTGGCGTCGAGATCCTTGAGAGAGATCGTATTCGCGCCGCGGACGAGCTCGGCCTTCGCCTCGTCCTTCATGATGTCCGCCGCGGAAGCGGGTTCGCCGTCGAGCTGGTAGTAGTATGTACCGGCTTTCGAGGCAGTGAAGGTGACGCTGCCCTCGGTCTCCGAGGTGCGCACGGCGGAGGAAATAGTCAGCGCGGGGGCTTTGCCGTCGTCAAAAACAAGCTCCTTCATTTCGGCGGTGGGAGCGGCGGCGAGCTGCTCCTCCGTGGCGGCCGTGCCGCCGATGTAGAGCGTGGAGTCGTCGAGCATCTTGCCGAGCGTGAGCGCGTTGTCCTTATCGGGGGCAATGGCGCAGACGCTGCCCTTGACCGTGCCGGAGGCGATCTTGATCTCGCCGGAAGCGCCGGACAGGTTGATGCCGTTTGCCGACTCGATCTTGCCGAGCGTATTCACGCGGATCTTCACGCCGGAAGCGCCGACAACGGCCTTCACGCCGGAAGCGCCGCCGGAGATGCTGACCTCGCCCGAGATGGTCACGGCGGCGTCCTTCGCGACGACGACGCCGGAGGCGTTGTCCGGCACCTTGACCGTGCCGGAGCCCTTGAGCGTCAGACTGCCGCTCTCCACCTGGAAAACGGAAGCGTCGGCATAGCTCTCGCCGTCGGCGAGCTTGAGCGTGACCGTCTGACCGGTCAGCTCGAGCGTCACGTCCTTGTCGAGCGTAAGCGGCGCGGAGAGGACGATATCCTTGACGGATTTATCGACAACATAGGATCCTCCCGCGGAAATGCCCGAAAGGTCCGTGATGACTTGGGCGTCGCCTGCCATCGCCGGCATGGGCAGCAGCGATACTGCCATCAGCACGGCGAGCAGAAGAGCCATCAGTTTCTTTGTCATAACAAAGTACCTCCTTGAAAACGGCGCGGCGCATAGCCCTGCCGCTTGCTTTCTGACTATAAGACGCGCGGCGGGGTCAAAAGGTTTCCTCCGCACTCGGAATTTTTGTTATTTTTCGTTGCCAGTTTTTACCGGATGCCCTCCGCGAGCACATCGGCGAGCGCTTCGATCTCGGCGAGCTGCCCTTCGGTGAGCGAGGAGCGGATCGCGACGCTCTGCTCGAGCACCGTCATGTTCTTGAGCGGAGCGAGGATCGCCGCCATCTGCCGCGCGCTGACGGGCGCCCACGTGCCGTTTTCCATAAAAGCGACGGTACGCTTCTGGAGATTGTGCGCGGCGATATCGCGCAGCAGCTCGTCCATCGTGACGAAAATGCCGCCGTTGTACGTCGCCGAGGCAAACACCAGATGGCTCCACCGGAAGCACTCGGCGATGATGTCCGAGGCCGGGGTAACGGACACGTCGTACATCGCGGTGCGCACACCGCGCTCGCGCAGCTTCGAGGCGAGGATCTCGGCGGCGTTTTCCGTGTTGCCGTAGATCGAGGCGTACGCGATCATCACGCCCTTATCCTCCGGCGTATAGGTGCTCCAGAGGTTGTACTTTTCCAGAATATATCCGAGATCACGCCGCCAGACGAAGCCGTGCAGCGGGCAGAGCATCTGAATGTCCAGACCCGCGATCTTCTTGAAGAGATTCTGCACCTGCACGCCGTATTTGCCGACGATGTTCGTGTAGTACCGGCGCGCCTCCTTGAGATAGTCGCGGTCAAAATCCACCTCGTCGGCGAAGATCGCGCCGTTGAGCGCGCCGAAAACGCCGAAGGCGTCCGCGGTGAAGAGCGTGTGCGCGCTCTTATCGTAGGTCATCATGACCTCCGGCCAGTGGATCATCGGGGCAAGATAGAACGTGAGCTCGTGCGCGCCCGCGGAGAGCACGTCGCCCTCCTTGACGAGCTGCATGTTCTTCACGGCGTCTTTGCCGAAAAACTGCGCGATCATCACGGCGGTCTTGTCGTTGCAGACGACCGTGGTTTCCGGGTGGCGCAGCAGCAGCTCCGAGAGCGTGGCGGAATGGTCCGGCTCCATGTGGTGCACGATCACATAGTCGAGCGGCCGCCCGCCGAGCTCGTGCTCCAGATTTTCAAAGAAGGTGCGGCTCACGGCCTTATCGACCGTGTCGAAGAGGACGGTCTTCTCGTCCGTGAGAAGATAGGAGTTATAGGAAACGCCCGCCGGAACGGAATATACGCCCTCAAACATGGCGAGACGGCGGTCGTTCGCGCCGACCCAGACAAGATCCGACGCAATTTTTTTTGTGCAGTACATATACTACCTCCGTATTGAATTGGGTTACATAATTTAAATACAGATACAGTTTACCCGCTGAGGCGCGGAAACGCAAGTACCTTTCTGCCGAAAAAGACAATAGCGCGGATATGTTCGTTGACAAAATCTTTATACTGTGATATCACATAGTAGTATGCCGAAGTATATAAATTTCTTTATGTATCTGCGAAAGGATCGCATTCATGCAGGCTTTTTTGAAAACCGTTCTTCCGTATGTGTTCTGCATTCTCGCGGGCTATCTGGCCGGAGCGGTGAATTTTGCGTGGCTGCTGGCGAAGAAGCGCGGCTTTGATATCCGCACGAAGGGCTCCGGCAACGCCGGGACGACGAACGCCGGGCGGACGATGGGCTCGGGCGTCGCGGCGGTCGTGTTTCTGTGCGACGCGCTCAAATCGGCGCTCATGGTATGGCTGGCGGGATTCCTGTTCCACAGCTCGCCCTCCATCCAGACCGTGACGATGGCGGCGTGCGTGGCGGGGCATCTCTATCCGTTCTATCTGGAATTCCAGGGCGGCAAGGGCATCGCGGTGCTGCTCGGCAGCGCGCTCGCGCTCGACTGGCGGCTGTTTCTCATCCTTGTGGCGGGCGTCGCGGTCATCACGTTCATCACGGACTATATGTTCATCGGCACGCTCTCGGCGAGCGTGGGGTATCTCGTCTGGTGCATCCTCACGGGGCGGAGCGGCTGGGACATTGCGATCATGGCCGCTACGGTCGCGCTCATCTTCTGGAAGCACCGGAAGAACTTCGCCCGCCTCGTCAAGGGCAAGGAGCTCGGCATCCGCGCGAGCATCTTCAAGAAAAAATACCGCGTCGATAAAAAAGACTCCTGAGAAAATCGACCGCCGCGTTTCCGAAACACCGGAAACGCGGCGGTCATTTTTTATTCTTCTTCCGGCTGCGGCGGCCGCGGTCTGCACACGACCGTGGCGAAGAGGAGCGCGAGCACGCACACCTGCACGAAGTAGACGTACCGGAAGCTCTGGTGGTAAACATACAGCACGGAGATGATGAGATTGCCGAGGAACGGCACGGCTGCGGAGCGGAAACGCTGCATACCGTTTTTCCGCCAGAAGAGCAGCAGCACCCAAAACGCGATCAGATACGCGCCCGTGCGCCAGAGCAGAATGTCCACCACGCTGTTCCGGGGCGTTCCGGTCAGCCGAAGGTAGGCTTTGGTGAAGAAGTTCTGCCGGTAATCGCGGAGCACGCCGTCGTCCGCATCGTAGTAATCGGCCATATCAACATACTGCGCCATCCAGTCCCGGTCATACACGAGACAGAAGGACTTTGCGTTGAAGCTGTCCTCCGGTTCCGCGACATCCCAGAGAATGTCGCACCCGTCGATGCGGTCCTTTAGTATCACATCCGGATACTTGCATAGCGCTTCGCCGTAGACCCGGAGGATCTCCGGCGTCGTTACCTCCGTCGGCGTATAGGGAACGCTCCCCTCCGGGCGGCCCCAGTAATAGAAATCATGGCCGTAATAGCGGGCGTAATAATCGTGCCAGTCCTTGAGCGGGAGCGCCTTTTCCAAAATCGCTTCCGTTTCCTCGGAGAGCGGCAGATCCTTATTCACGCACGAGCCGACGGCGCAGAAAAGCGTCGTGAACGGCGAGAGCGACACCGGCGCAACATTGAGTGCCGTCATGACCGGCCCCTTGAATACGCCGAACGATACCGCCGCAAGCACCGCCGCGGTAAGCGCGCGGAGCTTCACCTGCTCATAGCGCCGGACGGTGAGCACGATGCAGAGCAGGACTATTGCCGCCGCGGGCGCGGCGCCGTTGTGCCGCAGGAGGGACACGAGAAAGATGTCCAGCGCAAGACAGGCGTAAAACGGCCGTTTCCGGCTGCGCGGCGTATCGAGCGCAAGCTGCAAAAGGAGATATGTACCCCATAAAAGCGCGAGCGTGAACGGAAAATCCTTTAGTACGTTCGTCCAGCTGAGCACCTGATTCGGCATCAGCGCAAAGAAGCACCCGAGAAAGGCGAGCAGCGGCAGCGGCATGCCGCGGTCGTACCCCATCATGAGGAATGCGCACAGCACGAGCGAGAAGAGCAGCAGCTGCACCGCCGTGAGCGCGGCGGGATGGGGGATAACGGTCAGAACGATCCGCTCCAGCATCGTGCAGAGAAACGGATGGTTGTCGCTCATCCCGTAATCCCCCAGGGCTTGATGATATTGATCAATGGCGTCGAGCGGAAATCCGCCCGGCCATTCGACCCAGAGCACAAAGACCTGACAGAGAAGCAGTGCAATAAGAAGAACGCACAGCGCCTTCTTCCGGCTTCCCGGCTTCGGCAGCGTGCGGGGGCGGGAGGAGAGCCATTCCAGCGCGAACAGCAGCAGCCGGATAACGGGGATGAACCAGAGAATGCCGCTTAGCACATAGAAAAGCCCCGGCAGCGAAAAGTGCATCCTTGTGTTGCCGTCCAGAAAAAACCGCTGCGCGAAGCTCGCAAGCGAGGCATAAACGGCGATTATCCCAATGGCGGCACGGGAGCCCTTTGCGCGGTACTTTTCCATGCAGCCGCTCTTCCGGTTGAAGCACCAGACGGAAGCGACCGTCAGCAGCAGGAGAAAGCCCTGCGTCAGATGCGTCGGCTGGATGCGCTCGCTCGTGAAAAAGAGAAACACAAAGTTTCCCATGAGAAGAAAGGCGAGCACTTTCTGCCGCTCCGTCCAGCCGCGCTTTTCCATGGGGCGGGCGAGAAACAGCAGCGCGAGCTGCGCAAAATAGAACACAACGCACCACGCGCCGAGCGTATAGAGCAGCTTTTCCCAGAGCGCGTACATGTGCGAGCCTTCCAGCGGGAAGCGCACATGCGGCAGGAACGTGTTCCAGCCCGCGCCGACGAGCAGCGCGGCGAGCAGCGCCGCGGCGATCCGGCTTTGGAGCGGGAACGGCTTTCCCTCGGCGTATTTGCTCTTCAAAAAGAATGCCAGCACGCCCATGACCACAAAATAGCAGAAGATAAAGACTCTCTGCAATGAGGTTTCGAGCGTATGGAGGTTGACCAGAAAGGTGAGATAAAGCGCAGCCAGAACGATGGCCGGCAATGCGAGATAGTTTTTGCTTTTTTTCATAACCTGTACTCCGATAATGCGTTTCGGTCAGGAGACTTCATTGCGTCGGAAAATCTTTTTCAGAAAATCTCCGAGAATGCGGAGCGGCTTGGTGATCTTCCAGCAGGTGGAGTTTTCGTAGCGATCGCATTCGCTTTTGTAGTATGTTAGAAGCTGCGCCGTATCACCGGGGAGAGATATGTCGTTGTCTCCGTGCAGCAGATCCCATGTGAAGTAGTGCTTCAAAACTTCGTATGTATAATCCGGAGCTGGACCATTATCCTTTCTTAGCCAACTGCCCTCGTAATGGTGCTCGCAGACACATCTCCCGTCGTGCATATTCACAGTCATACGATTGGCGCTGAATACACGGATGTTACCTTCCAAAAGCTGTGATTTTCCGTTCAATTGCAGGTTCGTCCGTTTGATGAGAAGCTGCGTAAGACGGCGTGGGATCGTGAAGTCCTCTCCGGGACACTCTGTCAGATCGAAAGTGTCTTCTTCATACGAGCGGCGCAGTTCACCAATGAGCCCGCAGTTTTTTTCGGCACCCAAAATACCGGCGTGAATGAAGAGAGGCGTTTCAAAAGCAAAGAACGCTTTCGCATAGAGAAAACTTTCCAGCGGCTGATGAAGTTCCATGTCTGTATCCATGTAAACGCCACCGTGATCGTACAGCGCCTTTAACCGAAAATAATCGGAAACAAAGGCATACTGCTTCTTTTCGTACGCTTCTTCCACATACCGGTTTGCGTGAATGTTGCAATTGGATTCATTCCACTCCATGATCTCAAAATCCGGGGCGTATTTCTTCCAGGAATCCATGCATTTTTGAATGAGCTCGCTTTTCTCCCCGTTGCCGAACCAGCAGTAATGGATGATTTTCGGGATCGTGTCCAGATGCTCAAAATCCAGAAATGTCTCTTCACGGATCGCGTCGGCAATATAAGCGTTTCCGCGGAAATAGTCCCGGTTCCGGTCATAGTATTCCTTGGACTGCTTTGTGAAGTCATCGAGAAAATTGGTGCAGAAAAAGTTGAGGCTCCAGTATACCGCAAACTGTATTTCCTTTTCAAAGAGAGGGTTGGCGTGTTCGCGGATACGATCCCACGCGGCATAGCAGTCGAGCAGGCGCTTGTCGCTGGATTTTATCGACGTGATGGAACCGACGCGCTGGCGGTAGAAATAGAGCCCCTCGCGGAGATAGGAGACGTTTTTGGCCCAGCTCAGAAGGATCGGCGTCGTGGCGAGATCCTCGTAGAATCCGGCAGGGAAGCGGATGATATCGAAAAGCTCGCGCGCGACCAGCTTTGTGCAGATATTCACTGTGCCGTACTTGGCGGAGTATTTCATAATATCCGGCCGTCCGGCGTCAGGAAACTCAACGGAGCGGACGAGCTCTTGCCGCCCGTCGTCCCAGAAGGCGATATAATCCGCCATCACGCAGTCGGCATTGTGCTGCCGTGCGGCTTCATACATTTTTTTGAGCATATCGCAGTGGATAAAATCGTCGGAATCAACGAATGCGAGATATTTTCCGCGGGCTTTGCCGATACCGTAATTGCGCGCGTTGCCCAGCCCGCCGTTCGGTATGGTGAACGCCCGGATACGGTCAGAAAACTGATATACATAGTCATCGATGATCGTCTGCGACTTGTCTGTCGAGCCGTCATTAACGATAATGATCTCAAAGCTATCGAAAGTCTGTCCCACCACAGAGTCAAGGCACTCCGGGAGATAGTCAGCGGTGTTGTATACCGGGATAATGACGGAAATATCCGGCGTTTTAGAGGAGTAGATAGTTTGCGTGTGCATCACGGCGCGGCCTCTTTCTTCGGAGGTCTGGAAAAGTGCGTCCAGACTTTCTTTGATTCGTTCGTTGTTGTACGCATAGGAGCGAAGAGCATTTCTCTTTTCTTCCAGCAATTTCCGGTCATCGTAAATGGCGGTCATTCCGTCTATAATCGACAAAAGGTCATTTTCTATAATCCAGCCGTATTCGTCCGGAAGCAGTTCCGCCACACCGCCGGTGCGGGTGGACAGCACCGGCGTTCCGGCGGTAAGGCTCTCTGCTACGGTGAGAGCGAGACCTTCGTATTCCGATAAAATCGCCGTTACGTCGGCGGCCTTCATGTAGGAATACGGGTTTTGCCGAAAGCCGAGAAAATGCACATTGTCCAGACCGTAGCGCTCCTTCTTCTGCAGAAGGGAATCGTATTCATATCCGCGTCCTAAAATCAGCCATTCAATATTCAATCCACGCTCTTTCAGTACTTTGGCGGCGTCCAGCATCCGGTGAAAGGCTTTCTGCTCTTCCAGCCGTCCGGGCAGAACAACGGTCAGCGAATTGGACGTTTTCTTAGAGAAAAGTTCCGCATCGACTGCATCGGCTGCCATAGCGCGGATTTTGTCAGAATCTACGAAATTGTATACTACCGTGCTTTTTTCTGCGTGTTCGGGGAAATACTTCAAAAAGTTGTTCCGGTTATGTTCCGAAACAAAAACGATCCTGTCATAGGCTGTGAGCAGCCGCCTTCTGCGCTCCGTATCGTCCTGCACGACGTTCTTCCAGACGTCGTAATCGATGTGTATCCACTGGATCTTCTTTGCGCGGGTTTTGAGGTTTGCGATTTTTTCAAAGAAGGCTGAATTCTCAAACGGAACGACGATATAGTCGGCATCGGAAAAAGAGGCTCTTTGTGAGACCACGATTCCGTCAGCAAGCTCCGCGCGCACCGATGCTTCCGCTTTAACGGGAGAGTACAAAATGACCCCGTGGCCGCAGCTGCAAAGATAGTTGGCGATCTTAAACGTGGCGAAATGTCCGCCGCCTTTGTAGTTTATGTTGTCGACCGTAAAAATAATTTTCGCCATCCCTGGATCTCCTTCTATAGCTGAGTGATAAGTTTGATGAAGCCGTTGTCGTCGCTTGTAATTTTGCCGTACCGCCCGTCCTCCAGCATCTCCCTTACGCCGCCGACGTCGTTGGCGATGACCGGCACGCCGAGCGTTTTGGCTTCGTCGATCGTGACGGGCGTGCCCTCATACTCCGAAAAGAGCACGAGCGCATCGCACCGCGCGAGCAGGGGACACGGGTTTTCCATATATCCGGTCAGTGTCACGCACGGGCCGAGACCGAGCACGTCGCGCCGCCGCCGGATATCCTCGTACAGCGGCCCGCTGCCGGCAAAGTACCAGCGGAACGCGAAGCCGCGCTTTTTCAGCTCCGCGGCGATATCGAGCAGCCGGTCATAGCGCTTTTCGCGCTCGAGCCGCCCGATGGTGATGAGATTGCAGACCCGCTCGTCCACCGGCACCGTGAGCGGCGCTTTGGCGCGCTCGCGTATCTCGCCGCGGAACACCGGGTTCGGCACGGCGAGCGTCTTGTCCGCAAACTGCGGATATACGGCGAAAAACTTCTCGCGCAGCGTCCTGTTGAGACAGACGATCGCATCGAACCGGCGATAGAGCGCGGCGGCGTTTTTCGTAACGGCGCGCGTCCATTCGTTCAGCTCCCGCCAGGCGGCGTAGTCCGTATGGATCCACTGGATCTTTCCCGGATGGCGGCAGCGGGAGACAAATTCCCGCATTTTGGAGGCCTCGCTCACGACGAAGATCGTGTCGAAGGTCTCAAACGCCGCGGCCATGTTCCGCCGCAGCAGCGCTTTCGGCAGCACAGACTCGAGCCCGATGTGCGCGAGCACCGCGTAGGCGAGCCGGAGAAGCTTTCCGGCGAGGGATACGTCCCCGTCGCGCAGCACCTGCCGCGTCGGGCGCGAGAGCAGCCGCAGCCCACCTCCGTCGGGGATCTCAAGCAGCCGGAACTCCTGTCGGAGCGCGGCGTCCCGGCACGGCTCAGCGGAATAGAGCCATACCTCCGCTACGCCGGACACGGCGCGCGCCTGCGCGAGCGCCGCGGCACGGGCGCCGCTCGCGTAGTTTATATCGTCGAATACATAGAGAGCCTTTTTCGTGTCGTTTTCCAATAGCGCTTCCAGTGTGTCCCGGGATGTTTCGGCGGCTGGACGTTTCGCGTCCCGGCGCATCGTCTCCGCCGCGCCGCCGGTGAGAAAGGCGCGGAGGTTTTCGGCGATCTCTTCATCGGAAAAGCCGCAGAGGACGCCGTTTTTGCCGTCTTCGATCTGTTCGAGCGCGCCGGAGGTGCGCGTGGCAATGACCGGCACGCCGAGCGCCTTTGCCTCCGTGATGACCATCGACCACGATTCATGGTCGGAGAGGACGCACACGGCGTCGGCGCGGCGCATCACGCCGTAGGGGTTGTCGAGCGGGCCGGTCAGCGTGAAATAGTCTTCAAGCCCCGCATCCCGCACCGCAAGCCGGAGCTTTTCCACGAGCGGGGCGTTGGCAAGCGAGCCGATGTTCACCCAGCGAAACCGCAGCCCCTCGGAAAAGAGCCGCTGCATCGCCGCGACCTGCCGCAGATGGTTTTTCTCCTCACGCACGTTTGCGACCGTCACGAGCAGCGGCAGACCGTCCTCCGGCAGAGAGACGGGCAGCGCTTCCTCGCTCATGGCGATGATCTTCTCGCTGTCCACGCGGTTCGGAAGCACGGCCGAGCGGGAGGCAAGCTGCGGATATTTTTTCACCGCCCCCTCCATCGAGTGGCGGGAGGCGAAGAGAAAGCCGTCGAACTGCGCTTCAAAGCGCAGGATGTCCGGGTGGAGAAAGGCGGCCTTGTCCATGTCTGCGTGGATCCAGACATATTTGCGCCGTGCCGCGGCATAGCGCGCGCAGAGCGCGCTCGAAAACCACTCGCCGTAGGAAATGGCGGCGTCGTAGTATTGGTTTTGCAGATAGCGGATGGCGCCGCGGCGGAACGGCTGCGTGCCGGTGAGCTTCCGCTCAAGCTTGAAGACGGCCTTTTTCACGAACGCGGTCTTTTTTTCGTTTTCGGCCACGTTGATGACGTGCACCCAGTCCGGGATCTCCGGTATGAGGGAGAGACTGCCCGGCAGGTCGATCATATCAAAGATGAGAAGATCGACGTCGAAGCGCGCGCTGTCCATCGTGCGCAGGAGATTCACGAGCGCCGTTTCCGCGCCGCCCCTGAAGAACTGGTTGATGATAAAAAGGACGCGCTTTTTCTTCGGTGCGGCGGTACTCATGCGCGCATATACTCCCCGCACACGGCGTCCGCGTCGCCGAGCATGCGCATATGGCCGTGCTCGAGCCAGAGAGCCTTTTTGCAGATCTTCTGCACCTGCTCGATCGAGTGGGAGACGAAAACGACCGTTGCGCCGGAGGCGATCATCTCCTGCATGCGCGCGAAGCTCTTCTCCTGAAATTTATAGTCGCCGACGGCGAGGATCTCGTCGATGATGAGAATGTCCGGCACGTTCATCGTCGCAATGGCAAAGCCGAGACGCGCCACCATGCCGGAGGAATAGTTCTTCACGGCGGTGTCCACAAAGTCCTGCAATTCGGCAAACTCGATGATCTCGTCAAACCGCTCGGACATATACGCGCGGCTGTAGCCGAGGATCGCGCCGTTGAGATAGATGTTCTCGCGCGCGGAAAGGTTGGCGTCAAAGCCCGCGCCGAGCTCGATGAGGGGCGCAATGCTGCCGTAGGTCTCCACCGTGCCCTTGGTCGGCTTCAAAATGCCGGAGACGATTTTCAAAAGCGTGCTCTTGCCGGAGCCGTTCAGCCCGACGATGCCGAGAGAATCGCCCTTTTCGAGCGTGAACGATATGTCCCGCAGCGCCCAGAACTCCTGAAAATGGAGCTCCCGGCGCACGACCTTGATGAAATATTCCTTGATGCTGTCGATCTTCTCCGAGCTGAGATTGAACATCATCGAAACATCGTTGACTTTAATAACGCTGCCCATGGCGCACCTCCGCTCAGACATACAGGACGAACTTGTCCTGCTTTTTATAAAATACGAAAAGCCCCAGCGCGAGCATCAAAAGCCCCAGACACAGGCAGAGAAGGTTTTCCTTCAGACTGGGGAACACGCCGTAGAGCACGATGGAACGCATGTAGGTGACAAGATGGTACATCGGGTTGATCTGCATGAGCTTCATCACGGCGTCTGGCAGGATCTCCACGGGGTAGAAGATGGGCGTGAAGTATGTCCACGCGAGAATGAACACGCTGTAGAAATGCGCGATATCGCGGAAAAACACCGTGACCGCCGAGAGCAGGATGCCGAGCCCGACGGAGAAGAGGAACGTATAGAAAATGGGGATCGGGAGCAGCAGGAGCGTCGCGTGGAACGGCGCGTCGGTAATGAGCATCACGATGAACATCGCAATGAGCGAAAACCCGAGATTCACAAGCCCCGAAAGCACATTCGAGAGCGGGAAAAGGTACTTCGGGATATAGACCTTTTTGATGAGGGAGGCGTTGGATATGATCGAGTTGAGCGCGGTCGTCGTCGATTCCGAATTGAACGCAAAGATGAGCGAGCCCGAAAGATAATAGATCGGGAAATTCGGGATATTCTGCTTGAAGAGCGTGGAAAAGACGATCGTGATGACGACCATCATCAGCAGCGGGTTGAGCACCGTCCACACGAGCCCCAGCGCGGAATGGCGGTAGCGCACCTTGATGTCGCGCACCACAAGCTCGCGCAGCAGCGGCGTGAACCGGCGAAAGCCCTCCATTTTTTCTTTTACGTAGCCTTTGTTGAATGCCATGATCCGGTATTCCTCACTTTTTCGTATCGCGGCTCTGCAGCTTCCACTGCAGCCGCTTTACCGAGCGCATCATGCCGCGCGGAACGCACGCCATGATGAGCGGTTTGACAAGATAGATGTAATCCGAAGCCGGGGAGCCCATCGCGCGCAGTCCGCGCGCGCGGACGCGAACCTCATACATGCGGGTCCTGGCATTGTGACGGAGATAGGCTTCCTGCGGTTCGTACACCGAGTAAAGGATCTCCTGCAAGTTTTCCCCGATCACGCCGTTGGCGGCAAGCCGCATGACGAGATCATAATCCTCCGTGCGGCGCGTTTCGGGGGAGGTGCTGTAGCCGTTCACGCTCTCGAGAACGGCGCGGCGGAAGAGCATCGTCGGGTGGAAGAAGGGATTCTTCTGCGCGATGATGTGCTTCGTGATCTTCTGCGGAAACTGCCGCGTGCTCCATACGCCGGTATCGTCGAAAACGCGCACGCCGCACGCGGCGTAGGGCGCGCCGGACGAGAGCAGAAAGTCCATCGTCCGCTCGATCCGGTCAGAGTCGGAAACATCGTCGGCGTCCTGCCGGGCGATATATGCGCCCTGCGCGCGCGCAAGGCACTCGTTGAGCGAAGCGCCGAGACCGAGATTCGTTTTGTTTTGGAAGATCGTGACGCGCGCATCCTGCGCGGCAATACGCTGCATGATGCGCCATGTATCGTCCGTGGAGGCGTCGTCGCAGAGGATGAGCTCCAGATTGCGGTACGTCTGCGCCAGAACGGACGCCGCCGCCTTTTCGAGCGTGGGGGCGCCGTTATATACGCTCATGAGAACGGAAACGAGTCCGGCATCGCAGTTGGGCATTTTTCCCCACCTCCGGGTTAGTATAAACGTATCAGAGGCATAAAAACCCTTTATAAAGGTAACACTTTTGCGCGATGATAGCAAGCAGTATGTTTTTCCTGTACGGAAAAACCGCCGGAAAGAGTCATTTTCCCGGTTGACAAGCGGATATTTCGTGATAGAATGTATAAGATTTTTGGGCTATGACGAAGCAAGCCGCGCTGATACGGTCTACAGAGAGAGGGGGAGGCTGAAAGCCCCTCGTCCGGCGCCGCGGCAGCCACTTTTGAGCCTTCGCGCGAAGAGCGCGGCGGTCCGCCTCCGTTATCGGGCGCACGAGATACGGCTGGCGTCAGCGCTTAAAGCCGCAATCAGGGTGGTACCGCGTGGAATGTTTTTCCCCGCCCCTGTTTTCGGGGGCGGGGTGTATTTGTTTTTTGGAGGTTAGTATGAAAAATTTCGGACTCAATGAGCTGCGGGAGATGTATCTCTCCTTCTTTGAGACAAAAGGTCATCTGCGTCTGCCCAGCTTCTCGCTGATCCCCCGCAACGACCCCTCGCTTCTGCTCATCAACGCCGGCATGAGCCCCATGAAAACATGGTTCACCGGGGAAGAAGAGCCGCCGCGCCGCCGCGTGACGACCTGCCAGAAGTGCATCCGCACGCCCGATATCGAAAACATCGGCAAAACGGCGCGCCACGGCACCTACTTTGAAATGCTCGGCAACTTCTCCTTCGGCGATTACTTCAAGCGCGAAGCCATCCACTGGGCGTGGGAATTTCTGACCTCCCCCGACTGGGTCGGCATCGACCCCGACCGGCTGTACCCGAGCGTCTATCTCGATGACGACGAGGCATGGAACATCTGGCACAACGAGATCGGCATCGCTCCGGAGCGTATTTTCCGCTTCGGCAAGGAGGACAACTTCTGGGAGCACGGCAGCGGTCCGTGCGGCCCCTGCTCCGAGATCTATTATGACCGCGGCGAGAAGTACGGCTGCGGCAAGCCCGGCTGCACCGTGGGCTGCGACTGCGACCGGTATATCGAGATCTGGAACAACGTGTTCTCCCAGTTCAACAACGACGGTCAGGGCAACTACACCGAGCTTGCCCAGAAGAACATTGACACCGGCATGGGCCTTGAGCGTCTCGCGGTCGTCTGCCAGGACGTGAACTCCCTCTTCGACGTCGATACCGTCATGAACATCACCCACAAGGTGAGCGAGATCACCGGCGCGCACTACGGCGAGACGAACGCGAAGGACGTGTCTCTCCGCATCATCACCGACCACATCCGCTCCTCGACCTTTATGATCTGCGACGGCGTTCTCCCCTCCAACGAGGGCCGCGGCTACGTGCTGCGCCGTCTGCTCCGCCGCGCCGCCCGCCACGGACGTCTGCTCGGCGAGAAGGAGCCGTTCCTTTATAAAGTCTGCGATACCGTCATCCACGAGAACCGCGGCGCTTACCCTGAGCTTACCGAGCGGCAGGAGTACATCACCGGCGTCATCCGCTCCGAGGAGGAGAACTTCTCCCGCACGATCGACGGCGGCATGGCCATCTTCGCCGGTATGCTTGCCTCCCACAAGGAAAAGGGCGAGACCGTGTTCTCCGGCGCCGACGCCTTCAAGCTCTACGATACCTACGGCTTCCCGCTGGATCTCACGAAGGAAATGGCGGCGGACGAGGGCATGACGGTCGATGAGCCCGCGTTCCAGACTCTGATGAAGGAACAGCGCGAGCGCGCCCGCGCCGCCCGCAGCTCCGATGAGACCGCCTGGGCGGGGCTCGATCTCGGCCTGGACAATCTCCCCACCAAGTTCACCGGCTATGAACGTCTGCACGACGACTGCACCATCCTCGCCATCGTTGCCGAGGACGAGCTGCGCGAGCGCGTCGGCTCCGGCGTGCACGCGAGCATCGTTCTTGACAAAACACCGTTCTACGCCGAAATGGGCGGCCAGAGCGCCGACCATGGCCTGCTCATTCTCAAGGACGCCGTCTTTGAGGTGCACGATGTGCAGAAGAACAAGGCCGGCAAGGTGCTGCACCACGGTGTGATGGTCTCCGGCAATCTCGCCGTCGGCGACAAGGTGAACGCCTGCGTCGATACCGGCCGCCGCAAGGCGATCATGCGCGCCCACAGCGCCACCCACCTGCTGCACAAGGCGCTGCGCACCGTTCTCGGCGACCATGTCCATCAGGCCGGTTCGCTCGTTGAGCCCGACCGTCTCCGCTTTGACTTTACCCACTTCTCCGCCATGAAGCCCGAGGAGATCGCCTCCGTCGAGCGCATGGTGAACGAGGCCGTGCTCGAAGGCTTCCCCATCACCGTGAAGGAGATGCCCATCGCGGAGGCACGCAGTATCGGCGCAATGGCGCTCTTCGGCGAAAAGTACGGCGACGTTGTCCGCGTCGTTGATATGGGCGATGGTTACTCCGTGGAGTTCTGCGGCGGCACGCACCTCGACAATACCGCGAAGGTCGGCTCGCTGCGCATCGTGAGCGAGTTCTCCGTTGCGAGCGGCGTGCGCCGTATCGAGGCCATCACCGGCCAGGAAACGCTCAAATTCATGGAGAACAACACCCGTCTGCTCATGACGCTCTCCGAGCGTCTCAAGGCCAAGCCGGAGGAGCTGCTCACCCGCGCCGAGGCGCGCACGAGCGAGATCCGCGAGCTGCGCTCCGAGCTCGAAAAGTTCCGCGGCCGCGAAATGCTCTCCAACGCCGAGAGCTTCCTCGCCAGCTCCAAGAAGGTCGGCCCGCTGCACGTGTTCACCGGCGTCGTGCCGGTCGATACGCCGGATAACCTCCGCAAGATCGGCGATTTTCTGCGCGACAAGGACGAGAGCATCGTTGCGGTGCTCGCCGCCGTGCGCGACGGGAAGATCACCTTCCACAGCGTGTGCGGCAAGGCGGCGGTCGCTGCCGGCGTCCGCGCGGGCGATATCATCCGCTCCGTCACCGCCATCTGCGGCGGCAAGGGCGGCGGCAAGCCGGATTCCGCCATGGGCGGCGG
>ERZ773229.1427-NODE-1427-length-16488-cov-4.437169_pt1 | contig 16488 bp, 10 predicted proteins | sample MGYA00580992_ERZ773229 | MGnify/ENA primary metagenome ERZ773229 (study PRJEB29015, sample SAMEA2737795) | human gut metagenome | biome: human gut; feature: human-associated habitat; material: faeces | place: China | collected 2012 ... | reverse complement strand
TTACAGACTCTTTCTTTGTTGTCAGAGCCAAGACAAACTTAAAGTATAAGACAGTCAAATGGAAGCGAAGAATGCCAAAGAACATAATGACAGATGCGGAAGTGAAACTGACCGGATATCTCTCCGAGAAAAAATATCCTGAGTCATTCAGACTCGTCCGATATTACGACGAAGAGGATGACCGTGAGTTCACTTTCTTGACGAATGCAAAACAACTTTCTGCACTGGATGTCGCCAATCTTTATAAGAAAAGATGGTTAATCGAGCTGTTCTTCAAATGGCTCAAGCAGCATCTCAAGATAAAGAAATTCTGGGGCACAACAGAGAACGCTGTTCGCATACAAATCAGTGTGGCTATTATCACGTACTGTCTTGTGGCTATTGTCCAACATGATATGAAGTTGAAACGTTCAACCTATGAAGTTTTGCAAATTCTCAGCATATCATTGACTGACAAAACCCACTTGCGTGACCTGTTCGACAAGACTAATTTCAATGATGTCAAAGATCTAAATGATCCCCTGATTCCGGGGCTTTTTGATTAATTGTTTAACTCGTCCCATTTTAACGGGACACTAATGAAATGAAATATTATTCTTTAGGAGAATTAGATGAAGGAATTTTTGAAAAAGATGATTTAGAAAAATTGCTTTATAAAGTAATAAATTCACTTCCGGAAAAATGTAGGGAGATATTCTTAAAAAGTAAGTTGGAAGGTAAAAAGCAAAAAGAAATAGCAGAAGAAATGAATATTTCAATAAATACGGTTGAAACTCAAATGGGAATTGCCTATAAAAAACTACGAAATGAATTAAAAGACTACTTTCCTCTTTTTATATTTCTGTATTATTTATAATCAGAAAAAAACGATTTTCTTTTAGCGGATTCTTTTTCTACATTCGTCTATACTATGAATTAATTCATAAAAATATGGATGAACGTATCTTAAAATATTTCCAAAATAGCCTCTCATCCAATGAGAGATTGCAACTTTTTCGTGAGATAGAAAAAAACGAAGAATTGAAAAAAATGTTTGCTGAGTATCAGAATATGCAAGCATTACTAAATTTGTCTTCACATGCCGAAGATAAGGAAGAAGGGGAAACGGGCTATCGGTATTTCCAAAAACGTATAAGAAGAAAATCAATGCATATTTGGTTAGTAAAAACTATGAAATATGCAGCAGCAATGCTCATTTTAATGATAGGTACATATCAATTAGCTATTTGGCATACGTCACGACAACTGCAAGATGATTTTCAAATGCAAACCAATACATTATATGTACCAGCAGGACAACGTGCTTGCATAACACTACAAGATGGAACTGTTGTTTGGTTAAATGCCCAATCTACTATGATTTATCCCTCGTGTTTTTATGGAAAAGAGAGAACAGTTTCCATTATAGGCGAAGCCTTTTTTGAAGTGTCTAAAGATAAAGAAAGGCCTTTCATTGTGACCACTCAAGATGAGAAAATACGAGTATTAGGAACAAAATTCAATGTACATAGTTATCCGGATGCCAAACAAATAAGGACAAGCTTAATTGAAGGTACCGTTCAAGTATTCTATAAAAATAGCCAGATAATATTAAAACCTAATGAAGAATGTATTGCACAAGATGGAAAATTAACAGTCAGTAATATAGAAAATCCTGATATGCTATTGTGGCGAAGCGGCATTTATAGCTTTAACAATGAACGTTTGGTCGATATTATTCACAAATTAGAATTGTATTATGATGTCACAATTAATATTGCAAATCCCAAATTGCAGGATATTTGCTATACATGTAAGTTCCGTCAAAGAGATGGAATAGAGAAGATATTATATACTATCCAGAAAATACATCATTTTGGAATTGAAATAAATAAAGAAAGAAATGTAATCACCTTGAAATAATGCAATTGTTCAACCTTTAATACATTATCCACATGAAGACATAGATTATATTGAAAAAGGCGACAAGTGCACCACCACTTATCGCCTGAAAAAAAAGTAAATACCAGAGAATCGTTTTTTAGTATTCACTCTAAATGCAAAGATATGAAAATAAATCCTTTGTTATCACTCTTTATTGTCCAAAATCAAAGCTTTAAAGATTATTTTAGAATTATGAGAATCACTTTATTCTTGTTATTTGCTTGTGTATTCCAATTGCTGGCAATGGATACAGAAGCACAAAATTCAATTATTACCTTTTCTTCCAATTCTATATCCGTAGGTCAATTAATAGAAGAAATAGAAAAGCAGACTGATTATTTAGTTGTGTATAGTAATCGCGAAATAGACATAAATCATCAGGTTACTATACGGGATAAATCAGCTAAAGTGTCCTCATATTTGAAAGAGGCATTAGCTGGAATGGGAATTAGTTATAAGTTTGAAAACGATTATATTATTTTATCGAAAAGCAACAGCTTGCTAAATCAGTTACAGCAACAAGAAAAAATAACAGGAACAGTGACTGACGTAAAAGGAGAACCGGTTATAGGCGCAAATGTCAGTGTAGTAGGTAGATCAATAGGTACGATTACAGATATAGATGGCAAATTTGTCATTCAGGCTTCACAAGGAAATTCTCTTCAGATTTCATTTATCGGTTATAAGACTCAGATTACAAAAGTCACTGGTAAGCATATTGCTATTGTTCTGCAAGAAGATATGGAAATGCTTGACGAAGTGGTGGTAGTAGGTTATGGCGTTCAGAAACGTAAAGATTTGACAGGTGCCATCGGATCCTTAAAAATGAATGATTTGGCTGGTAAACAAGCATTGTCTATAGCTGATTATTTAATGGGAAACATTGCTGGATTAAATATTGGTCGAAGTTCTTCTACGAATGGACAAACTAAAATGTCCATTAGAGGAGAAAATTCAATCTCAGCCAGTACAGAACCTTTGTTGGTTGTTGATGGCGTAATATTCCCAGGTGGAATAAATGATATAAATTCTGAAGACATTGAAACAATAGATGTATTGAAAGATGCAAGTTCAGCAGCGGTTTATGGTGCCCGTTCCGCAGCAGGCGTAGTATTGGTCACGACCAAAAAAGGTAAGTCTCAGAAGCCTTTAGTATCGGTTAATACGAAGTGGGGAATTCAAACACTTATTAGAAAAGAACAAGCTTATGATGTTTCTGGGTATTTAAGAATGCGCACTGATGCTATGGAACAATATGCACCTAAAGATAACATGCCTGGATATTATCATAATCCGAATTCTCTTCCGTCTGGTGTGACTTTAGAGCAATGGCTTAGTTACGATGGAAATGTATCGGATGTAAATGATCCTACTGATTATTGGTTAAATCGTTTAAATCTCTATCCGGTTGAAGTCGCTAATTATCGGGCAGGAAAATCTATAAATTGGTATGATGAAGTGTTTAGGACGGGAGTCCTTCAAGACTACAACATAAGTTTATCAGGAAGTTCAGATGTTTTTACCTATTATTGGTCAGTAGGTTATTTGGATAATAAAGGGGTTGTTTACAATGATGATTATAAAAACATACGTTCACGTTTAAATATTGAGGGAAAAGTTACCGATTTTCTTAGAGTGGGATTAAATGCAAGTCTGTCTAATTTTGATAATGGAAATCAACCAGCCGATTGGAAAAAAGCTTTTACAAATAGTCCTTTAGGTGATATATATACAGAAGATGGAAGTACTTATACGAAATACCCTAATGGGGATAATATGGCACCAAATCCATTTGATCCATGTAGTTATTCGAAAAATAATAAAGGAACGTCCTTATTTGCCGTTGCATTTGCAAAAGTAACTCTTCCTTTGGGATTTACTTATGAAATGAATTATAGTAATCACTGGGATTGGAATAATCAATATGTATATAAGCCTATTAGTTCTATTGGAGGAGGAGCAGCCTACGGGTATGGTGCTCGTAATAATTCTCATTCGAGCAAGTGGTCTATTGACAATATTTTGAGATGGAATAAAGTTTTTGCTGATAAGCATAGATTTGATGTAACATTACTTTATAATGCAGAAAAATATACTTATTTTAAGACGGAAGCTTCTTCCAGTAGTTATGATGTATCTGAAATCTTAGGTTTTCATGCATTACAGTTAGGACGTGTATATCAAGCAGGATCTAATGATGAAACTGATACGGCAGCAGCCATGATGGCCCGTTTGAATTACACTTATCATGATACCTATATGTTGACTCTTTCTTTTCGTCGGGATGGATATTCCGCTTTCGGAGTAAACAATCCATGGGCAAACTTTTATTCAACAGCATTTGCATGGAGAATAAGTGAAGAAGAATTTATGAAAAATTCACGTGCATTGTCCAATTTGAAACTCCGTTTCTCCTATGGCATCAATGGCAATAGAGAAGTAGGTCGTTATAGAGCGCTTTCAGAATTGAAAAATGACAATTATATTGTTGGCAGTTCGCCAGTTGTTGGTCTGTACACGCTAAATATGGCTAATCCGAATTTGAAATGGGAAAAAACGACTTCGTATAATTTAGGTGTTGATTTTGGTTTTTTTGACAATCGTTTATCTGGAAGTTTGGAAATGTATACAATGCAGACCAAAGATTTATTGCTTACTCGTGCCCTTCCTTCGACGACTGGATATGCAAGCGTAATATCTAATATGGGACAATTGAATAATAAAGGTCTTGAACTTACATTGAATACATTAAACATCGATAAACCTAATTTAAGATGGACAACCAGTTTTAATTTTTCGATGAATCGAAATAAAATAATTCATTTATATGGTGATATGGTCGAGATATTTGATGCTAATGGAAATGTGATAGGACGAAGGGAGGCTGATGATACGAAGAATGGGTATTACATAGGTCATGCATTAGATGCTATTTATGATTATGAAGTAATTGGAGTGTGGCAGCAAAATGAAGAAGAGGAGGCTAAAAAATATGGTAAATTCCCTGGTGATTTCAAAGTCCTTGATAAAAATGATGATAAACAGTTTTCTCCCGATGAAGATAAAACTTGGCAGGGGCACACGGAACCGCGTTATAGGTTTGGTATGAGAAACCAAGTTACCCTATTTAAATCGTTGGATTTTTCTTGTATGTTTCGGGCAAATCTAGGACATATTAAAGATGCAACAAGTTATGCACAGTCTTCTGTTTACACTCAGCGTGTCAGTGATTATGTAGTGCCCTATTGGACGCCAGAAAACCCTTCAAATTCCTATTCACGTGTTTGGCCTACAAGCATAGGAGCTAAAGTATATAGGAATGCCTCTTTTTTTCGTATTGATGATATAACAATTGGCTATCGACTTCCAGAAAAAATAGTAAAGAAAATTGCTTTACAAACAGCACGAATCACATTCAATATAGATAATGTTTGCTCTTTTGACAGTTGGGGAAGATGGGATCCGGAAACGGAAGCGCCAACTCCCACTGTATTTACTTTAGGAATTAATCTTACCATGTAAAAAAGAATTTATGAAAATGAAAAAAATAATAGCAGGATTATGTATCCTTGGTTTTTTAAGTTTATTGTTTGCTTGCAAGGATAGTTTTTTGGAACCCAAACCACTTTCTTTTTTAAGTATAACCAATACATATAACACTATTCAAGGATTGCAATCCGGTTTAAATAGCTGTCGTAAGGGATTGGTAAAGGACTTTATGCTTGAAGGGGGATATTTGCAGATTGATTATGTAGGAACTGATCTTGCAGTTGCAGTAAATGGTGGAGTCCATAATTATAATACTCAAATGTTACCCTCTACAGCTTCAATTGCAAATCAATGGAACTCGGCTTATACCCAAATTAAAAATGCAAACGCCATATTGGCTGGTGCTATGAAAATGGATATTTCCAGTCAAGCAGTTCAAAGAATTATAGGCGAAGTCTATTTTTTTAGAGGGTATTGGTATTATAGGCTGATTAATTTATATGGAGATGTACCTCTTGTACTTGAAGAAGTAAATGAGCCTAAACTAGATTTTGTTTCATCAACTCGTAATCGGATTATAAAGCAGATGATAAAGGATTTGGAAATAGCAGAATCTTATTTGTCAGATGATATCCAAGATGGTGAAGTCTCTAAAGCAGCAGTTCAGCATTTACTGACTAAATATTATTTACAAGATTCCAGATTTCAAGACGCTGTAACAATGTCCTCCAAAATAATAGATAATCCTCGATATGAATTAATGAAAAATCGTTTTGGAGTAGCAAAAGACGATGAAACCAAAAACGTGATGTGGGATTTGTTCAACAAGGCTAATATTTCATTACCAGAGAATAAGGAAAAGATTATGGTTATACTGAACCGCTACAATGTTGTAGGTAGTTCTGGCAATTCTGCTAGGAATAGAGAATTTGTTTCAGCGTGGTTTAATACTATTAATGATTCTCAAGGTAAAAGAGGAACAGTGGATGGAATATCAGGTGAACCTCAAATTACATTTACTGGTAGAGGAATAGGTAAGAGTAAAAAAACAAATTATTATCGTTTCACTCTTTGGAATGATAATAATGATTTAAGACATGCTTATCCAGCTTGTTGGATTCCGATTGATTCATTGATTTACAATAATCCAGAATCTATTGATTATGGTAAAAAAATAAAGCAGGAAACTTGTACTGATACCTTAAAGGGATTTGATGATATGTTCGTAAATAAAATACTAGTAGAGGATGAAGCTCTGCCTAAATATGTAGGTGCCAATATTATTGGTGGTTGTACTGATTGGTATGTTTTTCGTTTGGCAGAAACTTATTTGTTAAGAGCTGAGGCATATGTATGGATTGGAGGAGCAGATAATTTGTCGAAGGCGGCAGCGGATATCAATGAGGTAAGGAAAAGGGCTGGAGCAAAACCTGCTGGTAATGAGATTGGTTTGGATGATGTTCTTGATGAACGTGCCAGAGAATTGTATGTAGAAGAATTTCGTAGAACAGAACTGGTAAGAATTGCATATATTATGGCTTCAAAATCAATAAATGGATATACATTGGATAACATGGGAGAGAAAAACTTCTTTTATGATCGGGTTATAGATAAAAATAATTTTTATAAAGAAAATTATGAATATAAAAAAGTGCCGTATCTACTGTCTCCATTTCATGTGTATTGGCCTATTCCAGAATCCGCAATAGAAGCAAATACTAAAGCTGTTATTAATCAGAATTATGGTTATGTAGGATATGAAAAGAATATAGAACCTATTGATGAATAATTTAAATAAAATATTAAAATGAAAAAGTTGTTATATATAGTTTTTTTGCTTTTGTCAGTAATGTCCTGGGCTCAGGAAGGCGTAAATATATCATCATATAATAATATGAAGATAGATGGTTACAGAGGTTTATGGTTTCCGTTGGGTAGGTCGGAATATGGATATAAATATTCTGGTGGTTTTGGAACATATACGGTCAAACATGATCCTTTGGCAGTTTATTCAAAAGAGGTAAACAAAACATATTTTGTGTATGGAGGAACTCCATCTGTTCACGAACGAAGGCTTTTATGTATGATTGGCTGCTATGATCACAATACCGGTCTAATTTCTAAACCTACTGTGGTTTTTGATAAAGAAGGAGTGGATGATCCGCATGATAATCCAACTTTGGTAATCGATGATCAGGGCTATATTTGGGTTTATGTTGCAGGTCGAGGTAATGGACGTCCGGGGCATCGTTACCGTAGTGCTTCTCCATATGATATTTCAAAATTTGAATTAATGAATTCTTCAATTATGGCCTATCCTCAACCCATTTATATAAAAGGGAAAGGACATTTCTTGTTTTTTACACGTTACGATGGCAGACGACAATTATTTTTTCAGACGAGTCCAGATGGAAAAACTTGGAGTGATTATCAACAAATAGCTTCTATCATGGATGAAGGAGAGAAACAATCTGGACATTATAGTACGACTGGTAATTGGAATAATAAGCTTGCAATAGCTTTTAATCGTCATCCTGACGGTCGTGTAGATTATCGTACAAATATGTATTATCTTCAAACAGAAGATTTTGGGAAAACATGGACTACCGTAGATGGAAAAACTGTAAAGTTACCGGTAACAGAACGTTTAAATCCATCATTGGTTCTTGAAGTGGAATCGGAAGGAAAGAATTTGTATGTAAAAGATATTGAATTTACTCCCGAAGGTTATCCAGTTATTCTATATTTGACAAGTGAAGGTTGGGAAGCGGGTCCTATCAATGGTATGCGCCATTGGTATACTTGTTACTGGAATGGGAAAACATGGATTAAAAAGATGATAACGACATCGACTCATAATTATGATTCGGGAAGTTTATGGATTGATGGGGAAACATGGACAGTGATAGCCCCAACGGATGCCGGACCTCAGAAATGGGGAACTGGTGGCGAAATTGTATCTTGGGAAAGTAAAGATAGAGGTAATACTTGGACGAGAAAGATTACTTATACGAAAGATAGCCCACGTAATCATGGATATGTGCGTAAACCTCTGAATGCTACCAACCCTTTTTATTGTATGTGGGGAGATGGACATTCTGACATCTTTAGTATTTCAAAACTCTATTTTGGCGATTCTGAAGGGAATGTTTATATGATGCCTTACATAATGCAAGATGATTGGGAGAAACCTTTGAAGATAGGAACACAAGAAGTTATTTTATACGATGCAAATGTTGTGGTAGACGAAATTAGAAATAATATGATAAATGTAGATTTGCATGAGAAAAGGGTACTTATAAGCAAATATGAGGTGACTCAAAAACAATGGTATTCAGTTATGGGATATAACCCTTCGCATTTTCAAGGAGAATTGTTACCTGTTACAAACGTGAGTTGGAATGAAGTTCAATTGTTCTTAAAAAAATTAAATCGAATGTCCGGATTAGAATATAGATTGTTAACAGGCGACGAATTTGTGAAAATTACTAAAGGAGGAGTTGAAAAAAAAGATGGTCTATATAGCGGAGAAACTATAAACGAAGTTGCATGGTATTTGGAAAATTCCGGGAATGAGCCTCATAAAGTCGGCTTGAAGCAACCTAATGAATTGGGGATTTATGATATGTTCGGAAATGTTTGGGAGTGGGTAGATAATCCAACTTGTCCAAATGCTAAGGCGCACAAGATTTTTGGGGGGGCTTGGAATAGTGAAGGAGGAACATGCAAGATTGGATATTATAGTAATCATGCTGATGATTTTAAAAGTTATGACATTGGATTTAGAGTTGCTTTGGATGTTAAATAATATGGGATAATAGCGAATAATATGACTAGTAAATATGTATTTTATCTATGCTTAATGTTTTTATTATTGCATAGTAGTTGCCAATGTGCAAAAACAGACGTTTTTGGTTCGGAATATATAGATTCAACAATTGTAAAGGTTATTGATTGGCAAATGAAGCATCCCAAACATGATCCACGTGATTGGACAAATGCAGCTCTCTATTCTGGGATGTATGCAGCTTGGGAAGTTACGCATTCAAATAGAATATATGAATTGCTGATGAATGTAGGTGAAAGTGTGGAATGGCAGCCTTTCAGTCGTTGGTATCATGCAGATGATATTGCTGTTTGTCAGACTTATATTGATTTGTATCGGCGGGAAGGAAAGGCCAAAATGATACAACCAACAATTGATACGTTAAATATGTTAATCAACCAACCATATCCCCAAAAACGTCCTCATGAAGTTATAAAATGGTGGTGGTGTGATGCCTTGTTTATGGCTCCTCCTGTTTTGGTAAAATTAGGGATGAGTACTGGTGATGAGAAATATCTGAAAATTAGCGATAAATATTATGAGGAAGCTTATAATTTATTGTATGATAAGGATGAAAAATTGTTTTCTCGTGATTTGAATTATGTAATTAAAAATAATAAAAATGATAAAAGAGAAGCTAATGGTAGAAAGATATTTTGGTCACGAGGTAATGGTTGGGTTATGGGAGGTTTGGTTAAAATACTAACGGAATTACCGGATACTTATTCGAAACGAGAATTTTATGAAACTTTATTCAAAGAAATGGCAGAGAGAGTCATCACTCTCCAACAAGAAGACGGGTTGTGGCGTGTAAGTTTGTTAGACCCCCAATCATATCCTGGAGGAGAAGTTAGCGGATCTGGATTCTTTTGTTATGCTTTAGCATGGGGTATTAATAATAAACTTCTGGATAAGAATGAATATTTACCGATTGTAAAAAAAGCATGGATTGCTTTAAATCAATGTGTTGATGAAGAGGGGCGCATAGGTTGGGTGCAACCTATAGGGGCTGATCCTCGTAAAAATTTCAATCGAGACAGTTGGGAAGTATACGGAACCGGAGCCTTTTTGCTTGCCGCTAGTGAAGTTGTAAAATTGAAATAATGATTGTCCCCTCATTATCTCATTTTTTGAATTTACTTTGGGGATTTTATAAAGTTGAAGGATATTAGGTAAATAGATATATTGTTTTTTATTTCGTGATTTGTTTTTTACCTGATGTCCTTCTTTTCTATATTGATAATTTGCAAAATGATTAAGATGAAATTTATTTTGTTTTTAATATATTTTTTAGGCTGCTTTTTTTTGTCATTTGGGCAGCAGAATACTAGTACTTATTGGAATAATAGGTTGGAAATTAAATCTTTTAGACTTCCTCTTCCTCCATATGACTATATTCCCAAAGTGGTCGATTTGAATTGTGACGGTACCCCTGATGCTATATTTTCTATGACTCGTGATAGTATTCCCGTATTATGGCTTGATGATAATGGTGACATGAGATGGGATGACTTGGAAGGAGATACTTCAAGTGATTGTTTGTTGATTGATCGGAATAAAGATGGTATTTATGGTGGACATGGAGATCTTGTAATAGATTGGGTTGACACAGATCATGATGGTAAGCCGGATTTGCAGATAGTAGCAGAGTACCCGAAACAAAAAGCAGAAGACGTTTGGCCAAATGGCCATTATATGATTGTTCTCGATACAGATCGAGATGGTATATTTAACAACATAGATTGGAATTGTTTGGAAATCAAAAGCTGGGAAAGAAGTGGAATATGCGATTTTTATACGGATTATAGTGGACAATCTGCATTCTTGAAAATACATGCAGCGACTTATAACATGCAAGACGTACGTTTGAATTGGGAAAATCCATTTTTGTTTTATGATGAAGATGGGGACGGATTGTCGGAAGTGGCGATTCGGTTGCTGGATTCTTTAAAGAAAATAGATAATGATTCTCCGGATAATAGTTTTGTTAATTCCCAAGTAAATGGATTTATAGACTGGGTTTCTGTTGGAATTGACATGGATAATGATAATGGTGTAGAAAATGAATTTGACTTTGATCTCACTCTTAATTTTCGCGGAAAAGGGTTTTATTATATGGATCAGGTACATAAAATAAATAATGTGAGAAAATTACCAAAGACGGATACTTTTTTTATTGACCCAAGATTTAGGCAGATTACAGAATTGATTTATCCGGATCATAGTAATGCTTGGAATTTGATTTTTGACAGAGGGGAGTGGAATAAAGTTTATTTTACTTTTGATGAAGATGATGATTGCCATCGTTGGGAAAGGGTGGAATTGTATGACCCTTTGGATCCCTTTAAAGTTGGTTGGGGGAATGGAGGGTTAGATAATAATAGTCAGTCTGATGCTAGCGGAGACCGTGGTGAATGGGATTTGGATAATTCTGGCAAAGGGAAATTGTATGTGAGTAAGTTTGATGGAAGGCTACATCTTTATGGTGCAGAATGGGGATGTTGGCGTATTGATCAGAATACAGAATATTATCAAGGCTGGGATAGACTTTGGACTGGTTCTAGAAGAAATCCCCAAGAGTTTGCTACTGTAAAATATGAGGATGTGGATGGAAATGGTTTTTTTGATACCATAAAATATGATATGGATGGTGATCAGGTTTTTGAAACTATAGTTAGCTTGAAAAACTTGGGAATTAACGATGTGTGTGAATTGATAGATACATCAACATTTAAATATGAAAATTTTACAGATTTGATGTGTAAAATGGCTCATGACATGTGGAGTAATGCATTATTAGCTTGTAAAGTTGCGGAAAAATATGGTGTGAACACTTTTTGGTATGCAAAGCTGAAACAAGCGGCTTCTATTCGTAAAAAATATGATAATGGCTATTGGTTGCAATATTATTTATATAAAGATTTGGAATATCTTTTTTTAAGAAAGCAAGATAAATATTCATTGGATAAACTCAATAGTGCTTATTATGCTGGTAATTGGAATCTTTTATTAATGGAATAAATGTAGGCTGTGTACAATTGCAACTTAACGAGAATATACACTGTTAAGTGGGTTTAAATCGTAAAATATTAATTATGAGTCTAATAAAGAAAATATTTTGTGTGATTATTGGATGTATATTGTATGGATGTTTTTTAGAGAAAACAATTGATGCAAATTCTCCGATAGATTGCGTCAATCCTTATATGGGTAATATTAGCCACCTGCTGACACCTACCTATCCGACAATTCATTTACCCAATAGTATGCTCCGCGTCTATCCGGAGCGTACCGACTTCACATCTGATTTGTTGCACGGACTTCCTTTGATTGTGACCAGCCATCGTGGAAATTCCGCCTTCAATTTGAGTCCCTACCAAGGAAATGATATTCGTCCGGTAATCGATTATAACTACGATCAAGAAAAGATATATCCCTATTATTATGAAGTGGTTCTCGACGACGGACAGCTGGAAATAAAATTCGCACCTTCCCATCAGTCTGCCCTTTATCAGATTAATTATGTGCAACCGGACAAACCTGCTGATTTATTGGTAAATTCCAGCAATGGTTATATTCAAGTATCCGGTGAAGGTCACGTGAGCGGTTACCAACAATTAGAGAACGCTACTCGCGTATATCTGTATCTTGAACCGGATGTTGTCCCTGCTGAGGTCGGAATACTGGAAGATGGTAAAATCAGCACCAATACTTCCTATAAAGGCCTGAACTCCTGTGCTGTCCTTCGTTTTGCTCCAGGTACTTCAAAAGTTTCTCTTCGTTATGGTATTTCATTTATTAGTGAAGAACAAGCACGGAAGAATATGGAACGTGAATTACCGGATTATGATTTGCAATTATTGGCTTTAAAAGGGCGTGAACTTTGGAATCGTGCTTTGAGTAGTATTGAAGTGACTGGCGGTAGCGAACAGGATAAGCAAGTGTTGTATACTTCTTTCTACCGTTTTTTTGAGCGTCCGGTATGTATTAGTGAGGATGGCCGTTATTTCAGTGCTTTTGACGGTAAAGTTCATGAAGACAATGGAATGCCTTTTTATACGGATGACTGGATTTGGGATACTTATCGTGCATCCCATCCTTTGCGTGTTCTGGTAGATGAAAAGACAGAACTCAATATCATAGATTCGTATTTACGTATGGCTGAGCAAATGGGAACCATGTGGATGCCCACTTTCCCCGAAATAACAGGGGATTCTCGGCGAATGAATTCCAATCATGCAGTTGCAACCATTGCAGATGCAGCGTCAAAAGGACTTTCTTTCAACTTAGAAAAAGCTTACGAAGCTTGCCGTAAGGGAATTGAAGAAAAAACATTGGCACCCTGGTCTGCTGCACCATCTGGATGGATTGATGAATTTTATAAGAAAAATGGCTATATTCCTGCATTGCAACCTTATGAACAAGAGACAGACTCTAATGTCCATCCGTTTGAAAAGCGCCAACCTATTGCTGTTACACTAGGAACTTCTTACGACCAATGGTGTTTATCACGTATTGCTGAAATATTGGATAAGGATGAAGAGTCGGCTTATTATTTGCGTTGTTCTTATAATTACCGTAACGTATACAATTCGGCAACCTGTTTTTTCCATCCCAAAGATAAATTAGGAAAGTGGATTGAACCGTTTAATTATAGCTATTCTGGAGGCCAAGGAGCTCGTGAGTATTATGGAGAGAATAACGGTTGGATCTATCGCTGGGATGTTCCCCACAATGTTGCTGATTTAATAGCTTTAATGGGAGGAAATGAACAATTTGTTGCTAATTTAGATCAGACTTTTCGTGAACCTCTCGGGACAAGTAAATATGAATTTTATTCTCAGTTTCCAGATCATACAGGTAACGTCGGACAATTTTCAATGGCCAATGAGCCTTCTTTGCATATTCCTTATTTGTACAATTATGCAGGAAAGCCTTGGAAAACTCAAAAACGTATTAGACAGTTGTTGAAAACATGGTTTCGCAATGACCTTATGGGGATCCCTGGTGATGAAGATGGTGGAGGTATGTCTGCATTTGTAGTGTTTTCTCTATTAGGATTTTATCCTGTTACTCCTGGATTACCAGCTTATAATATTGGCAGTCCTTTGTTTCCGAGTACTAAAATAAACTTGGGGAGCGGAAAACTCTTTGAGATTGAAGCAAAAAACGTTTCGGATGACAATAAATATATTCAATCTGCAATATTGAATGGTGAGAAATGGGAGAAGCCGTGGTTTAGCCATGAAGATATAAAGAATGGTGGTAAGTTGGTTTTGATAATGGGAAACAGACCTAATAAGGCGTGGGGAGTCGGTATAGGAATGCAACCCCCTTCTGCTGACAAATTAGAGAAATAAATTAGGGATACATCATTGGGAGCCGCCATACTTTCTCACATGACGGCTTCCGTTTCTATTATCTGGATATAAGCATTTGACCAATCTCGTCTGAAATGTCTGTGGTTATTCGAAAAAAGTCAATGATTTCCTATTGATTCTTGCAAAAGAACTCAAATTTAGGTTTGATTCTCCTAGATTCCTAAAGAAGTTCCCGCTTTTTCAGGTTGTGGGGCAGCAATTCGGCAAAGTCTCTAGTGTAGTTTCATGTATGTGGCTGAGGAAGTGGAGTGTCCACTTTTTAAAGTATATTCGGGCGCGTAAAATAAACTTTTTATCGCTAATTGTTGTGCGATGGTCGCCCAGTTAGCCAGTGGCATGGTCCATTTCTTACGTATATTGCGGTAAGCGAGGTAGACCAGTTTTTCAAGGGCGGTATTGTTAGGGAACACGCCCTTGTTTTTTGTGACTTTACGTATTTGACGATGATATCCCTCGACTGTATTCGTAGTATAAATCATACGTCGTATATCCGGCGTAAACTGGAAGTATTCAGTAAGCCTTTCCCAGTTATCCTGCCAAGACTTGATAACGGTAGGGTATTTCTCACCCCATTTTTCTTCCAGATTAAGAAGCTCTGTCTCAGCGGATTCCTTATTTACCGCACCATAGACATGTTTCAGATCCCTCATGAACTCCTTCTGGTGCTTGCTGCCGACATACTTGACGGAGTTACGTATCTGGTGGACAATACAGAGCTGGACAATAGTATCAGGAAACACACTTTGGATAGCATCCGGGGAGCCTTTCAATCCGTCAACACAAGCTATGAGTATGTCACAGACACCACGGGTCTGCAAGTCTGTCAATACATTCAGCCAGAAGTTCGCCCCCCTCATTTTTAGAGATATACATCCCTAACAGATCCTTATGTCCCTCGCTGTCCAGAGCCAGTACATTGTAAATCGCACGGGTTACAGCACAGCCTCTGTCATATACCTTATAATGAATGGCATCCATCCAGACTATCGGATAAACGCTGTCTAGGCTACGGGAACGCCATGCCTTTATTTCCGGAAGTACACGATCAGTGATGGCGCTAATCGTCTCAGCAGACACACGATTACCCAAGTTCTCCTCCATCCAGTCACTTATCTCACGTGTGCTGTTTCCCAAAGCATAAAGTCCGATGATGCGGTCTGCAACACCCTCTGCAAGAATGGTTTCACTTATTTTCAAAAATCATGGGAGTCAGCCCTAAAGCCTATCGTAATCGTATACGGACATAAAAAACATTTTCAATATCCGACAAACAGAACAATCCTATTCATTCCCTACCTTCTCCCTACCTTCTCCCTGTATGTTCCCTCTCTATAGACACGGAGAAGAGAGGGCGAAGGTAGGGAGAAAAAGAGATATGGAACAAAACTGTCTTTGGAAAATAAAACTTCGCCTAATATTTGTTTTATCCCGAAAATATTACACATTTTACGTAACGCAAAATGTATAACGTAAAACATAGAATCATTATGGTGAAACAAGTCGGCTTGGAGTTGAGAAATCCTCTTTTCTGATTTATGGCTATGTGATATAATCTCGGATGTTAATTCCGTCTCAGCACAATATAGTCCTCTTCCCGAAGAAGAATCTGGAAACGTGCATCTTGTCCATAGCCCACGCCATACCCATGCAGCCGCTAAGAGTGAAGGCGGTGGCAGTGACAAGGAACAGCATCCCCGTAGGGTCGAAGGCGAACACGGGCAGAAACGCCTTGGACAGAATGGTGAAAATGGGTGAGAAAAGGAGTATGACCAGCGTATTGCGCCCTATAAAGAAGGAAAGCCGTTTGGCTTGTACCGGCAGATAGCCGTAGGCTGCCAACAGCAGGCTGATGGAAAGCCAGGTGATGGC
>ERZ773229.1413-NODE-1413-length-16640-cov-3.486524_pt1 | contig 16640 bp, 13 predicted proteins | sample MGYA00580992_ERZ773229 | MGnify/ENA primary metagenome ERZ773229 (study PRJEB29015, sample SAMEA2737795) | human gut metagenome | biome: human gut; feature: human-associated habitat; material: faeces | place: China | collected 2012 ... | reverse complement strand
GGTATGCTACAATAAAGCTAGAGCATTTTTTACGGCGTGTGCCGCATATTGTACAAACGGAGGGACTTTGTATGAACGTACTGCTGATCAACGGCAGCCCCCACAAGGAGGGCTGCACCTACCATGCCCTGTGTGAGGTTGCCAAAACGCTGAACGCCGCGGGCATTGAGACGACGATCTACCACATCGGCCCCGCGCCGGTGGGCGGCTGTGTAGGCTGCGGCGGCTGCGCCAAGGCCGGGCACTGTGTGTTCGGCGGGCCGGTGGTGGATGTGCTGCCACTGGTGGAAAAGGCCGACGGCATCGTGTTTGGTGCGCCGGTACACTATGCCACGGCGGCGGGCAGCATGCTGGGCTTTATGCACCGGCTGGCCTACAGCGCCGGGCGGTATCTGCGGCACAAACCGGCGGCCATCGTGACCAGCGCACGCCGCGCCGGCACCACCACTGCCATTGAGGCTATGGAAAAGATCCCGCAGTTCTACGAGATGCCGCTGGTCAGCTCCACCTACTGGCCGATGGTACACGGCAGCAACGCCGAACAGGCCGCCCTGGACGAAGAGGGCATGCAGATCATGCGCAACCTGGGCCACAACATGGCCTGGATCTTGAAGTGCATTGCCGCAGGCAAAGCCGCAGGGATTGAGCCGCCCAAGGCAGAAAATACCATCCGCACCAATTTCATCCGCTGATTTTGTAGTGGCAGTAGGGCGGGGTGCCCTCACCCCGCCACAGCCTCGTCCTGTTGCGTATTACAAAACTTGTGCCGAGCCCCATTTATAGGGGCTTTGCCAGATATTTCACCCCGGGACACGGCATACTTCCCCTTTACAAGCCAACCTTTCCCACCCGCAGCAGCCCGCAAAAGGCTGCTGCTTTTTATTCTGCCGTTTCCGGCGTGTGACCGGTGGGGTACACGTTTTGCAGCAGCGCCACGATCTGGTCATAGCTGGCAGAGCGGGATGCTGCCGATACATGCAGCGTAACGCCGCAGTCATAGTTCACTTCGGCCAGGATCATCTGGTAAGTGCCGCAGTCATACCGGACGGACTCGGTTTCTGCATCGGGGATGGTCAAATCAAAGTCATACCGCACGGTCTGGGCTTCCTCGTTCAATTCCGCGGCGGATTCTTCCAAAAAGTCCGTGTAAACATCCGATACCTGCAGCAGTACTGCCGTATAGCTCAGCTTGTTGCCAGTGGTAATGCCAATGGTATCCTCCTGCGACATGCTGGGTTCGTTCCAGATATTGGCATCATAGGTTACACTGATGCCGTTTTCGCCGTCATAGGTCTGGTAGTCCTCGCCTTCCTCTTTGGTAAAGCTGTCACCACCGTACAGGTACAGCATCACATCGTTAAAGCTGCACCCGCTCAGGGGCAGGGCCAGTATTGCGGCAGCTGCCACAGCAGCAATTATTTTTTTGTATTGTTTCACAGTTATCATCCTCATGTCATAAAAGGAAGCCGATCACAGCCGCCCCGGCGCCAAAGGCCAGGCCAGCCAGTACGTCGCTGGGGTAATGCACCCCTGTCAGCACGCGGGTCACAGCCACAACCGCCGCCAGCAGGCAGGCGGCCACGCCAAGCGGCACCCACACGGTAAACGCCGCCACCATAATGGCTGCGGCGGAAAAGCAGTGGCGGCTGGGCATGCTTTGGCCTTTGGTATCCTTGGGGAACAGCGGCGTAAAGTTCAATGTCTCATACGGGCGCGGGCGGTTAATGGCCGCGCGCAGCAGCGTGCCCAAAACGTACACCGCCGCCGGGACCGCCAGCACGCGCCAGAACTGGCCGCTGCGCTGCCAGAGCGTAACGGCCAACACCGCGCCATACACCAGATATACTCCCAGCACGCTGATCTTTTGTGCATATCCCAGCGCCCGCAGCGCTGCTGGGCGGGCACGGAACCAATCAAAAATTGCCTGATAGCGTTGTGCCGTCATTCTTTGCCCCCTTGTGTGCTGCGTCCAAAATCTTTATAATAGAAGCATACCATCCGCACCCGCCCTTGTCAAACACAGGGCCATGCGTTTTTTCAGGAGGGAATCCCTTGTTTGGTTTTGCTAATTTTCTGCTGTTGGCGCTCTTTGCCGCAGCGGTTTTTGACCTAATTTTTGCCCTTGCCAGGGGCGGCGGGCTGCGCGGGGCGTTGCACGGCCTGTGGAACACGCCGCACCTGTTATTTGGGCAGCAGCTGGCCGAATGGCGACTGCAGCTTGGCCGTATTCTGTTTGCCGCCGGGCTGGCCGCGTATGAGATCAGCGTGGTGTTCTGCAACAGCATGGCGCGCCAGAACTGGGCGTGGGTGCAGGGCGTGATGAGCCCCGTGCTGGAATGGCTCGCGTTCCTGTGCTTTGGTGCCAAGATTTTGTTCGGCACCCGCTACACCTGGCGGGAGCTGCTGGCTGGCGGAGCGCTGTATTTCATTGCCCGCTGGGTCTATTTCAACAGCCAGAACATCTGGTGGATCGGCATTGTGGTGGCGGTGCTTGCCGCCAAGGATGTTCCCCTGCGCCGCCCGCTGCAGGTCTATTTTGCCAGCGGCTGTGCCGCCATGGCGGTGGTGCTGGCACTGCACTTTGCCGGGATCGTTGCCCCGGACCTGACCAGCGAGCGGATGGGCGCTTTGCGCGGCACTTACGGCTACGGCCACCCCAACACATTCGGCGGACTGGTGTTCGGCCTGGTATTGGCCTATGCCCTGCTGCGTGCCCAAAAGGTGCGCTGGGTGGACTGCCTGCTGGTATTTGCCGTCGGCGTGTTTTTGCTGGTGGGGCCCGCCAGCCGCAGCGCTGCGCTGTGCACGCTGGCGCTGGCCGTTGGGCTGGTGTTCTGCCGCCTGCGCGCCGGGCACAGTGTACCCCGTTGGTGGCCCGGCACCTGCGCCGGTATGGTGGGGCTTACGGCGGCGGTCAGTTACCTTTTGCCGCTACTGGTCATCAAGGTGGGACCGTGGAACAATGATATCGGCCCCGCATGGCTGGCAAAGCTGGACTCCCTGCTCACCTGCCGCATCTCGCTGACCTGGATGGCCTACCGCCTGCTGGATGTCAAAATTGCAGGGCAGGTGTTCAACTGGCCCACAGTGGATAACAGCTTTGCTTTTGCACTGTTTCAGTTTGGTCCGGTGGTCGCCGCACTGCTGGGTATTCTGTTTGCCGCCGCCCTGATGACCACCCAGGCCCTGGCCGCCTCGTTCCTGCACCTGATCGTCCACTCGGTGGTGAAGATCATGGCCTTCTTCACCGCCGGTGCGGTGCTGCACTACGCCCACCGGGAGTACGTGCCCCAGCTGGAGGGCCTGGGCCGGTATATGCCGGTGACCTTCGCCTGCTTCACGGCGGCGGCCTGCGCCCTGACGGGCATCCCCCCCTTCAACGGCTTTGTCAGCAAGTGGTACATCGCCCGGGCGGCGGTGGATATCGGCGGTTGGCTGCCGCTGGTGGGCTTCGCAGCTCTGCTGGTGTCGGCCCTGCTGACGGCGGTCTACATGTTCCAGGTGGTGCTGAAGGCCTGGTTCCCCCGGACGGAGGCCCCGGCCATTCCGGAGGGCTCCGCCCATGAGGCGGGCTGGATGATGACCGTCCCCACCGCCATCCTGGCGGCAGCCTGCCTGCTGATGGGCCTGTTCCCCCAGTGGCTGCTGGACGTGATCGGAAAGGCGGTGGGCCTGTGATGCTGCTTCTTCTGATCCTGCTGCCCCTGGCGGGGGCCCTTCCCCTGCTGCTGACCCGCAGCGAAAGCGAATCCGGGCTGGGCCGCTGGTCCTGCGCCGTCACGGGGCTGACGCTTCTTGTGATGGTGCTGGCGGTGTGCACCCGGTCCGGCGAATCCCTGGATATCCCCCTGTGCGGCATCCACTTCACCCTGGACGGCTTCCGGTGCATCTATGGGCTGGTGGTGAGCTTCATGTGGTTCGTGTCGGCCCTGCTGACGCCCCAGTATTTCCGGGGCCACCACCATCTGCGGCGCTACCACTTCTTCTTCCTGCTGTGCCTGAGCTTCACCATGGGCGTGTTCCTGTCGGCGGACCTGTACACCACCTTCCTGTTCTTCGAACTGATGAGCCTCAGCTCCTATGCCTGGGTGGTGCAGGAGGAGTCCCCCGACGCCCTGGACGCGGGAAAGACCTATCTGACCATCGCGGTGCTGGGCGGCCTTGTGACCCTGATGGGCCTGTTCCTGCTGTACCGCCTTACCGGCACCCTGGTCATCGCCGACCTGCCCGGCCCCTGCGCCGGGGTGACGGACCGCTCCCAGCTGTGGGCGGCGGCGCTGTGCATCTTCTTCGGCTTTGCGGCCAAGGCGGGCGTGTTCCCGCTGCACATCTGGCTGCCCAAGGCCCACCCGGTGGCCCCGGCCCCGGCCAGCGCCCTGCTGTCCGGCGTCCTCACCAAGGCGGGCATCTTCGGTGCCCTGATCATCACGGCGGACCTTCTCCCCGGCGAGCACCGGTGGGGCGTCCTGCTGCTGGCGCTGGGGGCGGTGACCATGGTGCTGGGCGCGGTCATCGCCGTGTTCTCCAACAACCTCAAGTATATTCTGGCCTGCTCCTCCCTGTCCCAAATCGGCTTTATCCTGGTGGGCACGGCGGCCCTGTCCCTACTGGGGCAGCACAACGCCCTGGCCGCCCACGGCACGGTGCTGTATATGATGAACCACTCCCTGGTGAAGCTGACCCTGTTTCTGCTGGCCGGCGTGGTGTACTGCAACACCCACGCCCTGGACCTGAACCAGATCCGGGGCTTCGGCCGGGGCAAGCCCCTGCTGCATATCCTGTTTCTGTGCGGGGCCTGCTCCCTGGCGGGTATCCCGGGCTTCCTGGGGTATATCAGCAAGACCCTGGTCCACGAATCCCTGGTGGAGCTGGCCGCCGAAAGCGGCAGTCTGGGCGTCACGGCGGTGGAATGGCTGTTCCTGTTCTCCGGCGGCCTGACGGCGGCGTATCTGACGAAAATCTACGCGGCGCTGTTCTGGCAGAAGCCCGCCGCCTCCACCGGCAGGACCTGGGGCACCCCCGCCACCACGGCGGCGCTGATCCTGGCGGCCCTGCCGCTGCCGGTGCTGGGACTGCTGCCCCATGTGCTGGCGGAGCCGGTGGCCGCCCTGGCCCTGCCCTTTGTGGGCGGGCACCCCTTCGGCCACGCCGTCCATTATCTGGCCTGGGAAAATCTCAAGGGCGTGGCCATCTCCCTGACCATCGGCATGGCGGTGTACTTCCTGTTCATCCGCCTGGTGCTTATGGACCGCCGGGAGGGCCAGGTGGTGTACCTGGAGCGCTGGCCCCGCTGGCTGAGCCTGGAGGACCGGGTATACCGCCCGGCTATCCGGGGGCTGTACCGGCTGCTGAACGTGGTGCTGCGGGCCGTGTGCGATGCGCTGGACTTCCTGGTGCTGCTGGCCCGGCGGACCTTCCTGCGGGACTCCCGTCCCCGCCGCCGGAAATCCCCCCGCAGCGCCGTGCTCCACGCCATGACCCACGGCGGACAGCGCACGGAGCAGGAGGCCGCCGACCGGCTGGGCACCATCCTGGACACCATCCGCCGGATGGAGGGCAGCCTGTCCTATGCCCTGCTGATGGCCTGCCTGGGATTGTGCATTGTCCTGGTGTGCATCCTGCTGTACGTTTTCTGATTGCAAAAGAGCTGCCGCAGCCTCGCGGCAGCTCTTTTGTTTGCGCAGGAAACAGTTGTATTTGCCCGGTTGGTGTGATATACTGCTATATTGATATGATAGCATTCCGGGGGCGTGTACCCCCGTGAGAAATGAGGGATTGTATATGAAAATCGTAGTGTTGGCCGGCGGCCTCAGCACCGAGCGGCAGGTATCTCTGACCAGCGGCACCGGCGTGTGCCGCGCCCTGCGGGAGCGGGGCCACCAGGCCATCCTGGTGGATATGTTCCTGGGGCTGGAGGATTACAACGGCAGCCTGGCGGATATCTTCGACGCGCCGGACGGCCTGTGCGGCGACAACCGGGTCCACTCCACCGAGCCGGACCTGGAGGCCGTGCGCCGCAGCCGCCGGGATCAGGGCCCTTCCATGCTGGGAAAGGACGTGCTGGCGGTGTGCGCCATGGCAGACCTGGTGTTCCTGGCTCTCCACGGCTCCTGCGGCGAGGACGGACGGATCCAGGCCACCCTGGACCTGCTGGGCGTGCCCTATACCGGCAGCGGCTATCTGGGCAGCGGCATGGCCATGGACAAATCCGTCACCAAGCGCATCATGGACGCCGCCGGTGTACCCACCGCCCCCTGGCACGACGTGCGCTATACCCGGGAGGACATTCCCCGTCTGGCCCGGGAGCTGCCGGTGCCCTGCGCCGTGAAGATCATCAACGGCGGCAGCTCCATCGGCGTGGAGCTGCCGGACACCCGGGAGGAGCTGGCCCAGACCCTGGAGCGGATGCTGGCCTACGGAAACCACGTCATCGTGGAGAAGAAGATCAAGGGTCGGGAGATCCAGGTGGCCGTTCTGGGCGACACCTATCTCCCCGCCGTGGAGATCATCCCCCGGGGGGCCTATTTCGACTATTTCTGCAAGTATCAGAAGGACGGTGCCCAGGAGATCTGCCCCGCCCCCATCACCCAGGAGCAGTGGCGCACCGTGGGCGAGCTGGCCCTGCGCCTGCACCGGGCCCTGGACCTGGGCGTCTATTCCCGGGCGGACTTCATCCTGGATGAGGAGGGGAGCTTCTGGTGCCTGGAGATCAACACCCTCCCGGGCATGACCCCCACCAGCCTGGTGCCCCAGGAGGCGGCCCAGGTGGGCCTGAGCTACGGCGACCTGTGCCAGCGCATTGTGGACGAGTCCCTGGCCCTGCGCAAGGGAGGCCGGGCATGAGGCCCCTGCCGGCGGCGGACATCTGCCGTGCCGTAGGCGGGACCTTCCTTCAGACCGGCGGCGACACCGTCACCGGCGTCACCAGCGACAGCCGCCATATCGCCTCCGGCGACCTGTTCATCCCCTTGGTAGGAGCCCGGTTCGACGGGCATGACTACATCGACACGGCCCTGTCCTCCGGGGCTGCCGGCTGCCTGTGCAACCGTGTGCCGAAGACCCTGCTGCCCGGCCGGTTCTATATCCGGGTGCAGGACACTACCCTGGCTCTGGGCGCTCTGGCAGCCTGGTACCGGGGGCTGTATGACATCCCCGTGGTACAGGTCACCGGCTCCGCCGGAAAGACCACCACCAAGGAGATGATCGCCTCGGTGCTGTCCCGGCATTTCCGGACCCTGAAAACCCAGGCCAATCTCAACAATCACATCGGCACGCCCCAGACCCTGCTGCGGCTGGAGCCCTGCCATCAGGCGGCGGTGATCGAAACGGGCATGGACCACTTCGGCCAGATCCGCTATATGGGCAGCTTAGTGCAGCCCACCATCGCCGTGATCACCAACGTCGGCGACGCCCACATTGAAAACCTGGGCGGCACCCGTCAGGGGACCCTGCGGGCCAAGTGCGAGATTTTCGACCACCTGCGCCCCGGCGGCCTGGCAGTGCTGTGCGGCGACGATGCATTGCTCAACGGCCTGGACCTGCCCTTTGAGACCCTCCGCTGCGGCAGGAGCGAACACTGCAATGTCCGGGTCACGGACATCGTCCGCCGGGGCATCGACGGCCTGGACTGCACCGTCACCACCCCCCGCCGCAGCTACCGGCTGTCCATCCCCTCCCCCGGGGACTACATGATCTACTCCACCTCCATGGCCGTGGCCATCGGCGAATATCTGGGCCTGTCGGAGCAGGAGATCGTCGAGGGCGTGGCCGGGTATGTGTCCACCGGCTCCCGTATGCGGCGCATCCGCCTGCCGGAGGACCGGCTCATCATCGACGACTGCTACAACGCCAATCCCCAGGCCATGGAAGCGGCGCTGGAGATTCTGGCAGACACCGCCTGCCGCCGCCGGGTGGCGGTGCTGGGCGACATGGGGGAGCTGGGCCCCATCAGCCGGGACGCCCACCTGCAGGTGGGCCGCACCACTGCCCGGCTGGGGCTGGACGCGGTGATCGCCATCGGCCCCAAGGCCGCCGCCATCGCCCAGACTGCCGGTCCCCGGGCACAGCATTTCGCCGCCATTGAGGAGGCCCTTCCGGCCCTGCGCCGGGAATTCACCCCCGGCACCGCCGTGCTGGTGAAGGCGTCCCACGCCATGGAATTCGGCAAAATTGTCATTGAATTGGAAAAAATGTAACGAATCGACCATATGATAGATATCAGCGTAACCGACCTGGTCAAGTCCTTTGACCTGGAAAAGAAAATACTGGACGGTGTGTCCTTCCAGATTGACACCGGTGAGCGGGTGGGCCTGCTGGGCAAAAACGGCGCGGGGAAATCCACGCTGTTCAACATCCTCACCGGGGAGCTGGACTATGACTCCGGCCAGGTGCTCATCGCCCCCGGCCGCCGGGTGGGCCTGATCTCCCAGATCCCGGTGTATCCTGAGGGCTACACCGTGGAAGACGTTCTGCGCTCCGCCTTTCAGCGCACCACCGCCCTGAAGGAGGAGATGGACCGCCTGACCCGGCAGATGGAGCAGGGGGACAGCGATCCCCAGACCCTGCGGCGCTACGGCGAGCTTACCGCCCGGTTCGAGGGCCTGGGCGGCTATGACACCGACACCGCTGTCAACAAGGTCTCCAACGGCCTGTCCATCGACGGCGATATGCGGCAGCGGCTGTTTGACCAGCTGTCCGGCGGGGAGAAAACCCGGGTGAACCTGGGCCGCCTGATCCTGGAGGACACGGACATTCTCCTGCTGGACGAGCCCACCAACCACCTGGACCTGCAGGCCACCGAGTGGCTGGAGGACTATATCCGCTCCTTCCGGGGCACCGTGGTCACCATCTCCCACGACCGCTATTTCCTGGACCGCACCGTCACCCGCATCATTGAAATTCTGGACGGCAAGGCGGAGTTTTACAGCGGGAACTACAGCTTTTATGCCATTGAAAAGGAGCGCCGCTATCAGGAGCGCATGAAGCAGTATCTGAAGGAGCAGGCCAAGATCCAACAGCTGGAGAAGGCGGCGGAGCAGATGCACCTGTGGGCCTTTATGGGCAACGACGCCCTGCACAAGCGGGCCTTTTCCATGGAAAAGCGCATCGAGCGCATGCGCACCGTGTCCAAGCCCACCCGGGCCAAGAAGATGGACGCCCGCTTCGCCAGCCGGGAGTTCCGGGGCGACGAGGTACTGCAGCTGAAGGGCGTGTCCAAGTCCTTCGGTGACCGCACCCTGTTTTCCGACGTGTACCTGCGGGTGGAGGGCGGCGAGCGCATCGCCTTTCTGGGAGAAAACGGCGCAGGGAAAACCACCCTGCTGAACATGATCACCGGGGCCGAGCCCGTGGACAGCGGCATCATCCGCATGGGGCCCGCCATCCGGGCGGCCTATCTGCCTCAGATCATCCACTTTGAGCACCCGGAGCGCTCCTTGCTTGACACCATGCTCTATGAAAAGAAGGGCATGACGCCCCAGACCGCCCGCAACCGCCTGGCGGCCTATCAGTTCCAGGGGGAGGACGTGTTCAAAAGCGTGTCGGTCCTCTCCGGCGGCGAGCTCAGCCGCCTGCGGCTGTGCATGCTCATGGACGAGGAGATCAACTTCCTGATCCTGGACGAGCCCACCAACCACCTGGATATCGCCTCCCGGGAGTGGATCGAGGAGGCGGTGGAGGCCTTCGACGGCACCCTGCTGTTCGTGTCCCACGACCGGTATTTCATCAACCGCTTCGCCACACGGGTCTGGGAGCTGGCGGAGGGTACCATCAACGACTATCCCATGGGCTTTGCCCAGTACCGGGCTGCCAAGGCGGAGGAGAAAAAGCCCGCCCCCGCCCCGGTCCAGAAGAAAAAGCAGGACACCCGGCCCCCTCGGGCCGGACGGGAAAAGCAGGCCGCCCGCCGCCAGCTGACCATCTGCGAAACCGGCATCTCCAAGCTGGAGGAGCGCTGCCGCCAGCTGGACGCCGAAATGGAACAGAATGCCTGCGACGCGGAAAAGCTCCAGGAGCTGTTTCGGGAGAAGCAGGATCTGGAGGCCCAACTGGAGCAGGAGATGGCCCGCTGGGAGGAGCTGTCTCTGCAATTGGAGGAATAATCAGGAGGACCATTATGCGTGATATTTTGTGTATGTACTACTCTCGCACCGGCGCCACCCGCCAGGCCATGACGGAGATCGCCCAGGCCCTGGATGCGGAGCTGGTGGAGCTTACCGACGGCGTGGACCGCCAGGGCGCCCGGGGCTATCTCCGCTCCGGCATGGACGCCATGCGCCGGGCCACCCTGCCGCTGGCCCCCTATGAAACGGAGCGCCCCCTGTCCGAATACCGGCTGGTGATCCTGGGCACCCCCGTGTGGGCGGGCCGCTGCGCCTCCCCGGTCCGGGCGCTGCTGAAGCGCCGGGGGCTGGAGCTGGAAAGGGTAGCCTATGTGCTGACCCGAAAAAGCTCCCGGAAGTATGAGGAGATTTATGAGCAGATGGACCAGTACACCGCCCGGCCTCACCTGCTGGAGGTATCCCTGCGGCCGGGAGCCGTGGGGTATGAGTTCTGGCGGGACAAGCTGGTGGGCGAGGTGCGCCGCTATCTGGACGCCCAGTAAGGAGTCCGTATGCTGGAGAAATTACAAGCCATCGCCCGGCGGCTGGACCAGGTGGAGCGGCAGCTGTCGGACCCGGCGGTGTACGCCGACCGGGAGTCCCTGACCCGCCTGAGCCGGGAGCAGAAGGAGCTGACCCCCATCGTGGACGCCTTCCGGGCCTGGCAGCAGGCGGAGACGGACTGCGCCGGGGCCCAGGAGCTGCTGTCGGACCCGGAAATGCGTGAGCTGGCCCAGGAGGAGCTGCATCGGGCCCGCCAGGAGCGGGACCGCCTGTCGGAGGAGCTTAAACGCCTGCTGCTGCCCCGGGACCCCAACGACGACCGGAACGTCATCCTGGAGGTCCGGGCCGGCATCGGCGGCGAGGAGGGGGCCCTGTTTGCGGCGGACCTGCTGCGGATGTACGCCCTGTATGCCGAGCGCCGGGGCTGGAACATGGAGCTGGTGTATGAAAACACCACGGAGCTGGGCGGCGTCAAGGAGGCCAGCGCCACTATCGAGGGACAGGGGGCCTGGTCCCGCCTGAAATTCGAGGCCGGGACCCACCGGGTCCAGCGGGTGCCGGAAACCGAGTCCTCCGGCCGCATCCAGACCTCCGCCGCCACCGTGGCCGTGATGCCTGAGGCGGAGGAGGTGGAGTTCACCATCGACCCCAAGGACCTGCAGATCGACACCTTCCGCTCCTCCGGCGCAGGCGGACAGCACGTCAACAAGACCGAGTCTGCCATCCGCATCACCCACCTGCCCACCGGCACGGTGGTGGAGTGCCAGGACGAGCGCAGCCAGTATAAAAACAAGGACCGGGCCATGAAAATCCTGCGCTCCAAGCTCTACGAGGCCCAGCAGGAGAAGCAGAACGCCGCCATCGCCGCCCAGCGGAAAAGCCAGGTGGGCACCGGCGACCGGTCCGGCAAGATCCGCACCTATAACTTCCCCCAGAACCGGGTCACCGACCACCGGCTTACCGGGGACGTGAAAAATTTCAACATTGCCGCCGTGATCAACGGCGACCTGGACCCCCTCATTGACGCGCTGACCCTGGCCAACCAGGCCCAGCGGCTTCAGGAGGGGACCGAGAAAGGAGAATGAATCATGGAAGCTCCCATCAAGACCCGCTACGACAAGGCCGGACCCCAGGTGGCCGAGGCCCTGCGCCGCCGCCATTTTGAGGCCCACTATGTCTCCACCGCCCAGGAGGCCCTGGAGCTGGCCCTGACCCTGATCCCCAAGGACCGCACCGTATCCTGGGGCGGCACCGCCACCGCCGCCCAGATCGGCCTGATGGACCGCCTGCACCAGGGGGACTATCAACTCATCGACCGGGACACCGGCAAGACCCCCGAAGAAAAGCAGGCCCTGATGCGCCAGGCCCTGACCTGCGGCACCTTCATCATGAGCAGCAACGCCATCTCCGCCGACGGCCAGCTGGTGAACATCGACGGCAACGCCAATCGGGTGGCGGCCCTGTGCTACGGGCCGGAGAGCGTCCTGGTCATCGCTGGAATGAACAAGGTCATGGCCGACCTGGACAGCGCCATCGCCCGGGCCCGCCAGGTGGCGGCCCCCGCCAACGCCCAGCGCTTCGACATCAAGACTCCCTGCGCCGTTACCGGAAGCTGCGGCGACTGCACCAGCTCCGACTGCATCTGCTGCCAGATGGTCATCACCCGGGCCTGTCGCCCCGCCGGCCGCATCAAGGTCATTCTGGTGGGCGAGGATCTGGGCTTCTGAGCCAAAAGAGGGATTCACTTGAACACCATTGTTTTTCACCCGGAATCGGACCCGGCCGCCATACAGGAGGCCGCGGCCATTCTGCGCCGGGGGGGCCTGGTAGGCATCCCCACGGAAACCGTATACGGCCTGGGGGCCGACGCCCTGAACGAGGAGGCCGTGGTCCAAATCTTCCTGGCCAAGGGCAGACCTCAGGATAACCCGCTGATCATCCACGTTCCCGACGCCTCCTGGCTGGAGCAATACTGCCGGGACGTACCGCCGGAGGCCTATCGTCTGGCGGAGCGGTTCTGGCCTGGCCCCCTGACCATGATCCTGCCCCGGCGGGACATTGTCCCCCTGCAAACCACCGGGGGGCTGGAGACGGTGGGCGTCCGCTGCCCGGACCACCCGGTGACCCTGGCCATCATCCGGGCCGCCGGGGTGCCCATTGCCGCCCCCAGCGGCAACACCTCCGGCCGTCCCAGTCCCACCACCGCCGCCCACATGATTGAGGACATGGACGGCAAAATCGACGGCATCGTGGACGGCGGCCCCTGCACCGTGGGGGTGGAGTCCACCATCATCGACCTGACGGTGACGCCGCCCCGGCTGCTGCGCCCCGGCGGACTACCGTTGGAGGCGCTGGAGGAGGTGCTGGGTACGGTGGCGGTAGATAAGGCCGTCACCGGGCTTCTGAAGGACGGGGAAAAGCCCCGTGCGCCGGGGATGAAGTACCGTCACTACGCACCCAAGGCACCGGTGACGGCAGTGACCGGAGACCCGGCCCACAGCGCTCTGGTGATCCGGGGCCTGCTGCGGGAAAAGGCGGGGGTCATCTGCTTTGACGAGTTCGCCGGGTATTTTGAAGGTCATATCGTCCATCGGCTGGGGCCGTTCACGGACAAGCTGGCGCAGGCCCAGCGGGTGTTCGACGCTCTGCGCACCTTCGACGGAACGGACGTGACGGAGATTTTCGCCCAGTGTCCCGATGATGCGGGGCTGGGCTTGGCGGTAGGGAATCGGCTGAAAAAAGCGGCGGGCTTCCACCTCATTGACGGAGATGCCCCAGTGGTCATCGGCATCACCGGCGGCACCGGGTCCGGAAAGACCAGCGCCCTGCAGGCGCTGGAGGCGCTGGGCGGCACGGTATTGGATTGCGACGCCGTGTACCATCAGGCCCTGCGGGAGGACGAGACCCTGCGCCGCCGCATCCGGGACGCCTTTGGCGAGGTGTTCCGGGGGACGGAACTGGACCGACAGAAGCTGGGGAGTCTCGTCTTTTCCGATCCGCAGGCGCTGGAGCGGCTCAACGGCATCATTTTCGACTATCTCCCCGGCGTGCTGCGGCGGAGGATGGAGGGAAGGGTGCTGGTGGGGCTGGATGCCATCAACCTCATGGAGAGCGGGCTGGGGGAACTGTGCTGCCGGACGGTGGCGGTGCTGGCCCCCGGCGAGCAGCGGGTGCAGCGGATCATGCAGCGGGACCATATCCCGGAGGAGTACGCACGGCTGCGTGTTCAGGCCCAGAAGCCGGACAGCTATTATCGTGAGCACTGCACAGATGTGCTGGAAAATCAGGAGGAGACGCCGGAGGCGTTCCGGGAGAAGGCGGAGATTTTTTTCCGGGATCTGCTGCGGCAGCTCCACCATATCACCGAAGGAGGACATGAACAATGACCGATGAAATGAAGGCCAAAAGAGAGCTGCTGTTTTCCGGCAGCAAGAACGGCTATGACCGGGTGGACCAGCAGACGCTGGATGCCATGGAGGCCTATTGCCGGGACTACAAGAGCTTTTTGGACCACAGCAAGACCGAGCGGGAGTGCACGGCCCACACCGTGGCGCTGGCGGAGGCGGCGGGCTTTATCCCCTATGAGCGGGGCATGGCCCTGCAGCCCGGCGACCGGGTGTACCGGGTGAACCGGAAGAAGAGCGTGATGCTGGCCGTGATCGGCCGGGAGAGCCTGTCCGAGGGCGCACAGATCGTGGCCTGCCATATCGACTCTCCCCGTCTGGATCTGAAGCCTCATCCCATTTATGAGGACAGCGAGCTGGCCTACGGCAAGACCCATTACTACGGCGGCATCCGCAAATACCAGTGGGTGGCGATCCCCCTGCAGCTGCGGGGTGTGGTAGCCCTGAAGGACGGCACGGCGGTGTCCGTGGTGCTGGGCGAGGGCGACGAGCCCAAGTTCGTCATCAATGATCTGCTGCCCCATCTGGGCGGTGAGCAGGGGAAGAAGCCCCTCAACGAGGCCATTGCCGGTGAGACGCTGAACATCCTCATGGGCAGCCGTCCCTTGGGCGACAGCGAGGACAGCGACCGTGTGAAGCTGCGGGTGCTGGATCTGCTCCACGAGAAGTACGGCATCTGCGAGGATGACCTGACATCCGCCGAGCTGGAGGTGGTCCCGGCCTTTAATGCCACGGATATCGGTCTGGACGGCAGCCTCATCGGCGCCTACGGCCACGATGACCGGGTGTGCAGCTATGCGGCCCTGAAGGCTCTGCTGGAGCTGGAGACCCCCACCAAGACCGCCGTTTGTATGCTGGCGGACAAGGAGGAGATCGGCTCTATGGGCGTCACCGGTATGCAGTCCGCCTTCTTCGATACCTTTATGGAGGATCTGTGCGAGAGTCAGGGCGTTGCCCTGCGGGTGTGCTATGAGAGCGCCTTCTGCCTGTCCTCCGACGTGACGGCGGCCTATGACCCCAACTTCGCCGAGGCCTACGAGCCGAGAAACAGCGCCTATATCAACTACGGCGTCTGCATCAGCAAGTACACCGGGGCGCGGGGCAAGTCCGGCGCATCTGACGCCTCTGCCGAGCTGGTGGGCTATGTCCGCCGGACCTTTGCCTCGGCGGGCGTCATCTGGCAGCTGGCCGAGCTGGGCAAGACCGACCAGGGCGGCGGCGGCACGGTGGCCTGCTACATGGCCAACCGCAACATCGACACCATCGACGCCGGGGTGCCGGTCCTGTCCATGCACGCCCCCTTTGAGACCACGGCCAAGCTGGACTGCTACATGGCCTACAAGGGGATGCTGGCGCTGTATCAGCACTGAGCGCCCGAATGAACTAAGAAAGAGGTCAATCCTACATGAGCATCCTATCCTCGATTTTCCTGGGGCTGGTCCAGGGTGTGGCGGAGTTTCTGCCCATCTCCAGCTCCGGCCACCTGTCCCTGTTCCAGCACTTCTTTGGCCTGGCGTCTGCCGACGGCAGCCTGTTCTTCGACGTGCTGCTGCACCTGGGCACCCTCATTGCCATTTTCGTCTACTACTGGAAGGACATCCTGGGCCTGCTGAAGGAGCTGGTCCACCTCATCCAGTGCGTCTTCTCCTCCCAGAAGCGCAAGGAGATGAAGCGCCTGCCCCCCGACGGGCGGATGATCCTGATGATCATCATCGCCACCCTGCCGCTGTTTGTCATCCTGCCCATCAAGAGCAAGGTGGAGGGGCTGTATGGCAACACCATCTTCATCGGCGTGGCCCTGCTGCTGACGGGCTTCCTGCTCTTCTGGTCCGACCGGATGGCCAAGGGCAAGAAGACGGCCAAGTCCGCCACCATGCTGGATGCGCTCCTGGTGGGCGTGGGGCAGGCCATTGCGGTGGTCCCCGGCCTGTCCCGGTCCGGCACCACCATTTCCGCCGGCCTCATGCGGGGCTTTAGCCGGAAGTTTGCCGTGCGTTTCTCCTTCCTCATGTCCATCCCTGCGGTGCTGGGGGCCAATATCCTCAGCATCGCCGAGGCCGTGCAGGAGGGCATCGACACCTCGCTGCTGCCCGCCTACCTCATCGGCACCGCCGTGGCGGCGGTGTCCGGCTACTTTGCCATCGGCCTTGTGAACCTGCTGACCAACAAGGGCAAGTTCGGCAACTTCGCCTATTACTGCTGGGGCATCGGCGCGGCCGCCGTGGTGGCCAGCCTGATCTTCCACGGTTAAGACCAGACCCTGGATCGGGAGGAAACTATGTCTTCCACACAAAAGAAATCTGATAACACAAAACGCGCGGCTTCGGGAAGCGCTTCCGGCAAGCCCGCAAAAAGAGCAACCGCCAAGTCCTCTTCTGCCAAGAAGGGGACTTCGGCGCGTAAAAAACCCGCCGCCTACGCCCCCGACCTGGTGAGCCGGGGCATCGCGGCGGCGGTGTGCATCTTCCTGGACCTGCTGGTGGCCCTGGGGATGTTCGGCATCCATGCCGTGGTCCCGGACCTGCTCAAGAAGGGCATCCAGGGGCTCATCGGCTATGGCTTCTGGATGGTGGCCTTCGTGCTGCTGTGGGCGGCGGGGCTGCTGCTGTTCCGGCGGGACCGGCGGCAGACC
>ERZ773229.1399-NODE-1399-length-16811-cov-19.431487_pt1 | contig 16811 bp, 18 predicted proteins | sample MGYA00580992_ERZ773229 | MGnify/ENA primary metagenome ERZ773229 (study PRJEB29015, sample SAMEA2737795) | human gut metagenome | biome: human gut; feature: human-associated habitat; material: faeces | place: China | collected 2012 ... | reverse complement strand
CTTAAAAAGTCAGTGGAAAATAATCCCAAGGGACGTTATCACCAGAATCTGGGAGCATACTATGCGACAATTAGGGATTATGACAAGGCATTAGAGCAATATAAACTGGCATTTAATGCTGAAAAAAGAGATGATAAGATATATAATTTAATAGGATCGGTATTATTGTGCCGGGCGGAAATGAAATTAGGCATTAGCGAAAGATTTCAAAAAGGAATTGTACTGAGTGAGATTACGTTGGATAAAATTGATGAAGAAGAGAGGCTAAATATTCAGAATGATATTAAGCAGGCATATGAATGGCTGAATCTTGCCATAAAGCAGGTAAATCCCATTATAAACGCTTACTATAATTACAGCAAGGCTTGTATTTATGATTCACTTTTTTTAGGTGGCGGTTCCCAGAAGATGAGCGAGGCTGATAAGTATTTAAATACGGTTGAGATTATTTGGAATATGAATGATTCCCAGAAACCAAAAGGATATTTATATACGCGGAGAAATTATTGGGAGGCGAATAAGGAATATGATAAGGCATTAGAAATTAACCAAGTAATTATGAATGGCGATAACTCCGGTGACACCAGAGCTGCTGAAAGGGTCTATGATTCCAAAAAGAGGAATAAGAATAATGTTTGATATTTTAGAAGAATATATTCAAAAGCTAATAGAGAATCAGAATTATGGTGCCGGTGAGTATACAGTGCATCTGAAAGATAAAGAGGATTATTATGCGCTCTTGCAACCTGTATATGAATATTATAAGCGAGAGAGAGCTTTGACACGGGATGAATTATATCAGGGTTTATTGGATGATTCGTTAATAAAAAATAAAATTGACAATTTTATTGAGAGGGATAAGATGGCGCCCGGGATGGTATTAGCAATTGGAACTCCGCACCATCGACAAATCTTGACAGTAGGAAATCAACAGGAAATAGATGATAATGGATTATCTTATGAAATAAAAATGCAAGAAGATTCTATTTTTGATTTATCCTCGGTTACTAAGATATTTACTTGTATTGTGGTACTGCAATTAATAAAAGAGCAAATAATTAGGATAGACTCAAAAATAGGCCAGTTAGATAAAAGATTTAAGTATCTTCAGGATGTAACTATTAAGGATTTGCTTTCTTTCAGGGTGCCATTAAGAACAGATGACAGAATAGAAAATGCTTTGTCCTATGAAGACGCAGAATATCTGATTTTAAATATCAAGCCAGATTATACAAAATCCCGATTATATACAGATATGGGTGCAATAGTATTATCTTATGTAGTGGAAAGTGTAACAGGAACGGATTTATATAATTTAGTTAGAAAATATATTTTGGATCCATGCGACATGAAGGACACTGTATTGGTTATCAGACCTGAAGATATGGGACGGGTAGTTTCGAATAATTATGAAAGAAGAATCGCAAATAATAATTATTGTGTAATTAGGGATATTTCTAAAGGAATGGTAAATGATGGGAAGGCACGTAAATTGGAGAAGTGGTGCCCACGTCTCTATGGACATGCAGGATTATTCTCTACAGCAGCAGATATGGGAAAATTTGCATCTATGATGTTGTCAGGTGATTTATTAGATTCGCAATTTGTCAATAAGATTGGAGTAAATCATACCGGTAAAAAGAATGAGGATGGAACTTTTAGCCAGTTTCATGGACTTTTGTGTTATTCAAAGAATCCTGTCGCAAAGAACTCTGAGGTGAATCATTGGTTGAGCGGAAATGCATTTGCACTGGGAGGATATACCGGGAATCAGTTAACGATAGACTACAGAAACCAACTATACATTTTTATGGCATCCAACCGATGTCACAACAGAATTACGAGTGTAAGTGGTATGGATATTGTATATGAAGCCGGGATGACTTTGGAATGGCCGGACGGAAAAAGATATATATGCAATAAAGGGTATGCATTTGACAGGGATGAGAGCGTGATTAACCCTGCGATAGAATTGGCAATGAAATGGCGCTTTTTAGAGTGGTTATTAGGAAGTGAGTCCAAAGGGATTAAGTTTTGATGATACCGCCGTGTGTGGATACAGTCTCCTCCGTGAGCTGAAGAGCACACGGTATATTTTTAGGGATGTTATATAGCTTATAACGGAAATAAAAGAAGCGCATAAAAATGTTATTTCAGTAAGGCAGAAAAAGAAGAGGTGGTGGATCGCATATTGTCAATATTTAACAAAGTGCAGATTTGGCTATTTTGCCACATTGACAATTATAAAGGTGTCTGCTATTCTTTGCTTGTAAGCAGATTTTTTCTATTTTAAATTTCTTAATCAGCATAAGTTGATATCTGTGACTTCAGAGAAATTCCTGCTTATTTACCCCATTAAATACAATAGAGCAGGAGATGATGAAGGACAGAGCGTTTGTTCTTCGTATTATCGTTGCGTATTCTCCTGTAGAAGTGAGAGAGGAGAATACGGATGGCAAAACGATACGAGGAACTGACGATTTCGGATGATTTTATGTTTGGTAAGGCGATGGGAGATAAAGTGCTTTGCCGGGATGTGTTGGAACGGCTGCTGGAGGAAAAGGTAGGAGAACTGGAGGATGTCCAGCCGCAGCGGGAGTTCCGGTATACTTCGGGTGGTAAGCCGATCCGTCTAGATATATATACGCGGGATAAAAAGCGTATGTACGATGCGGAGATGCAGAGTCAGAACCATCAGCCGGTGGAGAAGCTTTGACCCATTTGGCAGGGGATATGCGAAGTATTCTTTTCAGAATCTGTGCAAGGAAGACAGGGAGCTGTACCTGAAGGATGGAACGGAGAAGATTTTTTATAACTGTGCTGCAGATCCCGAGAAAGTGCCGGAGAATCTGCGGGAGTTATATGATTATATCAGAAGCGGGAAGGTCGGAGGAGACCTGAGCCGGAGGATGGATGAAGCGGTGTGTATAGCACGTAAGAACGAGGAATGGGAGGCGGTAATAAAGAGCAACCGCACTTACGGGGAAATTCTGGCGTTCATAAAGGGAGGCGAAGCGGAATGAAAAAACTTTCTCAAAAACGAATCGATGTGTATGACATTGGAGATGGCCTGACTCTGATGAATGTAATAAACAAGAACGAAAACGGAAAAATGCATCAGATTACAACATATATAGGAATCGAGGGAAATGGATTTGTCTGTGTAGGAAATGCAAATGATTTGGATGCGCCTGGAACTATATTCAGTTACCAGTCTTATGTAAGAGAGCAGCAAGCAATGATCCCAGTTCTAATAGATATTTTTGAAACGAATACAGGTGTAAAATAATTAACGCCGGAGTCTCACACGCAAATGTGAACTCCGGCGAAGGTGTTTTGAGTGGAAAAATTTCTGGAAGTTAAGAATTTACTTCTGTATGGTAAATACAAACTGGAAGAAACCAAAGCACCGGAAGGTTATCTGACTGACGGGGCAAAAGCGATTGAATTTCCGATTACAGAAAATGGAAAAATCGTGGATTTAACAGATGAAAGTCATTCTACTTACAACCAGATTAAACGTGGAAATCTGGAAGGCGTAAAGATTGGAGCAGGTACACATAAGAGACTTGCAAATGTTCCTTTTAAGATTACGAGCAAGACAACCGGAGAGAGCCATATAATAGTGAAAGATAAAAATGGTCAGTTTTCCACTGCTTCCGATTGGGCGTCTCATAAGAAAAATACAAATGCCGAAACATCCAGTGAGGACGGTATCTGGTTCGGAACTTCTGAGCCGGACGACAGCAAAGGTGCATTACTTTATGATACTTATGAGATTGAGGAGTTATCTTGTGAATCCAACAAAGGTATGAAGCTGATTCCTGCATTTGAAGTTGTTGTCAGCAGAAATAAAGTAACAATCGATCTTGGAACGCTGACCGATGAGTATGAAAAAGAGATTACCATTCATACAACCACAACGGACAAGGAAACGGGCGAAAAGGTAAGGGAAGAAACGAAAGGAGCAGATTATGGTGGAACAACATAAATGTTTGGAAATGACATTATCATAATCGAAATCATATGTGGAATCTCCAGAGAGTAATGTCCTTCTGGTTGTAGAATTTCCAAAAGGAGATCAGAACAATGGAGAATGAATTGGAAGTTGTGAATATCCGTCTGGTAAGAGAACCATCTCTTTATAGTGAGCAGATATTGGATAGTCCACAGGCTGTTGTAGAATTGATGGCGAAGGAGTTATCTCAATATGACAGAGAAGTATTTTGTATCCTGAATATGAAAAATAATGGACAGGTAATCAATATGAATCTGGTCAGTGTTGGAACGATCAACGCATCTTTGGTAATTCCCAGAGAAGTTTTTAAGAGCAGTATTCTGGCAAATGCTTCTGCAATCATTGGACTTCATAATCATCCCAGTGGCAATGTGAAACCGTCAAAAGAGGATATGATTGTTACGAGAAAGCTGCAGAAGTGCGGACAGCTACTGGGGATAGAATTGCTGGATCATATTATTGTCGGTGGAACTAATGGAAAGATGCTCAGCTTCCGAGAAGAAAAGATGTTGAACGTGACAGGAAGGATGGGAGAGATGGAAAGATAAAACATATATATAATTTAGAAGAATCAATCTAATAAAGTAATTGATTTGAGTGGTATTATTTGGATAATATCGCTCAAATCAATAATTTTAGCGAATAAATAATGAAAAAATGAACACAATATAAATAATATTATAATTTTAAAAGTGGAATAAAAAATATCAAAATATAAAATGAAATTGAAAAATCAAATGTTTTGTGTTAGAATATAGATGCGATTTTAATGGATTATAGGAGGCAATTATGGGAAATATTGTTGTTCGTTTATCATCATTAACTTTAAAAAATATTAAAAATGTAAAGAATGGTATTATTATAATGCCGCTTGCTAATGAAAGAAAATTTGAATGTAGTAGAGCTGAGATTTTGGGAATTTATGGACAAAATGGATCTGGTAAAACAGCAATTGTCGATGCACTTTATTTTTTACAAGATATTATTACTGGTGAGGAATTAGATCAAAGGATTATAGATTATATCGATACAGATTCAACAAATGCAGAGATAAATGCTGAATTTAAAATATTTGGAGATAACGTACTGTATGAGGTAGGTTATCATATTATTTTTTCGAAAATAGATGATGGCGTTATTATTGAAAGAGAATATTTGAATTGTGCAATAAATAAAGATGGCAATAGAACGAATAAGAATGTTTTTATGGATTATCAAAGAACTCAGACAGATGTTGTTTTTAAACCATTGAAAAGAGTTGAAGAATTAGTTGGGAAAGATAAAAATGTAAAAATGGATCTTATTGTTGCACGAAAAATAGCAGAAAAGAGTAATTGCTCTTACATTTTTGGAAAAGATAGTAGAGAAATTTTCTTTAAAAAGAATAGTGAATTTAAGAATTATTCCATTGTTATTCATGCATTGTTTGATTTTGCACTTAAAGATTTGTTTGTTATTAGAAGTTCTCATTCCGGTTTGATTTCTGCAAATTTCTTGCTCCCAATGGCTTTTCGCATTGAAAAGGAAAAAACAGGAATGAAAGGGGATTTTGCAGTTCCATTAATGGAACCAGTTATTTTAGATATTAAAAAGAAAGATATTCTTAATGAGATTGTAGATCAAATCAATACTGTTTTATATACAATTATTCCGGGAATGAATATTGAAATAAAAGATTATGGAAAGCAAGCAATGGATTCTGGTGAAGAAGGCTGGAAAGTTGAGCTTATGTCGAATAGAGAAGGAAAAAGAACGATTCCGATTCGTATGGAATCTGAAGGTATTATTAAGATAGTATCTATTTTAAATGTTCTAATTCAAGCATTTGGAAATTCTTCTATCTGCTTAGTTATTGATGAATTAGATGCTGGAATTTTTGAGTATATGTTAGGAGAATTATTAGATATTTTCAATAAGAGTGCAAAAGGACAATTGATTTTTACATCTCACAATCTACGTGCATTAGAGATGTTGGATAAAGATAGTATCATGTTTTCTACTGCCAATCCAAATAATAGATATATTCACATGAAAAATGTGAAAGGATCTAATAATCTCCGAAGTATGTATATTAGAAGTATTACTCTTGGTGGACAGGAAGAAAAAATATATGAAGAAACTGACAGCTTGAAAATTGCGAGAGCATTTAGAAAAGCAGGAAGGAGACTGCGAAGTGAATGAAAAAAAGGTAGTTACGGTTATTGTTGAGGGGCCTAGTGATGAAAATGCTATAGGTGGAATATTGAAAGAGTTTTTTTCTTGGGAAGAAGTGCAATTTGCAGTTGTTCATGGAGATATAACATCTAATTATAGTACAACAAAAGAAAACGTAGTGTCAAAAGTAGGTGCTTTAATAGAGACTATCAAAAGTAAGTACGGATATAATTGGGGAGATTTTGTAAAAATTATTCATATAGCTGACACAGATGGTGCATTTACTAAAAATTGCATTAAGGAAGCAGAAGTTGAAAATATTCAATATTATGAGGATCATATGGAATATTTTGACATTGAAGAGGTTGAAAAAAGAAATGCACATAAATCAGAGATTATGTTTAAGTTGTACACAACTGGAAAAATCCGCAATATTCCGTATAGGTTATATTTTAATTCATGCAATTTAGAACATGTTTTATACAATGAACTTAAAGACTTTTCAGATGATGAGAAAGAAATACTTTCGGATGAATTTGCTGAAAAATATGAAGGAAAAGTTTTGGAGTTTATAGATTTTATTTCAGATAAATCAGTTTCCGTTGAAGGAACATATAAAGAAACGTGGAAATACATAGAAAAAGATAAAAATTCACTTGAACGTCATTCAAACATGCATTTGATTTTTAAAACAGATTAGTAAGCACGTATATATTGATATTTTATCAATAATTTTACTAATAAAAAATAGAAAAAAGTCATAATAGAAAGAGGGCGTGAAAATGCAATATATTTCAGGAGAGGCACGTAAACCATCAATATTTGTAAGTTCTACATGTTATGATTTAAAACAGATTAGGCGAGATATTAGAGAATTTATTGAAGCGGATTTAGGATATGAAGCCATATTATCTGAATACGATTCTTTTCCAATAGATCCGGATAAAGATACTATAAATAACTGTCTTCGAGTCGTAGAACAAAGAGCTGATATAATGGTACTAATCGTTGGCAGTCGATATGGGTACATAACAGATCATGGAGAAAAATCAATTACTAATTTAGAGTATTTACGGGCAAAAGCAAAAGGTATCCCGATTTTTGTATTTATAGATCAAAAAGTAAGTAATATTTTACCTGTTTGGAAGAAAAATAAAGAAATGAATTTTTCAGATATTGTAGATTCGGAAAAAATATTTGAATTTGTAGATACTTTAAGAAACAAAGATAGTAATTGGGTATATGAGTTTAACACAGGTCAAGATATTATAAAATGTCTGAAAAATCAATTGGCTTATTTGGTCAATGATAGTTTATGTTTAAGAAAACATTTTTCAAAAGAAGGGGTATCGCCTAAGGTGTTAAAATATTCCGGGCGTGTATTTGAATTAGTGGTTGAAAAACCGGATTTGTGGGAGTACTTATTATTTGCAGAGGTATTAAAAGATAATTTGAATAAACTGGATGATTTGCGATATGATATGAAATACGGCATTTCATTTGAAAGAACAGTTTGTTTTGAAAATCCTATAGAAATTTTTGATTATGTTCAGGCAAAAAGTAAAGAACTTATTCGGAAAAATGATATTCTTTGTGTTATACTTAATAAGGCTCTTAAAGAAGCACTTGGTGAACGTGGAACGCCAGGAAATGCTGAGTATATAATTTATGTAGCAGAAAAATTGATTGAAGTATATAAAAGCGATCATCTTTGGGCAGTAGATTTTAAATGTATTAGTGTTCCAGAAATGTTCGAAAAATTGATAGAATATACATCAGAGTTGAGCAAATCTATAATAGAAGATATTGAGAATTTTATAGATGATTATCATAAACGAATTAATGAATTAGCTTATGGTTTAGAGGATATTTCTGGAGAAAAAGTAGTATCTTTTAACCTTGAATTACGCAGTCCAGATATGAATAAGATTGATGCAGAAATTAAGCGGTTAGAAGAAATATTATTAAATAATTAAAAAAGAATATACGTGCCTTACATAGCCAGGATGGTTACAACTCAAGGAATCACCTGGCTATTTTCACGCCCGGATATTATCCTCAATAATATCAATCCAAGGCAGGGAAGGAGATGAAAATTAGTAAGCGCCAAATAATCCCGCTGCTAGCCAACAAACGCCTCTAACTTCATAATCATAGTTAGATTATTTTACTACAACAACTACAATTATGGAGGACGACATCATGGCAAACACCAGAAAATCCCGAGTTCCAAAAGAAGAACAGTTGAAACTTATCAATGAATGCCGGACCAGTGGCATGACAGATATTGACTGGTGCCGCGAGCACGGCATTGCTGTCAGCACCTTTTACTACTGGGTAAAGCAGCTTCGAAAGGAAGCTGCCCAGATACCGGCACCTGCCTATGGTCATTCTGAGAATCCCCGACCCAAACAGGACGTGGTTCCCATTGACATAGTACCGGAACGCTTCCCGGTACAGCACACTCCGTACCTTGACAATCCTCATACGTTAGAGATCATTCTTGGATGACATTTTGATGATAATCATATAGTTTGTGATGAAAATAATAAAAGGGTAAAAGCTCCATAGCAAGTACCGTGACAGCTATAATCCGCTTTTGGCGGCCTACTTCAAATTTTATTTTCGAATGTTTCCCGAAAAAGATGCACTATTGTATTGGAATAGTCACTCATAGGATTAGTTGCTTATCTACATAAAAAATAACTTGAAAGACGAGGAGAAAAGAAGTAATATATAATTAAAAGAACATACATTCGAAAAAATGGGGAACTTTATGGGGAAATTATTATTAAAACAAGATGAAATGATATTATTAAAAAATAGTGAAGCAGTGAAAAATATAGAAACATATGGGAATATGTATGACTGTGTAATGCCGTATAAAGTATTAAGCGAGATTGACCTTCAAAAAAATGAATTGTTTAATACAAAGGCAAGGGCTACAATTTTAGGTAATAAGAATTTATTATTTCAAGAAATTAAGGATGAATGGTATGCAATTGGATGCAATGATGAAACAACAGAAGAAGTGCACTGTCAATTATGTGGAAGGAAGAATAAACGTATTTTCTATATAAAAAATAGAAAAAATAATAATGAGTTGCATGTAGGATCAGAATGCATAAAGAAATTTCCGGATATTGAAAATATCAGTGTTATAAGAAAAACAATGCGAGAACAATTATCTTTGCAGAATGAGAACAAGAGACGAATTCAATTTTCGGAGATAGAACTGGACAATGTTGATTATATAAAGAATGCTGAAAAGTGGTTTTCGGATTTTCGTATTTTATTACCAGCAGTGTTATACAATAATATAAAAATGGTTCTGTATAATCTGAACTCCTTAAAGACAAATTATGTTAAAAAAGGTGGAAAGATTGAAGACATAAGGGAACAGTATATAGCATATAAGAAATTATTTGAAAAGTACAAAAAGGAAGCTCTTCAATTTTATGAGACAAATAAAATGAAACCTCTTATTTGTAGGAAAAATTTAGCTGACTGGTTGGAAACGGAGCATCTAAATGTGTGGAAACACGTATTAGAGAATGGAGGTTTTTTAGATAGAGAGACCTTAGAATATTGTTATCAGACGGAGTATGTAAGAGCACATCTAAAACAATTTAATATGAAAATACGAGATGATAATATTCAAATAGTAGGAATGAATGGCCCCTTTATACGTTTTCAACTCCAAAATGAGGACTATCGATTACCAGTTTACCTGCTGGTTAGTACTAAGGATTTTATGAAAAACATAGGGTGTTATTGCTTGACAAATAAAAAATATAGTTATAGTAAACATGACTTAGTTGGAGCAAAATTTGAAAAAAGTAATTCAAATTTTGAAGCTATATGTAATCGGATGAAAAGTGCGATGGAGAAAAGTGGATTACGTATTGAAAAGGCAATATATACGGATGATAAATATTATGTTAGATTACCTCAAGTTATCCGTGCATCGAAATGGAGTACTCAAAAGTCGATAACAGAGATTGGATATAAAAGAGTTGCAGAAAATAATTTATATGAAATATTTGATAGATGTTTGCTACAGACGGAGATATTAGTAGTACTTTTGGAAAAATAAGAAACAAATTGGATGCAACACAAAAGAAATGGATTTCTCAGGGCGAAAAAGATAACTTAGAAGAAATTTCCAAGGCGATGTCAGTACAAAAACAACGTGAATTTGTACCGTATGCATAATTAAAATTCATTGGGGGGAGATAAGGTGGATATAGAAAGAATAAATCGTGTATATCGATGGATGGTTGATGTTTCACAGCAATGGTTTACTAGGAATGGAAATGTAGCTGCTTCGCAAAACGATATTGTTGGTGTGAAAAATGATTTGTTTTTTATTTGTCAAGATACACAAAAAACTTTTCCATTGATAAGTAGTGAACTTTTTAGGCTAAAGGATACTTTATTTTTAGCTCAGGGAAGAATTAATCCGGTTATATTTGGTGAAGTGATTTCTTGGTTAAGGTTTTTAGAAAATACAGCAGACAACAATGATTTTTGGAATATGATTCACCCAACGGTTGAGCAGACATCAAGAAAATTGTTTGAGGATGGGCATTATGCTAATGCATCTGAAGATGCTTTTATAGAAATAAATTCCAGAGTTAAAAAATTATATACAATTATAAATCCTGAAAGTGATAGAATACCTGATGGCGTTGAGGCTATGAATACAGTATTTTCAGCTAATAAGCCGATGATTCGACTTGCGGACAATACTACGGATATTGGAAAAAATATACAGAAAGGATATATGCAGATGTTTGTAGGGGCTATTTCTGCATTAAGAAATCCGAAGGCACATGAAAATATTAGGTTAGATAGAGAAGAGTGTAAGAAAAGACTTGTTTTTGCTAGTATGTTGATGGACAAGCTAGATGAAGGAGTAAGATATATGGGGATATTGGAAGAGGATTAAACGTTAGATCAGTGTATTGACTTGTACTTTGTCAAGAACCAATTGCTTTACTATAGAGAAGGCAAGTTGTTTTACTAAAAATATACATTGAAAAAACAATTTTTCGTAGGAAGTATGTACTGAGGAATTCAATAGAATAAAATATGGCATATTATCCAAATTCATAAGGTACAGATTTTGCTATTTTGCTACATTGACAATTACATATTTCTTTGTTATTCTCTGCTGGTAAGCAGATTTTTTCTATTTCAAATTTCTAAATCAGCGTAAGTTGATATCTGTGACTTCAGAGGAATTCCTGCTTATTTACCCCATTTAATACAATAGAGCAGGAGATGATGAAGGACAGTGTTTACTCTGCGTATTGCCGTTGTTTATTCTCCTGTAGATGTGTGAGAGGAGAATACGAATGGTAAAACGATATGAAGAATTAACGATTTCGGATGATTTTATGTTTGGTAAGGCGATGGGAGATAAAGTGCTTTGCCGGGATGTGTTGGAACGGCTGCTGGAGGAAAAGGTAGGAGAACTGGAGGATGTCCAGCCGCAGCGGGAGTTCCGGTATACTTCGGGTGGCAAGCCGGTTCGTCTGGATATGTATACGCGGGATAAAAAGCGTATGTACGATGCAGAGATGCAGAATCTGAACCATCAGCCGGTGGAGAAGCTTTGACCCGTTTGGCAAGGGATATGCGAAGTATTCGTTCTAGAACTTGTGTAAGGAAGACAGAGAGCTGTACCTGAAGGATGGGACGGAGAAGATTTTTTATAACTGTGCTGCAGATCCCAAGAAAGTGCCGGAGAATCTGTGGGAGTTATATGAGTATATCAGAAGCGGGAAGGTCGGAGGAGACCTGAGCCGGAGGATTGATGAAGCGGTGTGCATGGCACGTAAGAATGAGGAATGGAGGTCGGAGTACATGAAAGAACTGTTACATGATGACGACGTCAGAGAAGAGGGCAGGGCAGAAGGCAGGGCAGAAGGCAGAGAAGAAGGAAGAGAAGAGGGTGAAAGCCAGCTGGTAAAGCTGATAAATAGTATGATTGCTGGCGGTGATGGAGATAAGATTGCCTTATTTGGAGAACCGGAAATCTTAAAGACAATGAAAAAGAAATATGGGATAAATTAAGTTGGCAATGCTTTCAGCTCTGATAGATATTTTTGAGACAGATACACGTGTAAAATAATAACTGCAATATATGCGGCACCGCCGGATTATTTGATGCCTGCGATGCTCCTATTCAAAGTAGCCAAATTCAGGTAGTGCGGATTTGATTATTTTGTTAATTGACAGGAACCGGAAATCTATGTAGTATAATCACAAAGCATACATTCTGACGATTCCGGCAGCGAGAGCTGATCCACACATCTATATCATTTCAATGAATTCTATGCTTTTATACCCAATTAACCAATTAGAGCATAGTGCGTTGAGAGACAGGTGGGGAGGCAGAAGTCTATCCTTTTTTTCAGGTACTATGAGAACAGGAGGATACGATGACGAAGAAGAGACAAGAAGCTGTACAGACGGAACGGACATTGGTAGAACAAACGGCAATAGAACAGCCAAAGGCGAATGTGAAGTATAAGGATACGATTTTCCGAATGCTATTCTCGGAACCGGAACATCTGCTTTCCCTGTACAATGCAGTGACGGGGAAGGATTACCGGGATCTGTTCTACATAGCCAGCGAATATCAGGCCTTGGCGGATGGAAAGTCATTGTATTCGTCCGGAATCCAGAAGATTCCCACACCGAAGTTCCTGGTATTTTATAACGGACTGGATCACAAGGTACCGGACCGGATGGAACTGAGGCTGTCGGATGCCTATGAGAACCCAGTGGACGAGCCTGATCTGGAATTAAAAGTTACGATGTTGAATATCAATGCCGGACATAATGAAGAACTGATGAACAGCTGCCATGTGCTGCAGGAGTATGCCCGGTATGTCGCAAGAGTCCGGAAGTATGTCGCGGAAATGCCGTTGGATGAAGCGGTAGAACGTGCAGTTACGGAATGCATCAGGGAAGGAATCCTGGCAGAATTTTTGAAAAAGAATCACGCGGAGGTAGTAAAAGTGAGCATTTTTGAATATGATAAAGAAAAAGAAGAGAAGAAGCTCCGCAAGGCAGAATATGAGTACGGTAGAGAACAGGGAAGAGAAGAAGGAAGAGAAGAAGGTAGAATTGAAGGAGAACGTTCAGGAAGAACACATCTGCTGACTTTAATATCACAAATGAGTGCCGGAGAAGATGCAGATAAAGTAACGCAGTTGACTGATCCGGAAGTTTTGGAAGCGATGATGAAGAAGTATGGAATAGAATAAGATCATTCTCGCGGCAATAAAACTGACTCATTTACTTACCCTCCTGAACAAGATTATACTCACAAGTTACTAATTTACGAGTATAATAAAACAGAAAAACTGCAAAGACAAGTTTCAGTATTGTAAAATCAGCATATATGTAAAACATAGTAAGGGGATTCTTCGGAATCCTCTTTTTCATTAGGAGAGAGTTGAATTTGGCTACCATCGTACCATTGAAGAGCTGATTATAAAGTGTTATAATACGTATATAAAAGTGGCTTGTGGCATTATTTATTTTTACAGCACAAGGGGAGGATTGAATGAAAAAACAAAAGCAGCAGGGAATTAAAAAACGCCTGACGAAGGGATTTGTTAAGGTAGCTGTAATCGGGGCGATTGCGGCAATGATTGGTGTTGTGGCATTATTGATAGCAGCGTCACAGTATGAAAAGGCATTGAACAGATATGGCTTTACACAGGGAGACATCGGAAAAGCTATGACGGCTTTCTCTGAAAGCAGAAGTGCATTGCGCGCGGTAGTCGGCTATGATGAGGAAGCGGTAATTAAAAAGCAGACAGAGCTGCACGCTGAGAAAAAGGAAGCGTTCAATACATACATGGAGGAGCTTGACAGAACGCTCCGGTTTGATGAAGGCAGAACGGCATATGACGAAGTGCTCCGAGCACTGGATGGTTATTGGGAACTGGATGAGCAGGTTCTGCAACTGGCTATATCAGATGATGCAGATGGTTATTTGAAAGCACAGGAACTGGATACCGGAGACCTGACAACACAGTACGAGAATGTCTACGCACAATTTGTGAATCTGATGAATGTGTGTGTTGAAAAAGGGGATCGTGCAGAAAAGAATCTGCGTCATATGGAATTTATCATGTTGATCGTGATCCTTGTGATTGTGATATCCTCTTTTTGGAGTTCTGTCATACTGGGCAAAAAAATGGCGGGTGATATTGAAAAACCGATGGTGGCACTGGCAGACCGGCTTCAGTCGTTCGCGCAGGGAGACCTGGTAAGTGAATTCCCGGAATGCAATACAGAGGATGAAATTGCATACATGATCCGGGTGGCGAAAGAAATGGCAGACAATCTGAATCTGATCATTACGGATGCAGGAGAACTGCTGGGCCAAATGGCAGATGGCAATTATGCAATAGGAACTAAGATTGAGGAAAAATATGTTGGTCAGTTTGGAGCGCTGAAAAATGCAATGCGCAAGATGAACCGACAGATGAACAGTACGCTGGAACAGGTAGAGGAGGCTGCCAAGCAGGTATCTGCCGGAGCGGAGAATCTGGCACAGTCTGCACAGTCACTTGCAGAGGGGGCTACGGATCAGGCGGGTTCCGTGGAAGAACTGACAGCAACGATCACCAATATTACAGATTCGGTCACACGTACTGCCGGTGAGCTTCAGAAGACTACACAAAAGGCTGAGAACTATGCAAAGCAGGCAGACGAAGGTCATACACAGATGAAGTCATTGATGGAAGAAATGGATCGGATCAATGAAACATCTAAAAAGATACAGAATATTATTGCTGACATTGAAGATATTGCGAGTCAGACGAACCTGTTGTCTCTGAATGCAGCGATTGAGGCAGCCAGAGCCGGAGATGCAGGCAGAGGATTTGCAGTAGTGGCAGAACAGATCCGTAAACTGGCCGAGCAGAGTGCACAGTCGGCGGTAGATACCAGAAGCCTGATCGAGGGATCGTTGCAGGAGATTGAGAACGGCAATATGGCAGCGGAAGCGGCAGCCGACTCATTGGAACAGATCGTTACAGGAGTTAAGGAGATTGCTGCAGATGCGAAACGTCTCAGTAAGGAGTCCGAGGCACAGGCGCAGGCTATGGAACAGGCAGAAGTCGGAGTGAATCAGATATCCGAGGTAGTACAGTCGAATTCGGCATCGGCGGAAGAATCTTCGGCTACCAGTGAAGAATTATCCGCACAGGCATTCTCATTGAATGATCTGGTGGGAAAATTCATATTACGTCGCAATTAATATAAAACAGTATTCATATCGACTCTTTTCATTCGGTGATCCGGAGAAAGGAGTCGATATTTTTATGTATTAAAACTTTCATTATAACTGAAATTCCGTTTTCACATTATCTATTAGAATTGTAAGGGTAGATACAGGAGATGTGAAAATGAATCAGAAACATTCAAAAGAGTATAAGAGCATAGGACAGACAATTAAAAAATACCGTAAGCTCAGAGGACTTACGCAGGAACAATTGGCGGATATGGTTTGTATCAGCATCAGTTACCTTACCAAAATCGAAGCACCTAATTGTGACCAGCCATTTTCGTTGGAAGTGATTTTGGATATATCGGAAGTGTTAGATATTTCCGTTCATCAGTTATTGGAAGATGTTAAATAGAGAAATAAAAAAATGATCTTAAAAGCCTATAACTTTTAAGATCATACTTTTTTAAAGAAGAGCTGCTGACGGGAATCGGACCCGTGACCTCCGCACTACCAATGCGACGCTCTACCGACTGAGCCACAGCAGCATCACGTGACTGTTACGCAATCACCGTGGTTTATTCTAACAAAAGAGGCCTTGTTTGTCAACACTTAATCGGCACAAATATTAGCGGATTTTGTCGGTGACAAATAATTGACAATGATTTTACGAAAAGCTAAATATATAGATACAAAATAGAAATTTTAAACGAATCGTAAAAACATCTATATTTAGTACAGGAACAAATGTTAAATTATATAAGAAAAATCTTGAGAAGATAAAATCTCATAATGGAGCGATGACAAATGCATAAGAAAAAGACAGAAGAGATGGAAGCAGATCATCAGGAGTTTACCAGATTGATTTGTGAGAATCAGGCGATCTTATATGACTTCATCAAATGCCGGATACTGGACAGGTCTCTGGCACAGGATGTATTACAGGAGACATTTTATATTGCTTATAAAAAATGGGATCAGCTGAAGGTACATCCCAATCAGACCGGTTTTCTGATTGAAACGGCGAGATACAAAATCCAGGACTTTAATAAAAAGACCAGAAAGTTACAACGTGAAATCCCTATAGAAGGGCATGAGCATATTGAGGCGAAGGATCAATATGGTAAAGTAGAATTGGATATCGTATTGGAGAATGATCTGGACAAAGAAGATAAGAAACGTTTTTCACGGTATTTCGTACGAGGGTATAAAATACCGGAAATGGCAAAGTTGGAGAATACGTCCGCGAACAACATGAGCGTACGAATCAACAGGCTCCGTGGAAAAGTGGCAAAAATCATATATGACGGTAAGGTATTCGACAAAAACGTTGAATGAATTTTAAAAATCTGATTTGGGTATAGAAACCATAAGTTAGTCATG
>ERZ773229.1397-NODE-1397-length-16816-cov-15.720363_pt1 | contig 16816 bp, 20 predicted proteins | sample MGYA00580992_ERZ773229 | MGnify/ENA primary metagenome ERZ773229 (study PRJEB29015, sample SAMEA2737795) | human gut metagenome | biome: human gut; feature: human-associated habitat; material: faeces | place: China | collected 2012 ... | reverse complement strand
TTCATTTCAATGGCGTGCGGCATCTGGTCACCTCAATCCTTAAAGTAGTAGTCGCCCTTGTACCCGGCGGCTGCCAGTGGAAGACCGTCGCACCAGTCAGGGTTATCCGCCATGAGCTGGCAGATCTCCTCCACCGTGTACTTGCCCCTGGGTGCTTCGATGATGACCTCGTCATGGACGTGCGCCACGATGTTCAAGCCCTCATCCTCGATCCGAGCCATGGCTTCACAGCCAGAATGTCCCGGGCAATCGCCTGTGTGGCGTTCTCCACCAGCCGACCAGAGTAGGTCTCCTGCCGTGCCCACTTGTGATTCTGACCCACACTTTCGTAGGTCAGGCTCATACGTCCGAAGCGGTTCGGCTGCTGTTTAGGCACGAGGTATGCCAGCTTTCGACCGGAAGGCAGCACCATCCAGAGGGTTCCTGAAGAAAAGGCAAAGCTGATCCTGCCGATATCCTGCCGTTCCCCGGTCTTGAAGGCTTGCATTGCAGCTTTCTCCACGTCCCACCAGTACTGCACGATCTTGGGGTTGGCTTCACGCCATGAGTCGATGATCTCCGGAAGTTCTTCTTCCTTCAGTCCCATCTGCAAGGCGCCCATGCTGATGAGCGCACCGGAAGAACCGCCGTAGCCACAGGCCAGTGTCGCGATTTTCCCTTTCTGGCGCAGGTCACCGTTGATGCCATGCTTGACCACCGGGACATGGAACATCTGGGAGGCTGTGGCGCAGTAGAGGTCCTCGCCGTTTTTGAAAGCGTCCAGCACCCACTGTTCTCCTGCTTTCCAAGCAAGCACCCGGGCTTCAATGGCGGAGAAGTCTGCCACGATGAACTCGCATCCATCCTTCGGGATGAGCATGGTGCGGATGAGCTGGGAAAGGACATCCGGTGTATTGCCGTAGATGCTCTCTACCATGTCAAAGCAGCCCATCTTCACGAGTGTTCTTGCCTCATCCAGCGTGGAGATGTGATTCTGCGGCAGATTCTGCAACTGGATGTTCCGGCCGGAGTAGCGTCCGGTGCGGCTTGCGCCGTAGAACTGGAACAGTCCTCTGGCTCTGCCGTCCGGACAGACACAGCGTTCCGCGGCCTGGTATTTCTTGACGGAGCTCTTTGCCATCTGAAGCCGGAGCTTCAGCATATCCATTGCCTCGGCATCCACACCGTTCTTGTCCAGCTCGCCGATCATCTCAGTGACATTCTTCTTGCCCAGCGTGTCCATCGAGATGCCGCGCTCATCCAGCCAGGTCTTGAGCTGAGACACGGAATTCGGGTTTTCCAGCCCGGTCAACTCATACGCTTTCGTAGTCATGGCATCCGACAGGAGCAGGTCGCAGGTGATAGCCTGCTGGACCAGTTCCGTGTCGATCCTTACGCCCCGGTCGTTGTAACAGTTAGTTAAGACTAATCGCAAAACAAAAGAAAATCAGCCGCATAGCTCACACTACACGACTGCTCTGTAATCTGTATTCTATTTTGCCAATCGGGAACTTTGTGTTTTTGTTCCCTAATGGGCTTATAAGCCCATTATAACATATGTGTCAAGAGGGGGCAATACATAAAAAGTTATTGATTTATCTTTTTTAACAGTTCTTCCGGTGTCGTTGCTTCTCCGCGATAGCATTTCAATAGCACCTTCAGCATCATATCTTTCTGCTTATCTGTGAAAAGACTAATCGCATCTTCGATTTCCTGTTCAGTCTTTGCATTCAGAAGTTTCACTGCTTTTTTGTCCAAAATTCATTTCTTGCGACTATCCTCCCTGTCAGCCTTTCAAGTAAGGCTTTAGCTTTTCAATCAATTCATACACTTTTGTCCCCGGTGCAGACATTGCTGGTGTTCTTCCTTGATTGATTGCATCCAGTTTTCTTGCGTTCCGAATTGCAATGTCCATGTACGGCTCCAAGATACTATACATGTCCTCTCGTCCTTTTGAGTAGGTTCCCAAGCCATATAGTGTCATGAACTCACTGAGTTTTGGCCAATATTCTTTTCTATGAATGTCTGACTGAAAATAACTGAAATGTAGCAGAAACCATAGTTCAATGCACTGATTCGACCAGATTGCATGATATTCCGTTTCTTCCGTGTTGCTTTGTACACACAGTTCTGCCGTTCGGTTAATATTATCCTGGGGAAAGTCATCCGTATCATACACAATCCAAACGTGTTTGTACACATTGGAACTGCGTTGCACATGACTTCTGGCTCTATCAAATAAGCTCAGGGTGTTCTGCCCTTCGCCATAGATATCCAGTTGAACTCTGCCTCGATATTGCTGATTGATGATGTCACGGATTGCTCGAAAATACTGTGGTTCCGTTGACGTTCCTTCCGTAACGATCAGCTGATATTCTGGCTGAATCCTGATAGGTTTATCTCGACGCTTCTTCATCCAGTCCTTATTAAGGTCGCTCTTCTTGTCTGGCTTGAGACTCATTTCCAATCGCCCCCAGTCAGCATATTCCTTAAATAAGGATCCGCGCCGTATCTACCCTCCAGATACTGTTTATCGTATGCCGCTGTGTTATTCACTCTTTCGTTGTCTTCACGGCGTATCTCATAGAGAGAGTAAATCTCGCTTTCGTGATTATCATTTTCTGCTGCAAACCATATCTCATCTCGGCGAAAAACAGTATTTCGCATTGTAGTCACATCATGTGACGTAAAAATCAACTGCGCTCCATTTTGGTTGATTTTCGGATTCTTGAACATTGCAATCACATAACGCAACAGCTTAGGATGCAACTTCGCATCCAGTTCATCAATGATGACCAGCCTTCCTTCTCTTAATGCCATCAGCAACACCGGAAGAACCGCTATCAACTTCTGCGTACCATCAGATTCATCCATAAACCTAAGTTCGTAGCTTTTTCCATTAACCGTCCGCTGCGTGTAGAGTTGCTTTTCATTTTCATCAAATCGATAGCCCGTCAAATCGATTCCCATGTCATTCAACGCCTGTACGATTCGTCTTTTAACATCGTCATTCTTAGAAATCATAACGGTACTGTCCACGACCGGATTGGCGTAATTTCGGATCACACAGGACTCAAACCACTTTTGCACTTCTGCTATGACAGGAATATCATAGTTGATTGCAAGGAAGGACAAATACGGCATTTTGGGGTTTACCGACGTGTTGATGCTTGCTTTATTGATGCTAGCACCAAGCGTAATATTCGATTCTTCTCGCTCAAAAGCAGTGCCGGTCTTTCTTCCTCCAATAGCTCGCCAATAGAGTGCCTCCGAAACCACTTCATCCTCTTTCAGTGCCAAGTAATAACGGTACTCGTTTTTTCCCTGACGGAAATACACCTGAAACTCCGTAGGCTTGTCATGTGAGGTATCATCGAACAAAAACGGCTCGCACTCTGCTTTCTGCTGAATGACAATATCTTCTCTTGTCTTTTCCAAATCGTGGATAGGCTTGACCACTGTGGTAATAAGGCAAGAAAGGGCCTGAAGAAGGTTACTCTTTCCTCCTCCGTTTGGACCATAAACCACTCCCACCGGCAACAATCTTCCACTTTTTTCCTCTCCTAAAAGAGATGCACTAAATTCCGGAATAGCCGCCGCCTGAAAGTCAAAAGTAGTTTCTTCTTTATAGGACTTAAAATTCTGGAATGAAAACTGGCATAGCATAATCTGTCCCTCCTTTCATTTCCATTATACAAGTATATTGCATCAATTTCAAGTTTATATTCTCGATTTAAGAAATTTATTTTTTGCAATCCGTTTTATAAGCCAATTTCTGTCGTCTTTGATCACACTCCACCCACTCTTCCAGCGTCAGCGGCGTGTAATCCGAATACATACAAAAGCAGTTGATCATCTGACACGGCACTGGCTGTGTCTCTTCCTGATGCGCCGACTTCCGACGCGTGGCTCTGGTCTCTCTGCAAAACCTGTCCACCAGCTCCTGATCTGCTGATTTGTGGATGTGACCATGCATCATATAGGTCAGTGGCGTACCGTCCGCCCCACGTCTGAACTGACCGTTATAGCAGAATACCGGATAGTGCATTAACACGATTTTTCGCTTATTGTCATGGATCTCCGCATAATCCTTGACCCACTCAAACCGGGATACGTCAAACTCCTTGTCCCTTAAGTACCTCTCATCGTGATTTCCCCGAATCAGACAGAGCCGTCCCTTCAGCCGACATAGTATTTCGTTGGTTTCCTTTCCGTTGCCAAGAGACAGGTCGCCAAGGATTACGACCTCATCACGGGCGTGGACCTTTTTATTCCACTTTTCTATCATCACTTCGTTCATCTGCTCCACAGATTCGAAGCCACGGTTGTCCATTTCCGTCAGCAGATTTTTATGATAAAAGTGGCAGTCTGCTATGTAATACCTCATGCCTGCCTCCTGTCAATTTCTCAATAATAAATCTCGCAAAGTTCGAGAATGTCCATGAGCAAACCGTACTGCTTTCGGGCTTTTTTGCTCATCCGATAGTCTTTTGGCACGCTCTCTCTGCACACGGTGTCTGTCGATTTATGCTTTGGCACAAATTCAATTAAATCATTAATCGAAATATTTAAAGCAACCAATGCCTTAGAAGTATAATCGTCGAATACACGTTCATTATCAATATTTTCCTCCAAGAACTCATCCAGCATGGGCCTTGAAATTCCCGCTTTTCTTGCAAAGGACGCCTTTGTAAAGCCACGCTCTCGAATACAGCCTTTCAGCTTCGCCGCCACAAGGCTGCGCTGATCAAATAAATCGTCTACTTTCATTATTTTCTCGAAAAATATGTTATAATATACGGAGAACGGCGCACCCCAAGGTACGCCGCATCTCCTGGCTTTTACGCAGCTTTCCCCTGCTCTCGTGCGGGTTTAAGGTCTCCGCACCGACCGGTAAGTCGGAGAAGGGCACACCTCTAAGGCATGCCGCATCTCCTGGTTTTTTTCACAGTGTTCCCCTGCGCTCGTGCGTGTTTTAGGTCTTCGCACCGACCATGGGCGGCGGCTTATAAACCGCCAAGGACCTGCTGGAATACTCGATAATTCGTGTCATACTGTGTTCCGCAGTACACAGCGAACTCGATCGTTTCAAAGTTTTTCCGGTATTCCTGCACCACCGTTTTCATTGCCTGCGCCACCACAGCCGGCGGGTTACGAAATGCACCGCAGCCAAATGCGCCAAGAATCACAACCTCATTTCCTTTTCTCCATGCAATTTCCAGCACCCGACGCATCCGTTTTTCATGCAAGGCTTGCAGGTCTTCCCTGCTGATATGCACAGCGGCATCGCCATTACCTGCGTTCATTTCGTTGCTGGGACGCTCCCACAAGTTGGGTGCAGCGCAAGTCAAGACATTTACAGAATACCATTTATCTTCTGGCAACAGCTGCGGATAATCCGTGTCCGACTTGAAAACCATCACGCCCGGCGTGTAAATGCAGTCGTCGTTATGCAGCGGATCATGGGCACGCCGATGGGGCGCATAAAATTTTTTCCAGACCTTTTCTTCCTTGAGGTTCTGATACAAAGTGGAGCAGCGGCAGATGGCTTCTTCCTGTGCAGAGGAGCCTTTGGTCACACCACCGCCCGGATTGGTTGCCGACGCAAAATTCAAAATGCAGACCTTTTTTCCTGCATATGCGTAGGGTGCCGCTGCTTCCAGTGTTCGCTTGGAGCTCACAACGATCCGTGCAGTTTTTTCGTAACTATGAGCCTGTTTTCCAACTTCCTCACGTCCTTCTGGAAAGATCTGCTGATGCTCAATTCCCCACTCGATAGCCTTAATCAGCGTTAAGTTACGATTATAAACATATACTGTATCTTCAAAAACTTCAATATTTTCCTGTCGTCCCATATTTACACCTTTCTCTGCGCATCTTCGCCTTGCAGCCAACGTGCTGCGGCTTCTTTATCCCGGACGATCCAGCAGACAAACTCCCGAAGCAGATCTTTTACTTTTATTTTACTGGATCTGCAGATTTCTGCAAGCGTTTTTTCCTTTTCCGGCATGGAAATCCTATAAATTCGGCCACAACAAACCAATCGTATCCATGTCTTTTTTATCATCGTCTTTCATCGGATCAAGCGGATATTCCAGGCATCGACATACTTGTTCGCCGTTTTCATCTGTATAATAATCATCCCCTTTTTCGCTGCATCCGGCACAGATGCCAAACTCATCCCAGCGGTTGTCCGTGTCATCTATTTGTGGAAATTCATCAAAGTTATCGAACATGAATTCGACTCTTTCGATTTTCTTAATGGTATGGTAATGCCCGCAGTACCATTTTTTATAGTCAAGCCGCTCTTCGATAGTGTCCAGCCACTGTTCGGTTGATTTGTCCACCATACTTTGGTTTATTCCCGGAAGAAAAACTTCTCTGGGTTCGTACTTTAATGGTGCTGTATGAGTCAAGACTACATCTACAGACCAATCAATCTCATCCAGATTTTCTTCTACCCTACGCTTAATTTCTTCCGATGGTTGCTCATCCGGCCACCATCCAAGTCCATGCAGCAGCCGAAATGCCTTGTCCACGCTGTACGCGCCGCCGATCACAAACGTGCGCTGGCTTCCAATGTCATACAACTCGCCATCTTTGGCAAACAGGATGTACGGATATTGATCTTCTACATACACGGTGCCGCCGTTCCATTCGACCTCGTGGTAAGTCGGAATCGTCTGCGGCCGCATCTCATGATTTCCGTGAATTGCAAAGATGGTAATAGGCAGTGATTCCAGGCATTCTTTCTTTTCTGCATCCAGTTCGCCGCCGTAATAATTTACACCGGCATCGCCAAGGATGATCAAAATATCTGATTTTTCTGTCCGAACTCGCTCACAAAATCGCGCCACATTTCGGAAGTCCCCGTGAGTATCCCCTGTGATATAAATCATATCTCAACCACCTTGCAATTCCATGTATTCCTGATTATAATAACGTTAATAGGATTTTTTCTGTCTTTCGTAAGATTATTGATATATATTATCTCATAAAATTTTACACACTATTTCCGGTTTCCAGATTGCTTTTTCTGCCACCCGCTCCGGCTTAGGGTTTCTTCTCCGCAAAATGCTGTCTCACATCTTCCGAAGAGACTCAACCGCTTTCTTCACAGGATACTCGGCCCATTGCCAGATCATTCATCAAAAGCTGCTGCAATTGCTCTTCGATAATATCCCCCAGCTCCTGTATTCGCTCTACCAGATAGCAGCACAGATTTTTCAGGAACTGCGCATCTTTATCCGCCAGCAGTACATTGCGTTCTTCTTTGGTCAGGTCGCTGAAGCACACGGACTGCCCCACGCCTTCCCGGACAATGCGGAAATAACAGCCATCAAGTTCTCGATTCAAGGTCAATCATCTCCTTCGTGCTGGGATGCCCGCACAGTTCTGCCATTCGATCGTACAATTCGGTGCTCAGTACGATGCAGCGTTCCCCCGTCTTTGTATTGATCACCGCAGGATTTCCAAATCTGCGGAAGAAATCGTCTTTATCGACGTTCTCCACGAACTCGTCTTCCGACAATGCCGGTAGGTACATATCATTATCCATTTTCATCGTTTTCACCATCTGCACAGTGCAGCGTCTGGATGTTGTTTCAAAAAATCGAGCAGGCTGTAACCTTACCTCCTCTGCCCACGGACAGAAATTTTGCTTCAGGTTGATCCGCAGACCGCTAAACATTGAACCGTATCGCATAACAAACAAATAACGGAAAACAACAACTACAACACTGAACACAAACTCACTTTTAAGGCAGTGCGCTCATATACATATTGTCCAGGTTTTCAAATCACACCCTGCGCAACTCTACAAGGAGTAACGCAATGGTGCAATTTCGGAAGGGCTCATTCATACTCTACGAAAAACTTTTCCGAAGAATTAATGGCATCCAGCGCGTTCTGCGCTCTGGCAAGCTCATCTGAGACTGCTGCGTAATCAACCTCTGCCTGCTTGATGTCATAGTTGCTATACTCGTACTCCACAATGCCGGATATCCGGCTCATGCCGCCCTGCACACGCTCCTTCGGCAACCGGCTGTGCATACGATTCAGCTTATTTTTCCATGCCGTGAGCTGCGGAATATAAACCAGTATCTGGTCGATGGTCATATTGAACCCCGGAACATCCTGTGTCAGATTGAACTGGTTGATTGCGTGCTTGACCTTCCGAATCTTATCTTCCAATTCCCGAAGTTGGAACTGCACAGCAGCATAGTCATATTCCGGACGAACGCCTTCCGGTTTTTCCTGCACCGAAACGGTATAGGTATCGGATTTCTTCTTTTTTTACAGCAACGCATCGTGTTCCTCGTTCAGCTTCCGAAGGTACTTTGCTGCTATTGCAGATGTGGTCTGTGCCATGTTTTCTCCTCCTTATTCTTCTCCAAATTCATCCTCGTCCGAGGTCTGTTTTCCGCCGTAGAGCGTTTTCAGCGAAAGGCGGAATTTGCTTTTCTTGTTGTATTCAAGGATCATGGCTTCGGAATAGCCCAGTGCACCCGGGCGGCGTTCTTTTGCCGCACGGATAATCGCTTTCACCGAAACCCGCCCCACATGGTCTTTGAACACATCATCCCGGACGGTATCGCCGTAGGCCACAACGATGCGGGCGATACCCATCAGGATGTTGCCGGAGAAGGAGTTGTTTTCGCCCTCCCATGTTGCGGCTGCCAGACGGAGCGTTCTGTCCAGAACAGCCTGTCCGTATTTGTCATAGATGCGTTCCAGTGTGGAAACTGCACTGATACCGTTTTTTGCTTTGGTCGAGGTGATTGCCAGCCCATAGGACTGCACAATGGCCTCAATCATTTTCTGTTTGGGGTCGTCCGCTTCGATGTGTGCCTTGAAGGTCTCGAAAGAGGACAGTGCCTTGACGTGCTTTTGCTGGTCGGCAAAGATATGGGCTTCTTCCTTATATTTCAGGTCATCGTAGATCATGCACCACACAGGAGTATCACGGGAGCCGGACTCACTGGCGATGATCTCAATGGTGTGCTGGCCGTCAAACACATAGTTGATGCCATCCCGGCGGCTCACTTTCACCGGGTTGATCTGGTACACGTCAAATTCTTCCAGAGCTTTACGGATATGATTTTCGGACAGCGGCCGCTGGTATTCCTGATTGGAAACCAGATTTCGGATGGGGATCAGCTCAAAGGACACGTCCGGGATGCAGCGCCGCTGCGCTTCTGTCAGCATATCTCCAGGGATCATTTTTCAATTACCTCCAGCGTCTGCGTGATCTGTTCTTCCAGTCTGCGCAGGATCACGGCAAGCTGCGCCTTGGTCGGCTCGGACACCATCTCGATATTCGTTTTTGCCCGGGTGCGTGCGATGGCGTTCATCCATGTGGGGATGGTCAGCGCCAGCCCGCGGAACTCCATGTCCGGGTCAAACACTGGCATCTCCTTGATGCCCATCTCCAACGGTACCGCCTGCTCCGCCTTTTCTTCCTTCTTTTCGCCCTCTGCTGCTTTTTTGTGTGGCCTTCTCTGGCGCATTTTTATATCATCGTGCAGCAATCTGCGGCGCGCACTGATCAGTTTCGCAGGTTTCATCTCCGAATACTTTATGACTTTTCCATAAGTAAGTGAGATTTTCTCTGCAAGGATGGCTTCAAACATCGCCATGTCCTTTTCGGCAATCCGATCCAATTGCAACGCCAGGGTTCCATACTTCCGCACCGTGCCTGGATTCATGCTGGTTTCTTCTGCCAGTGTACCGCATACTGCGCCCACCCGATCCAGTTTTTTTACATAGGTAATATGTACCTTCTCTGGATTCTGTTTGTACATCATCCGTTCAAGAACGTATCTCTTTCCAAGAAGATACCGAAACGCCGCGGAATTGGGCTTTGCCTTTGAAAGGTGCTCTTTGCAAGCCCACAGCAACGCCTCATCCTTGGTGGCAAAGTCCATCTCCACCGTTTCATATTCTATTTCCTCGTAGCTGCAAATTTCGTAACGCTTGTGCCCATCCAGAATGCAGCCGTGCCACACCGCAATGGGCTCTTTGCAGCCTTCCCGGACCAGGCTGTTCTCCAGCCTGCGTTCCTCTTCCGGGGACAGCGGAACGCTCAGCCGTTTGAACTCCGGGTCGATTTGCCAGACCTGTTTCATGTGTTCCCCCTCATTCCGCTTCCGTGATGGGTTCGATGGCGTTCATGTCAAAGGCGGCTGCATTTTGTTCCTTCAGCAGCCTTCCGTGCAGCAGACAGGAGTCCTGTGCTCCGACCTGCGGTGCCACCGTCCGGATCCCGTCCAGAAGCACCTTGCTCTGGATGCAGAACGAGTTGTCCTCCCAGCACCGGACACGCAACGCATCCGCTGTTCCCTCCTCTGCCGCCAGTACCACCAGCTTTTTGCTCTGCGGGTGGATGCCCAGCGACACGAACGCCGGGTCTCCCATGGCTTTCAGCGTTGTGCGGTGGATGTAGATACGGTTATACTTGGCGCTGATGCGTAAGCCAAGCTCGTTATCCTGTTTCATAAGGAATCACCCATACTTTCCTGCTGCGGCGACTGTGCCTGCGGATGCACCTCGGTTTTCTTCCCATTTACCGTAATGACCGTGTAGTTATCAAAGGTCTTGACCGCCAGAGAGCGGCGGCTCTCGGAATAGGTGGGACCAAACTTACCACTCCACTGTTCCGCAAAGACGGACTGGCGGCTGCTGACTTTCTTGCCGTCCCGGTTGACCACCTTGGGGAAGCATTCGCTGGACGTGAGGTCAAAGGCAATCAGGGCTTTTCCATTGGCCTGCACCATTTTGCCCAACACCTTATACCGATAATCCGGATTCCAGTCCATGATCTCACACAGAGTCAGGACAAAAAGCTCTCCTGTCCGCTGAGAGGGATACCGCTTTCCGTCCTTCGTCCGACCCCAGCGGTATCCGGTGATCTCAATTTCATCGCAGGGCTTAAGCAGGAGTTTCTTCTCTTTTCGGTTGACGAGGATCTGCACATATTCCACATCCGGCAGCAGACGAACACAGGCGGTGTTCACACCAATCTTGTCCACGTTGACCGTCAAGGCGGGTTCCTTGATGTGGGCGAAAAACTCCGGGCGGACGATCTCATATTCACTAAGGTCGATTTCTTCTTCACCCGTCATCGTCATCTGCGCCGCCGCAGCAACATCTGGCAGCAGGCTCATCTGTGCATTCTCTTCCATCATTTCTGTACTTCCTCCTCAAACAGCTCTCCCAATTCTTCCTGAATGAAACTGCGCAATTCTTCATACGATGTGACCTGAAGCTCCGTTCCGGTGCTGACCATCTGCCCGGCAAGCCGGGTCTGCCACTCCTGCCGGGTCAGATTCCGAAGCTCGGTCATGCTCTTTTCTACGTAATACCCATTGCCGACTCCTTGCCCGAAGTCCCCCACGACGCCACGGATGCGCTTGCCCTGCCGGCTGATGTTCTGGCCGGTGGCATCCTCCACGGTGACCTCATTATCTTTGATGTACACGCTGGCGTTGGTTCCTGCATAGATGCAGGCGGCATCCAGTCCGTCCCGGTAGATACGACCGTAGAGCTTATAGTTGTTGTCCTGCTCCCAGCCGAAGATCTGATAAAGGGTCTGGATATAGGCCTTGGCGGCTACCGAACGGGAACGGCGATAGCCCCGGACACCGTTTGCCCACTGGATAGCACAGCGGTTATCCTTATTGGTGGGGCGCACGGCAATCTCTTTCCGCAGCGGATGCACCAGCAGTTCTACATAATTGTCTTTCAAGTCCATCTCCCGGATGCCTGCCACACTGAAGGCAATGCTATCCTTGTGAAGCATGATGGCAGGGACGCTCTGGTCGCTGAATAGCTTAAAGTCAGCCACCTCATATCCTGTCAGGTCGAAGGAACCCTCCCGCTCCTCCAACCGGCTCTCATCTGACGTGCTGCTGTCCACGCTCTTGCAAGCAGCGATGTAATCTTCCTTGGTGAAGCTGCCCCACTTGGGATGTACGATGACAAATCCTTTCAGCAACCCATCTGGAATAACCTGCAGTTCCGGCAAGAGTGAAGTGTCGCCAAACTTAGCATTGTTCATAATGCGCTGGACTGCAAGAAAGTCATTCCGGTCGATGATGGCTTCATGGTCATCCAGATAATGACTCTGGGGTTTCTGCCCCCTATTTTTGAAAGACTTTTGCTCATGAACATCTGCGGCGAACTTTGTGAACCGCTTTCGGGTCAGGACATCACCGCAGTACCTCTCATTCCGCATACTGGCTGCCACACCGGATGCCGTCCATTTCAGATTACCGAGATAGGTTCGCTTGCTGAGCTTTGTGAGGATGTCTGCAATCTGCTGAGTAGAATAGCCATACAGATACATATAAAACATGAGTTTCGGAATTTTATAGGTTTCTGGATTAACGATGAGCTTGCCGTCCTCGTTCTTCACAAAACCCAGCAGCTCCGGGGTCAGGGGCAGTCCGTGATCCAGCCGCATCCGCAGGGAAGTCTCCATGCTCCGGCTGCGTGTACGGGATTCCTGCTCTGCTATGGTGGCCTGAAAGGACAGTGCCATGTGAGAATCATCGTTCAAGGAGTAGATTGCTTCCGATTCGAACAGCACGCCGATCTTCTTCTCAGACAGCTTGCGGATGATGCTCAGGCAGTCCACCACATTACGGGCAAAGCGAGAAATATTCTTTACGATGATCAGGTCGATTTTTCCGGCATCCGCATCTGCCAGCATCTCATTGAACCCATCCCGATGCTGCATGGTGGTGCCGGATTTTCCTTCGTCTGCATAGATCTTCACCAGCACCCACTGAGGATGCTGCGCCACCAGTTCCTCGTAATACTTCTGCTGCAGTTCAAAGGACGTGGTTTGCATGGGGTTATCTGTAGAGACACGGGCGTAGATGGCGACACGCTGATACTGGTCGGCTTTCACATGGTCGTTCTGCTCTTTCGCCGGGATGTACTCGTATTTATTCGGATCAATCGAGGCCTGCGAGATGCGCTGCCGCACCCGGTTCTGCTTTTGGGCATTGGTCAGTTCTGTCTTTTCCACTCGGCTCACTCCATTGCATCCGTTTCTTCGTCAAGGCTCAACTGCTCTGCCTGTTCCAGCATGGCAGGCTTCGGCAGAGTCGAAAGCATCGGCTCGTCCAGTTCATCCGCCGGGAGGGGCTGCCATCCCTCCGGAAACAGGCCCATATCCCGCAAGTCAGGCTGGTAATATGAGGCCAGCGTAAAAATATCCTCGGAAATAAAGTAGATTCCCACAGGATGTTCCTGCGCCGCCAGCATCCGTGCCATAAAGGTCATCTCTTTCCAGTCACTTGACACATTGCTGACCTTCTGCGTCACGATGAGGTCTACCTTGCCGGTGAAGCAATTCTCCAGCAGACGGCACCACTCTTTGGAGCACTCCATGTGTGGGGCGGTCATTCCCTTGTCTACATAGAAATCTACCAGCGTCCACTGTGGGCACAGGGCAATATCGTCCATATACTGCTGGATATGCTTTTCCAGATAGTTCTCATGCCTGGTCTGATTGAAATACCGGATGTACACCCCAATCTTATACGGCGTATATGGCATGGGATATTCATGTGGGATGCTATCCAGCCACAGGCGGTGACGGGCAAGAACCGCTTTCTTGGGGTTTTCCTTGATGTGACGGCGCAGCACATTGGAGCTGCCTTGCGCGAAGGCAGGTTCCTGCGGAGCTGGCTCTGCAAGCCGTGTTTCCATGTTTGTCGCCTGATCCATATGTACTGCCTCCTGATGCGCTGAAAATGCACAAAATAAACCTATTTATTATCCAATCTAATTGTACTGCCGCTGACATGAACCCTCAACCGCTTGGACGCCGCATCTCGGTGCATCCTGTCTATTTTCAAAAAAAAATTTTTAGAAGTATACTGGCCATCCTATTTTTTGATTAGATCCGTGAAAGCGTTAATGGCACTGCGCACATGCTTCAGTTCCGATTCAGTCATATTCATGACAAGCTGTTGTTCCAAATCACGGAATGCCATTCCGACTTCAACTTCTGTTTCCGAACGAACAGGAACTTTTGCGACTGCTTTTTGTTTAAGCTCCAGCAGTGTGAGCCTTGGAAGTCTGAACGCATCTTCCAAACGTTCAATGGTTGAGACAGTTGGAACACACTCATCTCTTTCAATTCTCCCAATATGAGTCCGGTTAATACCCGTTCTCCATGATAGTTCATCCTGTGTCCAACCGTTTCGCAACCGATACTCTTGAATTGTTCTGCCAAAGGTTTTTCCTTTCAGCGCTTTGGGTTGCATCTCTTTTTCGTCCAAACTCATATTCTCTCTTCCCTTCTGTTTTTTTCGATTTCAAGACTGCTCAAGACAGTTCAAAACCTCTCATTATTTTTCATGCCTATCTAGCCATGCATACTAAAAACCAACTTATGCTCGCAAACCCATTTTTTAAATAATTTTAGATTTTCTTGAGCACACGCCAATCCGAAGAAATACTGGGTACAAATAACTTGCGCCAAAAGTTCCCAGCTTTTTGGGGCCGCTCACACCGCCCTCTAACTCCTGAATCGTTCTTGCCTGATGGAACGCTTTCATCACAGTGGCCTTGGTCACACTCTTCGCTTTGCGATTAAAGAAAATTTCGCCGCCTTCCACGGTGTACTTCAATGGTAGCCCATTCTCTGTCGCAAAGGGATAACCAGCATACGCCACTATGGCATCCCACAAACAATCCTCCGCACTCGGCGAATTGATTTCCCGCATAAGTCGCTCACAGACAGCAATTCTTCTTCGATAGACTCGTCTACGCTCGGCATTCAGTGGTAACTCAGGTAAATTGTAGTTTCCTTTTGTATATGGCAGATAGCCATGTACAGAAGCTCTTTTAAGCCCAGTCTGATCCATGATTTCTTGGATCGTACACCCTTGTTCGTACAGTTCTTGTACTTTTCGGCTGAGTTTCGTGCTATAATATCCGGTAGTGACCAGTATCTTCCGAACCGTCAGAGGGGTTGTATCCAATGCCTTTGCAATCTCCCGAATGCTTGGAGCTTCTTCTGAGCGTTCCACACGGTCGTCAAAGGGTTCACCGAAAAGATCGATTACCCTCTGCTGCAACGCATCGATTTCTTTCTCACGGTCATAATCAGGCTTTTTCTTCGGTCGGCCGCGCTTCGCTTTTACGGTGTCAGTAGGTGCAGTTTCTGCACTTTCCGGCATCGGGCGCTTCGGGCCGAAGTCGTTCATTGGGTTTTAGCTTTTCAAACCGTCCTTTCCTAGTCTAGTTTTTTGTTCACACTCCATTTCAAAGATGTTCTTGTGCTTTTGCCGGAGAGTGCGTACACTCTCCGTTGCCTGCCATCCGCCACGTAGAGGCAGCATATTAGGATGGCACAGCCATGCTTTGAGCATGGCCAAGTTCTTACACTAACTCGAATGTATGCTCCTCAAAGTCGCTTGGGCTTTTGGTCTTATAGTATTCTTCTGCGGCATCACAAATCATTTCTGTTAGATATTTGATATCAATTTGGGCTGTGTTCTTCACCGAACCATCTGGCTGATTTTCAATTCCATACTTATATCCAAAGGATGCTTTACCTTCCACAGCACCTAGTCCATCTGGTCTAACCAGGTTAAAACAATCAATTGTATCACTCGAAATGTCTTTGTCTCCACTATGTAAAAAAGCACAGCGTAATTTATAGATATCCTGTGATTCTAGGGGCTTAAAATCACCAACCTCATCAAAGAACCGATCATATAAGACTTTAGAATCCATAAAATTATCAATCCACTTTGTGTATCTCTCACCTACCTTCTTTATCGCAGAATATTCAACTTGACCACAAATATCTGGAAGTGTTAGTGCTAACGCCAAAGCCGCCTCATACAAACCATTATCTAAGCACTTTCGTGCTTCCTGAATTCTCTTTTCCATATTTTTCCCTCTTCATATGTTAACCTTCTCGCTACGCCACATCATTATGATGTACGCCACCAGCACACCGATCCATCCGCCCATCGTATTACCGAACACATCATCAAACTCTGCGATGCCAAGTCCCGTAATATACTGGGTCGTTTCGATTGCCACAGACATCACAAAGGGAATCAGCCACACCCACTTCTTCTGAAACCATCTATACAGCCCCGTTCCAAGCGGAATGAACAGCCAGATGTTATTGATGACCCCCACTCTCACGGATTGCTCTTTCAAGAACTTCCCAGCATAGGAAAAGAGGGCAAAGTTCGTTCTTGCATCTCCTGACTCACGAAACATCAGTGTTTCATAAAGAATGAAAACCACATAGGAAATCGTCAAAAGGGTGCTCATATTTCTCGGAAGACCGAGCATCAGAATGCAAATTACACGCCCGAAGACAACTACCATGCATGGGAAGCCATTCAGAAAGTTGTCCACACACAGCATAATGTTTCCGTTTCTGTCAAGCAGAAGGTTCACCTTGCCACTGCGTTTGATGCCGTACTGCCCTTTAGACAATGCTTTTAGATTGCCATCCGCATCAAAATACATATTCGTATCTGCTGTGCCATCTCTATGGTAGGTACGTTTGAGGATGGTATAGCCTGCATTGGTAGGGTCGGGGTTGCCATCTGCGTCAAGATAGGTGATCTGGCTGATGTATCCTTGTTCGTTGCGTTGGTATAACTCGCCATACTGACCAAGAAAAGATTTTACAGGTTTTCCTTCTGTGTCAAAGTATCGTTCGCCAATAACAGTTCCTTCCGAATCACGCTGATATGTCTTAATCGCATATCCAGATGATGTACTCACTGCATGACCGTCTTTATCGAGAAATGTCAAACTAGTGTTCTGGCCTTCAGTATTAAACTCACGA
>ERZ773229.1395-NODE-1395-length-16829-cov-18.407357_pt1 | contig 16829 bp, 12 predicted proteins | sample MGYA00580992_ERZ773229 | MGnify/ENA primary metagenome ERZ773229 (study PRJEB29015, sample SAMEA2737795) | human gut metagenome | biome: human gut; feature: human-associated habitat; material: faeces | place: China | collected 2012 ... | reverse complement strand
TCAAGACCATGCGCACCCGCGTGGACCGTCTCAACCAGCTCAAGACCATGCAGGCTGACGGCACGTTCGATATGCTTCCCAAGAAGGAAGTCATGAAGCACCTCGCCGAGATCGAGAAGCTCGAGAAGTACCTCGGCGGCGTGAAGGAAATGAAGAAGCTCCCCGGCGCGCTGTTCATCGTCGACACCCGCAAGGAGCGCAACGCCATCGCCGAGGCGCACAAGCTCGGCATCCCCGTCGTCGCCATCGCCGATACCAACTGCGATCCCGACGAGATCGACTACCCCATCCCCGGCAACGATGACGCCATCCGCGCCATCAAGCTCATCTCCTCCGTGATGGCCAACGCCATGATCGAGGGCAAGCAGGGCGAAGAGACCGAGGAGAAGGCCGAGGGCGAGGCTCAGGCCTGATTTTCCCAATCAAGCGAGAAAAGAACCTTACGGGGCGAGGCAAAGCCTCGCCCTGTCTCATTTTTACCACACTATTTTTCAGGAGGATATCAGAATGGCTATCACTGCTGCTGTTGTTAACGAGCTCCGCCAGGCCACCGGCTGCGGCCTGATGGACTGCAAGAAGGCCCTCATCGAGTGCGAGGGCGATATGGAAAAGGCCGTCATGTATCTGCGCGAAAAGGGCCTCGCCTCTCAGGCGAAGAAGGCCAGCCGCGTGGCTGCTGAGGGCATGGCTTACGCCACCGTCATCGACGGTGTCGGTGTTGTGGTCGAGGTCAACTGCGAGACCGACTTCGTCGCCAACGGCGAGCCGTTCAACAACTTTGTCAAGGGCGTGGCTGCTGTCGTCGCCAAGGAGAACCCCGCTGACGTCGACGCGCTCATGGGCTGCCCCTGGGTCACCGGCAACGGCACCGTCAAGGATGCGAAGGACGAGCTGTTCCTCGCCATCCGCGAGAACATGAGTATCCGTCGCTTCGCCCGCATCGCTGACGGCTTCTCCGTCCCCTATGTCCACATGAAAGGCAAGATCGGCGTTATCGTCAACCTGACCGTCGAGGGCTGCGACGCCACTGAGATCGGCAAGGACATCGCCATGCAGATCGCCGCGCTCAACCCCCGCTTCTGGGACAAGAGCCAGGTCACGCAGGACGTTCTGGACGAGGAGAAGGAAGTCATGCTCGGCCAGATGGCCAACGACCCGAAGATGGCGAACAAGCCCGATCAGGTCAAGGAAAAGATCGTCATGGGCAAGCTCAACAAGTTCTATGCCGAGAACTGCCTGCTTCAGCAGGCCTTCGTCAAGGACGGCGACGTCTCTGTCGAGCAGTATATGAACAACGCTGCCAAGGCGCTGGGCGGCAAGGTCAGCTTCAACACCGCCGTTCGCTTCGAGAAGGGCGAGGGCATCGAGAAGAAGCAGGAGAACTTTGCGGCTGAGATCGCTTCCATGGTCAACGGCAACAAGTAATTTCCAAATTACAAAATATGATGAAAAGAGGTTCGGCGAAGGCCGGACCTCTTTTTTGTTTCCGTGCGGCAGACAGAATTTTCTGCGAAATAAAAAATTTACAATTTCCTAAGGTGAATATTATTGTGCATATCTTGCATATTCAGTTTGACTGGTGTATAATAGGCAATGCTAAGCAGCGGCGCAGTATCCTAGTCGGAGCTGCCGTTTCCTAAGAAGGGCCTAAAAATCCTTTAAAGGGCACAACTGTGAAGCCTTTGGTGCCTGCTTCTTACGCCCAGTTTGGGGTGGGTGCTGAAGGGAGGCGAAAGCGAAAGCTGCGCCTGCGGACTCCGGGCGACCCCTAATGGCATGGGGGAACCGACCCTGTTTCTGCGGAGACTCGTTGCTGTGCCGGAGCGGACTCCCGGTTTCGGGTATCGACTTCGGTACGGGACGGGATATGAACCTGCATTGCGGTGCTACCCGGCCTTTGTGCCGCGAACGCTGTGTGCAGCGTAGCCTGCCTTGCGTGGGGAATTCGGATAGGAGAACAACGTACAGACTCCGGCCAAGAGCGAAGTACGATCGCTCCTTGAAATTTTTCCTGCAAAAGAGGATAAGAAACGGCGTGACTCCGGGGTGGAAATCACCTAGGCTGTCGCAAGGGCAGCGAAAGGGTTACAGTGCGGACTAAGTGGCAATCGGGTACCTCGTCTGGTGACAACGGGGTGCAGCGCCTAAGGGGGAACCGCCTCCATCGGCAACGAGAGGTGCGCTGCGGGGAAAGCCAACCCGACCTATGCCGCAGGATTACCTTTTGCTGTTGCCGCTGATTAGCATGATTATGAAATAACTGTGGAGAAGAAAGCCTTGGAAAACGAAGAAGACCGAAAGCAGAAGAAAACGGAAAAGACGCCCAGCCACGCGCGCTGGGTCATCCGTGTGTCTTTGATCGCTGTGGCGCTTTCCGCCGCGATGAGCCTGTGCTCGGGCGCGGTGCTTGAGGATGCGGGCTATGTGACTGCAACGCTGATCCTGCTGCTGTTCATTGCGCTGGGCATCCTGTTCGATATCATCGGCGTCGCCGTGACGGCGGCGAATCCCAAGCCGTTCAATTCGATGGCCGCGCACCGTGTCAAGGGCGCGAAGGAGGCGCTGTACCTCATCCGCAACGCGGAAAAGGTCGCCTCGTTCTGCAACGATGTGGTCGGTGACATCTGCGGCATCGTCAGCGGCTCGACCGCGACGGTCATCGTCGTGCTGCTGCAAAACAGCTTCGGCTGGCGCAGTATCGTCGTATCCACCGTGGTCACGGCGCTCATTTCCGGATTGACGATCGGCGGCAAGGCCATCGGCAAAAAGGTCGCCATGAAAAAGAGCAAGGATGTCATCTACCTGACGGCGAAGGTGCTGTCGGTGCTGCATCTTGTCAGATAAAGAAGGAAACCGTATTGATTCTTGAAACCATCCATGATCCCCGGGACATCAAAACCCTGAACGACTCGCAAACGCAGCTTTTATGTACGGAGCTGCGTGAATTTTTGCTGAAAAACGTGTCGAAAACGGGCGGGCATCTGGCCTCGAACCTCGGCGCGGTCGAGCTGACGGTAGCCATCCACCGCGTGTTCGACACGTCGCGAGACCGGCTGGTGTTCGACGTGGGGCATCAGTGCTACACCCATAAAATTTTGACCGGCCGGCGCGAGCAGTTTTCGTCTCTGCGCCAGTACGGCGGCCTCTCGGGCTTTCCCAAGCCGCGCGAGAGCGGGCATGACGCCTTTATCGCGGGACATGCCTCCAACTCCGTCTCCGTCGCGCTCGGCATGGCGCGGGCACGGACGCTGCAGCATCAGGATTATTCCGTGTTGGCGCTGATTGGCGACGGCGCGCTCTCCGGCGGTCTTGCCTACGAGGGACTTAACAACGCGGGCGCGAGCGGCGAGCCGCTCATCGTGATTCTGAACGACAACGGCATGTCAATCGACGGCAATGTCGGCGCGGTGAGCGAGCATCTGGGACTTTTGCGCTCGAAGCCTGCGTACTATGAATTCAAAAAAGCCTATCGTGATCTGCTCGACCGCAACGCGGTCGGCCGCGCAGTGTATGATTTTAACCATCATCTGAAAACGAATGTCAAAAAGGCGCTGCTGCCGAATTCGACGATGTTCGAGGACATGGGCTTTACCTACCTCGGCCCCGTGAACGGACACGACGTGGGGCAGCTCACCAACACGCTCAAATGGGCGAAGGACTTGAACTGTCCGGTGCTCGTGCATGTGCACACGAAAAAGGGCAAGGGCTACCCGCCCGCCGAGCGCGAGCCGGAGCGCTATCACGGTGTCGGCAAATTTGACCCGCGGATGGGCGTGCCGCGCGAGCATAAGCGAGATTTTTCCGCGGTGTTCGGCGACGAACTCTGTAAGCTCGCAAAAAATGACGAAACGATCTGCGCTATCACCGCCGCAATGCGCGACGGTACGGGCCTGCACGATTTTTCCGAGCAGTATCCCGTGCGCTTTTTTGACGTCGGCATCGCCGAGGGACATGCCGTGGCGATGGCCGCGGGCATGGCCAAGCAGGGACTCACGCCGGTCGTGGCGATCTATTCGAGCTTTTTGCAGCGCGCCTACGACCAGCTCATCCACGACACGGCGCTCTCCGACCTGCATGTTGTCTTCGCGGTCGACCGCGCGGGCATGGTCGGCGCGGACGGAGAGACGCATCACGGCATTTTCGATGCGACATTCCTCTCGGAAATTCCGAATATGACGGTGCTGTGTCCGTCGAACTTTGCAGAGCTGCGCACGATGCTTGACCGTGCGGTGAACGAGATCAAAGGCCCCGTCGCCATCCGCTATCCGCGCGGCGGCGAGGGAAATTATAAGAAAGACAGCGGACGGCAGAATCTTGTCGTGCTGCGCGAGGGGGCGGACATTACCCTCTGCGCCTACGGCACGATGATCAACAATGTGCTCGACGCGGCGGAGATCCTGCACGAGCAGGGCATCGAGGCACGCGTTGTAAAGATCAACGCCATCTCGCCGCTCTATGACCGCGACATGCGCGAGGTCATCGGCAAAACAAAGGCGATGCTGGTCGCCGAGGAGTGCGCGGGCGTCGGCTGCATGGGCCAGCGCATGGCGGCCATTCTGGGCTGGAACAAAATTTCGCCCGAACGGCTGGAGCTGTGCAACCTCGGCAAGGCGTTTCCTGCGCAGGGAACAGTGGAGGAGCTGTACCGCGAGTTCGGGCTGGACGCGGAATCGCTGGCAAAAAAGGCTGCGGAGGTGCTGCAATGAGCAATAAAACAAGACTGGACTTGCTGCTCGTTGAACGCGGGCTGGAACAGACCCGCCAGCGCGCGCAGGCGATGATCATGAGCGGGCTCGTCTTTGTGGACGGGCAGCGCGTGGATAAGGCGGGCACCGCCGTGCCGAACGACGCGCAGATCGAGGTACGCGGCAACACGCTCCGATATGTGAGCCGCGGCGGCCTCAAGCTCGAAAAGGCGATGACGACGTTCGGCCTCAAGCTGGACGGCTGTATCTGCGCCGATATCGGCGCCTCGACCGGCGGCTTTACCGACTGTATGCTGCAAAACGGCGCGACAAAGGTCTACGCCGTCGACGTCGGCTACGGACAGCTCGATTGGAAGCTCCGCTCCGACGAGCGCGTTGTGTGCATGGAACGCACGAACGCGCGCTATCTCGACCGCGACCAGATTCCTGACGAGCTGGATTTTGCCAGCATCGACGTGTCGTTTATTTCGCTGAAATTGATCCTGCCCGCGGTGCACCGCGTCTTAAAAGAGGGCGGACATGTCGCCTGCCTCATCAAGCCCCAGTTTGAGGCGGGACGCGAAAAGGTGGGGAAAAAGGGCGTCGTCCGCGACCCGAGCGTGCACCTTGAGGTGCTGGAAAACTTCCTGACACATGCAAAGGATTCTGGCTTTACAGTGCTTGATATCACATTCTCTCCTATTCGCGGACCCGAGGGAAACATCGAATACCTCGGGTATCTCGAAAGCGGCGATTGGGTGGAGAAGACGTTTGACCTCCAGGGCCTTGTGGAGCAGTCACACGCGGCGCTCGACCACGGGAAGGAGGGCGCGGGATGCTGAGAAAAGTCATCTTATGCCCGAATCCCTACCGCGACGCGCAGCTTCGCGTCGCGAAGGAGGCCAAGCGCGTGCTCGACGAGGTTGGCTGCCCGAATGTCGTGTGCCTGCCGTTTCGCAATCAGGAGCCGCCGGAGGGCTACGGGCTCAACATTGAGCCGCTTCAGCAGGAGATCCGCGGTGCGGACATGATCATCGCGTTTGGCGGCGACGGTACGATCCTGCACCTTTCCAAAACCGCCGCGCACCGCGATATTCCGGTGCTGGGCGTCAACCTCGGCAGCCTCGGCTTCATGGCCGAGCTTGAGAGCAAAGACCTTTTGCGCTTGCGTGACCTGTGTGACGGAAAGTATGAGATCGAGAGCCACATGATGCTCGATGTGAGTGTCCAGCGCGACGGGCGGGTCATCTACTCGAACCTTGCGCTCAACGAAGCGCTCATCGCGCGCGGCAATATCTCGCGCGTGATCCGGCTGCAAATCTTCACCGAGCAGGGAAAGCTCGTGGACGTGGCGGGCGACGGCGTGATCGTCGCGAGCCCGACGGGCTCGACGGCCTACTCGCTCTCGGCGGGCGGCCCTGTGGTCGAGCCGACGGCGCGGAACTTCATTGTTTCGCCCATCTGCGCGCACAGCGTGCATGCCAATGCCTACGTGCTCTCGCCCGAGCGGGTCATCACTGTGCAGATGGAAAAAAACAGCTACAAGCCCGTCCTTTTGAGCGTGGACGGCGGGCGCGCATTCTCACTGCGCAGCGGCGACAGTATTGAAGTGCGCCGCTCGAAATTCGACACCAAGCTCGTTCGACTGAGCAAACGCAGTTTCTGCGAGATCTTACAAAAGAAAATGTTGATGGGAGGAACCAGCAATGAAGAATGAAAGACAGGAAAAGATCCTTGCGATCATTGCCGCTTCGGCGATCGAAACGCAGGAGCAGTTGATCGACAGCCTGCGCAAGGAGGGGATCTCCTGCACGCAGGCGACCATCTCCCGCGATATCAAGCAGCTCCACTTAATTAAGGAGCCGACCGGCAACGGCACCTACCGCTACGCCGTTTCGACGCAGAAGATGCGCCTGAATCTGGCTGACCGCCTGCAGACCATCCTGCGCGAGAGCATCGTTTCGGTCGACTGCGCGCAGAATCTGGTGCTCATCAAGACGATGGCGGGCCTCGGCCCCGCGGCCGGCGCGGCGTTTGACGGGATGGATATCTCCGCCAAGGTCGGCACCGTCGCGGGTGACGACACGGTGCTGATCGTGATGCGCGAAAACGAGTCCGCCGCCGAGCTCTGCTCGGAGATCGAGGACATGCAGAGACAGCGCCAGACCAAGTAAGAACAAAATTTTGCAGGAGAATGAGCGATGCTTGAGCTTTTGCACATTGAAAATATCGCCATCATTGAGCGGGCGGACATTCTGTTCGGCCGCGGGTTCAACGCGCTCACCGGCGAGACCGGCGCGGGCAAATCCATCGTGATCGACGCGCTCGGCGCGGTGCTCGGCCAGCGCACGTCGCGCGAGCTCATCCGCACGGGCGCGGAGAAGGCGTTTGTCAGCGCGACGTTCAGCGCGGTCCCGGCAGATTTGCCGGGACTCGCCGAAAACGGCTTTACGCCGGAGGAGGACGGAACGCTTTTATTGCAGCGCGAACTGTACGGTGACGGCAAAAACGTCTGCCGCGTGGGCGGACGGCCAGTGACGGTCGCGCAGCTCAAGCGTATCGGCGCGAGCTTGCTCAATATCCACGGCCAGCACGACGGACAGCAGTTACTCGACGAAGAGCAGCACCTTGTCTACCTTGACCGCTTTGGCCGCGTGGAAAATGAGCTGGCAGCGTACTGTACGCGCTATGACGTGATGAAAGAGACGCGCCGCGCGATCGACGCGCTCAAGATGGACGAGGCCGAAAAAGCGCGCCGCGTCGACATGCTGCACCATCAGATCGGCGAGCTCGAGCGCGCGGACTTGCAGGAGGGGGAGGAGGAGACGCTCCTTGCCCGCCGCAATATTCTGCGCAACGGAGAAAAGTTCATTTCCGCCATCTCCGAGGCGGACGCCTGCCTGAACGGTGGGGACGAGGGCCTTGGCGCGGTGTCCGCTATCAAGGAGGCGGAGGATGCGTTGCGTTCGCTCCGCAGCCTCGGCGATGAATTCATCACGCTCTCGGATCGATTGGAAGCGCTGCGCTGTGAAGCGTATGACCTTGCCGAAACGATCCGCGATAAGAAGGATGAATACGACTTTTCTCCGCAGGAGCTCGACGCCGTGGAGTCGCGCTGCGACCAGCTTTACCGGCTGAAAAAGAAGTACGGCTCAAGCGTCGAGGAGATGCTTGCATATCTTGAAAAATCGCGTGAGGAATTGGACCGCATCGAGTATGCAGACGACCGTGCGCAGCAGCTCGAGCAGACGCTCAAAAAGCAGGAAAAGGCTGCGCGCGAAGCGGCGCAGGCCCTCTCCGACCGCCGTCACGCGGCGGCAAAGGAGCTTGAGGAGCGTATTTCCCGGGAACTGCGCGAGCTCGATATGCCGAAGCTCCGCTTTGCCATCGACTTTCAGGAAAAGGACATGGGCGAGGACGGTGTGGACGCCGTGGCGTTTTTGATGTCCGCCAACGTGGGCGAGGCGCTGCGTCCCATCCAGAAGATCGCGTCCGGCGGCGAGCTGTCGCGCATCATGCTGGCGCTCAAAAACGTGCTGGCCGAGCAGGACAGTGTGATGACGATGGTGTTCGACGAGGTCGACACCGGCGTTTCGGGCAGGGCTGCCCAGCGCGTGGCGGAAAAGCTCGCCAAGCTCTCGCGCACACGGCAAGTGCTGTGCGTGACGCATCTGCCGCAGCTCGCGGCGATGGCCGACACGCACTTCGGCGTGGAAAAGGGCGAGGAAAACGGCCGCACGCTCACAAAGGTCGTCGCGCTCGACCGCGCGGCGCGCCGCGGCGAGATCGCCCGCCTAAGCGGGGGAGACCACCCGAGCGAGACGATGCTCTTAGGGGCAGAGGAGCTGCTCTGCGCGGCGGAGAACTTTAAAGATCAACTACTGTAAAGCAAAATCACATGTCAGAGAAAAGCGCCGCGATGCGGCGCTTTTTCGAAGAAAGGAACATTAGATGAACGAATTTGCTGAGCGCATCGAGCGGGATTTTCCGGTGCGGCGCAAGGAGAAAGAAAAAGTAGACTTCCGCACCTGGCTTGTCTACACACTCAAGGAGCTCGGCTATTCGCCGAAGCTCGAGAGCGGGACGTCGGCGCTCTCGGCGGGCGGCAATGTGACGAATGTGGTCGTCGGCGACATCGAGAAGGCAAAGATCGTTCTCGCGGCGCACTACGACACCGGCGTGCGCGAGGTCCTGCCGCCGCTCATTTGCCCGACGCGACCGGCGACGTACATGCTCTACGAGGCGCTGATGCCGCTGCTGGCGCTGGCGGTGAGCTTCCTTATTTCGTTCGGCGTGACGTTCGCGCTCAACATGCCGAATATGACGCTGCCTCTCTTTTTGCTGCTGCTGGTTGTTGGGCTCTTTTATCCCAAGTATGGCAAGAGCGAAATGAACAACAAAAATGCCAACACCTCCGGCGTCATCGCACTGCTCGAGGTCGCAAAGGCGCTGACGCCGCGCTACCGCGGCGAGGTGTGCTTCCTGTTCCTTGACGGTGGCACGCAGGGGAGCAAAGGCGCCAAGCGCCTGATCCACGCGCACCCCGAGCTCAAAAAGAAGAGCGTCGTCGTGCTCGACTGCGTGGGTGAGGGCGATGAGTTGCTGATTTTGCCGGGCAAGGCGAGCCGCTGGAACGACAAGCTGCTCGACACGATCCTTGAGCAGTTCAGCAACAGCGAGAGGAAGACCTGCTTTTTGAAGACGGACGGCTTTGTTCACTATCCCTCGGACAACCGCGCGTTCACGGGCGGCACGGTCATCTGTGCGTGCAAAAAGGTCAAGGGCTTTGGCCGCTGCATCCTGCCGCGGAAAGCGACGGGGATCGACGAGGAGAACCTGTCGCTCCTGTGCGACGGGCTGTGCAAGCTCGTGATGTATTACAATCCGCAGAATACTTGATACTTGACAAGACCGATTCTTTACGTTACAATATCCGCGTTTACGGTGATGAAGCGGAGAAGTAAGCAGCGATTTCCTGCGCAGAGAGCCTTCGGCCGGTGCAAGAAGGAGAGGAAACGTGCCGAAATACACCGCGGAGCCGGCGCCCGAACGAAAGTTTTCCAGTAGGCGCGCCCCGGGAGCGCCCGTTATCGCGCGGGAGTGTGTCGGCACTCCGTGAGGCCGTTTTTGCGAGAAAACGGCGAACCAGAGGTGGTACCGCGAATTTGTTCGCCCTCTGTCCAAACGGACAGAGGGCGTTTTTTTGCTATCCGAAAGCGTCTCAAAATGTCCGAAATGAAGTAAAATAGAAATACAGGAGGAATTAACAAATGGGAATTTATGAAGAGCTCAAAGCGCGCGGCCTGATCGCGCAGGTGACGGACGAGGAGCAGATCCGCGACCTCGTCAACAACGGCAAGGCGACGTTCTACATCGGCTTTGACTGCACGGCGGATAGCCTGCACGTCGGCCACTTCATGGCACTGTGCCTGATGAAAAGACTCCAGATGGCGGGCAACAAGCCCATTGCGCTCATCGGCGGTGGCACGACCATGATCGGAGACCCCTCGGGTCGCAACGATATGCGCAAGATGCTCACCAAGGCCGACATCGACCACAATGCCGAATGTTTCAAGCGCCAGATGGAGCGCTTCATCGACTTCGGCGAGGGCAAGGCCATGATGCTCAACAACGCCGACTGGCTGATGAAGCTCAACTACATCGAGCTGCTGCGCGAGGTGGGCGCGTGCTTCTCTGTGAACAACATGCTGCGCGCCAAGTGCTATGAGCAGCGCATGGAAAAGGGCCTTTCGTTCCTGGAATTCAACTACATGATCATGCAGTCCTACGACTTCTACCACATGTTCCAGGAGTACGGCTGCAACATGCAGTTCGGCGGCGACGACCAGTGGTCCAACATGCTCGGCGGCACGGAGCTCATTCGCCGCAAGCTCGGCAAGGACGCGCAGGCGATGACGATCACGCTGCTTCTTAATTCCGAGGGCAAGAAGATGGGCAAGACCGCGAGCGGCGCGGTGTGGCTCGACCCGAACAAGACCACGCCCTACGACTTCTACCAGTACTGGCGCAACGTGGGCGATCAGGATGTTTTGAAGTGCATCCGTATGCTCACATTCCTGCCGCTCGAGCAGATCGACGAGATGGATAAGTGGGAGGGCAGCCAGCTCAACCGCGCGAAGGAGATCCTCGCCTACGAGCTCACCGCACTCGTCCACGGGGAAGAGGAGGCCAAGAAGGCGGAGGAGTCTGCCAAGGCGCTCTTCGGCGCGGGCGGCAATAACGCCAACATGCCGACGAGCACGCTGACGGATGCCGACTTTGAAAACGGCAACATCAATGTCCTTTCGATGCTGGTCGCGACCGGCCTGTGCCCGTCCCGCGGTGAGGCGCGCCGTTTGGTCCAGCAGGGCGGTGTGACGATCGATGATGTGAAGGTCGCGTCCATCGACGAGAGCCTTGCGCGTGAACGTTTTGAGGGCGAGGGCGTCATCGTCCGCAAGGGTAAGAAGGTCTTCCACCGCGTGAAGGCGTAAGCAGGGCTGATTACAAAACGTAAACGAAAAAGTGAAACAGGGCTCTGCGCGTTTTCAGCGCAGAGTCCTGCTTTTTGACTGAATGCACAAAGCAAAACGGTAGAATGAATACAGCAAACATTTGATGAATACCGCAATGAATGTTACGTGAATACAAAATGAATACACGATGAATATTGCATAAACGAGAAATAAGAATCACTTATACCGAGGCTCGGAACGGCTTTAGCGCACTGGAGAGCTGTTCCAAATGACGCTCGGAAATGCGGCACAGCGGCAGCCGCAATTCGCCGCTGCACAGGCCCAAGAGCTCCATGGCGGCCTTGACGGGGATGGGGTTGACCTCGCAGAAGAGCGCGCGAATGAGCTCATGCAGCTTGAGCTGAAGCGTGCCTGCCTCCAAGAAGCGATTTTCAAGGCAGAGCTGCGTCAGCTCGTGCATTTCGCGTGGGACGACATTCGCGGCGACGGAGATGACGCCCTTGCCGCCAAGAGCCATGATGGCGGCGGTGGAGCCGTCGTTGCCGCTCCAGACGGTGAAGTCCGGCGTGCAGAGGTTGAGGGTATCCTGAATGAGGTCGAAGTCGTCGCTCGCCTCCTTGACACCGGCAATGTTCGGATGCTTGGCAAGCGCTTGATAGGTCTGCGCCGTGCAGCCGACGCCTGTGCGGGAGGGAACGTTGTAGAGGATGACCGGAATGTCGACCGCGTCCGCAATGGCGGAGAAATGCTGCACAAGGCCGCTCTGCGAGGCCTTGTTGTAGTACGGCGTGACGGTGAGCAGCGCGTCGACGCCCGCGCTTTGCGCGGCTTTGGAGAGCGCAATGGAGGACGCGGTGCTGTTTGTGCCGCTGCCCGCGATGACAGGCGCGCGGCGGTCGACGGTGCGCACGCAGCGCTCAATGAGCGCCATGCGCTCATTGTAGCTCAGCGTCGCGGCCTCGCCGGTTGTGCCGCAGACGACGATGGCGTCGGTGCCGCCTTGGATCTGGCGCTCGATGAGACGGTCGAAGGCTTCGAGATCGACACCGTCGCCGCAAAACGGTGTGACGATAGCGACGGCGCTGCCGGTAAAGACGCAGGGTTTCATAAAGGACTCCTTTCCATGACGCTTGACCGCCAAAACGGTAGGGGGGAGCGGCGGCCAAAAAGAGATACAGTTTTGCTTGAAAGCAGAGGGAAACTGTCGTATAATGTAAAATACGATTCATATGGATATGTTCAGCCGGGCGCAGAGCGATCGCTTCTGCAAAACTGGCTGTGGAGGATACTATGAAAAAATGGTGCAGAACGTTCCTGCTTTCCTGTCTGCTGTGCCTTTCACTGTGCACGCTCGCGCAGGCAACGGACGGTGAGACGCTCCGCGTGGGGCTCAAGTACGGCTCGGACGCGATGAGCGCGGCGAACCTTCAGAATTATTCGGCCTTCGGCGGCTACGCGCTGGGGTATTTTGACGCGGACGGCAGCTTTGAAGAGCTGGGCGCGTTGCCGCAGTTGTATGAAAAGATCACGGTGACGACGGATACGACCTATCATGTGCAGCTTTCCGGCACGTTTTACGATTACGGCGACGCGTCGCGCACAGCGGCGCAGTACAGCGGCGGCTTCGCTGCCTACGAGGATGGCGCGTTCTATGCGCGCGCTGGCAGCTACACGAGCCTGAGTGCGGCGCGGTCCGCGGCAGCCCAATACGGCGGCACTGCCGTCGGCGGCAGCAGCACGGGCGTGACGGTCATCGTGACGGGAACGGATACGATCCTCTTTGAATTCGACTGCGGTGGGAGCGAGGACCTCGGCATCCTGCCGATCGAGACGCGTGAAAAGACGGTCACATGGTTCCGCGGCTACCGCTACTACGGCGGCTTTGAATACCAGCGCGTGAGCGGCGGGAACATCAATGTCATCAACGTGGTGGATCTCGAGGACTATGTCAAATGCGTCATTCCCTGGGAAATGAGCAAGGACTGGCCGGTCGAGGCGCTCAAGGCGCAGGCGGTCTGTGCGCGCACCTACGCGGTCTGTCAGACGAAGCATCGCGCGCAGGGCTTTGACATCTGCGCGACGACGCACTGTCAGGTCTATCAGGGCACGGCGGCGAGCGGTGCGAATTCCGATGCTGCGGTCGATCAGACGGCGGGGGAGTTCCTCTACTACAGCGGAAGACTCGTGCAGGAGGCTGTGTATTATTCAAGCAACGGCGGCGCGAGCGAGGACAGCCTGAACGTCTGGGGCAATGACGTTGGCTATCTCAAAGGCAAGATCGACCCCTATGAGGGCAAGATCGCCTCGATCATCCCACGGTACAACTGGTCGACGACGTTTACCGCGTCGGAGCTGACGAGCCTTCTCAATAACCGGGGCTACGGCATCGGTACGGTGAAAAACGCCTATGTCTCGGCCTATACCGACACAGGTAACGTCTATTCCGTCACCTTTACCGGTACGAGCGGCAGCAAGACCGTTTCGCGCGAAGCATGCCGGACGCTGCTGAATCTGCGCAGCCAGCGCTTTACGATCGGCGGCGGTACGGGCGAGAATATTTACAGTGTGAATGACACGGGCGAAAGCGTCGCGCTCGGCTCTATGAGCGCGATCGACAGCAGCGGGAAGAGCTCGGCGCTGTCCGGCAACGTGTACGTCATCACGTCGAGCGGCACATCGCAGCTTGTGCAGCGGACGACGACATCGTCCGGCAGCGGCAGCTTTGTGATCTCCGGCAGCGGTTACGGGCATAATGTCGGCATGAGCCAGTGGGGGGCGTACTCGATGGCGAACCTCGGCTATTCCTACCGCGATATTTTGCAGTTTTACTACACGGATGTCAGCATCCGATGAGGGAAGAGAAACAACATGAAGACAAAAGATTTTGATTATTACCTGCCTGAGGAGCTGATCGCGCAGACGCCGCTCGAAAAGCGCGACGAATCGCGCCTGATGTGCCTTGACAAGGAGACGGGTGAGCTCTCACACCACCATTTTTATGAGCTGCCGGACTTTTTGAACCCCGGCGACTGCCTGATCTTGAACAATTCCCGCGTGCTGCCGGCGCGCCTTTTGGGCCAGCGCCTACCGGGCGGCGGCGCGTGCGAGGTGCTTCTGCTCATCGACCGCGGCGACAAAACATGGGAGTGCATCGTGCGGCCGGGCAAGCACCTGCGCAAGGGCACAAAGATGCAGTTCGGCAACGGCGAGCTCAAAGCGGAGGTCGTGGACGTGTTGCCTGACGGCAACCGCATGGTGAAATTCGACTTTGAGGGTATTTTCCTCGAGGTGCTCGAACACCTTGGCAAGATGCCGCTGCCGCCTTACATCAAGGAGGAATTGCAGGATCAGGAGCGCTACCAGACCGTCTATTCCAAGGTCAACGGCAGCGCCGCCGCGCCGACGGCGGGCCTGCACTTCACGCCAGAGCTGCTGGAAAAAATTCAGGCAAAGGGCGTGAACATCGGCTATGTGACGCTGCATGTCGGCCTCGGTACGTTCCGTCCTGTCAAGGAGGACGACATCGAGCAGCACGATATGCACAGCGAATACTGCGTTATCCCGCCTGAGACGGCGACGCTTATCAACGAGACGAAGGCGCGCGGCGGACGCGTGATCTGCGTCGGTACAACGTCGTGCCGCACGCTCGAGAGCTGGGCACAGGAGGACGGACACATGGAGCCGTCCGCAGGCTGGACGAGCATCTACATCTACCCGGGCTACCGCTTCAAGGTGATGGATGCACTCGTGACGAATTTCCACCTGCCGCAGTCCACGCTCATCATGCTGGTCTCGGCGCTCGCGGGCCGCGAGCACGTACTGCATGCCTACGAAGAGGCGGTAAAAGAACGTTATAGATTTTTTAGTTTTGGCGACGCGATGTTCGTTTCCTGAAACGGGGGAAGACTATGTTCAAAGTGATTAAATACGAGGGCAAGGCTCGGCGCGGTAAGTTCAAATGCGCGCACGGCGGGGAAGTGCAGACGCCGGTTTTTATGAACGTCGGCACGCAGGCGGCCATTAAGGGCGGCGTGAGCGCGCTGGACTTAAAAGACCTCGGCTGTCAGATCGAGCTTTCCAACACGTACCACCTGCATCTGCGCCCCGGCGACGATGTGGTGCGCCAAATGGGCGGCCTCCACAAGTTTATGCACTGGGACGGCCCTATCCTGACCGACAGCGGCGGGTTTCAAGTATTTTCCCTTGCGGGCCTGCGCAAAATCAAAGAAGAGGGCGTGACATTCGCCTCGCACCTCGACGGCCGGCGCATCTTCATGGGGCCGGAGGAGAGCATGCGCATTCAGTCGAATCTCGGCAGCGACATTGCGATGGCCTTCGACGAGTGCGTGGAAAACCCGGCACGCTACGAGTACGCGAAGGCATCCTGTGAGCGCACGCTGCGCTGGCTGGAGCGCTGCAAGATCGAGCATGACAAGCTGAATACCTTGTCAGATACGGTCAACCCGCAGCAGATGTTATTTGGCATCAATCAGGGTGCGACGTTCGAAGATCTTCGCATCTGGCACATGAAAGAGATCGCGAAGCTCGACTGTGACGGCTACGCCATCGGCGGCCTCGCGGTCGGCGAGCCGACGCAGACGATGTACGACATCATCGACGCGGTCGAGCCCTATATGCCGCAGGATAAGCCGCGCTATCTCATGGGCGTCGGTACGCCGTCAAACATCATCGAGGGCGTGGCGCGCGGTGTGGACTTTTTTGACTGTGTGATGCCGGCGCGCAACGCACGCCACGGCAAGCTCTTCACGTGGAGCGGCTCGATCAACCTCAAAAACGAGAAGTACAAGCTCGACGAGCGGCCGATCGACGAGCAGTGCGACTGCCCGACGTGCCGGAATTTCTCGCGTGCGTACCTGCGCCACCTCTTTAAGGCGGAGGAGATCCTGGCCCTGCGCCTTGCGGTGATGCACAATCTGTATTTCTACAACAAGCTGACGCGGCGCATCCGCGACGCGCTCGACGCGGGAGAGTTTGAGGCCTTCCGCGAGGCGTACAGCGGAAAGCTTTCGGAAAGAGTCTGATCTCGCGAAGAAACCCCTTGCACAATGGGGGAATATCCGCTATAATAATAATATCTTTGTGTTGAAAGGAACAACTGTACTATGGATAGCATGATTTTACTGGTCGCAATGATCGCGGTGTTTTACTTCCTCATCATTCGTCCGGAAAACAAGCGCAAGAAGCAGGCAGAAAACATGCGCAACAGCCTCAAGAAGGGCGAGCGCATCACCACCATCGGCGGTCTGGTCGGCCGCGTCGTTCAGGTGAACGACACGACGGTCGTCTTCGAGACCTCCGAGGACCGCGTTCGCATCGAGGTCGCAAAGTGGGGTATCCAGTCCACCGAGTCGATGGAAGCCGCTGCTGCGCAGAAGGGCAAGAAGTCTGTTCCTGCCAAGAAGGACGAGAAGAAGGAAGAAGAGCCTGCTGCCAAGGCTGAAGAACCGAAGACGGTCGAGGCGGCTGAGGTGCCTGCTGCAAAGGAAGAACAGAAGGAAGAAAAGCCCAGCTACGATCCTGAGATCAAGTAAGGCGAAAAAGAAAACGGCATAAGAAAACCTCCCCTGACATACGCTCATGTAGGCGAATGCGGGGGAGGTTTTTGCGTGGAAAAGACGGTGAACACCGCGTGGTACGCGAAAAAATG
>ERZ773229.1387-NODE-1387-length-16883-cov-14.330283_pt1 | contig 16883 bp, 17 predicted proteins | sample MGYA00580992_ERZ773229 | MGnify/ENA primary metagenome ERZ773229 (study PRJEB29015, sample SAMEA2737795) | human gut metagenome | biome: human gut; feature: human-associated habitat; material: faeces | place: China | collected 2012 ... | reverse complement strand
GGTTTTTGGCGGCGTTCTTTTCCATATTTCTTTCGCTGTTGAAAGAAATATGGCCGCCGGAGGCATACATGCAGGACGCGGGTGCAGCCCGCAATCGGAGAACGGAAAACGGGCCGTCGGGGACGCCGGCCCCTACGGGGTGCGCAACCGGAGACATGGCGAGATACGTGTGGGCGGGGTGTGCCCATTGGGGGCGTTCAAACGCGGGACGCAGGAGCGGCAGCGGGGATAGGAGTGCAGGCGATCCGGTGCGGAACCTTTTTGCACCGCAGTTACAATTGGACGAAAGGGAAATCCAAAAACCGATGGTTTTTGGCGGCGTTCTTTTCCATATTTCTTTCGCTGTTGAAAGAAATATGGCCACCGGAGGCATACATGCAGGACGCGGGTGCAGCCCGCAATCGGAGAACGGAAAACGGGCCGTCGGGGACGCCGACCCCTACGGGGTGCGCGACCGGAGACATGGCGAGATACGTGTGGGCGGGGTGTGCCCATTGGGGCGTTCAAACGCGGGACGCAGGAGCGGGTGGCGTTTTCCGGCGGACTGTGATAGAATGGAGACGCAAACCACAAAATCAACACAGGAGGGCTCTCAGATGAACATCAGATATGCGGATATGTCCGACCTGGCCGCTGTGACCGCGGTGGAGGCGGCGTGTTTCCCGCCGGCAGAGGCGGCCACCCAACAGGACTTCGCCCAGAGACTCCGGTACTACAGCGGCCACTTCTGGCTCATGTTCGACGGCGGCACGCTCATTGCCTTTGTGGACGGCTTTGTCACGGACGAGCCGGATCTGACCGATGACATGTACGAAAATGCGGCGCTGCACAACGAAAACGGCGCGTGGCAGATGATCTTCGGCGTCAACACGCTGCCTGAGTACCGGCAGCACGGCTACGCCGGAGAGCTGCTCCGCCGCGCCATCGACGACGCACGGAAGCAGGGGCGCAAGGGGCTGGTGCTGACGTGCAAGGAACGGCTCATCCACTACTACGCCAAGTTCGGCTTCGTGGACGAGGGCGTGTCCGAGAAGTCCACCCACGGAAACGTGGTGTGGCACCAGATGCGGCTGACGTTCTGACGGACCGCACGGATACGAATTTACGAAGGTAAGACGATGGACGTCAGGCCGTTGGACAGGGAGACGTATGCGGGCAGGCAGTTCACCGTCTGCCCGCCGGACCCGTGGGCGCCGCGGCATCCGCAGCTGCGCGGGCGGGTCCCGGATGGACTATGTGCCGTTCGGGACGCCGGCGGAGCGATCCTTCGACGATACGTTCTTCGGCAAGCGGCTGGCGCGGCAGGAGGGGAGAGGCAAAGCCTCTCCCCTCCTGCCTTTTTCGGATGCCCTGTTGACTTTTTCGGAAAATATGGTATAGTAAGCTGAATTGAGGGAGTAGTCGGCGCCGTTGGGCGCGGTATGTCAACATGCTGGTGCTGCGCACCTGGCATATCTTAATTGATGAGACTCATGTACGATCTTGGCATTGTGCATGCAGTTTTTTTGTGCATGGACAGCGCGCCATGCGCTTTTTTTGTGCCCGTGGCAAGTGAATGCAGGAGGAAAAGTATGGAAAGTATTCTGATATATGTACTGTTCGCGGTGGGCATCGTGCTCATCGTAAAGGGCGGCGACTGGTTCGTGGACGGCGCCGTGTGGGCCGCGGAGATCACCCGCATCCCCAAATTTATCATCGGCGCTACCATCATCAGCGTGGCCACCACCCTGCCGGAGATCTTCGTGTCCACCATCGCCGCCATGGAGGGACACGGCATTCTGGTGTCTCAGGTGGGCGACTACATCGCGGCGTCACAGGACAAGGTGGGCATGGCCATCGGCAACGGCATCGGCTCCGTCATCTGCAACACCGCCATGATCCTGGCCATCAGCATCATCTTCATGCCCATCGCCGTGGACAAAAGGAGCTTCGCGCCCAAGGGCATCCTGCTCATCGCGGCGGTGTGCGCGCTGTTCCTGCTCTCCCGCAGCGGCAACTTCTCCATCGCAGGGGCGGCGGTGCTGCTGCTTATCTTCCTGCTGTATATCACGGAGAACATCCGCTCCGCCAAGCGGGACACCGGTGCGGAGGAGACTGGGGAGGCTCCTGCCAGCGACAGGAGATCCATTGTGCTGAACATTCTGCGCATCGTGGGCGGCGCGGCCTGCATCGTAGTGGGCTCTCAGCTGCTGGTGAGCAACGGCAGTCTCATCGCCGCGTCCTGGGGCGTGTCCGAGGCCATCATCGGCGTCACCATCGTGGCCATCGGCACCTCCCTGCCGGAGCTGGTGACGGCTGTCACGTCCCTCATCAAGAAGCAGTCGTCCATGTCCGTGGGCAACGTCATCGGCGCCAACGTCATCGACACCACCCTCATTCTGGCGGTCTGTTCCTTCGTGTACGGCGGCAAGCTGCCGGTATCCGCCCAGAACATCTATCTGGACTTCCCCGTGGCCATCGTGGTGACGCTGATCGCCATCATCCCCACCATCGTCTGCCGGAGGTTCCAGCGGTGGCAGGGCGTGCTGATGCTGGCGGTGTACATCGCTTATCTGGTGGTCGTGACCACGGGGCTGGACTGGTATCTGGCTCTGGTGGCATAAGTGCATTTATAAAAAAGAGGTGTGGCCTTTTGCCACACCTCTTTTTTATTCTACCAGGCCGTATTTCGTTTTGATGCGGTCCAGCTTTTCCAGCATGGGCTCCGCCAGTACCCAGAGGAAAAACACGGTGGCGGCGGCGTGGACGCAGTCCACAGGGAAGCCGGTGAGGTAATAGCTCACCAGCACCTGCCAGTTCAGCTCCCTGCCGTAGATCAGGGCGGAGGTGGGGTTCATCAGGCCGCCGTAGATGAGGATGGCGGCCAGTGCGCCGTAGACGCACAGGGCGGCGCGGCTGCGGCGGAGCCAGCCCTTGCGGAACAGGACGCCGGCCAGAAAACCGATGATGCCGGCGGCAAACATCTGGAACGGAGTCCAGGGCCCCTGAGAGAACAGGAAGTTGCTGGCCAGCATGGTCATGGCACCCACCAGAAAGCCGGTCTCGCCGCCGAAGGCCACGCCGGAGATGATGGTCAGGGCCAGCACCGGCTTGAACTGGGGCAGCATGAAGAAGGCGGCGCGGCCCGCCACACCCAGAGCGCAGAGGACGGCGATGATCACCAGCTCGCGGGCCTGGGGCTTACGGCCCTCGAACACCATGAAGAAGGGCAGCATGCAGGCCAGCAGCACCAGCAGGGCCATGAGGTAGTAGTTTTTCAGATCAAAGTAGCAGCTGCCCACGAACAGGACGGCGGGGACGCCCACCAATATCAGGGCGGCGGATACCTTGGTGCGGCGGGACAGCTTCCGCTTCTGCACCGGCGTCTGGAGCTGCACCGGCGGGGGCGAGCGGCGGCCGATGGCCGCGGCGGTGACGAACAGAGCCGCGATGAACAGGGCGTACTCCCCCACCGCGGACCAGCCGGCGGCGGACACCGCGCCGCCGCCCACCAGCGCCGTCAGGTCCGTGTATTTGGCGGCGTGCCAGAAGATGGCCAGCGCCGCAAGGCCCGACACGGCGGCCAGCGCCTTTCGCCACCAGGGCAGTCTGGGCGGCTGCCACGCGGCGGACTCCTCCGCCACCGGCGGCAGCGGGGCGTAGATCCGCTGGGGCTCCGGCTCCGGCGGCACGTCGCCGCCGATGACGGCCATGACATCCTCCGCCGTCACCGCGCCGGCGCACAGGCCGCGGGCCATGCGGTCAGCGGAGGTGGTATAGAAGCTGTTGCCGGAGAAGAAGGGGCGGGGCGCGCCCTCCGTCACCACGCTGCCGTCGAAGAACAGGGCGCAGCGATGGGCGCAGCGGGCGCAGAACTCCACGTCGTGGCTGACCATGACCACCGCGACGCCGCCCGCTGTCAGGGAGCGGAGGATGGCGGCCAGCTCCTGCTTGAACTGGGCGTCAAGGCCCTTGGTAGGCTCGTCCAGCAGCAATATCCCGGGGTCAAGGAGCAGGACCTTACACAATGCGGCGCGCTGCTGCTCTCCGCCGGAGAGGTCGTAGGGGTGGCGGTCCAGCAGGGGCGACAGGCGGCAGAGGGCCACCGCCTGCTCCAGCCGCTTTTCCCGCAGGGCGGTCTCCAGCTTCTGGCCGTCAAATGCCTCGTACAGGTCCTCGCGGACGGTCTTTTTCACGAACAGGGCCTGGGGGTCCTGGGGCAGGACGCCGATACGGCCGGTGCGCTGCACCGTGCCGCGGTAGGGCGTCAGCGCTCCGCTGAGCAGGTGGAGCGTGGTGCTCTTGCCGGCGCCGTTGCCGCCCAGCAAGGCAAGCAGTTCTCCCTGATACACGGTGAGATCCAGGCCCTTCACCACGTCCGGCAGATCCGGCTGGTAGCGGAACCAGAGGCCCTCCGCCGTCAGGACGGGGCCGCCGTGGGGGTGTGCCTCCGCTTCGGGCAGGGGCAGCAGCGGGTGCTGCGACGCCCAGCGGTGCAGGAAGTCCCTGCCCTCCCGCACGGTGACGGGTGCGGGGTCGGCGCTGTGGACGGAGGCCCAGATCCGCATGGCGGCGGGCATGGCCAGAAACATGCCGTGCCCCCTGCCCCGCAGCCGGCGGCCTACCTCGGCGGGGGAGCCGGTACACAGCAGGCGGCCGCCGTCCAGCACGGCGGCGTGGGTGGCCAGAGGCAGCGCCTCCTCCAGCCGGTGCTCCGTCAGGAGGACGGTGGTGCCCAGCTCGCGGTGGATGCGGCCCAGCGTCTGCAAAAAATCGGCGGCGGCGATGGGGTCCAGTTGGCTGGTGGGCTCGTCCAAAATCAGCACCTTGGGCTGCATGACCATGACGGAGGCCAGACTCAGCAGCTGCTTCTGGCCGCCGGACAGCTCATCCACCGGCTTGTGGAACCAGTCCTGAATGCCGAAGAAGGACGCCATCTCCGCCACACGGCGGCGGATGGACGGGGTATCGCAGCCCAGACTCTCCAGCCCGAAGGCCAGCTCGTGCCAGACCTTGTCCGTCACCACCTGATGCTCCGGCGACTGGAGGACGAAGCCGATGTCCGCCGCCTGCTGCCGCAGGGGGACGTCCCGCAGAGGCGTGCCCTGAAAGTACACCTCGCCCTCGGTGACGCCGTGGGGCGTCAGGACGGTCTTGAGCTGGCGCAGCAGCGTGGATTTGCCGCAGCCGGAGGGGCCGCACAGCACCCAGAATTCGCCGGAGCGGATGGTGAGGTCCACGCCGGTCAGGGCGGGGCGGCGCTGCTGGGGGTAGGTAAAGCCGAAGCCGGAAAGGCGGAACAGCTCGTTCATTTGTCAGGCACCTCCCTTCTCAAGACGGTGGAAACGGCGCTGTGAGACCCACGACAGCAGGGCGGGCGTCAGGCACAGCAGCAGGTATACCGCGTAAAAGCTGACGGTGATGGGGCGCAGGGGCGCGCCCCCCAGCATGGGGTAATACTGGAAGAACAGGCCGCGGCTCAGGGCGGCCGCCAGCAGGTATGTGCCGCAGAAGGCCAGCCACAGGAGAAGGCTCCGGTCGCGGCTGTCCAGACGGTAGATGGAGAAGGCGGTGCGGCCGGGCTGGCCGTAGCCGCGGCTGCGCATGCTGTCCGCCGTGTCGATGGCGCTCTCCAGGCTCCAGGTGACCATGATGGAAAAGACCTTCATGGCGTTTCTGGCACGTTGGAGGGGGCTGCCGCTGGAGGTGTCGCGGCCCATGAAGCGCTGGGCCTGGGCTACGGTATGGAACTGGCGGCGGAAGCGGGGCACGAAGCGCAGCGTCATGCTCAGCACCAGCGACAGGGCGGGAATGGCGCGGCCAAAGAGGTAGATGAACTTATCGGAGGTCATGACGGCGCTGAAGCAGCGGAACCACAGCACCACCGAGGCCAGCAGCAGCGCCGCGGCCAGTCCGTAGAGGATGCTCTCCAGCGTCAGGGGGTTGCCGGAGGGCAGGTATGTCAGGATGGTGACGCCCTGATGAACGAAGGCGGGGTTCACCAGTGCCGCCAGCAGCGCCATGGGCACCAGCCAGCGGGCGCTGTGTCCCAGCTCTCGCAGGCCATGGAGCCGCGCCAGATAGCAGCAGGCGCCGGTCAGGGAGATCAGCAGACAGACGGGGTGCATCAATGTCATGGAGAAGGCCAGTACCAGAGCGAAATAGGCAAAATTGACCGCCGGATGGCAGTCGGAAAACGTATCGCGCACGGGTGGCACCTCCCTCCCCTGTTTTGCGCACAGATGTCTTAATTATACCGGCTCCGGAGAGGTCCGTCAATCCCTGTCGGGGCAGGGATGTTTTTGGGGTTTGTATTTGCAGGCAAGTATGCTATAATCGTTCTGAAATATCTGTAAGGAGGAGCTGCTTTGGAACGGAAGGAGCTGCGGGACAGGCTGCATCTGTCCGGCATCGACGGACAGGCGGCGGCGCTGGCCGGAAAATGGGGGCTGGGCTTCGAGATCGCGGAGTTCTGCTGGGCCCCGCGGCTGGAGCAGCCGGACGCCATGGAGCTGGTACGGCAGCAGATCGCGGGGGTGGAGCGTCTGTGGCTCCACGCGCCGTTTGCGGAGCTGGCCCCCTGCGCCATCGACCCGCTGGTGCGGGAGGCGGCGCTGCGGCGGTTCCGGCAGACCATCCGGACGGCGCGGATGCTGGGCGTGAAGCGGATAGTGGTCCACGGCGGGTATATCCCGCTGGTGTACTTCCCCGAGTGGTACGTGGAGCAGTCGGCGGTATTCTGGAAGGAGCTGCTGGCGGACGTGCCGCCGGACATGGTGCTGGCGGTGGAGAACGTGATGGAGCCGGGGCCGGACATGCTGGTGCAGATCGCCGAGCAGGTGAACGATCCGCGGCTGGGGCTGTGTCTGGACGTGGGCCACGCCAACACCTCCGTCAGCAGGACGCCGCCCATGGAGTGGATCGGTCCCATGGCCCCGTGGCTGAGGCACGTACACCTGCACAACAACAGGGGGGACTGGGATCTCCACGACCCGCTGGGACAGGGGGACATCCCCATGGCACAGGTGCTGGACACGCTGCTGGACGTCTGTCCGGCGGCGACATATACCATTGAGAATCAGAACTGCGCGCCGTCGCTGACGTGGCTGGCGGAGCAGGGCTATCTGGAGGAGCGAGCATGACAGAGCAAGAGCTTTCGGCGTACATACAGGCCATACGGCCCGCAGATGAGGCGGCCATGGAGGCGGCGCGGCGGCGGCAGGCACAGCTGGCCAAGCCCCCGGGCAGTCTGGGGCAGCTGGAGGAGATATCCATCCGGCTGGCAGGCGTGACGGGGCAGGTGTGCCCCGTCATGGGCAAGTGCCGCGTGGCGGTGTTCGCCGCCGACAACGGTGTGGTGGCCGAGGGCGTATCCTGTACGCCGCCGGCGGTGACGCTGCAGCAGGCGGTGAACATGACCTTCCGCAAGACCGGCATGTCCGCCATGGCGGCGGCCTTCGGCGACGATGTAAGCGTGGTGGACGTGGGCATCGACGGCGACGTGCCGCCGGTAGGCGTGCTGGACCGCAAGGTGCGGCGGGGCACCGGCGACATCGCCCGTGAGGACGCCATGACGCGGCAGCAGGTGCTGGACGCCATGGCCGCAGGCATGGAGCAGGCGGCGCGGGCCAGAGCCGACGGTGTGACGGCGCTGGGCATCGGCGAGATGGGCATCGGCAACACCACCACATCGGCGGCGGTGCTGGCGGCGCTGACCGGCGCGGACATCGAGGCCGTAACGGGCCGCGGCGGCGGGCTGACGGATGAGGGCTTCCTGCGGAAGAAGGAGGTGCTGCGGCAGGCGCTGGCGCTGCACCGGCCCGACGGAAACGATGTCATCGGCGTGCTGGCCGGTGTGGGCGGGCTGGACCTGGCCGCCATGACCGGCGCATTTTTAGGCTGCGCCCATGAGCGGGTGCCGGCGGCGGTGGACGGGTTCATCTCCATCGCGGCGGCGCTGTGCGCCGTGCGGCTGTGTCCCGCAGTGCGGGATGTGCTGTTTCTGTCCCACGACTCCTACGAGGTGGGCTACCGCATCGCGGCAGAGGCGCTGGGGCTCCAGCCCTGCCTGCGTCTGGGGATGCGGCTGGGCGAGGGCAGCGGGTGTCCCCTGCTGTTCCGCGTGCTGGAGGGCGCCTGCGGCGTCATGCGGGGCATGGCCACGTTCGGCGAGGCTTCCATTGAGGACAGCTATCTGGACGAGATACGGGCGATGGACGCCTTTACGGTGGAGGGCGCATGAGACTTCTGTTTATCGGCGGCTGCAAAAGCGGCAAGAGCAGCACGGCCCAACGCATGGCGCGGGCGCTGGCCTGCGGCGGGCCCATGTACTACTGGGCCACCATGGAGCCCCACGACGGCGAGGATCTGGCCCGCATCCGGCGGCACATCGCCGACCGCGATGGCTGGGGCTTTACCACCATCGAGCGGGCGCGTGACCTGACGGCCGGGCTGGAGGCTGTCCGACCCGAAGGCACGGTGCTGTTCGACAGCGTGACGGCGTGTCTGGCGGCGCAGATGTTTGAGGGCGGCGGCATGGACATGGGTGCGCCCCGGCGGGCGGCGGAGCAGATCGCGGCCATCAGCCGCGTGCCCGCCCACTTCGTATGCGTGTGCGACGGCATCTGGCAGGGCGGCGAGGACTACGACCCCTGGACGGCGGCATACACCGCCGGTCTGGCCGGTATCTGCCGGACGCTGGCGGCGGAGTTCGACGTGGTGTGCGAGATGACCATGGGGCTGCCCCATGTGTGGAAGGGGGAAATGCCCCGTGCGTGACTGGGTTTACGGGTTCTTCATGGCGTGGGGGATGTTTCTGGCCATCCCCTGCCCGAAAAAAATATGGAGCGAGACGGCGCGGTGGAAAATGCTGGCCTGTCTGCCCTTTGTGGGCATCGTCGTGGGTGCTGTGTGGGCGCTGTGCGCGTGGCTGGCGTGGTATCTGCCCCACCCGCTGGGCGCGGCGCTGTGCGCGGCGGCGCCGTGGCTGGTGACGGGCTTTCTGCATCTGGACGGGTTCATGGATGTGTGCGACGGCATCCTGTCCCGCCGGGATCTGGAGACGCGGAGGCGCATCCTGAAGGACTCCCACTGCGGAGCCTTCGCGGTGATCTGCATGGTACTGCTGGCCATGGCTCAGTGGAGCGCGTTTCTGTCTATGGAGGACGTTCCGCTGCTGCCGCTGGCGCTGGTCCCTGTGGCCAGCCGTGCCGCGGCGGCAGCGGCGGTGCTGACGCTGCGGCCCATGAGCACCAGTCAGTACAGTGCCATGGCGCGCGGCGGCGCGCCGCTGTACGTGGCGGCGGCGGTGCTGGCGGCGGCGTGCGCCGTACCGGCGGTGCTGTGGGGCAGCTTTGCCCCGCTGGCGGCGGCAGTGGGCTACGGGCTGGCCGTGTGGCACGGGTTCCGGCAGTTCGACGGCATGTCCGGCGACATCTCCGGTTTCGGTCTGGTGCTGGGCGAGCTGTGCGGCGCGGTGGTATTGGCGATAGGAGGGTAATGCGATATGGAATTGGTGATCGGCGGCGCGTTTCAGGGGAAGCTGACCTGGGCGCTGGCGCACTACGGTCTGACCATGGACGATGTGTGCGATCTGGCGGTGTCGGAGCCGGCGGCGGCCAAGTGCTACTGCCATCTGGAGGCGCTGAGCCGTCGGGAGGCAGACATGGAACGGTATCTGCCGCTGTTTGAAAACGCGGTGGTGGTCTGCCGCGAGGTCAGCGGCGGCATTGTGCCCATGGACGGTGAGGAGCGGGCGTGGCGGGAGCGCCACGGTACGTTTATGCAGGAGCTGGCCCGCAGGGCTGACCATGTGACCCGCGTGTTCTGCGGGCTGACGGAGGGATTGAAATGAAGCTGACATTACTGCGGCACGGCGACACCGCCGGAAGTCGGGACGATCTGTACTACGGGGCGGCGGATATCCCTGTCCTGCCGGATTCTCTGGAGATGCTGGCGGAGCGCGCCAAGACCGGCGTGTACCCCACGGCGGCGCGGTACTACACCAGCGGCCTTCTGCGGACGGAGCAGACCATCCGCGCACTGTACGGCGATGTGGCCCACACGCAGCTGCCCGGTCTGCGGGAGATGGACTTCGGCGATTTTGAGATGAAGAGCTACGCGGAGCTGAAGGACGATCCCGCGTTTCAGGCGTGGTGTGAGGACGCGGAGCACAATGCCTGCCCCAACGGGGAAAGCGCGCCCCAGGTGCTGGCGCGGAATCTGGCGGCCATCCAGCCGGTGCTGGACGCGGGAGAGGACGCGGTATGCGTCATTCACGGCGGCGTCACCGCCGGGCTGCTGATGCACTGGTTCGGCGGCATCCGGTACGACTATCCGGTGGCCCCGGGCACCGGCTATCAGGTGACGTTCGAGGACGGTAAGCCGGTGTCCTACCGGCCGGTGCCGTAAGTCACAACGCAAAAAAGGGAGCGGCGGGATGACCCGCCGCTCCCTTTTTGCTACCGCACCAGCTTGCGGCTCTCCGAATAGGCCGCGTTCAGGTCCGCCAGCTCCACCTCGCCGTCGATATACGGCTGATAGATGGCGTCCACGCGGCCGCCGCCGGAATTGCCGCAGCCATTGCAGCCCTCGCAGCTGCCGCCGCAGGCCGCCAGCGCCCGGCGCACGATCTCCTCACGCTGTGCCCGGGTGGTGTCCTTAATGAGCAGGGACTGCATGCCTCCACCTCCCTTTTACCCCGCCATGGCCAGCATATTCTCCATGAGAATGCCGTAGCCCTGGGTGGGGTCGTTCAGCAGGACATGGGTGACGGCGCCCACGATCCGTCCGTCCTGGAGGATGGGACTGCCGCTCACGGTTGATGTCAATATGGGACAACAAATATTTTTTTAATAACATTATTCGACAAATTCGCTTGTGAAATCAGAAAATTTCCACTCTATTTGAATTTTTTGCCTGTGGAAAACTATAATTTCACAAACCAATTCCCGCATAAGAGCAGGGTCTAAAGCACTTATTTCATGGTACGGAGAGAGGGCGGAGGTTTGTTGTTCTTCCTTTTTGGCGGTTTCCTCCTCCGCGCAGAGCAGTTCCCAATCACTTTCCAACTGGGCAAGCTGCTGCTTCTTTTCGTTCTGTGCGCGGAGAAAGCTTTCCCGTTTTTCTGCAAAGGCTTCTTTTGACAGTTGGCCGCCGATGTGTTCCTCATAGAGAGACATGAGCTCCTCCTGCTTGCGGTGGATATCGGCCTGTACTCTCTGCATCCTTGCGCTGATGGCGCGGCGCTTGGAGGCGCGACTCTCAAATTGACGCTGGTAGGTCTCAAGACGGGCATCCCGCAACCGGCACTGTATGTTGATTGCACGAATCAGAACGGCTTGCAGGTCGGCGTCGGAGATACAGACCTCGGCACAGCCGCTTTCCGGTACATAGCGTGCCGACGCACAGCGCCAGTTCTTATTGGAGGCTTTGCCCTTCACCAGACGGTTTCCACAGCAGCCGCAGACGAGATAGGGCTGCAGCAGGCTTGGCGGGCTTCCCGGCGGCGTTTTCGGTGCCGTTTTTTGCACGGTGCTGCGGGCGAGAAAATATAGCTCCCGTGATACGATAGGCTCGTGCGTATGGGGGATGATGGGGCGCTCCGCTTCGGGGAGCTGCTTCGTGCGTTTGCTGCCGACCTTGATCACATGGGATTTGAACGCCTCCGTATCGCCGGTGTAGATGCGGTTCTGAAGAATATTCCGGACGGATTCATATGTCCAGAACTTCCGCACCTTGTAGCGACCCCGTACTTTTGCCAGATAGGCGGAAGGCGTCTCGGTACCGGACACATTCAGCCGCTGCGCGATCTGTGTGATGCTGATGCCCCGCGAGGCCCACTGAAATATCTGCCTGACGACGTCGGCGGCAGGCGGATCAATTACGATAGTGTTCTTCTGCTCACCCTTCTGATAGCCGTAAGGTACAGCGCCAAAGGCATATTCACCATTCAGCTTTTTGCGGTCTGTTACGCTCTTGATCTTGCGGGACAGATCGCGGCTGTATAGCTGGTTCAGCAGATTGGTAATGCCCAGCTCCAGACCACCGGTGGATTCGCCATAGTCGGCGCTGTCAAAGTGGTCATTGATGGAGATAAAGCGGACACCATACGCAGGAAATACAAACTCCAGATAGTGGCCGCCCTCCAGAAAGTTTCTGGAAAAACGGGAGAGGTCACGCACAATGACAGCCTTAACATTTCCAGACTTTACCAGCGACAACAGCCGCTGCATGCCGGGACGGTTCATGTTGGTACCGGTGTAGCCATCGTCTACAATCTCCTCAGCAGTTCCCTCCAGATCAGGACGGGACGCGAGGAAGTTCCGCACACAGAGGCGCTGTGCGGAGATACTGAAGCTCTCCACGGCATTTCCGCGTGCGACGTCGCCATCCTCTGAAGAAAGGCGGTAGTAGCAGATCGTGAGATCAGAAGTCGTTTTATCCACAGCAAGCAGCCTCCTTTGCCAATGTGTGATAGGGATGCAAGGCGGCGAAGGGGTCGGCATAGTTGAGCTGGATCGTGATGCTGCGATCCTCGTGAATAGAGATGCGCTCGACAAGCGTATCAAGAAGCTCCCCTGTTATGGCCGGGAGCCGCCGGTATTCCCGCATGGCGCGTACCCACGCCTGCGCGGTGGATAAGCCCTTCTGTATCTGCTCGATCCGCGCCTTTTGCGCAGCTTCCGCCGCGAGAATGCGATTGAGCTCTGCTTGGTATTTCTCTTTTGCATAGAGAAATTCCTCGCGGCCGATCAGCCCGGTGGACAGGTCATGAATCAGCATATCCAGCTTCCGGTCAAGGCCCTGCCGCTGGAGCCGCAGGCTTGTGGCGGTATTTTGCTTTTCCTGCTTTGCCTGTGTCAGTTCGGCGGAGTGGTCGATCTCATGGATCAGCCGCTCTACATCAATGGTCAATACCAACTGCTGGTCTAAAACGTCGGTGACAGCGGCAAGCAGTCGCTCGTGGCGGATGTAGTGGCTGGCACAGACGGTGTGCGCGGAGTAGCGGTAGCGGTTGCAGTCATAGAACAGCCGGCTGGGGGAGTGTGCGCCGTGCCGGGCGCAGCCCTTGCCAGCCCCCATGGGACTGCCGCACTCCGCACAAAACAGCTTACCACGGAAAAGATCGGCCTGCACATCGCCAACATCGGCACATGTGCGATAGGCGGCACGGGACGCAAGAGCCTCTTGGTTGACCTGCTGCACCGCGTCAAACAGCTCTTTGCTGATGATCGGCGGATGTGCGTTTGGAATGACCGTCCATTGCTCAGTGGGCTGACGTCTCTTTTTCTCGTTCAAATGGTTTCGGGATACTTTCCCATAGGTGCGGTTGCCGATATAGACGTCGCTGCCGACGATCTTGCGGATAGTCGCCCTGCTCCACAGTGCGTCACGGTATGCCGCAGAGCTGTTCATTCCACGCAGATAACGCAGCTGGGCGGGGGATGGGATATGTTCCTGATTCAGCTGTTTTGCGATGGCGTTGAAGCTGACACCCTCGGAACGCAGGGCAAAGATACGCCGGACGACCGGAGCGGTGTCCTCATCAATGTCATAAGACGCGGCAGCGGCGTTCCGGAGATAGCCGTAAGGAATGCTGCCGGACGAAGGCAGATAGGTGCCGCTGCGCATTTGCGCGTGGATGCTGCTGCGGATTTTTCTGGAGATATCCTTGGCGTAGTTCTCGTTCATGACCATTTTCAGCGGCATGGTGAGGGACGCGGCAGCGCCTGCATCCTGCACGAGACTGTCATAGTTGTCATTGACGCTGATAAGGCGCACGTTCATGGCGGGGAATATCTGCTCCACCAGTTCGCTGGTCTCGACGAAATGACGTCCCAAGCGGGAGATGTCCTTGATGATGATGCAGTTGATCTTGCCGCTCCGCACATCCGCGATCATCTGATGAAAGGCCGGACGATTGTAGTTCATGCCGGTATAGCCATTGTCAGCGTACCGCTCGACAATTTGGATGTCGGGGCACTCCGCAAGGAAAGCGTCGGCGATTTTCGCTTGGTTGCCGATGGAATTGCTCTCGGTGTCGTCGCCGTCCTCCACGGATAACCGGCCATACTGTCCGGCCAGATAGTGAGCTGAAGCCTCCGGCAGAGGTTGAGCCGACAGATATTTGCTTTTTCGTGCCATGCTTACCCTACCTCCTTCGCCGCTGCTGCGATCATCTGCTGGTAGGACGCCAGCTCATCGGCGTAGTTGAACTGTATCGTGATCTGCTTGCCCTCGGATACCGTGATCCTGCGAATCAATCCGGCCACCATTTCACGGGTGAGCTTGTCAATTTTCCTGAATTTGGTATATTCGGTGACCCAGTTCCGGGTGTCTGCCGCCCCCTCCTCCAAGACTTGCCGCCGCTCGTGCAGACTGGCGAGAGCCACCTGTAATGCGTCGATCCGCTGCGTATAGCGCTGCCGCATCATGTCATACTCCGCGCGGGAGATCAGATCATCGTGAAAAGCCTCCAACAAGCGCATACGATATTCCTTCTGCTCGGTGATCTGTTTTTCCTTTTCCTCTATGGTCATATCCAACTGTCGGTGTTTAGCGGCTTGGATGCTCTTTTGACCGATCTCGTGAATTAACTGGTCAATGTCGACTACCATCTCAATTTGCTTCTGGATGGCCCGCAGCACCACTTGCTCTAAAGCAGTCTGCGAAATGGAGTGACTGCTGCACAGTTTAGAGCGCTTATGCGTGGAGCAGACGTAGTAATAAAACGTGCGGTTGCCCCGCTTTACGCTGCGCCTGCACATAGCGCGGCCGCAATCGGCGCAGTACAGCATTCCGGCCAGGGGCTTCACCACATCCTCAGAAGGAGATGTGCGGGTATCCAGTGACAGCAGGTGCTGCACCGAAGTAAATAGCTCCTCGCTGATAATGGGTGTGTGATTATTCTCTACAACGCACCAATCCTCTTTGCTGCGCAGCTTCATCTGTTTGATCTTATAGTTGGGTGTTCCGCGCTTGCCCTGCACCAGCGTCCCGATATAGATGGGATTTTCCAGAATAGCCCGCACCGCGACAGGTGACCATGCGTTATTATCACCGACTGCCTGAAAGCCGGACTGATATTTCAGTCCCTGTTGCTGCTTATATGCCGCCGGCGGCAGAACGCCCTCCGAGGAGAGATAGTTGGCAATAGCCTGCTGGCTGTAGCCCTCCATTTTCAGTTGAAAGATGGTACGGATCACCATAGCGGCATATTCGTCAATAATGAGCTTATGCTTGTCAGCAGGGTCTTTCAGATAGCCATAACAGGCAAAGGCGCCGAGAAATTCTCCCGCCTTGCGCTGGACACGGAACTGCGCCCGCAGCTTCTGGGAAAGGCTGCGGCAGTACGCCTCGTTCATGATGTTCTTGATAGGGATGGAAATATCATCGCACAGCGGCGTGTGTTCACTGTCCAGATCATCATTGACGGAGATAAACCGGATGCCCATATCCGGGAAAACGGTTTCCAGATACTTGCCGGTCTCGATATATTCACGGCCAAGGCGGGACAGGTCTTCTTGTGTCAAGTAGGGACTAAAAAAATTTTGAGAATTTACAAGCCGTTCATAGGTGGACAACCACCCGTGAACGGCTTGCGTTTTCTCTATGCTCTTTTGCCGTTCTTTGTGCGACGTTTCTTATACGCCGTCTCAAACGCCTCCATCATTGGAGTGACCGGAAGCTCGTTGTCAGGCTTGGACAGATACTCGAACCGGATGCCGTTCTCCCGGAACTTTCGCTCAAACCTTATGAAAGAGGAAGTGTCCCGGCTAATCCGTGAGGTGTCACGGGTGAGGATCGTACCGATGTCCTGACGCTTGGCTTCGTTCAGCAGGAAGTTCATGATACCTTCCGTATGGACGCCGGAGATGCCGTCTGCCGCCACAGCAGCAGCCACCTCATAGCCTTTGTCCTTCGCATAGCGTTCCAGCTCTTCCCGCTGGTCTGCTGCCGCAAGCTGATCCGCACAGGCAACGCGGATATAAAGAAATACTTTCATTTGGCTTCTCCTTCTGATGTAGTGAGGAAGTCCTTGAACTTCCAGACGATTTCTATGTTGTCAAGATCGTAAATGTAGACCGCAGAAATGAATGCGTGGGTCAGCTCATAGGTCAGAGCTTTGCAGTCGGCGTACTGTTCGCAGACCGCATCCAGCTTTTCATCTGAACAGGCGGTCTCGGAGTCAAGCTCCTTCATCCGTTCGTGACTGCGCTGGATTACTCCATCGTTTTCAGCAATCTTCACATCCGCTGCCGCCTTCTGCTGAATGTACGCCTCCTTCGTGATGCTTCCGGCTGCATACTTCTCGTAGAGCCTCAGCTTGGACGCCTTGTGCTGCTCGTTCTGCTTTTGCAGAGTGCGGATTTTATCAGCACATTCCTTGATGGCAGATTTCCGCAGATCACCGACTTCGCGGTTCTGTATTGCTTCCTTCTGTGCCAAAGCAAGAAACTGAGTAAGGGCATGGAAGACAACCTTCTCAATATCCATTTCCGGAAAGCTCCTGCCAACCGGACAGTCTGTGTTTCCGTTGTTGACCGAGTGAATGCACTGGAAGTATCGAATGCCAGCCTTGTTCTTTCGGCGTGTCATAGCACGTTTACAGTTACCGCAGCGGACGAGTCCCTTGAGCGGATAGTCATGCTGCTTGCGCGTGGGATTCCGTCCTCCGCCTCGAATGACCTTCTGAGCAAGCTCAAAGTCTTCCTTGCTGATAATCGCTTCATGCGTACCTTCTACGATAATCGGCTCATTGACAACACGCTTTTTTGAGCCGACACCGCAGGACTTCATTTTGCGGCTGACCAGTGTTCCGGTGTAAACAAGGTTTTTGAGGATGTTATAGACCATCACGGTTTCCCAACTGATTTTCTCGCTCATGTTACTGAACTTCTTCT
>ERZ773229.1381-NODE-1381-length-16939-cov-9.218669_pt1 | contig 16939 bp, 22 predicted proteins | sample MGYA00580992_ERZ773229 | MGnify/ENA primary metagenome ERZ773229 (study PRJEB29015, sample SAMEA2737795) | human gut metagenome | biome: human gut; feature: human-associated habitat; material: faeces | place: China | collected 2012 ... | reverse complement strand
TAACCCCAAAAATTTTTTGACGAAAAATCAAAAATCAATTTTGGCGGACACCCTCACAATAAAATATAATCTCATCCATTATTATTTATTTTATATAATAAATATATTGTAAAGATTAAAAATGCTAGGAGGATTATATGGGTATTAGAGATTATATCAAAACAAGATTATTGAATAATAGAGTAGAACAGTACAACACCAAGCAGCTATTGGGGTGAAGATGAAAGGCAACATAGAACTGACGGAATAAATACTGGCCTTGATCTTCCAGATGCACTTCCACCAGTTATCAATAAAACAATAGCTAATGCTCGTTATGCTGTAAAGCTTGACGGTTACACTTCAGGAATTTTGAAAAATAGAATTGATAAAGCTAATGTTAATATGGTTCTTGTTGATAAGGAAAGCAAGTTATCTCAAGAGCAAAAGTTAACTTTGATTTTATGGGCCAGGAAAATCGACATTTCTCAAGTAGCTAAAAATATTCTGCAGGGCGGAATGGTTGATGGGGAAGGTCTTATCAAACCAGTACAGTGCTGGGACAAATCCATAGGCAAATACATCAAACCGATATTTTTGGAAATCGGTGCTCACAGTTATGGATTAAAGAAAGAATTCAATGATGATAATGAAGTGCAGTTATACCTTCATGAAATGCCTAATGATATTGTTAATGGATCTCCAGAAGAGTTTGATAATTATGTTAGTGTCGAAGAGGGAACACTAACAGTGAAATATGAACCTGAAGAGGTTATTAACTTCATGTATAATGAAATTTATTGTGAAGCTCAAAGCATTATCCTAAATTGCCTTGATGATATATACCACAAGTGTAATTTGGAAAGAAATCAAGTGGAACGTATCAACAAGGACAATATTATTGAAGTTAAACCTGCAATGGATGCAACTGGCCAAGGTAGTGATGAGGAAGCGGGATGGAAACTACCAGTTAATCAGATATTAACAACTACAACATTGCCGACAGGTGTCAGTGCAGGATATCGTGTAGCTATTGTCACTAGCTCTGTCATGGCTATTAAGGAGTATAATGGAAGTTCTTGGGATACAGAATCCCTTGATCCATATTCAGTGATACCATTAAAACATTCCGGAAGTATACAAATGTATTTGGCAAAATCAACAGGACCTGTTTATATGGGTGTTGAATATGGTGTTTTCGGTAAGTTCAGGTTTATGACTCAGGCAGCATATGATGCATTAAGTAGCTATGACAATGACACCATTTATTTTGTAAGAAGTTCATAAGTGATAGTATGGAACTCTCAGATGAATTATTAATAGAAATCAGCTACATGCAGATTTCTAAATACAGGACAAAAACAATGAAAGCATTGGATGGCAATGTTAAAATACCAAGTGCCATTGCCAGAGATTCAGGGATAAGGACAAATCATATTTCAAAGGTATTGTCTGAGCTTAAAGCACATGAGCTGGTTGAATGCATCAATCCGGAAGTTAGGAAAGGTAGATTGTATCGGTTGATTGATACTGGTGAAGATGTAGTTAAATTTGGAATAGTGATGGTTTAATTAATTCTATTTGGTTCTAAATATTTTTATAAATTCAATAAATGTCTTCGGATTTGCATTAGTTATGCCATAATGGCTATGATATTTTCCATGACACCATTTACATAATCTTATACCATTATGAGGGTCAACACGAAGGTTAGGATAATTTTCATAACTGAAAACATGGTGGGCTACTGGATGTTTTTCAGAACCACAACATTTACAAACTTTATCTCTAGATATTACTTCAGACTTCCATGCTTGATATTCCAGACTGGTTCTATCTCCGTATTCTTTTTCTACTTCTTCAATATCATCTTCAATAAATAATTCTTCACTTAATCTTTCAATATGATTGCAATATAAGTAAAAGTTATAATTTCCTTTTTTTCTCGGGTAAGTTTTTAATGTTCCTGTGAATCTGATAAACTGGCCAATATTATAATCATCCCATGAAATCAAATCATCTTCAAGTATAACTTTTATTTTACGAGAAGTATGTCTGCTCCCTACAATTAATTCTTGAGTATCAACATATTTTGATTCCTCTCGAAGTAATCTGAACTTTCGCCCTCCACATTCGCTACATAATGAAGGTTCAATAATTGTATTATCAGAGGGTTGTTCGACTTCGAATAATCTCATACAACATCTACATTCAAAAATACTAGTTTTTATTCTAGCATTTGGTTTTTCAACATCTTCAATTATGCTTCAAATGAAACAAAAGAACCTGTATATTTGCTATTGAGATATTGTAAAGAAATTATATTGCTTAGATTTTCAAAACGAATGTTAATGTCAGCATCTTTAACAAGAGGGTCAATATTTTTAATAGATGTTTCTGCTGCATCAATAAATTCATCAGGCTTTTCAATTAATAAATCAGCTAAATAAGGATCAAACATTTCTAATCTTGGATAATCCACAATTATGGATTTTTTATCGGGATATTGTTCTAATATTTCAAATACGTCATCTTTGTATGTTGTTGCAAAGAATTCTTCAAATTTACTTATTGATGTTTGTGTTTTTGATATCATGAATTAATGTAAGTTAACAATTATTTAACTACTTTTAATTCTAATGTTTCTGTTTCAGTATCAAGTATCCACTCTAATGTGTCTCCAGATTTAATATTTAATGCTTTAACATATGTTTTAGGTATTGTTGTTATTAGTGAAATCTTACCTTGATATCTGACACTTGTTTCTTCTTTTATTTCCATGATATTAATTTGTATGTGGTTATAAATAACATTTATGATTCTGTTAAAATAGTCAAAAAAATAACATTTAAATAGTATGAAAAATATATTATAATCAGGAAAACATATCATATAATACAATCCAGTATTTTTTATATGTTCTATATTGATTATTATTAATTGGAGAAAAAACATGTTAAGAGTCTTTGAAGCGTTTGCGGGTTATGGAAGCCAGAGAATGGCACTGCGTAACATTGGTATTAAATTTGAGGTAGTTGGCATCTCAGAGATAGAAGGTGATGTTATTCAGTCATACGCTGCGATTCATAGTGATTTTTTGGAAAAAAGGGAACACATTGACAACTATGTGCCTGAAGACAAAGAAGAAATGGTCTCTTATTTGGAAGAAATTAATGTTCCATTAGATTACAAAACTTTTGAAAACAAGGCCAGAAAGCTCAGACTGCCTAAATTAAAAGACATGTATCTAGCAAACAAACTGATTAATAATTATGGAGATATACAAGGAATAGATCCTACAACATTACCTGATTTTGATTTGTTCACATACTCATTCCCCTGCCAAGACATATCTGTAGCAGGATATCAGTGCGGATTAAATGAGGATTCAGGAACAAGATCATCCTTACTGTGGGAATGCTGTAAGATTATTGAAACTAAAAGACCAAAATATCTGATGATGGAAAACGTTAAAAATCTCGTTGGAAAAAATCATAAAGATAATTTTTTGAAATTCCTAGAGTATCTTGAAAGTTTAGGGTATACAAACAGCTGGGCAGTTTTAAATGCTAGAGATTATGGTGTCCCTCAAAATAGGGAACGGGTCTTCTGTATTAGTGAACTTGAATCCAGAAGAAATTTTGTTTTCCCTGAACCGATAGGTTTGAAATTTAAACTTGAGGATGTTCTCGAAAAAGATGTGGATGAAAAATATTATCTGAATAATGACCAGGTCACAGATAAACCAATTAAACAGGAATATAGCTATTGTCTGGACTCAAATTATTGGAAAGGCACTACACTTCAAAGTTTCTTAAAAAAACGCAGAAGACAGCTTGTAACAGATAAAGTTAATGAATCTGGACAATATGTGCCTAGGAGGCTCACTCCAAAAGAAACATGGAGACTTATGGGTGTCAATGATGAAGATATAGAAAAAGCAAGCCAGTTAGTGAGCAATACAAGTCTTTACAAGCAATCAGGGAACAGTATAGTTGTTCAGGTTCTTGAAGCCATATTCGGGCAGTGGTTTATTGAAATCCCAAATAAAAATGTGGGTTTGGACAGGTGGTTGTAATGAGTAAAGCAGAAGACATTCTTGCTGTCAGAGAAAAGTTGGGAATAAGAAGAAAAGAATTCTCAGATGCTTTATGTTTTACCAGAGAGCAGGAAAAAATGTTAAAAGAATGGGAAACCGGAAAATTAGAGATTCCTGACGAAATATATGATAAAATAATGAATTTCCCTACAGAACCACTATTTAAAAACAGACCAATTGAAGAATGCAGATTTACACAAATTGATTTATTTGCTGGAATTGGAGGTATCCGACAGCCATTTCAAAAACATGGAGGATATAATGTATATTCTTCAGAATGGGATAAATTTGCTCAAACAACATATCGTATTAATTATGGGGAGATTCCCGATGGGGATATAACTCTTGTTGATGAAAAAGACATTCCTGACCACGATATATTACTTGCAGGATTTCCCTGCCAACCATTTTCACAGGCAGGACTTCACAAAGGCTTTGAAGATACACGAGGAACACTTTTCTTTGATATTGCGAGAATACTTAAAGAAAAAAGACCTAAAGCATTTATGCTGGAAAATGTAAAGCAGTTGAGAGGACACGATAAAGGAAATACAATAAAAGTTATTTTATCGGTATTGGATGAACTGAATTATTATGTTCCTGATCCTCAGATATTGAACGGGTATCATTTTGGAGTGCCGCAAAACAGAGAAAGAATAATAATTGTAGGTTTCAACAAGGATTATTTACCTGATAATTTTAAAGAGTTTGAATATCCTGCCGGACAAATAGATGAAACAGTTTGTGTAGGAGATATATTGGAAGAAGAAGTTGGAGAGAGATTTACAATTTCTGACAAACTTTGGGAAGGACATCAGGCACGAAAAAAGAAACATAAGAAGAAAGGAAATGGATTTGGATTTGCACTGTTCAATGAAGACAGCAGATATACCAGTACAATAAGTGCCAGGTACTATAAGGACGGTAGCGAAGCACTTATAGAACAGTCAGGAAAAAATCCGAGAATGTTGACTCCAAGAGAATGTGCAAGATTGCAGGGCTTCTCAGAGGATTTCATCATTCCTGTTTCAAATGCACAGTCATATAAACAGTTTGGTAATTCTGTTTGCATTCCAGTAATTGAAGCTGTAGCTATTGCAATGCTTGATTATCTTGGTGAATATAATATTCTGTAGGGTTGTGTTCATTAAAATAATGGTAGATATGTAGAATATTCTGCTCCACATATCCTGTTTATTATTTATTCATATGTTTCCGTGATTAAACTGTCCCAGAATTTATTGTTTGCTCTCCATTGTGAATAAGGTCTTTTATTACCTTCATACATTCCGCTGTCGAAGAATACTATACCTTCTTTAACCAGATTAAGCCAATCATCAAAATTTACAGGTTCGCCAAAGCATATTCTATCATATTCTCCACTTTTGTCTGTTTTACATGTAAACCATCCTTTATCATTGAATTTGTCTTCAAGTTTTGCTTTGAGACATTTATCTCCCCTTTTGGATGTGGGAGAATTTTCTCCATACCATCTGGCTATTTCCAAGTTCTCTATTTGTAATTCTTCAGGAACAATATCTGCTTTGTCAGGTCTTTTATCATGTGAATATGAATAAAAAGCAACAATGTCCTTAGTGGGCTCTATTGTTAAAATCTGTCCAAAGTCGTTATAGGAGTCTATTTTGGGACAAGGAGAACCCGACCAGGAGTAACGCCCTCCCTTTTCTTCGTTTGGTTTACCAAAAATTTTTACAAAGCTATCTTGTTTTTCGTATTTTTTATCGCCATCAAAAAGGGATGAATACTTAGAGCTAGTAAATACATAGATATTTGCTGACCAATCTCCAAATGTTGTTTTAGAAGTGGTTTCGTTTTTTAACTCATACCCGAATAAATCAGCTTCGTTGTCTGCATTTGCAGTTACTCCAAATTGTTGCTCTAGCCAATGCCCTTTCCTTCCGTCATGGCGTTCGTTTTTTCCATCGATATTAGGCCTTTTTCCTTTAACATTTGTTCTAAATAACTCAATAATTTGTTCTTTTGCTGTCATAATAATGAACCTCCTTAATTATTGTTTATAAATTCTTCTACAGTTATAATTTCTTTGGATAATAAAGATTTCGGAAAATTATCCTCTTTAGTTTTTAAATAGCCGCTGAATTCATCATTTAGAATCCATTCTTGGCTTCTTTGTTTATAAGAATATATTTTCTTCGGAACATCATCTTCTAGTAAGCAAATGAAAGAAATTCGATCCAAGGTACTGGAAGGCAGGGTATCAAACTCTTCAGGTTTTAATGTATTACTTATTAGAACACCTTCATTTTTGATTTTTGATAGTCCAACGCAATTGGCACTCAGACTACAAAGACTACAAGCAAGCGGATTAACTCCCCGTAGTTCACTATTTCCGATAGTTCCATATCTTTGACACCAAAGAATATCAAAAAAATTTTTCATGTTTGTTTTATTAGATTGACTTGCAAGCCATATTACACGTTCTAATTTCCCTAGCATATCAAAGCTATTAAAAAAGTCTGACTTGTTGCTTATTCCAAGTGGAAATTTATAAAATGTTTCTATCCATGTATCCACAGGAATAATTTCTTCATTTTCAAAACCCTGCTGTAAGAAACAAGCAATGACCTTTTCTGAATAACCTTTAAGCTTAGAATCATTACTATAAAATGTGTTAAAGAAGTTTTTGCTCCATGTCCTATAATCACTATTTTCTATATTCATGAATGCACTGATGAAAAATGCTGCTCGCCAAGGATGACGATTAAAAGCATCCACCAATATTTCTGAATAGTATTTATCAGTTTCAGTAAGTTGTCCGGTTGAATAGTATTTGCCAGATACATTTTTTATGAATTCTTCTTTGTTCTTTTCCCAAGCTCTAGGCATAACCTTGAAAGTGACATCGTCAATGGTGATTGAATTTGAAAAGTCTAATTCAAAAATTTTTTTCATAGCTGAATATAGTTTCTTAAAATTAGGAAAATCGGAGTAATCTTTATTTATTACATCTGTATATGATGGTATAATATAATATTCTAGATGGCTCCAATCAGATGGAAGAGAGGCTTCTTCACCAAATTTACTCATAAAATTATACAACATTCTCATTTCACTTTGTCGACCAGTTTTCGGCTGCCATGCTGCAACAAATCGTGGAATGGAAAACATTTCCTCATAAAAGCGACCATAAGGTATGGATGAGCCATAGGATTTTTCGATGTATTGCCATAAATCTGTTAATATATTTATAAATTCAGTATGATCATTACAACAATTTATTACAGTTTGTTTGTTGATTGGATTGCTGAATCCAATTCTGTTTTCAATTTCATCTTTTATTTTATCCACTACTTCTGCCGTAGGTTCAAGATTAGTAAATACAAAAAATTTAGCATTGCACTTATCTTGTATAATTTCATAGCTGACTGACACAGGACAGGCAACAAGACGATTGTTATTTATCTGTGCATGTATGTACATTATTGGAAATTGTGGCAAATCCGGATAGTATAATTCTATTTTAGGAATCCATTGTATGGGAATTCCGTTAATTGTTATTTCTGTTTTGTGGTTTAATTGAAACATTTTATCATTCCATATATTTAAATCCTCTATTGTTTCATACCAATATTTATAATATGAAATTTGTTTTGTTAATCACATGATATAACATTTATTATAATATTACAAAACCAAAACAATATTGTTTTAATTGTGTAAAAATTATAATATGTGAAACAGCATAAGCTATAATTGATGATGAAAATATAATAAATAGCGTATATTAATATCAAAGTTGATTTATATGGTTGACAAAGTTAGGAAAGAGGTCCGAAGTTATAATATGTCACGAATTCGGAGTAAAGACACCAAACCAGAAATTCTTGTCCGTAGCTATCTTTTCTCAAAAGGTCTTCGTTTCCGAAAAAATGATAAACGATATCCTGGAAGTCCTGATGTTGTACTGCCAAAATACAAGACAATTGTATTTGTTCATGGATGTTTCTGGCATCTCCATGATGGGTGCAAGTATGCAGTAATGCCAAAATCCAATGTTGATTTTTGGAAAAAGAAACTCTATAGAAACAAAGAACGTGATGAAGAAAACCAAAAAGAGTTGGAAGAAATGGGTTGGAATGTCATCACGGTTTGGGAATGTGAATTGAAAAAGGACAAAGTTGAACAGACACTTGAAGATTTATACACTCAAATAACTTCAGAGCACTGATTTACTAAAATATAATATATACAATTAATATATTAAATCAATTTCCATTAAAAAGAATAATACAATGAGAATAATTAATTAGGAATTAGAATAATTTCTTAAAATCAAGTGAAAGAATAAGGTTTGGTAAAAAATTCAAATAAAAATAAACTGTGGAATTTTTTAACTCTAAGAACAATTTTCAAGGGGAATCAATAGTTATTTCATTTTCAATAGTATCAATAAACTCCTTAATATTAACAATTTGTTTAAAAATCAATTTACTTTCAGCTTCATTCAAAACATCATTGTCATGTGCGAAAGAATAATTATTTCTTACTTGATTAAACTGTGAAAATAAAGAGATAGATGATTTTAATATTGATATTGTCATTTGAGAATCAATATACTCACTAATAAATTTTACATACTGCTTGAATATGGAATCTACCTTATCTTTATCTTCAAAGGCAATATCATGCCTTGAGCATAGTTCTTTGACATAATTATGCATTAAAGTATGCAATCGGTCTAATGCAAAAACAGGTTCTCCTTTATTTATAGAATCATTTATGTTGGCAATTAAGCTATTAATGTTTTCATCAGAAGTTTTTGATTTTATAGAATAATCTTCCCACTGGGTTATATCATTAATAACCTCATCGATTTGTATTTTATTAACTGTAGTATAATTATCTAAAATATATTCAACCATTTCACATGCTTCTTTTTTATCAATACGTAAAGCTGTGTCAAGAACATTGATGACATTATCTACATAATCTTCATCATGGAAATATTGACTTCTAATTAATCTTTAATTTTCCTCAAGGATAACGTCAAAGTCAAAGGCTTCTAAGATATGATCCCACATAATTTCAGTTTCATTTTCAACAATTAAATTTCCAATCTCGATGGCTTTTAATTTTAATTTATCTACCCTGCAAATCACTCCAATTAATAAAATATGACTGATTTATTTTCATTACAATAATCAAATAATCTTTTAAACATAGGTTCATTCGATAATGTTTTTGAATTACCTATTATGATTAATTTACTTTTTGCCCTAGTAAGAGCAACATTCAATCTTTTGGGTTCATTTAAGAATCCAACTTCACCTTGATTATTACTTCTTACATTTGATATAATTATAATGTTTTTTTCTCTACCCTGGAAACCATCAACTGTTTCCACCTCAATATCAATCATGGATTTGATTAATTTAACTTGGTCAGAATAATTTGTTATAACTCCAAGGTCATTACTATTAAAATTAGATTTAATACAATCATTCACAATATTTTTTGTAATGTCTGCTTCTAATTTATTAATATATGAATTAGAATAATTCCAAGTCGATTCGTAATTATTTCTAGCTAAGGAAGTATCTACGAAAATCAATGAATTACCGTTATCAAAATTACTGTTAATTGTAATGGATGTGGTGTTTTTAACAGAACTATCGCAAATTAACTCATTATTGTAAAATTCCCTATTAGGGAAATCCATAAGCATATTATTCATCCTATATTGTATTTTCAACATTTCCATCTGCTGAGGGAACATCTTACAAAGTTTTTCAAATAAAGATATTTTCAGTTCGTCATTTCCAGAACTAACAGTGGGTGCTAATTGCTTATGGTCTCCAGCTAGTACAAATCTATCAGCTTTGATGATTGGTATTAAAACATTAGGAATAGTTGCTTGTGCAGCCTCATCAATAATAGCAATATCAAAGTTAGTGTCTTGTAGAATACTTGATGCTGCTGAAGAATTTGTTGTGAAAATAACTTGGCTATTTTTAATGATATCTATATCAATTTTTCGTTGTAATCTTATGATTTCTTTATTTAATTGATCAATATTTTTTATAATATTACCACGGTTTGTTTTATCACATCTTTGCATCTGTGACTCATATTTTTTCTTCTTTCCTTCCAATAATTTAATTTTTGAGAAATCATTATGTGTTTTTCTCTTATTTTGTAAAGAAAATCTTTTTATTTTATTATTAAACTTATCAAATGTACCTACTCGAGTCATATCTATTTTCGAACCAATTAATTTAACTGCTAAATTATCAATTGCTATATTGCTTTCTGCAGTTATCAAAACTCTATGCCCATTATCCACTTCTTGTTTTACTAATTCAATTAGTGTTCGTGTTTTACCAGTACCGAATGGACCATGGATTAGAAAAAAACTTCCACAACAAAGACTTTTTTCAACTGCAGCTTTTTGATATCTATTTAAACCATTATCATAAAATAATATTTTTTTATTAGGATTATCGGCTTTTGGAATAGAAATCCCTAATAATAATTTAAGAACATCGTTACAATCAGTATTCATTAAATTATCTAATTGACGTTTGTAAGTTGTATTTTTCACAAATAAATCAATTCTACATTCATTAAAATTATCATCGAGTATAGGTTTATTAACATAATTTACAGTTAGCGTATTATAGTTTATTTCACTAACTATCCCAGTAACATTTTTAATCAACCCTTTTTCACCAGTTATAAATACTATATCCCCTTTATTAATCTCCGTGTTTATTTTTTCTAAACCAGTAAATAATACCTTGCAATCTGAAGGATATTTTTTGAGCAATTTTCTTTTCATGCCCACAATAGTTTTTCCTTCATTAATACGTTGCTCACAATTAATGTTTATGATTTCATTTATAGCAACTTGTTCTTCTGACTTTATTTCATTCAAAATAAGATTTTTAAGATGTTCTTTATATTTTTTTATCATAAATTCACCTTTAAAATAATTTTCACTTAGTTTTAGAATTCTAGAAAAACTTTTTCCATGTTGAATATGAATTACAGTAATGGTTAGGTTAATGATTTAGAGTACAGTCTAGATGAATAAAATTAAATAAAAAATAGGAATACTTTTACTAAATCAATACATCACTTATAATTTCATTAAAACAAAATCAATAAATAAAATAATCTAATTATCAAAACATAGAAAAAAAGTTTAACGTAAATTAAATTTTTAAAAATAGTTTTCTTTCAAAATATATGTCAGAAAATTCAAACTGATTATAAATTGCTTAAAATTAAAAAATATAATAATTTAAACATTAAATAGTATATAGATTATGTAAAATTATGGATTTACGTCTTTACTATTGAAAATACGATTAAATTCATTATGTACTGAAATAGCTTCCATTTTTTTATTTTTCTTTGCTTTAGGACCTAAATTACTACTACCCAATTGTTTTTCATAATAATTAAGATTTTTTCTCTGTTTTTGTTTACTTTTTTCATTTTGTTCACGTTTTGCGAATTTACGGCAATTTTTAGAACAGTATTTCTCAGCATTATTTTTGGGTTTGAATCCTTTGCCACAATATTCGCATTTATTACGATTTAAATTATAAATGACTCTTTTTAATAATAATTTATCCTCATAGGATTTAAATGAAATCAAACCTGCTCCAATCAAATCTTTAATGCCCTTTTCAATATGTGTAGCACTCTCAGATGAAATTTCATGTTTAAATGTTTCATCAAGATTAGTTAAATAAAAATTATTTTCTTTTGGTTCAATAACCTTTAAAGAAATTAATTTTAAGTAATCATCTCTAAACATATTTTTCGGATTTGATTTTGTAAACATCACAATTAATTATATTTTATATGACTATTAATATGATTGGAAATGTGAGTCTAGCAAAATGAAGAACATAAATAATATAATTAACATAGATTATGTGAAAACAAAATATCACTCCTACTTTGTTTTCAATATAGAAATAAGTCATCTTAAATTCACAATTACCATAATTATCGACTTATTTCTAGTCTATCCCTAATTTTTAAATTCCAAACTGCCAATGTCAATCTTCATTAAATTTCCTAAAAAAGTAGCTATAATATATAAATATTTACGGTTACAATGACCTGGGGAAAAAGAAAAACAGCTATTCTTGTATTGGGCCATTTATTCAGATTAAAATTAGCCAGTGGAATATCAAACATTGCTGTTAATAACAGAGTAGCTTTAACCAGCACCGGAGTCATCAAATCCGATGAGGGAGAATATATTGCAATGCATCCTGTAACAAGCTCAGATGATTACAAATACATCGAAGTGTTCAGACCATATGACATCGGAACCACAGGTTCAACTTAAGGTGATAATTAATGATTACAAAAGGAAATGATACAAAAGTTCAAAATGAGGTAATAGCACAAACCATTACTGATGAAACCGCAAAAAGATTGAAGTTAGCCAGATTGTTTCCTAAACAAGAAATCAAAGAGAACTCCGATTACTACACATATTTCAGACAGAACATCAATCTTGATGAAGCTATCAAAAAAGGTTTGCTTGGTGAAGCTAAAGACATCGCTCCTGGCGCATCCCTGTAGGAGTTGAACATCAGAAAACCAGTAACCGACACAATCGGCATTGACACTGTCGGTGGAGTCTTAAATGTCAATAAGGATGTTTTCGACTCAGATATTGTTTCATTTGAGGATTTATTAGGTGATGTAGCTACTGTTATTGCAAATCGTATTGAATACAACATTTACGATACATTAATAAGCTCATCAAACGTTCCGCAGTACAATACCACTCAAACCGATGATACTATGGATGCTTTCGGTAACTTTGTAATCAAGGCACAGGAAGCATTCAAAGGAAATGCTGGAGCAGGAGCAGACTTGACAATAATGGCAGAGTCTTACAAAACATTATCATACGTTAAACAATTAGCTTACAGTTCAAACAAATTGGTTCAGCCTGTTGAAGACATTAAGGAATACTATGGTATTGACAATATCGACTTGTTAGGAACAACACAGACTGACGGCGGATCATTAATAGGTGAAAAACAGTACATTGGTTTCGATTTAAGAAACGCTCCATTAACCGTTCTATACTCTAAAAGTTCCGGAACTACTGTTGCGCCTATTACATCAGATGAAAACATAGCGGACTTCTATCCACTCATTGAAATCATGCGTAAAGACATTTACGATGAATTACCTCAATATACAAAATTATTCATACAAAGTAAAGTCGGAATATTGTTAAATAAACCTGGACTTGCCCTGAAAGGTACTTGCAGGCCATAAGGAGGATTGTTAATGTTAACCAAAGGAAATGATGCAAAAGTACAAAATGAAGTGATGGCGCAGATTGTTGCCGATACTTCCGCAAAGTGGATGAAATTCACAAGATTATTGCCAAAGCAGGAAATTGAAGAGAACTCACAGTATTACACTTACATGTCTCAAAAGGTCAATATCGAGGAAGCTATTCAATCCGGCGTTCTTGGTGAAGCCAAAGGCATTGCTCTTGGAGCCACTTTACAGGAATTGAACGTAAGAAAACCAATCTCAGAAACTATCTCCATTGACACTATCGGCGGAGTATTAAACGTTTCCGCTCAAATGCTTGATTCAAATTTAATCTCCGTTAATGACATGCTGCAGGATGTAGGAATCCTCATAGGCAGAAGCATTGAAAAGGCAGCTATTGACATGATTATGAACTCCAGTAAAGTTGCTACATACAACTTTGAAAGTGGTGATGACACTGGTATGACCATCCTTAAAGCTCAGGAGAAATTCAAGGAATCAGCTGGAAGCTATGCCAACTTGAACAGTATGGCCGTAAGCTACAAGTCACTCACAACCCTGAAATCAGATATCTTCTCAAGCAACAGGCAGGTCGAACCGGTAGAACTTATCAAAAGCTATTACGGTGTTGACAACATTGATATCTTAGGAACTGCAGTATGCGATGGCGGTTCTGAAATGGGTGACAAGACCTATATCGGTATGGACTACATCAACCTGGAATGAAACTTCTGTACTTCAGAACTACCGGAACAACCGTTGCTCCGTTAGGACCTGACGGTGAGATGTATGATTTCTATCCGTTGATTGAATTCATGAGAAAGGACATCAGAGATGAATTGCCAATGTATACCAAACTATTCATCCTGTCAAGCGTAGGTGTGCTTATGAATGCGCCTAACAGAATAATTAAAGGTAATTTCAGAGCATAGAACCATATTTTATCTCCTAAATATTAGTGAAGTTTCAATAGCTTCACTAATTTCTTCTGCTCATATTTTTTATATGCAATAATCGCTATATTATGTATTTGAGGCTATAAAATGAAACTGATATTAAATACTGAAAATTCACATCCGACAACAATAACAGTCAAGGGAAAGGAAATAACTTTGCTCCTGATTGAATCCAGTATACTGATTGATTCATCACAGATAACCAAGATTTTTGACAAAAAGGAAAAGGCAGTAGCTGGTAAAGTCCAGAAATCCAAACTGGAGAAATACGAAACTGAAAACGTGAAACTTTTAAAAAATTACGGACTGATGCATCCTGATGCATCCTGATGCAGTCAAACCAAGACCATTTTATGATTTAAGACAGGTGCTGGAAGGACCGGCGCATTACTATTTCAAAAAGGAAGATGAAAATGATCTGGTTGATGTTACTGTCAGAGTCGCTATCGGAAAGCACTGTGAGTGGATTCATAACCGAGACATAGAAATGATTTAATTTTTGTAATCTATGAACTAACCTGTTTTAATTGTTTGGTTGTGTGAAATTAATTAAATTAATTCAATTGTTGTCAATTGAGTTGTTTATTTCTGATTTAGTTTTCTTACAAAAAACAATACTAATAATTATTTGTAAGAGATTACAAAATTATATTTATCAATCATTTTTTATTCTAGGTGAGTAGTTTATGAAAAGACCAAAACAACACAAAATTGATAGTCGTGCACAAAAAATATTTTTATCTAATTGTCCTGATAATTGGTCAACATCTGAACTTAGCAATGATTATGGGATAGATTATTATGTTCAAGTTTTTAAAGATGATGATGTTGGAGAGTCAACAAAAGTTTCATTTATTATACAGTTAAAAGGAACAGAAAACTATAATCAAACTGATAATAATGTTAAATTTCCAATGAAAGTGGATACATTAAAATATTATTTTAATAAAGTTTCAACACCTGTGTTTTTAGTTGTTGTTGATGTTATTTCTAAAGATTCTTGCTGGTTATTTCTTCAAAAATATATTAACGAAGAATTAGAGATAAATAATCCTTCTTGGAAATCTAAAAAGATAGTCACATTATATTTGCCTAAAAATAATAATTTTTCAAATCCTAAAATCATAGAACAATGTGCGCATGACGGTTCATCCTATTGTAATTTACTGGTTAATGGATTTCCAACACAAGAAGTGAAGTGGAAAGTAAAAAACATTATAGATTCACCTTTAGATAAAGCTAATGATATTAAAAAGGAATACTCAAAGTTATATGACGCCCAAACAAGAGTTGGGTTTGAATTAATTCATAATGAGAATAATCCAACTGAGGCAAAAAAATCTTTCCAATCTGTTTATGATAAAACAATAGGTGATGAGGATAATGTTTCAGCACATCTTAATTCAATTGCAGGTTTGATTCCCTTTTATGAATGGCAGAATGAAGAGGAAGTAGACCAATTATTTGAATATATTGAAGAAGGATTTAATTTAGCTAGAAAAAATAAAATCCGCTATTATGAATATTATTTTTATGGTTATCATTTAGAAAAATCATGTTTTATATTACAAGAACAATTGAATAGATTATTAATCACACAAAAAATATCCAGTATGGGGAAAAATAATCCATTGTCGAATTTAATGGAAATTACATCAAATGAACAAACATCAAGTATTTTTAAACCAATTTTTGAATGTTATGACCTTTTTTCTAAAAATTTAATGAGAACATTGGATGATGGAGAATTATTTATCTTTGTAGAATTATTGCGAATGTTAATTGGTATGCAAATTCACCATAGCAAAGTAATGTATAGTTTTGTAGATAAAAACGAGTTAAATTCTTTTTTTGAGCATATAAAAAAATTAATAGGCATATTTGAAGATATGATTAGTTTTTCAGATGATTTTTCAATTTTTAAATATGATTTATTCACTTTTAGAGCAACATATTATTATTTTATAGAAGATATTAAATATGTTGAAGTTATTGATGATTTTATTGAATATGCAGAAGTTAATAATTCTAAATATTTTATTGAACGGGCAAATTCTCTAAAAGAACGTTTATCTATGCCTTTAAAAAGAGAAAAAGAAATTTCTGAAATGTCTGATAGTGAGATTCATGGATTATTTAAAACATTAATTCTGACTATTGAAGGAATTGATATTGATAGTGATGAAAGTGATGAAGCGAATATTTTAAAAACTGCTGTTGATGATCTTAATCCAAAAAGGATATTAGATAATTGTTGTAATTTGGAATTGGCTTATGCTAGTGGAGGAATATATTCCAGATTCTTTGGATTGTGTACGGATGGTTTTAAGATGTTATATTGTCAATATGGTGGTATTAAATCAGACCGCCATTTGGATAATGCTTATGAAGAATTTTATAAAGATTATTGTGTTAATTGTGAGCATAAATGTGAGCAGAATTTTATATGGGATCCAAATAAATTATCATATATAAAATCGGATAAATTTAAAGACATACTTGAAAAAGATTTTTTTAATTGGATTATAAATGATTAAATTTATTGACTCTTTCAAAAACTTTGTTGATTTGAAATTTTTTCATGAAAATTAGTTGTGAA